>MDTA01130724.1_pt1 | contig 61570 bp, 48 predicted proteins | sample 811151 | NCBI WGS metagenome assembly MDTA01 (sample SAMN05326648, study PRJNA326480) | marine metagenome | isolation source: seawater | place: Indian Ocean: South | collected 2010 | reverse complement strand
CCGCCGGCCGCATTACGGTGTTTCTCGCCCTCACCGGGGTTTTGTTGCCGGTGGCCCTTGTCGCCTATCCTTTCGGGGCGGGCGCCGTGCGCCGCGTGGCGCTGCTGTGGTTTCGCGGCGTCGCGCGCCTGGCGACCCTGCGGGTGACGGTCAATGGAGCGCCGGTGAACGAGGCCGGAACGCTCTATATCTGCAATCACGTGTCCTACCTGGACATTCCCGTGCTGGCGATGCTGATCGACGCCGCCTTCGTCGCCAAGGACGACGTCGCCGATTGGCCGCTGTTCGGGCTGTGCTCCAAGATCTACCGGACGATGTTCATCAAGCGCGACCCGCGCGAGGCGCTGAAGCAGCGCGCCGAAATGGCCACGCGTCTGGCCCAAGGGGACTCGCTGATGCTGTTCCCCGAAGGCACCTCGTCCGACGGGCAGCGTGTCCTGCCGTTCAAATCGGCGCTGTTCGCCGTCGCCGAAGGATCGGAGAACGCACCGCCGCCCAAGGTGCAGCCCGTCTCCATCGCCTATGCCCGCTATGCCGATGGTCAGCCGTTGGGCAACGGCCTGCAGGCGCTGTATGCCTGGTACGGCGAGATGACCCTGCTGCCGCATTTGATGTCGGTGTTCGGCCTGCGCGGCGCCGTGGTCGAGGTGACCTTCCACAATCCGGTCACGGCAGAAGACTTCGCCAGCCGCAAGGACCTGTCCAACCACTGCCGCGACCGGGTCGCGGCGGGGGTCGACCGGGCGCATCGCCGCCGGGTCTACGAAATCCCCTTCGATAATGTCGAATTGGTGCAGTACCGGGCGTAACCGTCTGGCCCTGAGGTCAATGCAGTTCGGCGCGGATCTGCTGTCGGAACAGGTCGATGGGCACCAGTTCGTTGCCCAACTCCACATGCCAGAATTGCCAGCCGTTGCAGGCCGGGGCCTTCTGGACATGGGCGCCGACCTGATGGATCGAGCCCTTGAAATCGGCGGAGGCCAAAGTGCCGTCGGCACGGACCCGCGCCGTATGGCGGCGGCGCTGATCGGTCAGGGTCTGGCCCGCCTTCAACAATCCGCGTTCGACGACCCAACCGAAGGGAATGCGCGGCTGTTCGCGTTTGGCCGGGGTTGAGAGCATTTCCGGCTCGGCCAGGGGCTCGATACCGGCAAGGCGTTCACGCGCCAGTTCGGCATATTCCTCGTCACGCTCCAAACCGATGTAGCGGCGGTCCAGCATGCGGGCCACGGCCCCCGTCGTGCCGGTGCCGAAGAACGGATCCAGGACCACGTCGCCCGGTTCCGTCGCCGCCAGGATGGTGCGGTAGAGCAACGCTTCCGGTTTCTGCGTCGGATGGGCCTTCTTGCCGTCCTTGTTCTTCAGGCGCTCGCCGCCGGTGCACAGCGGGATCGTCCAGTCCGACCGCATCTGCAGATCGTCGTTCAACGACTTCATGGCTTCGTAGTTGAAGCGGTACTTCGCGTCCTTGTCCTTGGCCGCCCAGATCAGGGTCTCATGGGCATTGGTGAAACGACGGCCCCGGAAATTCGGCATGGGGTTGGACTTGCGCCAGACGATATCGTTGAGGATCCAATAGCCCAGGTCCTGCAACTGCGATCCGACGCGGAAGATGTTGTGGTAGCTGCCGATCACCCAAAGCGTGCCGTTCGGCTTCAAGATCCGGCGCGCGGCGGCGAGCCATGCCTGGGTGAAATCGTCGTAGACACGGAAATCGGCGAAGCGGTCCCAATCCTCGTCCACGCCGTCGACCCGCGAATTGTCGGGCCGGTGCAGGTCGCCCGCCAGTTGCAGGTTATAGGGCGGATCGGCGAAGACCATGTCGACGCTGTCCGCCGGCATGGCGTTCATCATCTCGACGCAATCGCCGACGTGGATGGTGTCGGCATATTTCGCCGCCGATTGGGCGGACTCCGATTGTTTGGCGGCGGGCTTTCGGCCCGCGCTCGTGCGCTTCCGTGTCATTTTGAACTTTCCCAGGTCCCCAGTTAACGATCGGAGCATGGAGTCCGGGGGAGTCGCGGTCAAGAAGTATTTGGATTCAATGACTTATAAGAAAGTCCTGACGGAATATATAGGAGTCAGGACTCCGCCTCACCCAAGATATTGCGGATCGGCTTGTAACTTTTGCGGTGGGCGTCGGTCACGCCCAGGCGCCGCAGCGCCGCCTGATGTTCCGCCGTGCCGTACCCGGCGTTGCGATCCCAGCCATACCCCGGATGCCGTTCGGCCAGATCCGCCATGACGCGGTCGCGGGTCACCTTGGCCGCGATCGAGGCGGCGGCGATGGACAATGATCGCCCGTCGCCGCCGACCAGACAGTCGACGGCGCAGCCGGGGGCGGCGGGCAGCGGCGGCGGCCGGTTGCCGTCGACCAGCGCCATGTCGGGCAGGCGGCCCAGCTCCGCCGCCAAGGCCGCGACCGCCCGGTCCATGGCCAGGAAGGTCGCCTGCAGGATGTTGATGTCGTCGATCTCGGCCGCCGACGCCTGGCCGAGCCCGATGACGGCGCAGGGCGCCAGGGCCGCCAACAGACGTTCGCGGGCGGCGGCCTTCAACTTCTTGGAATCGTCCAATTCGGCAGCCACCTCGGGCGGCAAGGCCGCGCGGTCGAGGACCACGGCGGCGGCGACCACCGGCCCGGCCCAGGGCCCGCGTCCGGCTTCGTCGATGCCGCAGACGACGGATCGCCCGTCGGCCCGCGCGGCGTCCTCATGGGTGAAGTCAGGCACGGAATCGTCCGGTCACTTGCCCTTGTCCTTGGGGTCGGGTTTGGGCGCGGGTTTGGCGGCCGTGGGCGATTTCGCCTTGGACTTGGTCGTCTTGGCCGCCGTGGCGGATTTCGCCTTGGCCGCCGGTTTGCGGCGGCGCTTTGCGGCCGGTTTCGCCGGTGCCTTGGTATCCGGGATCGCGCCCGGCGCGGCGCCGGGTTTGTCCGGCGCGGCCTTGGTTTGATCGGGCGCCGCCTTTGCTTCGGGCTTGGGCGCTTGGGGGTCGGGCCGGGGGGACTCCGCCGCGTCCGGCGACGGCGGGGTCGCGGGGACCGCGGGGTCCGTCGCCTGGGCGCGTTTCCGCCGGGCCCGGCGCAGGCGTTCGCGGCGCAGCAGCAAGGCGCCTTTGCGCAACTGACGCATGGTGCGCGACCGCGCCGTGCCGATCGTTTCCGACAGGATTTCCGTTTCCGGCGCGTAGACCAACCGGACCAGTTCCGCCCCGGATTCCACCCCGCCATGGGCGATCGCCTGGATCCGCCGGGCGGTAATCACCCAAAGCGGGCTGAGCGCCAGGGACATCACGGTGACCGAGACGACCATGCGGGAATCGTCGGGGCTGAGCACGCCCGATGACACGCCGACGACGGACAGCAGGAACGAGAACTCCCCGATCTGGGCCAACATGGTCCCGGCCAGGAACGACCGGTCCCAGGGCTGTCCCAGGCTGCGCAGGAAGCCGACGTTGACCACGGTCTTGAACACGCTGACCAGGAAGAACAGCAACAGCACGCTGCCCAGGTTGTCCCAGATGTAATTGATATCCAGCAGCAAGCCGATGGACAGGAAGAAGACCATCATCAGGATGCTTTGGATCGGGACCACGGTTTCCGTAATGGCATGCCGCAGGGTCGAGTTGCCGACGATCAGCCCCGCGATGAAGGCACCGTAGGCCGCCGACAGGCCGAGCAGACCGGCGATGGAGGCCCAGCCGAAACAGAAGGTCAGCGCCGCCAAGGGCCGCAAATCCATGTTCGGCATGATGCGGTGGGTGAACGGCAGGGTCACCTTGCGCCCGCGCGACAGATACCAGATCAGCCAGACCAGGAAGACGATGGACAGGACGATCTTCGGGATCGCCGACCATTCGAAGCCGCCCCCCGACATGGCGTCGACCCAGAGCAGCATGGGCACGACGGCCAAATCCTGGGCAATCAGGATGCCGACCGCGACCCGCCCTGTGCGGGTCCGAAGTTCGCCCAGATCCTCCAGCAGCTTCACCGCAACCGCCGTCGACGACAGCGCCACCATGAAGCCGAGCAGAACCGAAAGCGGCGTCGACCAGCCGAAGAACCGCGAACAGAGCAAGGTCACCGCGACGGAGGCGACGACCTGGAAGGCCACGGTAAAGACAGCGAGCCGCCACATGCGGCGGAACGACCGCAGGGAAAGTTCCAGGCCGACCAGGAACAACAGCAGCAGCACGCCCATTTCGGCCAGCAGTTCAAGAGAGCCCTGATCCTTGACGACGCTGAGCCCCGACGGCCCGAGGATGATCCCCGCCAGGATATAGCCGACGATGGCCGGCTGGCGCAGGCGGGTCATCAGCATGCCGCAGAGCAGCGCCGCCAGAACGACGATGGCGATGCCGGTCAGATCGTTGCCGTGCGCCCCGTCCGACGCCTTCATCGCCTTTTCGGCGACCTCGGCGGCGGCATCGACGGCGGCCGCGCCGATCTCGGCGATCTTGTCGGGAATCTGTTTGGCGGTTTCCTGGGCGTCCATCAGCCTAGACTAACATGGCGCCCCGCCGGGCGGCAGATGCTGTTTACGGAAACCCCGTCAAAACAGGGACATTTGCGCCGTTTCCGGCATCGGCTTGCGGAATTGCCGGGTATCCAGCGGGCGGCTGCCCGAGCACGCGCGGTCCAATCCGGCGCGCCGGAGAGCGGCCTGAAACCGGGCGGCCAGAAGCTCGGCCTCGGCCCCCGTGCCGGTCCGCCGGGTTCCCCAATCGGAGCGATAAAGCGCGCCGTCGCGGCTGGCCCGCAGGCGGCTGAGGACCCGTTCGGCCCGGTCCGGATAATGGGCCCGCAACCATTCGCCGAACAGGTCCGCGACCTCGCCCGGCAGGCGCAGCAGGATATAGCCCGCCGCCGTCGCCCCCGCCGCCGCCGCGCGGGCGACGATGTCTTCCAATTCCTGATCGTTCAACGCCGGGATCACGGGGGCGGCCAGGACCGTCACCGGCACGCCCGCCTTGGCCAACCCGTCGATGGCCGCCAGGCGCTTCGCCGGGGCCGGTGCGCGCGGCTCCAGCCGCCGGGCGAGCGGGCCATCCAGGGTCGTCACCGACACGGCGACGGACGCCAGCCCCTTGGCCGCCATCGGCGCCAGAATGTCGAGATCGCGCAGCACCAGGTCCGACTTGGTGGTGATGGAGACGGGATGATCGCAATCGGCCAGCACCTCGAGCACCTGGCGGGTGATCTTCAACCGTCGTTCGATGGGCTGGTACGGGTCCGTGTTGGCGCCCAATTGGATGAGATCGCAACGGTAACCGGGTGCCGCCAACTCCGCCCGCAGCAGAGTGGCCGCGTCGTGCTTTGCGAACAGCATGGTTTCGAAATCGAGGCCGGGCGACAGGCCGAGATAGGCATGGCTCGGCCGGGCGAAGCAGTAGACGCAGCCATGCTCGCACCCCCGGTAAGGATTGATCGAGCGGTCGAAGGGCACGTCGGGCGAGGTATTACGGGCGATGACCTTACGCGCCGTATCGGGAAGGACCGTTGTCCGCAGGGGGGCGGCTTCGTCGTCTTCCAGGCGCCGGTCCCATCCGTCGTCCTCGGCCTCGTGAACGAACCGTTCGAACCGGCCGTCGCGGTTGCTGACAGCACCCCTTCCTTTGCGCGCGCCCCTCGCGGCGGGCGGCGCCTTGATCTTTCCGGGATCGGGGATCGGGACAGCCATGGAAAAACAGTCTACGCCGCTTATGGAACATTTCAAGAACATTTGCATGGATGGATGGGCATGACTATCTAATACTAGACGGACGCACGGCCCCAATCGGGACCTAGACGAGAGTCCCGGTGACAGCGCCGGTTCGGTTTGTTAGAGTTTCGTTAAGGATGACGCGCGGGGACGAAGCGATCCGCGCCAGGGACAAGACCCGGGTATAGACAGATGAACAAAATCAAGGAATTCATCGAAGGTATCCTCGACGGCCTGTCGGAGTTGCTGTCGCCGCAGCCGGAACCGGTGCCGATCCCCATCCGCACCCGCCCGCATCAGCGCCCCCGGCGCTGAGCCCCTTTCTTCCCGTTTCTCAAGACCGCCACCGATGATCGACCGCCATCGGAGCCCAACACCGTGAGCGACCAGCCACCGGGAATCTCCCCAGAAGGCGTCCCGCCCGATCCGGCTGACGACGGAGCGCCGATGACCTCGTCACCGGACGCCCCGACGGAGACCGCACCCGGGCCCCGCGCCAACGGCCACCGCCCGACCTTGTCCGTGGTGATCCCCACGTTGAACGCCGCCCAGCAGTTGGGCCGGACTCTGGATGCCCTGGCCGGCGGCGGCATCGACATGGAAATCATCATTGCCGACGGTGGTTCCACCGACGGCACCCAGCGCATCGCCCGGGCCTTCGGCGCGACGTTGATCGAGGCGCCCCGGGGACGCGGCCCGCAACTGCGCACCGGGGCCGAGGCGGCATTGGGCGATTGGCTGTTCTTTCTGCATGCCGACAGCGTGCCGCAACGCGGATGGCAGGTCATCCTGCGCGGTTTTACCGGCAACAACGAAAACCAGTACAAGGCCGGCTACTTCCAATTGATCCTGGACGACCCCGCCCCCGCGGCCCGGCGTGTCGAAGACCTGGCCAACTGGCGGTCGCGGCACCTGGCCCTGCCGTACGGCGATCAGGGCCTGGTCATCTCCCGGGCGTTCTATGATTTCCTCGACGGCTTCAAGGACATCCCGCTGATGGAAGACGTCGATCTGGTCCGGCGCATCGGCGGCAAGCGGCTGTTGGCGCTGCCGTCGGCGGTCACGACCTCGGCCGTGCGCTACCGGCGTCAGGGATGGTGGCTGCGCCCGGCGCGCAACCTCTGTTGCCTGGCCCTCTTCTACGCCGGGGCGCCGCCCCATTGGATCGCCAAGCTATATGGCTGAGAGGACCGGACCGTGCAGAACCATCTGGTGATCTTCGCCAAGGCGCCGCGCATCGGCCGGGTCAAATCGCGCCTCGCCGCGGGTATCGGCCCGGTGGGTGCCTGGGCCTTTCAACGCAATCAATTGAAAGATCTGACGCGACGGCTCGCCCGTGATCCACGCTGGTGCTGCTGGCTGGCAGCCGCCCCGGACCGCAGCGTCTTCGACCACGCCCTCTGGCACCGCGCCGCTCCCGGCACCACGGCCCGGATCAGCCAGGGCCCCGGGGACCTGGGGGCCCGCATGGCCCGGGTCATGGGGCTGTTACCGCCCGGGCCGGTCGTCGTGATCGGCGGCGACATTCCCGGCATCACGCCCGCCATGATCGCCCGCGCCTTTCGCCGTCTGGGGCACGCCGACGCCGTGTTCGGCCCGGCCCATGACGGCGGCTATTGGCTGGTCGGATTGAAGCGGCGCCCGCGCTTCGCCGATCCGTTCACGGGCGTGCGCTGGTCGACCGAACACGCCCTGGCCGATACGGCGGCCAATCTGTCGGGGATGCGCATCGACATGATCGACGCATTGGACGACATCGACGATGCAGAGGGATACCGGCGTTGGCGGCGGGGCGCCTAGGCGCGGCGCGGCACGACGTCATCCGGACACGAAAAAGGCCCGACGGTTCCGCCGGGCCTTTCGCGTGAGAGGAAGGAGAGGAAAGAAGGATCAGGCGAGGTTCAGCTTGGCCTTTACCTCGTCCAGGCTGAGGCTCTTGGAGACGGCCAGGGCGCCGTCGCCGATCAGGGCCTGAACCGCGGCGGCGACCGCCAGGAACAGGGGGTATTCCCAGCCACCGCCCTGGGCGCTGAAGACCCAGCCGTTGCCGGCATGCGCCCAGAGAGCGCCGAGCAGGACCGGGATCAGGGCGACCGAGACCAGACGGGTCTGCACACCCAGGATCAGGGCGATACCGCCCAGGACTTCGGCGCCGATGGTCAGATAGGCGGTGAAGCCGGGCAGGCCCAGGCTTTCGAAGTACTGCACCGTGCCGGGGACGGTGAACACGAAGACTTTCAGAAGGATGCTGTGGGTCAGGAACATGACGCCCAGGGACAAACGAAGCAGCAGGGCGGCGTAGGGGGCGGTCTTTTGGTCGATCATCGGTTTGACTCCTCGTCAAATGGAATTGGGTTCAAGTCGGCTCAGGCTTGATGTTCGATGTTGTGAGTGGCGGCCACGTCGCCGCCGGTGGAAGAACCCTACGACTTGCCTATTCGCAAATAAATTTACTCTCTTTGCCAATTTCATTTGCATAAGTGCAAATACAATCACAGACTCCCCCGATGCGGGATTGGGATGATCTTCGGTATTTCCTGGCGGTCGCGCGGGCGGGCAGCCTGTCGGGCGCGGCCAAGGCACTGGGCGTCAACCATTCGACCGTGTTCCGGCGGGTCGAGACGTTGGAGGACCGCCTGGGCGTCCGCTTGTTCGACCGTCACCGCGAGGGCTATGCCCTGACCCCGGCCGGTGATGAAATGCGCGAGGCGGCCGAGCGCGTCGATACCGCGATCGACGACATGGATCGGCGCATCGGCGGGCGCGACCTGCGCCTGAGCGGGCCGCTCGCCGTGACGACCACGGACAATCTGGTGCCCTGCGTCCTGGGCGAACCGTTGGCGGGCTTTCACGCCGCCTACCCGGGGATCGAGTTGAGCGTGCGCATCGACAGCGAGTTCTTCAACCTGTCGAAACGCCAGGCGGATATCGCGGTCCGCCCGACCAACACGCCGCCGGACACCCTGGTCGGGCGCCGCATCGCCGACCTTGCCTTCGCTGTCTATGCGGCCGAGGGCGTCAAACCGGACAACACCTCTGGCGCGAGCTTGAGCGCCCTTCCCTGGGTGGCCTTCGACGACACACTCGACCATCTGGCGGCGGCGAAATGGTTCAACGCGACCCACGGCGGCGCGCCGGTGACCATGCGATCCAACAATCTGACGACCCTGCAAACCGGCGCGGCCCAGGGCATGGGGCTGGCGCTGCTGCCTTGTTTCATGGGCGATCCCGACGACCGGCTGGAACGCGTCACCGATCCGGTGCCGGCGGCGCGGTCGGAGTTATGGCTGCTGACCCATGAAGACCTACGCAACACCCGGCGGGTTCGGGCCTTCATGGATTTCATGGCAGATGCCCTGGAGGCACGGCGGGACGTTCTGGAAGGGCGGGGCTAAGCCCCGGCAAACCGGCAAAGGTAGCGTCAGGCCGTCGGCGTGCAGGTCGCGGGGGGCGCATCCACTTCGCTGGCGAAGCCTTGCAACCGAACGTCGCTGACCAGCGTTCGGCCGAGCGCCCGGTTGAGCCGCGCCTGCAGACGTTGATCCAGACTGCCGGTCAGGGCCTGTTTCCAGGTTTCCTCATAGAGCACGTTGTGCGAGACCTCGCTGTTGACGGCGGCGACCAGCCGCGGCATCAGCCGGCAAACGGTGCGGCGGGCATCGCCGTCGGGCACGTCGAGGGCGATGGACACGAACAGCATCTTCGCCTCGTTGCGCTTTTTCTTCAGGGTCCAGCCGCCGATCTGAACCGAAATCGGCGCCATGCGCACGACCGACGGGCCCGGATCGACCGGCGCCACATCGCCCGAGCCGAAATTGAAATTGGTGCCGATCGCGGCGACCGACCCGACGGTACCCGCGGCCACCATGGATGAGATCAGAATGCTTTTGATCAAGCCGGGCATGTTGTCTTCTCCGACCGTCCCTCGGATATCAGACCAACCCTCGCGTGCGGCAGACTGCCGACCCTGTCTTGGCTGCCCTCTTATTGCTGCCGGGGCATCGCCGAGCGATATTCCGGGCCGTTAACTTTCAGCCCTCGCGCCGCAGGATACATCCTTGCCGGGCAGTGACAACCACGCCAAAGGTCTAGGTATCGTGCTGTTGACGGCCGATTGAAACCCGATGGACGGCCACCGTCTGACCGCAGCCTCACAGCGACTGGTTGTGTGATTTCAAGGAAAGGCCGGCCCGTGAAATCAGGTCTCTTCCGGGCAGGTCGTGCCCGGCACGTCCTTTTCGTCCTGATAGGCGATCATCCGCACATCGTCGATCAACGGGGCGCCCAATGCCTTGTTGAAGCGGTATTTGAGCTGGCCCTGCACATTCTTGGTGATCGCGTCACGGGCGTTGTCGGTCTGACTCACCAGATTGGCGAAGACCGTATTGACCGAGGACACCAGGCGCGGCATCAGCTGACAGACCTTGACGAAGTTGTGGCTGCCGGTCACCCGCATCTCGACCGAGACCAATAGAATCTGGGCCTTCTTCTTGCTTTTCAGGCTGTAGCCGCCGATCTGCACCGACTGCGGACGCATCCACACGGTGTGGCGTTTGCTATCCTTGGCGACACTGGCCACGTCGGTGCCCGCGCCGGGTTCGGAACTGACCCAGATGCCGATGCCGGCGATGCCGCCGATCAGGAAAATCGACGCGCCCATGCCGATCAGCAGGCTGCGCATAAACTTGTTCATCGGGTCCCCCTTAGACCTTCTGTCTTTTCCACCTTCGCCCCACCGCCTTCGACTTTTGCGAAGGACCGCCGACCGGCGGTGTTCGTACGGCGTTCACGGGCCGATTGCTTCGGCTTTCCGTGGCCTTACGATGAGGCCCGTTTCCGTTTCCGGAAGCGGAAAGTGTATCAAATAAGGCAAAAACCGAGGCGCCGAAATTCACACCATCCCGGCCGGGACACAGGATATCCGGTAATACTTTCAGGAAACTGACGAATTTCCGATTCTCGGAATCGGGTTTTCCACAAGCGACGCCGCAAATTGTGGATAAAGTACCGGGAAATCAGCCCGAATCGTCAGGCAGCGCACAAAGGATCAGGCCATGTGTTCCTTCAGGCGCGGCATCAATTCGACGAAATTGCAGGGCTTGTGCCGGATGTCCAGCTGATGAACCAGGATCTCGTCCCAGCCGTCCTTGCAGGCCCCGGTCGATCCGGGCAACACGAAGATATAGGTGCCGTTGGCGACGCCCGCGGCCGCCCGCGACTGGATCGTCGAGGATTTGATCTTTTGATAGCTGATCCAGCGGAACATCTCGCCGAAGCCGGGGATGATCTTTTCCGCGACGGCGTCCAGGGCTTCGGGCGTCACGTCACGGCCGGTCACGCCGGTGCCGCCGGTCGAGATGATGCAATCGACCTCGGGGTCGGCGATCCATTTCCTGAACTGCTCGGCGATCAGGCCGGCATCGTCCTTGACGATGGCGCGGTCGGCAAGGCGATGCCCGGCGCCCGTCAGGCGTTCGACCAGGGTGTCGCCCGACCGGTCGTCGTCAAGCGTCCGCGTGTCCGATACGGTCAGAACCGCGATGTTAACGGGTAGAAATTCCGGGGTCGTTGCTGTCATCGAATATCGCCACCTCCACCTTGCCGTGGCCAAGGGCTTTGTAAACCGGCCATTGACCGGCGGCAAGAGCGTCGAGCGACGGTTTGTCCTGGCCCAGCCGATCGCGGTAGATCCACAGATTGGCCAGCACCCGTTCGACGAAATGGCGGGTTTCGAAGGCCGGAATGGTTTCGATGAACAACAGGGGATCGCCCGTGTATTCCATCCGCCGGCGCCACTTGTTCAGATTGCCGGGCCCACCGTTCCAGGCCGCCGCCAACAGCAGCAGGTCACCTTGTATATGGGACTCGCCCAACAGCATGCCGATGTATTTCTGGCCGAGCCGCAGGTTCAGGTCCGGATCGTACAGTTTGGTCCGGTGATGACGGTGCAGGGATGAATCCTGGGCGACGAAGCTCGCCGTCCGCGGCATCAACTGCATCAGGCCACGCGCCCCGGCCCAGCTTTTGGCGCGGGGGTTGAATTTGCTTTCCTGACGGATCAGGGCATAGATCAGGGCCCGGTCGACGGTGAACCCGCCCGTCGGCTCGAACGCCGGAACGGGATAGGCCGCGCCGTCGAAGCCGCCGCCGTCGGGGAACATCCGGTCGGACAGGCGCACGGCGAGGCCCGCCATGCCGCCCGCATCTGCCAGCGCCAGGATCGCAAGCGCCTGTTTCTTATCCGAAAGCCGCGCCAGATTGCGCAATTCGCGTTCCGCCCCCCGGTCGTCGCCGGCCTGGACCAGGGCCATGGCCCGGCGCCCGCGCGGGGTTTCGACGATCTTACCGGCGGCCCCGGCGACAACCGGCGGCGTCGCCCATTCATAGGCGATCTCGCGGCCCAGGATGCGCGCCGCCAAGAGACCGTAGAACGTGCGCGCGTGGCGCGCCGCGCCGGACAGATAGTGACTGACCTTCTGCGGCTTGCGGGTGACCAGAAGGCCCCGCGCCGCCCAGAAATTGGCCGCCCCGTCCATCCATTCGTCGTCGAACCCGATATCGGCGGCGGCCTGGAAATGATGGGTGGCCTTGGCATAATCCTGGTGTTTCCAGGAAATCAGGCCGAGCGTCCAATGACCGTCGGGAAGGTACTCGCCCGACCGCTTCAATGCGCCGTCGATCCATTCCCGGGCCCAATCCTCGCGCCGGTCGAAGAAATAACGGGTGCCGAGCTGCACCTTGGCCTGGTCCATTTCGGCGCCGGACAACAGCCGCTTGGTCTCGCGCGACTGGATCATCCGCTTGGCGACCAGCGTGTGCCCCCGGCGCAAGGCCCGGCGGATCCGGTATTTGATGGACCGGGCACGGCGGGCGTCGGCGCGGCTCAGGCGCTTGGACGGCAACACCTTGGGTGCCTTTTCCTCGGCTTCCTGATCGGTCTGATCGGCAGCCTCTTCCTCGGCGGCGGCCTCTTCCAGGAAACGCGGGCGCCGCGGCAGAACGTCGGGCTTATCCGGCATGCGCCAGTTCTTGGGCCGGCGGCGCAACGACAATTTATAGATGCGCCCGGCCTGCGGATGGTCGGCGTATTCGGCCATCCAGCCCTTCAATTGCTTGTAGGTCGACCGCCATTTGCGCGGGTGCAGGTAGCGCTGGGCCAAGACGTGGCCCATCAGCAGCCTGTCCGACAACTGGGCGATCAGCCGGTCGGCCTCTTTCCAGTCGCCATCGTCCTGCAGGTCGAAAATGCGGCGGTACAGATCGGCGTCGGCTTCGCTGAGCACGCGGGGCGCTGTTTCGCGCGGCGTCACCGGCACGGGTGCGACGGCGGCGGTCTTGCCGGTGGCGGCGACGGCGATTTCCGGTGCCCCAGGCGCAAAGCCTTGATCCGCGGCACGGGCCGGCGGCACGGCAGACAACATCTGAATGGAAAGCGCGGCCAGAACGGACACGCCCAGTGATTTGACCCCGGCCATGAAGCCCCTTAATTCATTTTCCGCCCGCCTGTACCGGCGGATCGCGTTCGCTCCTCAATGAGTAGCGACGTTATAGCGTCCTGTCCCCGGCGCCTCAACCTTCCGGCCGGGCCGACGCGGGCGGTTCTCGCCGCGTCAATTCGCCCACCGGCACCCAAGCAAGATCAGGACGCCGCCCGTGACACCGCCAGTGTCCCACATTTTGTGAATACAGGAAAGCATCCCGGCATATCTGGGAATTATGGTTAATACGAGCCGGTCCGGGCAGCGCCCGAGATCAGCCCCCGCCGGCCTCCGCCAATTTGGCCTTCAGCATCAAAAGATCGCGCCAGGCGTCCCGTTTCATGGCCGGCGAGCGCAACAGATAGGCCGGATGATAGAGCGCCATCGCCGGGATCGGCGCCGCCAGGCGCGGCGTGCCGAATTCGAACCACTTACCGCGCAGGCGGGTGATTCCCTGGGTCTGGGCCAGCAGCGTCTTGGCCGACGGCCCGCCGACGCAGACCAGCACCTTGGGGTCGACGATTTCGATCAGCCGTTCGACGAAGGGCAGGCAGATCGCCCCTTCCGACGGCGTCGGCGTGCGGTTGCCGGGCGGCCGCCAGAACACGGTGTTGGAAATCAGCGCGGCGGCATCCCCTTCGCCGTTCCGGTCCAGGCCGACCGACGCCAGCATGGCATCCAACAACTTACCCGACGGCCCGACGAAGGGCAGGCCCTGGCGGTCTTCCTCGGCCCCCGGGGCCTCGCCGACGAACAGCACGCGGGCCTTCGGGTTGCCGTCGATGAAACACAGGTTCGAGGCTGTCTTCTTCAACGCGCAGCCGTCGAAACCTTCCAATGCCGTCCGCAGAGCCTCGACCGTTTCCGCCTTGCCCGCCTCGGCGACGGCATCCTTGATCGCGGCTTCATCCGAAACCTGGGCCGGGGCCGCCGGTTTGGTCAGCGGCCCACGCGGCGCCGGATCGGCACCCCGCCCCCGCGCCGGTCCGGGCATCGGCCCCTCGCCCAATCCCGGGGCGGCGGCCGGGGCCGCCTGGCGCGCGGCCTCGCGGGCGGCCAGGGCCTGGACCTGCTCGGCAAAGCGGTCCTGGGGCGCGTCGGCGATGGCTTCGTCGACGCCGGCCTCCAGATACCATTGCAGCAGCGCCTTCAGGGCGACGGGATCGCCCGCGGCATGGGATGGGGTCTCGGTCATGGCGAAATTCTATCACGGCACACCGGCCCGGAGTCTCGATAGAATCCACAGGCAGTTGCAGCCGGGGGGCAAGGGATGCCATAACGCAATTCGCAAATGCACATTCAAACCAGCCGAAATTGAGACGAGGACGATAAGGATGGAACGGGAATCCATGGAATTCGATGTGGTGATCGTGGGCGCGGGGCCGTCGGGCCTGGCCGCCGCCATCCGACTGCGTCAGGTTCACCCGGAATGCACCGTCTGTGTCGTCGAAAAAGGATCGGAAGTCGGCGCCCATATCCTGTCGGGCGCCGTGCTGGAACCGCGCGCCCTGAACGAACTGATCCCCGACTGGAAGGAAAAGGGCGCGCCGCTCAATACCCCGGCGGGCAAGGACAAGTTCATGCTGCTGGGCCCGGCGGGCTCGCTGCGCCTGCCGACGCCGCCGCAGATGAAGAATCACGGCAACTATATCGTCTCCCTGGGTCTGGTCTGCCGCTGGCTGGGCGAACAGGCGGAAGCGATGGGGGCTGAAATCTATCCGGGCTTCGCCGCCGCCGAGGTTCTGTATAACGACGATGGCAGCGTCAAAGGCATCGCCACCGGCGACATGGGCCTGAACCGCGACGGCACCCCCGGGCCGAATCACGAGCCGGGCGTTGAGTTGCACGCCAAATATACGCTGTTCGCCGAAGGCTGCCGCGGCCATCTGACCAAGACGCTGGAACAGAAATTCGATCTGCGGTCCAAGGGCCCGGAAGGCAAACCGGCCGATCCGCAGACCTACGGCATCGGCCTCAAGGAACTGTGGGAGGTCAAGCCCGAGAACCACAAGCCGGGCGAGATCCTGCACACCATCGGCTGGCCGCTGGACAGTAAGACCTATGGCGGATCGTTCCTGTATCACCTGGAAAACAATCAGGTCGCCCTCGGCTTCGTCGTCGGCCTGGATTACCAGAACCCGTATCTTTCGCCCTTTGACGAGCTACAGCGCTACAAGACCCATCCCGAGATCGCGAAGATCCTGGAAGGCGGTCGGCGCATTTCCTACGGTGCCCGCGCACTGAACGAAGGCGGCTATCAGTCCGTTCCGGGCCTGAGCTTCCCCGGCGGCGCCTTGATCGGCTGCACCGCGGGCTTCCTCAACACGCCCAAGATCAAGGGCAGCCATACCGCCATGAAGACCGGCATGCTGGCCGCCGAAGCGGTCGCCGAGGCATTGAAATCCGGTGCCAATCCGGCCGACGGCCTGCCGGCCTATACGGAAGCGGTGAAGAAAAGCTGGGTCTGGAAGGAACTTTACCGGGCCCGCAACATGCGCCCGCAATTCCATTGGGGCATGTGGGCCGGGCTGGTCCTGGGCGCCATCGATACCTTCCTGTTCTTCGGCCACGCGCCTTGGACCCTGAAGAACAAGGCCGACCATTCGCAGTTGAAGAAGGCCAAGAACGCCAAGCCGATCGACTATCCCAAGCCCGACGGCAAGCTGACCTTCGACAAGCTTTCAAGCGTGCAGTTGGCGGGCACCTTCCATGAGGAAGAACAGCCCTGTCACCTGACCCTGAAGGATGACAGCGTCCCGATGGCCGTGAACTGGGCCGAATACGCCGGGCCCGAAGCGCGCTTCTGCCCGGCCGGTGTCTATGAATACGTGGAAGTGGACGGCGAGACGCAGTTCCAGATCAACGGCCAGAACTGCATCCACTGCAAGACCTGCGACATTAAGGACCCGACCCAGAACATCAACTGGGTCACGCCGCAGGGCGGCGAAGGACCGAACTACCCGAACATGTAGTCCTTAGGTATCGCGGATCAGTCCGCGCAGGACCCGCGTCGATGCGTTCATGGTGCTGTCGAGCAGGCGCGTTCCGAATTTCAGATGCTTGGTTTCGGCCTTCATCGCGTTGATTTTTTCAAGGTAGGCCCGCTGATCTTCCGTCAGACTGGCATCGTCCTGCACGGCGGTTTCGGTTTTCATCGCGGTATCGGTCATGGCTCTTTCCTTGGGGGCCGTTTGCCGGCGCGTCGCAAAATGACGCGGTCGGTAGCCTCGTCCGAGAATACGCAAGATCGATGCCAAAATACGAAATCGGGATGTAAATATCTCCAAGGGCGGGGCGATATCGCCCGCCGTCAATCGTCCTTGTCCGGCATGGACAGGATGGCGAAGGCGACCTGCGCGCCCGCGAAGGTGACGAAGAACAGAAAGGTCATCGCCGCGAAGGCGATCAGCCCGGTCTCCGACCGATTGACCAGCGACCAGAGACCCGCGAAATCCGTCGCCACGATCAAGCCCGAGACCGTCAGCGCCAGAGCGAAGCCGACCGCCATATGCTTGGCGAGGAACTTGAGGAAGCGGCTATCGAATGGGGGTCGTGGGGCCATGACCAATACCTCGAGTCCGGTTCGGCCCGCGCCGCCACCGCCCCACCCTACGGCGACACGAGGTTGGCACCTCCTGTCAGAGGCGGTTGATGCCGTCGAAGGCGGCGGTCTTATAGCATTCGGCGAAGGTCGGATAGTTGAAGACCGTATCGCGCAGGTAATCCAGCGTGCCGCCCAGCGACATCACCGCCTGACCGATATGGATCAATTCGCAGGCGCCGTCGCCGATGATATGGACGCCCAGAATCTTGCGCGTTTCCGGATCGAACAGGATTTTCAACAAACCCGCCTGATCGCCGACGATCTGGCCGCGGGCGATTTCCTTGTAGACGGCGCGCCCGACCTCGTACGGGATTTCCGCCTCGGTCAGTTCCTGTTCGTTCTTCCCCACCACCGAAATCTCGGGGATCGTATAGATGCCGTAGGGCAGAAGGTTCGGGAAGCTGTTGGCTTCGACGCCGAAGGCGTGACAGGCGGCGAGACGCCCCTGCTCCATCGAGGTCGAGGCCAAAGCCGGAAAACCGATCACGTCGCCGACGGCGTAGATATGATCCACCTCGGTCTGATAGCCGGCGTTGACCGTGATGCGCCCGCGGTTGTCGGCGGATACCCCGGCGGCGTCCAGGTTCAGCCCCGCCGTCGCACCGGTGCGCCCGATGGAATACAGCACGGTCTCCGAATGGATGTGCTTGCCGCTTTTCAGCGCGATATGGACCTTCTGGCCCTGTTCGCCGTCGACCACCTCGATCCCCGAAACCTCTTCGCCCAGGCGAAGGGTCACCCGTTCCTGGCGCATCAGATGGACAAGGTTGTCGATGATTTCCTCGTCGACGAAGGGCAGCACCCGCAGACGCTTGTCGACCACGGTGACCCGCACGCCCAGCGTCGCGAAGATCGTCGCGTATTCGATGCCGATCACCCCGGCGCCGATCACCGTCAGGCTTTTCGGCAGGTCGTGGAGGTCCAGGATATCGTCGGAGGTAAAGATATGTTCGCCGTCGAAGGCGATGTCGGGGTCGCGCGTCGTCGTCGTGCCGACGGCGATGACCACGTTGGCCGCCGTGACCTCCGACGCCGGACCGCCGGCACAGGGGGCCAGCGAGATACGGTGCGGATCGAGGAACGATGCCTCGGCGGCGACGATCTGAATGCCGTTGCGCTGCATCTGGTGGCGGGTCACGTCGATGCCGAGCTGGCGCACATGGTCGGCGCGGCCCAGCAGGTCCGCCATGGTGACTTCCTGCTTTACCTTGTAGGACGAGCCGTAGATCGAGCGTTCGTTGTAGCCGGAAAAGTGCATGGTCGCGGCGCGCAGCGTCTTGGACGGGATGGTGCCGGTGTTCAGACAGACACCGCCGACGACCGTTTGTTTCTCCGCCAGCAGCACTCGTTTGCCCAGTTTCGCCGCCTGTACCGCCGCGCGCTGACCGGCCGGGCCGGAGCCCATGACGACCAGATCGTATTCGTATTCGCTCATCTTCCCCCTCGCGGCCGGTAAGTCACCCCGTTACGTTAAGTGCCGGGAAACGCCGGTGTCCATCGGATTTCTCTGATTTTCCCGTCTGGGCGGCGGTTTCACGCGAAATTCACGCATCCCGGGGCGCAGGCGACGGGTTCCGGCGGCGGGGTCACGCGGCGGCGCGCCCGCCCATGTCGCCTGCCTGGCCAATCCACCGGGAGATCTTTTCCGGCCCGGCCTTGGTGACGGGCCCGAACTGCACCACCTTCTTCGTGCGCAGGCCGCAGAACCCGAGAACCTGGTTCTTCATCACCCGTCGGCCCGGGCGGCCATAGATGAAGGTATCGATCAACGGCGGCGTGTCGGAGGTCACGATCACGTCGGCCGTCCGTCCGGCCAACAGCTTGTCCCACCCCTTTCCGTTCGGGCGGTAGCGATAGGCGAACCCGGGCAGCAGGGCGCGATCCAACAGAGCCTTGGCCTTGCCCGGCAGCGCCCCCCACCAATAGGGATGAACGACCAGGACATGATCCGCCCAGGCGAGGTTCTCCTGCCACTGAACCAAGTCCGGTTCCAACGGCGGCATATCGTCGCCGTAACCGTCGAAATTCATATCGAAGGTCATGTCGCTGAGGTCCATGCGGCGGATATGGGCGCCCAGGCGTTCGGCCCCTTCCTGATAGGCATCGGCGAGACCGGCAGAAAGGGAGCCCGCCTTGGGGTGGGCGACCCAGATGAAGATGCGTTTGATCATGATGCGATCCTTTTACTTGACACTATGTAAATTGACAGCGCGTCAAATAGGCTTATATTGACACCATGTCAAGCAGCAAAACCGACACTTCGACCCGCATCCTCGACGCCGCCTGGACCCTTTTGGAATCGTCCGGCGGCCCCGCCGTCCGCATGGGCGACATCGCCAAGGCGGCGGGGATCAGCCGCCAGGCCGTCTACCTGCATTTTCCGACGCGGGCGGACCTGTTGACCGCCACGGCCCGCCATATCGACGACGCCAAGGGCGTGGACGGCCGCCTGGCCGCCAGCCGCGCCGCCACCGGCGGGGCGGAGCGGCTGGACGCCTTCATCGAGGCCTGGGGCAACTACATCCCGGAAATTCACGGTGTCGCGCGCGCCCTGATAGCGGCGGCGGACAGCGACCCGGCGGCGGCCGAGGCCTGGGCCGACCGCATGGCGGCCCTGCGCCAGGGCTGCGAGGCGGCGGTGGCGGCGCTGAAAAAAGACGGCCTGCTGGCGCCCGGCCTGCCGCCGCGCCAGGCGACGGACCTGCTCTGGACCCTGTTGTCCGTGCGCAATTGGGAACAATTGGTGGGGGATGCGGGCTGGCCGCAGAAACGCTACGTCGCGGCGATGAAGACGACGGCGCGGCGGTCGCTGACCACCCTGGCGGACGGACCTACTTGATCGCCGTCCAAAGCAGCGCCAGTCCGGAACAGAACAACATCACGTCCATCACGTGTTCGAACACGGACAGGCTCATGCGGGCCATTACCTTCTTGCCCAGATAAGCACCGGCCATCATCGATGCCCCGATGATCGCCCCCTGCACCACCAACGGCCCCGGCAGGGCGCCCAATTGCTGGAACGTCGCGACCTTACTGACCATCAAGGCAAGGGAGGCCGCCGCCTCGGTCGAGATCAGCGCCCCCTTGGTCAGACCGACAGCCAGAAAGGCCGGAATGCTGAGCGGCCCGGTCGACAGGACGATGCCGCTGAGGTACCCGATCACGCCGCCGATGATCGCCAATTGCCAATAGCGGATTTTGAAGTCGCGGGCCTGCATCCACCGCCGCCCGGGGATCATCAAAAGGAAGAAGCCGCCCAAGACGACCTCGACCACATGGGGCGGCAGGACCAGCAACGTCCGCGCCCCCAGCGCCGCCCCCGGCACACCCAGGATGGAATAGGCCCAGAAGGCCCGCCAATCGACCTCGCGCCACCAGGCGACGGCCTTGCCGACATTGCCCAGCACGGCGGCGATGGCCATGATCGGCACGGCCTGCTGCGGGCCGAACTGATAGACCAGGATCGGCATCAGAATGATGGAGCCGCCGGTCCCGACGACGCCGCTGAGCGTGCCGGCGGCCAGACCCGCCACCAGCACGAAGATATAGCCGGTCACCCGATGTTCCCCGCGAAAATCCCAAGACGTTTTGCCGGGGATGGTAGCCGGAGGCGCGGCGTAACAAAAATGCAATATATCGACCGGGCGGGCATGGCCGCGACCAGCCCTGGAAACGCGCTGGAAACGGCCCCTGAAAAAGGAAAGGGCCACCCGCCTTTCGGCGGATGACCCTGGAACCGTACTTCAACGCAGTTGAAGCTGGATTCTAGTCTGGATCCTGTTGGATCAAGCTTCCTGCAGGTTCACGGCCTTGGGGCCGCGGGCTTCGTTCTGGACTTCGAAGCTAACCTTCTGCCCTTCGTTCAGGCCGGCCATGCCGGACTGCTCGACGGCGGTGATGTGAACGAACACATCCTTGGAGCCGTCTTCGGGGGTGATGAAGCCGTAGCCCTTCTGCGTGTTGAAGAATTTAACCGTTCCAGTGGTCATTACGTAAAGTCCCGTACTAGTTGCCGAACGCATTCCGGGGGACTTTCCCCCAAGCCGATACGGCATGATGAAATACCGGAAAAGCAACCGCGCTTTCCGGGTGATTTATGCGTCCTGAGGTAAGAAGGGGGTTGGGCGTCACTGCCCGGGTACCGCCCGCCCAAACCGGCTGGGGCTCAATCACGGAAGGCAGTGGTACTGCCGAACGGCCTGTTACACAAGTAAATTTTTAGATTCACGCCGTGCCAGAAAGCCAGCCCACGGCTCCGTTTGCGGCCGTTCTGGCGGCCTCTTCGGTGTCGAAAACACGGTCGCCGAAGCCCGCCGCGCCGGACCATCCGCGGGGGTCTTCCGGGTCGCGCCGATACTCCTCGAAACCATGACTTCCGTCGCCGCGGCGAAAGATATCGACGCATCGGGTCCCCCCATCGTTCTCCAACGACGCGAGCACCAGCTTGCGGGCGGGGCGGGGCGGAAAAGGCATGGGCGAAGTATGACCGACTGCCCTTATTTTGCCAAAGGTTCCTGGGATAGAATTTCCCCGTAACCAAGACGCCCCGATGTGGCGGCCCGCCGCCGGCTCGGCTAGACTGATGCGCTCGCCATATCGTTTCCACCCGCGACCACCAGATCAGGGATTCGCCCGTGACCTCACCCCGCCGCTTCCTTCGCCCCCTCGCCATCGGTCTTGCCTTTGCCCTGGCCGCCGGAGACGTCGCCGCGAAATCGGCGGAAAAGGCCGAGGCGCCCGGCGCCAATACCTTCATCGGCAATTACCTGTCGGGCCGCCAGGCGCAACGCGACGGCGATCTGGCCGCGGCGGCGGAATATCTGGGCGCCGCGCTCAAGCAAAAGCCAGAGACCCCGGGGCTGCTGCGCCAGGCTTTCATCGTCAACCTGATCGAAGGCCGCATGCCGGAGGCCGTCGCCTTCGCCCGGGAATATCTCAAGGAAGATCCGGAGCAGACGATCGCGCAGCTGACCCTGGCCGTCGATCATTTCAAGCACCAGCGGTTCAAGGACGCCGAGGCGACGCTGGCTAAGCTGCCGGACCAGGGGTTGTCGACCTTCACCAAGCCGCTTTTGCTGGCCTGGAGCCGCTATGGCCAGGGCCGGGGCGAGGAAGCCCTGGCGGCGCTCAAGCCGCTGGAGGACAAGAAAGGGATCGAGAACCTGGTGGAAATCCACGAGGCGCTGATCCTGCAATTGGTCGGCAAGACGGACGAAGCCGCGAAGTTGCTGACCGGCGTCATCGAACGCCAATCGCCGCCGTCGTCGCGGGTCACCCACTTGCTGGGCGCGATGCTGGAACGGGCGGGCGATACGGAACGGGCGAAGGCGATCTATCAGCTCTACATCGACGAACATCCGGTCTCGCGCCTGATGGATACCGCGTTGAAGCGTTTGGAGACCGGCAAGAAACCGCCGATCGCGATCAAGACCGCGCGCGACGGCGCGGCCGAAGCGCTCTACGACATCGGCTCGTCCCTGCGCCGGCAAAGCGCCCATGAAACCTCGGTCGCGCTGATCCGCATGGCCGTGCATATGAAGCCCGACTTTCCCGTGGCGCGGTTCATCCTGGCCGACATTCTGCAGTCGGAAGACCGCCTGAACGCCGCCATCGCCGAATACGACGCCATCGATCCGAAATCGGCCTACGGATGGAGCGCGCAGCTTCAGGCCGCCGCCCTGGTCGGCGACCTGGAACGCACGGACGCGGCGGTCAAGCGCCTGGAAAAACTCGCCAAGGTCCGCCCGGACCTGCCCGATCCCTTCCTCCACATGGGCGATGTCTATCGCCGCCAGGAAAAGTTCACCAAGGCGGCCGACGCCTATTCGGCGGCGATCAAACGGGTCGCCACGCCCGAACCTCATCATTGGAGCCTGTTCTACGCCCGCGGCATCGCATTGGAACGGGCCAAGCGGTGGAAGGAATCCGAGAAGGACCTTCTCAAGGCGCTGGAGCTGCGCCCGGATCAGCCCTACGTGCTGAACTACCTGGGCTATACCTGGATCGACCAGGGTGAACAGCTCGACCGCGCCACCGACATGATCAAGAAGGCCGTCTCCTTGGCGCCCAACGACGGCTTCATCGCCGACAGCCTGGGCTGGGCCTATTACCGCGTCGGCAAGTACGACGAGGCCGTCGCCGAGTTGGAACGCGCCGTCGAACTGCGCCCGCAGGACCCGGTCATCAACGATCACCTGGGCGACGCCTATTGGATGGTCGGGCGCAAGCTCGAGGCCCGGTTTCAATGGAAACGGTCCCTGTCGCTCGACCCCGACGAAGACCTGATCCCGAAGATCAAGGCCAAGTTGGAAAGCGGTCTGGAACCGTCGTAAGGCGGGGGCAGCGAGACCATCCATGAACGATCCCATCGTCACCGTCGCCGCCCCGGCGAAGCTGAACCTCTACCTGCACGTCACGGGCAAACGCGACGACGGCTACCACCTGCTCGACAGCCTGATCGCCTTCGCCGATATCGGTGACGAGATCAAGGCCCGCGCCGCGGCCGACGGATCGCTGACCCTGGCCGTGCGCGGACCGTTCGCCAAGGACCTTGCGGAAGAGACCGACAACCTCGTGCTGCGCGCGGCAAAGCGCCTGCGCGCGGCGGCGGGTATCGACGCCGGCGCGCATATGGTTTTGGAAAAACGCCTGCCCGTGGCGTCGGGCGTCGGCGGCGGCTCCGCCGATGCGGCGGCGGCGTTGAAGGCGCTCTGCCGGCTTTGGGGCGTCACCCTGCCCGAGGCCGAGATGCGCGCCCTGGCCCTGGAACTGGGGGCCGACGTGCCGATCTGCTGGGTCGGCGAACCGGCCTTCGTCGCCGGGATCGGCGACGACATCACCCCGGCCCCGCCCCTGCCGGCGGCGCACCTTATATTGGTGAACCCCAAGATCGGCGTCTCCACCCCGGCCGTGTTCAAGGCCCGCGCGGGTGAATTCCAAGCCGCGAACCCGTTCCGCGAAACGCCCATCGACGCGGCCCATCTGGCCCACCTGCTGGCCCAGCGGTCGAACGGATTGACCGAGGCCGCCTGTGCCGTCTGCCCGCCGGTCGCCCATGTCCTGGATGCCCTGGCCGCGACGGAAGGGGCGTTGCTGAGCCGTATGTCCGGGTCCGGCGGGACCTGTTTCGCGATTTACGAAAGTGCCGACGCCGCGCTGACCGCCGCCGAAATGCTCTACGATGCGGAGCCGGGATGGTGGGTTGCCCTGGGCCGCTTGGGCACACCGAAGGACGCCTTGGTCTGATCCAGCCGCGCCCGGGCTGCCAAAGGGGCGATACGGGACAAAACAACGCCCGCGATCCCTTGCCGGGCCGGTCCAGATGGTCTAAGAACACGGCCCTGCCCTCGGGCGGTCACGCAAAGTTGGGGCGTGGTGAAGCGGTCTAACACACCGGTTTTTGGTACCGGCACTCCCAGGTTCGAATCCTGGCGCCCCAGCCACCTTTCCTCAAAATTGCCAAATGTGGGCAGCTGTTGTCGGAAACATTTTAGTTTGCCCAATCACAGCTTAGATTGTCCAAATTACAATTAGAAATGTCCGCATCGGATTACATTTTTTAGTTATTCCAAGAAGTTGTGGGAATTCTGGCCGACCGGGCAAAATTGCATCGGTTTTAATCCTCAGCGTCGCGAGGATACTGAGACGTGTAGCGCTCGTCGGGCGTCTTCCAAGACAAGAAAAAATCTAGTGGATCCTGGGTGCCTAGGAACTCTCGAGCACGGTTCAACCTCGCCAAGACCCGATCTCTGTCCCTCTCCGGCAGCACGTCGGCGCTCTCAGCTACTCCGGCAAGGAAGTGCTCCACGTTCATTACGTTCGCCCATTGTTGAATGATCTCCCCGAGGTGATCGCGGCTCTCTTGAAATGATCGTTCGACCTGCTGCTGGTCTTCTTCTCTTTTTCGTTTTTCTGCAGCAGCCATCCACTCAAGCCTCTCGGCCTCGGCCTTTGCATCCGCCTCATCCAATCTTGCGGCAAGTTCGACGACGGAACTTTCAACGGCCTCGACAATCGGTTTCAGACGAGAGCGGAGTGAGGATTTCTTCGTCTCCTGCCAATCGATCGACCAGTCCACGCGCCAGAACGGAGAATAGGCCACGATCCGCATCCGGCCGGCGGGGAGCTCTTGGTTGGTTGTCCAAGTATGGTCCTGCGCGGCAAAGCGGCGACTTGAATTCGGCGGGATATAATCCGCATCGCGAACGTATTTGCCGCGGACATGTCGAAGGACAACATCTTCCGACATTTCTACGACCGCGAGGCCAACGGGTAAGCTGCCAATGTAAACAACTGTCGGACGATAGGGAGACCAAAGCCGCAAACGATGATATCGGTCTCGCTTCTCCTTACGCACTTCACGCTCGTCGATTTCGGCCCGCCTGAGTGCCTCATCCTTCGGCGCGATGACCACGCGATGACCAACGGACTCGAAAGCATTGAACAGGTCGTTAGCCAGACCAAGCGCTTTATCCAGGCATGCCTCCGATGTAGTGACATCGACGAGAAGCTGCTTGAAGGGCTTAAGATACGCACCATCATCAATCGGTCGGCTGTTCTCGAAATGCGCTTTCGCGCCGCGAATCAGAGGATGAATTCGAGCCTTTGAAATCGTCACCCTACGAGAGGCGGACCTAGACCGCGGGGCTTGTCGTGGCTTTGGTGGCGGCCGAAACGTCTCGTCTTTGGACCAGTAGAGCTGATCGCCAGGCCGAGCCTCGGGCAGCGGAAGCGGTTCGGGCGCTTTTCCAACGGCCAACTTCGCCCAATATCCACGTTCGGGCCGGGGAACATTCAGAAGCTCACAAACTCGGGCCATGTAGCTGCCGGATACATCGAACCGCACCGCCACCTTGCTCATGGGTTCCGCCCAGACCAATTGATAAAGCTCTTCTCTTGAGATCACAGCGCACCCTCTCAAAATAAATCCTGCCTTTTGATTGGCCGAAGCGTATAGCAACCGGCCGCGAGGAGACGGCCGATAGCCCAATGGCTCCGAAAGGGCTAGTTGCCTTCCAGACCATCGCCCGGCTGGCGATACTAGAGGATGTCTAGATTTCTCCGGATATGGAGGCAAGAGGCGAGGAAAAAAAACCACTTATAGGTGTGGCACGAATGGGGGTACGATCAATTTGCGCAGGGAGCTCGCGAGCAAATGACCCCAGAAATCTCTGAATTTTCATACGGTTTTGCTCTGACCAACGAGTTGGTCGGGTGGACGCCTTTGAATGCTGCCCCCATTTTCCCCAGCTTGATCGAGGAAGGCAAAGCCGATGGCGGATATGATGTAAAATTTGACAAGCCGGGCGCACCGCTTTTCCTGCAATTCAAACGATCTGACTGTATGAAATACAGGAGCGCGAGAGAGATAAAAAAATATGGTCTTCCTCTCGTACCAGACTTTTACCGTTTTCCCATCACGGCCCGGAAAAAGTCATTTCAGCATACTTCGCTCGTCACGTTGGACGACGGCATCAATGAAGTCTTTTACGTCGCTCCTAGGTTCCACAAACACAGTGAAATCAATGACGCCTGGGCCAAACAAAAGGTGGCAGAACGCTCGGTTTTCGTCCCACCGTCAGCCATCGGCTTGATTTACGACGATGACGCCCACTACGTCTCGTTTGATGAAAATCGAACGTTTTTCTGTTCGGAGCCAAAGGAAATCGATGCACTATCCATCGAAGATTTACGCAGCCGCCTTACAGAGAAAATACAGAAAGATGAGCGGCCTTTACGAGAGACCGCGGTCGAATGGCGAAACAATATCAGAACGCGCGTAGAAAACGCGCGCGAGACGCAATCTAAATTGGACAAAGAGATGGGGCAGCTTTCCGAGCCAGAGAGCCACCCTCGGATAAGGCGCCGTTCACCCCCGCCAACGATGGAAATCCGACCGGAGAAAGAGCTCTCTGAAGAAAGAAGGGTCGTTCGGGAATTGGCAGACGATGCGCAGCGTTACTTCAACGCCCAACTGGTAGTCGTCCAAAAGGTGGACTAAAAGCTCAATCCGCGACCGTCAGCGACGGGCCTGGGATGTATGTGCGCTTGAGGGGCAGCAGCATCTGGTAGCGCGGATCGAACTGGCTGTAGTGCGAGTAGATCAACGAGATCAAGTCGTTGCTGTCGATCAGGCGGAGGTTGGGTTTCGAGCGCTCAAACGTGCGAGCCTCCGCGCTGAACGAGCCGAGCGTGACGAACAGACCATGCTCGCCCGTCTCAACGGCGCCATGCAATTCCTGCACTTTCGGCCGCCCAACGGTATCCAACGTCTGCTTGCATTGGACTTTGATGATCGGCGGCTCGAACCCGAGTTCATCCTTGTGGGCGATCACGTCGATGCCGCCGTCCGCCGACTTTTGTGTGACCCGCGCGTGATAGCCCATGCAGGTCAAAAGGTGAGCGATGAACTTCTCGAACTCGAAGTCGCTCAACTTCGATTTCAATCGTTTGATAATGAAGTCCTCGGTGCTCTCCTCGACCTGGGTGGAGACTTCCTCGACGCTTTCTTCGTCGACATCCTCAGCCCCGGTGCTTTGCCCCTGCATCGCCGCCAGAAATTCCTCGGCATGAGAGGTCACCTGAAACAAGCTGATGGCGGAGCCGATTTCGTGCAGTGCGGACTGGGAGAAGTCTGCTCGCGGAATGTGCTTGAGCCATTTCACCAATCGGCGATGCGGATAGGTGGGATCGACCTGAGGCACGTATGCATAATCGCCCTCGACAACTCCGATGTTGACCATCCGATCTGGCTTCGACGGATAGATCACGACATCACCAACCGCCATCTCGCAAATGAAACGGAAAAGGACGCCAGCCTGGACCGGAATAGCCCCGGGCTTGGAGTGCGGATGCGTTTCCTGTAGGCGCGCCTTGAAAGCCTCCCGGTTCGCCGGGATAACCGAAAGGTCGCCCATGTCCGGCCAGCCGATGCCGATGAACCCTCCTTGGATCGGAGCGAGGGAGTTGATCTCCTTCATATGGATGCCCCACAGCGTATTCGTCATGACCTAGCCTTTCGTTTCCTGGCCTTCTTAGGTTGCGCTGCCCGCTCGAACTGGATGCGCTCCAGAAGAACAGAAGCCGGCTCATCGTCGGGGGCTTGCGGCACGAGTTCGCCCCGAAACGCCTTGGCGAGTATGGACTGGTCGAGACGTTCAATCAGCCGGGAGGCACCATCGTGTTCGTGAACTATACGGTCGATCCATGAAAATGCCGCACGCAATCGACTGATGATTTCGTCCTGCTCTGCAAGAGACGGTAACTCAAAAGCCGTTGTCTGTATGTCGTTGCTACTGATGTGTGGGAGATCAGAGCCCGTCGCATGTTCCAGGGCATGATCAATGAAGATCGGGCTGTTAAGGAGAAACCAAATGAAATCCTGACGGGCGAAATTGTTCGCTCTGAACCGGGCAACACGCTGAACAAGAAGCGCACCATCGTCCTCGGGACCAAGCACAGCCACCTTTAGGCCGCCAGAAATTATCGGGCGGTCCATTGCTAATACGATGTCTCCGGCAGCTAATAGATACTCCACGTACTCGGGAACTAATTCAGGAGTAAGGCGTTTTTCATCTTCCCAGTCCATCTTACCCGGGGCGACGTTGGCTCCTCGCACAAGTCTCGGCCCCTCTGCTGAATACCATGCGCTTTTAAACGCGTAGCCAACCTGAAGATCAACAACGTCGGAGAGCTGCACAGTGATACGAGGCAGATCAGCTCGGCCTATTAGTTCGATTGGCTTGTCCAATGCGGCCAACCGTGAGCCGCGACGGCTTGCTAAGTAAGCAGCTCTAGCTCGCCGTAGCTCCTCAATATCTTCGTCCGACCATTGATCTGAATTTTGATCCCGCCAATCAGCGGTCAGGTCACCCCGAAAAGCGGCGGCGAGGATGGCTTGCTTGTAGCGTTCGATAAGGCGGGGGACGTGGCCCAACTCGTCGTGCGCCCGTTTCGTCTTGGCGAACAGGCTGTCCACCTTCGTGACGATCCGGCGTTGTTCATTAAGAGGCGCCAGAGGAAACTTTGTCACCTTCAAGAACTTAAAGTGACGGCTGTACCCTTTGTTTGGAAGGTTGACCGCTTTAAGCGCGTGATATCCGAAGCGCGGAATCATTGCTGATGTTGGCACCAACACTTTGACCCCATCCGCCCCTTGAGCAAATGCGTATGTGATATACTTGACGCAACGAGTGTGGTCTCCCCAAACGATTGCCGGGAGCGGGGCTCCTGATTGCATAGTTTCATCATTGGTAAATCCCCCAACCAATTCTTGCCCCTGATCCACAACGGGCAGCGCTCCAGCCTCAACATATTGTTTCGTAGGAACTTTCTTTTGTGTGTCTGTGTAATTGTCGAAAGCTTCGTCGAAGGTCGCCCAGCACCAGGATTTCGGCAGTGAAGTCATGGCCCATTTGCCAACTTCAGCTTCGACACTCATTCCGCTGCCTCCGGCTCAACGGCGTCTGCTTCGACCTCTTCAGTAAGTTCCTCATCCAAAGCCTCAATCTCATCCAGCGCTGCCTTGAGGTGACCGATGATAGCCGCAGCAATATCTTCAGGATCGCTTAGGCCATCCTCAGCCTCGGCCTCTGTGTCGCTCATCCATGTGATGTCGAGGTTGTCGTTACGCACTCCAATGGCTTCTCGATCAAAGCAGCGGAAGCGGCCTTCCTCGCCTTCATCCTTACGTTCGGCCTTGCCTAGAGGATCGCCGCCGAAAGCGGCTTCGAACTCGGCAAAGTCTTCTGCTTTCAAGGGGCGGGTTTTGCCGAAGGCCGGCATGTTGTTGCGGAGGTCGTAAACCCAAACAGCTCCGGTGTTTCCCTTGTCCGACGACCCACGGGTAAAGAAAAGCACATTGGTCTTTACTCCCTGGGCGTAGAATATACCGGTCGGCAAACGCAGGATGGTGTGGAGATCACAGAGCTCCATGAGCCAGGCGCGAAGCTTTCGCCCCGTGTTGTCCTCAAACAGCACGTTGTCGGGCACAACCACCGCCGCGCGACCGCCGGGCTTCAGGACGCGGACGATGTGCTCGACGAAAGCAAGCTGCTTGTTGGACGTCTCTGCCGTAATGGAAAAGTCGGAGCGCACCGGCCGCCCCCCACCCTTCTTGGTGCCAAACGGTGGATTTGTCAGGACGATATCCGCCTTCTCCAAATGTTCGCCGTCCGGTGAGAGAGTGTCGGCAACGGCGACACCCCCAGCGATGTCGTGAAGCATCAAGTTCATGAGACAAAGGCGATGGGCGTCAGGCACCAATTCACACCCCTGATAGGCGTTGGTCCGCTGAAAGTTTGCATCCTCTGAGGAAAGTTTAAACAGATCGTCCGTGTCATCCTTGATGTAACGGTCTGCAGCGACTAGGAAACCCCCGGTACCAGCGGCAGGGTCCTGGATCACCTCGCCGGGTTGAGGCTTGGTCAGTCGGATCAGGCAATCGATAAGCGGACGTGGGGTAAAATATTGACCAGCCCCGGATTTCTTCTCGGCAGCATTCTTCTCAAGGAGGCCCTCGTAAAGCTCCCCCAGACCTTCCTCCCGCGCAGAGAACCAATCGAGTTTGTCGATGGAGGTTGTGAGCGACTTGAGGTTGGCTGGCTTTCTTAGGCGCGACTGGGCATCGGTAAAAATGGCCTGGACCGTCGCGTCCTTGGCGATCTCGGGGTTTCCAAGGTCAAGCAACAGCTTCTTGTAGTAGTTCAATTGATCGAGGCCCTCGCGGCCGGCGACCTCAGACCAAGTGTAGCCAGCGGGTAGGCGATCCTCTCGTCCGGTCTCCGCCATCATCTTCAGAAACAGAAGATACGTTAGCTCGGTAACGTACTCGTTGTAGGTGACGCCATCGTCGCGGAGGATGTTGCACAGTGCCCAGAGCTTGCCGACAATGTCCTGGGTAGTTACGGTGCCTCGAGTGACTTCATTTGTCATTCGTTATGAACCTATCCGAATAAAACATTTTCATTACTATTCTTCCCATTCACCGAAGTTGATGGGCTCATCCGTTTCTTGTTCTTCCGGCTCAAAATCGCCACCCAAGTCCCAGGTTGGCTGATACCGGAATACCGCGACGCTATAGCGAAAGCGCTCCTCCCCTTGACCATGGAATAACCATCCTGGATGACCCCTTCGGAACTTGCCATCGGGTCGGTTGTCCCAAAGTTCGCCCCAAACTTTCTTGAGTGGCTCAACTTTATCAATCGCACTTTCGATGTTTTCTACGTGACCAACGATAAGCTCATAAACAACCATATTTAGGCCTGGCGGATGATTGGCCACGTCGGTTTTCACTTTGTGCAACTTGCGTAGATCATTCTGTATTTTTCCGGTGAACGGTTTCTTCAGCTTGATGAATTTTGCTTCCAAGCCAATTGCCGCCGACTTCTTAGAATTTCGAAACTGCATATCGTATGTTTGGCGAGCGTTGTCAGCCAGTTGCTTTTGGCATGTGACAGTCCATCCGCGACCGTGACCTAACTCGAACATTGGCGGATAGAACAAATATTCGCTGTAGACCGCCGAACGGCTTGCTGCTTGCTGATAGGAGAACCAACCGATAATCCCCTCAGCCATCCGTACGATAAATTCGTCAGCCGCTCGCATTAGCCCACATCCCCCCAAAGCTCTTCATTGATATCGCTTAGAACCGTTTCCAATTGGCCCCCAAAGATCTTGTTCAAACGATTGAATCCACCATGCGTATCGAAAGGCGCCCGATTTAGGTCGTCCTTATCGACGACGACCTCTTGCAGCAGCTGTTCACCGATGCGTTGCAGCCATTGACGCTGCGGGTCGCTCCAAGACTGGCTCCGCAGAATACGATCCATTGCCGTTCGCACGCGCTCCGGATAGGGAACCAACGGGTCGCCCAACGCAGCCTGACGAATAAATCCAACGACAGAGGCGGCAATGTCTTCGTTCTTCGCGTCATGCCAGGCACGACGCAAGGTCGCTTCAGGAAAGCCCTGACGGTCCAATTCCAATCGAAGCTCTCGCAACTGCGCGCGCGTCAGATCGCGAGGCCGACGAACCACGATGTTCAAAGCCGCGATCTTGTTAACGTTGTCGCGCACAAATGCCGCGAAGCTGTCGAGATAATCCTCCGGTTTCTCGGCATCGCCGTAGCCGCGGGAGACATCGACCAACTCGTCGTCGCGGCGCGAGATTGGAATGGCGATAGGTGTTTTTTCACCCGAGCGCCAGTCGAGGATAGGGCCGATCCCAGATTTGGTGGCGGCCCAAGATGCGGCCTCAATTCCGCTGCAGTTGCGCAGCCTTTCCAACGTCGCTTCCGGCGTTTCGCCGGCTTTGGCTTCGTAGCTGTGCTTCACGTCGTCAGGAAGCCGGCGAACCTTTCGCGCCATGCGCACGATGATCTGCTCACGAATGTTATTTTTGTGCTCGGCCTCTTTGGCACGGGCCAGTTCTTCGAACAATTGTTCCAAAGAGATCGTCGGATCGACAACCACGGGCCGCATGTCCGTTAGTTCCTGAAGATGCGCATACAGGTCGACAGCGTCAAAAATGCGGAATGTCTCCTTGCCGATTTCCGGGCAAAGGCGAGTTGCCCTTCCCAACATCTGCTCGTAAAGAATTCGGCTTTTCACACGCCGCAGGAAGACGACGTTCGTGATGCGGGGGACGTCCACGCCCGTCGTCAGGAGATCGACCGTCACCGCGATCTTCGGATTGGCATCGTTTCGGAAGGAACGGATCAGATCTGCCGCACGGTCGACGCTGCCGGTGATTTTTCGTACGGCGGCATCTTCGATTTCGCCGTATTCGTCCGCGAAGGCCTTTTTGAGCTGCTCGACTACTATGTCGGCATGCCCATCCGTTGCAGCGAAGATCAACGTCTTTCCAGGAAACGCCGGATCGATATGCCTCGCAAGCTCCCGTGCAACGACCTGATTGAAAGGGACGGTAATTACCTTTCGATTGAATTCCTCGACCTCAAACGAGATTTCGTCGGATGCGTGAGCCAGATCGATCTCACCGGTCTTGGTATCAAGAAGCTCGACCTGTTCTCCTTTTTTGAAAACAATCCCGGCTTCAGCAAGAGCAGTGGTGATACGGACTGGCGGTTCATGGTCGATGAGGAAACCATCAACGACCGCCTCTCGGTAGGAATAGCGAAACACCGGCTCGCCGAAGATCTCGACCGTGTGCAGGGCAGGCGTTGCCGTGAGGCCGATCTTAACGGCATCGAAGTGCTCTAGGACTCGTCGATACTTGGAGATGTAATCGGCTTCGTTTCGGAAGCCGAGATCCTGATCCGCCATTTCCCGGTCGATTAGGTATCCACGGTGACATTCGTCGACGACCATCAGGTCGTATTGATCGATGGGCGGGATGTCTCCTGGCTCTTGTTGATAAAGCACCCGTTTGACCAATCCCTGGATCGTGCAGATGTGAACCCGCGTTTCCAGGTCGGGGACAACATCTTCAAGCCCCTTAAGACCGAAGATTTCTGCGAACGTCTTGCCGCTGACCACTTTAGTCGTTGAGAATTCGCCCGCGGCCTGGCTGCCAAGCGCACTCCGGTCGACAACGAAGCAAATACGGCGAAAACGCTTTGCAGCAAGCAGCCGATATAACAGCGCGATAGAGAGCTTTGTCTTACCGGTGCCGGTCGCCATTGCGACCAAAATTTCACGCTGGTCATGTTCCAACGCTTCCTCGACCGCACCGATTGCCTCCTTTTGGTACGGACGAAGAGGAAAGCCGAACTCGATTGGCTGAGCGTTCAACTCAGCATGCGCAGCATCCCTATCGACCTCCAGGCGGCCCAACAACCCATCAGGCGTTGGCCAATCGTTCATGGCGCGACGGTGGTTGGTAGCTTTACGCGCATCACGAAACCAGATGCCGCTCTGTGTCGCCAGTTGCTTCAGATAAGGGCGACCGTTCGCTGCGAAGACAAAAGGCACGACGTATTCGCCCCAAGGGCCACCAACGGCTTCCGCCCCGTCCTCCAGCTTGATCCCCTTAGAATAACGCTCCGACTGATCGATGGCGGCGGAAACGTTTTTACGCTTCCGCTTTGCTTCGACAATCCCGAAACACCTGGTCCCGACGAAAAGCGCATAGTCGGCTGGCCCGGAAGCAGTTGGCCATTCAGCAATAGCCATGTTCCGCCCCTTCGCCGGCCTTATTCCTTTGCTGAAACGCAGCTCGTTTGTATCGACCTCCCAGCCTCGATCTCGGATTTGTTGATCGATGAGGACACGGGTATCCGCCTCGTCGAGGTCGATCGCCTCGGCCGCCTCTTCGCCCGCATCCATACGCGCAACAAGCTCCATGGATGGGAGGGCTTCGGATTCCACCTGCTGCGCCTCAAGTAATTGCTTCAACTCTTCTCGATGGCGATCGGCTTCGATCGCCAGCTCTTCCCACTCGACGCGTTCTGCCGTCTCTCGCTTGGCTTTTTCCTCGGCACTTTCCCTACGCTCCGCCTCCTCGTCAGCGGCGCGCTGCGCGCGCTCAGCCTCGGACTGGCTAGCTGCGAGCTCCTCACGAAGACGCTCGATTTCTTCCCGCAAAGCAGCCGTCGCGTCTTCAGGAGGAGATGGCGGAATAAATGGACCCGGTTTAAATTGCGGTTCGTTGCGGTAGGTCCGATGGAACCAAATGCCTAGTTGACGGGCGATTTTAAGCGCCGCTAACGCCTGCCTATGGTCGTCGGCGCCATCATGCGCTGCCGCGTTTCCCGATTTTCGGAGCTGGTGGAATAGGTCGACAACTTGCCTTGGAACAGCCCGATCAAGCGAGAGCCTGCGAAGCAAATCGACGAATTTTTCTTCTTGGCTTTCAAATCTCGCAGTCGAAGCTGCAACAATTTGCGCAAGCAACTCAGCGAACTGTCGAACTTTGATCAGGCTGGTATTGGGATCGTCGGGAAAGTACCGCTCAGCCAACGCCGCATGCCGAAACAGCTGCTCGTCATGCTTTGCAAGAAAGCTGAAATTGGCCGAAACAATCGTCATGCACGCAACACCCCCAAGCTCCACTCGCGTGGAGCGCGCAAGTTTAGGGGAAGAAGTGCTTTCAAAAAAGAGGACAGAAAGCCTCGCTGTGGCGCGGCACATGACTTATTACAAGTTTATACCCCAGCATAAGAGCCTTGATAGCCTCATCCCGGCAATGGCCGCCGGTGTTTCTGAACCCCTTTGGGGGGCCAAGATAATGCGGCCCATGTCGAAGCAGCTGAGACAAAGTCAGCGACGCACAGGCCGTACAAACGAAGGAGTGCCTAATGGCGAAAACGATTAAGCAGTTCAGCTTTCAAATTGTAAAAATGCATCAAGGTGACGACCTTCCTTTCGATCCAATCGTTGTCTTAGAACTGGATAACTGGTCGAGTGAACAAGGGCGGCCTCCTAGGATTTCAAACCACTTAATGTCAGAAGGTGAAATCGAAGATTATATCGACGCCTTGAAGGCTGACCTTGATGCAGTTGGAGCACGGGCCAAGCGCGCTCTAAAGAAAGCTAAAGCGGACACGCTAAGATTTGTTAGGGAGAGAAATTCTGACTGACTCACTACCGAAAGCCTACTCCTCGCACAACACACCCGCACAAAACCGATAAAGACCTCTTGCATACAAAGATAATCAACACTAAAACCCGCCGCTTCGATATTTCAGCACCTGGGCGGAGGCCGCTGCTACCCACGCGCGGCTCGATCAAACAAATTGGAAAAAACTTGGCCTTTCCGACCGCGGCCGGTCGGTGACGAGACGTTCGCGTCTTGGTTTTCCCGCTTGGCTTGGGCCAACGGGCTGGAGCCTGGTGAGCTGTATCGCATCGCGCTACCCGGCGGACGAATGCATCGAACCGATCTGGACAGGTTTGCCTGCGAAGACCTGATCGCCGGCCTGTCTGCCCATACTGGCATCGAACGCGATGACATGCGCAAGCGGACGCTCAGATCTTGGACGGGTCGATTGATTGGAGAAGACGACGGCCGCAACAAGCTGCTCTGGCTTCCGGCCGCCGGCATCTATCAAAAGTCCAAATCGTTCGGACAGCAAACCTGCGTGGCATGCCTTCAGGATGACGCCGTACCGCACTTGAGAACCACACACCGATTGGCATTCATCACCAGCTGCCCTCATCATGGGCGCCTGTTGATCGATAGATGCCCTGAATGCACTGCGCCGATTCAACCGCTCTACGCTTCACCCAGCCTCGGTTCGGTCGCCATTTGTTGGAGTTGCAATTTCGATCTTCGGCGCAGGGAGTCATTGGTGGTTGAACCGCACCGTGCACAAGGAGAACTACTCCGCATTGCTCAAGGAGACTGGGGAAAATTGGGTAGTTTCGGTCTGGTTTACCCGCTCGTCTATTTCCGAATTCTCTGGATCATTTATCGCCTACTGGCAACAGGTCGGTTTGCCTACCCACTACGTGAGTGGGCACGTCGGAATTTGGATGTTCCTGACATTCCACCGTCCGCCATACCGCGTATCAAGGAAGTTGAACGACTGCCTACCCATAGTCGACACCACCTAATCCAATACTCCTGCGCTTTACTTGCTGGATGGCCGGATCAGTTCATTACAGCCTGCCAGGACGTCGGAATCAGTTCCCGGGTTCTACTGAAGAGCTCCAAACAACTGCCTTTCGCACTGTGCGCACCGGTAACCGACAAGCTTCATGACGGCGATTATCGACCCACAGCTTCCGAGGTCGCCGCTGCAAGGGTATTCCTGGAGGATCGAGGCACGCAGGCAACACGTCGTGCCCTGACCGACCTTCTAGGTCAAAAATCCAAACATATCGACGAGCTCGCCGTCCCCGCTAGCGACCACTGCACCTACGGTAGGAACCGCTATTGGAAACTGGACGGCGTTAGTCCCGACATCCGCGCCGCTGCGAGAGCCGCCGCCGTTCACGACGGACACAACGTCGGCCCGTGGGTGGATCAAGTCTTACGGGCGGAACTAACGAAACGGGGACTACTATGAATATATGTTGGGGGTTGCGCTTGATATTTCCAACTACATATAGTGTTCAGGGGAGGTTTGATGCCAGTTAGAGAGATTCCCATCAGCAGCCGAAGCCTGACCGGCCGCCATGCCAGCGGACGCGGTGCAGGCTCCATCGGCTATGAATCGTCGCTGGAGAGGGACTTCATCTCCCTGATGTTGTTCGACCCTCAGGTCACGAACATCGAAGAGCAGCCCGTCCGGATTGACTATCGCGACAGCACAGGCAGCCAACGCCACTACACACCGGACTTCCTCGTTCAACGCACCGCCGGCGCCGCGATACTCATCGAGGTCAAACCAGCCAAATTCGTAACGGCCGACCTCGACGACAAGTTCAATGCCGCCAGGACGTTCGCCCGCAGTCGGGGATGGACCTTCGAGGTCTGGACAGAGCGGGAAATCCGCACACCCCGGCTGGAGAACGCCAAGTTCCTCCTCCCCTATCGAGCGAATGCACCGGCCGACAAAATATGCGACCGACTATTGGCGGCACTCGGAGAAACGACTTCGGCAACGATCACCGGCCTGCTCGAAGATACGTGCGGCAATGACGACGAGCGTGCGATCGCCTTATCGGCCTTATGGCATCTGCTTGCCACCGGCGTCGTCCATGCAAGGTTGGAGGAAGTGCTAAAGCCCGACAGCGAAATTCGACTGATGCAAAGGCGGCTATCATGAGCGGGCCCGTACGTTTCGACGTAGGCAACGAAGTCCGCTTCCTGGGACGTGCCGCCGTCATCACCCTCCAATCCAGCCCCGACGAAGTCATGGTCCAGTTCGTCGATACGGGCGAGACCGGAACTGCGAGCGTCTCCCAGCTCGAGAGCAAGGATGAACCGACGACCGCCAAACTCCGCACTCTCGACGCCATTCCAGAAGAGGATTTGGCCGTCGCGAGGGAACGGTATAAGGCGATTGAACCCCTTCTCGAGATCACACGCCGAAAGGGAGAGGCCTTCGCCGCCCGCGCCGAGGAAATCGGTGTTCACGAAAAGACGTTACGCCGCTGGTGCGATGCATATCGGAACCGTGGCCTGCTTTCGGATTTAGTGCCTAGCCGGCGGGGAAAGCGAAAACGGCGATTGCCCAGGAAGGTCGAAGCCCTCATTCAGGACGTCATCGAGAACGTCTTTCTTACGAAACAGAAAGTCACCGCGAAAAAAGCAATCGACGAAGTCATTCGACGCTGCAAGGCCGGCCGGCTAAAAGTGCCGCATCCGAACACGGTCCGCGCCCGCATCAAGGCGGTCAAGGAAAGTGAACGGATGAAACGTCGACAAGGCGCCAAGGCCGCCCGCGACAAATTCGCCCCGGTCAAAGGCGAGTTTCCCGACGGGAACTTTCCGCTGGAGACTGTCCAGATCGACCATACCAAATTGGACATCATGCTGGTCGACGACGACACCCGGCTGCCGATCGGACGCCCATGGCTGACAGTCGCCATCGATGTCTTCAGCCGCATGATCACCGGCTATTACATTTCCCTGGATGCCCCGAGCGCGTTCTCCGTGGGGATGTGCATCCGCCAGTCGGCCCTCCCCAAAGACGCTGAGCTTGAAAAACTGGGCATTGACAAGAAATGGCCGGTTTGGGGGCTGATGCGGACCCTGCACGCCGACAACGGGAAGGATTTCCGCAGTAATACGATCCAGAAATCCTGCGACGAGTACGGCATCAACATCGCCTGGCGGCCGGTCAGGCAACCCCACTTCGGCGGCCACGTCGAACGTTTGATGGGGACGATCTCCAAAGAGATTCATGCGCTTCCCGGCACGACCTTCTCCAACATCCAGGAGAAAGGCGAGTACGACTCTGCAAAGCACGCCTCAATGACCTTGGACGAACTGCAGTCTTGGTTCGTCACCTACGTGGTCGGCGTTTATCACCAACGCGTTCACAAAGGCATTGGTATGAGCCCGATTGAGAAATGGAATGAGGGAATTCTGGGGACCAGCCGGAGGAAAGGCACCGGCATACCTCCCCGGGTTGGCGATCCAGAGAGGTTCGCCATCGACTTCCTGCCATCCGAGTCCCGAACGGTTCAAGCGGATGGCATTTCTTGGAGCGGGATCACCTATTACGCCCCCGGCATCAGCGGATGGATTCGGGCCAAGAAAGGCGGACAGAGCGTGAAATTCACCGTACGGCGCGACCCCCGTGATATCAGCCGGATCTATTTTCTCGACCCTGAGCTCAGGGAATATCTAGAGGTGCCTTACCGGGAGGATTCCCATCCTTCTATTTCGCTTTGGGAACTGCGGGCGGCGAAGAATTACCTGAAAGCTAAGAACGCGGAGAACATTGACGAAGACGCCATCTTCGCCGCAATCGACGCCATGGAACGGATTACCGAGACCGCGACCGTGGAAACCAAGAAAGTCCGCCGCGCCAAACAAAGGAAAAAGGTCCATGCCCGAGACACTTCCGAAAAGAGGCCATCCATCGAACTCGTGGTCGATAATTCGCCGGCCGCCGATGATGACGAGGGCGAATACGACCTCGGCGACCTTGAAGTCGAAGGCAAATGGGAGGATTGGTCATGACTGATCCCGCTTCCGAAGAAGTCGCCTCGAACGACCTGTTCGGCCCCACACCGCGGGAACGCGTACAACGGATCTGGTCTTCCTGCTGGATCGACTATCCCGCTGCCTCTCAGGCATTGAAGCGGCTGGAATGGTTATACGACCATCCCCGGGTTCATAGGCCTCCCTGCTGTTTGATCGTCGGCGAGAGCAATCACGGCAAAACGACAATCGCGCGGAAGTTCAAACGCATGCATGAACAGACCTTCGTCGATGGCGGCACCTCATCGAAAATGCCGGTGGTCTACGCCCAGTCCCCGCCGATGGCGGATATCCCAGGCCTTTATTCAAACATTCTACGTGCGGTGGGGGCACCAACTGCGTCGACGGCATCCGCGCTCCGAAAGCAAGATCAGGTTCTTAACCTGCTCACCAGATTGGGCACTCGGGTCCTAATCATCGACGAACTCCACACTATTCTGGATGGCAAAAAGGACCAGAAGGGCTTGTTCTTGAACGTCCTCAGGCATCTTACGAACGAATTGGAGATCTCGCTCGTCGGGATCGGCACGAAAGGGGTCCTCCGCGTCTTTCAGACCAACCAAGAATTCGGAAACCGGTTTACTCCCTTTACCCTTCCCCGATGGCAGGTCGGACCGGAGTACGCAAAGTTCCTGGCGAATATCTGCCGACACGGCGGCCTGCAGGACGTTGCCTTCATCAAGAACAAGACCCTCGTCCGGCGAATTCACACCCTCAGTGAAGGCCTTACCGGGGAAACCTGGGAGGTTATGTGCACGGCCTTGGAACGGATGGATGAGACTGGTCGCATGGCAATCGATGGAGATACTCTCGACGAAATTGACTGGACTGTGCCCACGGATAGGCGGCGGCAAACATAAAAACGAATCAGGCATCAATGATTGATCCACATAAGAACTCAATAGCCACTCAAGGCTGCCAGAGAAGTAAAAAGTTACATATACTACAATATGTTATACCCTCCCATACGATCAAAAATTTTGACCTGGCAGATTTTCACAATCTGATTCACTATGCCCCCCTGAAAAGGGGATAGCCAATGGATGGTTCCCTACATGACAGGGACGCTCTTGAACTTGACGCGGCCGCCGGCGGGTCTGCCCGGCGAAAGCCCGTATTTATTGACGCCTTTGCGGGCTGCGGAGGGCTCAGCCTAGGCCTAATGAAGGCGGGCTGGGAAGGGCTTTTTGCGATCGAAAAGGATAACTTCGCCTTCGAAACATTGCGCGCAAATTTCTTATGCGAAGGCACCCGACACAAGTATCAATGGCCTTCCTGGCTCCCTAAATCACCCACATCCATCGACACGCTGATCGAAGAGCACCGCACTCAACTTGAAAATTTGCGCGGCAAAGTCGATTTGCTCGCGGGCGGGCCTCCGTGCCAAGGCTTCTCGAGCGCCGGCAGACGAGATCCAGGCGATCCTAGAAACCATTTGGTCAAAAGCTATCTTAAACTCGTGCATATAATCTGCCCGGACATGGTTCTATTGGAAAATGTCCGCGGCATTACGTATGACTTCAGTATTAATGATGAGGCACCAACGACGAATTACGCAGAACATCTAATTTCTTCGCTTGAAAAAGACTATTTCGTATCCACCCGGCTCCTAAAGGCACCGAGCTATGGCGTCCCACAAGCCCGTCCTCGTTTTTTTCTAATCGGATTACGCAAGAACATTGAGCGACAATGGCCAAAAAAGAATCCATTTACCCACATAAGCCGGTCAAAAAAAGAATTTCTAACCGGACGGGGCCTAGCCCCGAACACGGCAGCGAGAGTCGCAATCTCAGACCTTGAACTTTCTCGCAACGGCCAAATCGAATGCGCTGATACAAAGGGCTATCAGGCAATCGGATACCGGCATCCAAAAACAGCGTTTCAACGCCTGATGCGTGACGGTTTCGAGGGTCAACCGACGGACACTCGGCTAGCGAAACACCGCCCCGACATAGTCGCCCGGTTCAAAGCGATTATTGAAACGTGCAAACACGAGGGGCGCCTGAACAAGACGATCTCAAAAGAAGTACGAGAGCGATTCAGCCTGAAAAAGCAGGCAATCAGGGTGATGGATCCACTTAAGCCCGCCCCCACGGTAACCAGCATGCCAGACGATTTGCTGCACTACGACGAGCCCCGGACCCTGACGGTTCGGGAGAACGCGCGCTTACAGACATTTCCAGATTGGTTCGTTTTTAAGGGCAAATACACGTCGGGAGGTGATCGGCGCCGCCGAGAAGTTCCCAGGTTTACTCAGGTGGCAAATGCAGTACCGCCGTTGATCGCCGAGGTAATTGGGGCTTCTCTCCTGGATTACTTACCAATCAAAAAATTGCCATCAGACAAAAAGTAACATAGCCGACATTAGCCTTTTCCTGGCTCGATACCTAACGCTCGCACAATCAAATCGATATTATTTCGGTGCCCCAGGAGTTCTTTGCGCCAGTCCAACATTGCTTCTTCAGAAATCTCGATTTCGTCGGACAAGTCTTCTTTTCGACCCTTGAACACTTTCACTCCATCTTTTTTGATGACCAGGCCGTGGGCTAACACATTGCGGGTGTGCTGGAATTTTTCCTGGTATCCCAAGACCGACGCTCGATGGCCGCCCTTTCCCTCAAGATCAAAATTCGATTTTAGCGCCCTCGCCAATGCGCGCGTCTTATCGTAGCTCGTCATCAAAAGAGACTTTGCAAGAAGTCCACCAAAGGTCGCTGGATCATGAAATTCCCCCAACGCCTCCAATTGGCTTTCGAAACGCGCCCTTATGACATCAACAACCTTCCCATGCATCGCGTCACGTTCACCGCCCTCCAAGCGGTCAATCACTTCTGCTAGACAAAGCCCTAAAATGTGGTCGATTTCGCTGGTCTCAGCCATCACGATTCCACGCATGTGGCTCAAGTCAATTACCTTGCGGAGCATGTTTTCGATTACGGAAAAGACATCATCGCCAAGCGTTGGCCGATGCGCAAAATAAACTCCATCGATTTGGTTATCGAAAGCAACCTGACGCAGTGATCCTGGTGACTTTCCAGAATAGAAAACCATCTCTCTGTGAGGGAAGGTTTCACGAATTTGCCTGGCAGCATCACCCCCATCACCTCCGGTATTCCCTAAGTCAAAATCAACCAGAATAAGATCCACCTCATCTTCGTCGATGGCGTCATCTAGCTGCCTCTGAAGCTCATCAAACCTCTGGACGAAATGCACACTCAATTGGAACCCCAAATCCAAAAGGCGACGCTCAATGGTCCGTTGATGGTTTTCAACACCGTCGGGCTGGTCCTCGATCCATAGGATATTTAGGTCCAATCTCATTTCGTAAACCTCAGCAAGAAGGAGGTACCTTTCTTCGACGTTTCCTTGACGGAAATGCTGCCGTCCATCCCGTCAAGAACCTGTCTAACGTGGTAAAGGCCGAGCCCAGTTCCTCCGGTCATTGAAACCCCCTTTTGGAAAATATCCTCCTGGCTGCCGAGCTTCTCAGAAAGCCCACGCCCGTTGTCCGTCACAACAATATGGAGTTCATCCTTCGCTCCTTGAGAAAGTGCGAATTCAATCCGAGACGCTTTGGCCTTCCGCGCATTGCTCACTAAATTATCAATCACAATAGACAGCTCGATTGGCTTGAATTTCTTTTTTAGTGAGCCACCCTCACTCTTGACGCCTATGTTTATGCGATTGGCAAGATACTCTTGCCCAATTTCGTTGATGTATTGCTCAACAAATGATGCGACATCTTCTTCAATCTGCCCGGAGTCAAGTTTGAAGGTCGCCCGTGTAGCAAACCGGGCGACGGCAAGGACCTTTTGATTCAATAGAATTGTTTGTTCAAAAGCGGTCAGGGCCTCATCCACGCTAACACTCTCAGCCCCTTTCGCATCGGCAAGGAAGTTTCCTGCTAGGGCGTTGATCTCGCTAGCGTAGATGATGATCTGGTGATGCAAATTGACCACCGTATCATAGTCCAGCGATGTCGCAGACGTGAGAAACAGAACTCGTTCCTCCAACTCGCTGTACTTCGCCTCGACATCAGCGACAATTTTCTCTGCTTTCGACGCCCTGGATTCAGCTTGCTCCCTAGCCTGCCGCTCTTCTTCCGCACGCGCATGCGCCTCTTCTTCAGCCTTCTGCAGCTGCGTGAACCGCTTTTCAGCGCTTCCAATCCTGTTGAGAAGATCCGAGTCTCCAGCCTTCTCCGCAATTACACGGATTGACTTAAGGCTGCCTTCAAACTCGTCAGATTTAGCATCTAATATGTCTACGAGGCGGGGACTATGAGAAACGAGCTCGATATCGCGGGAACGGGCAAGTTGGCCTATAACTTGGATCACCCTAGCGCGACCGCCGTCGTTTAAAAGCCGCGACAAATCACTTGCGTTTGCCTCTCCTTTGTCTGGCCAAGAGACGCCGACGACGTAGCGCTCTAATCGCTTCAGTGCCTTTTCCCAAAAGAAGTCAACTAGATCGACATATGCCTTCGTCCGTACCAGTCCTTGGCTACGACTTGTCGCCTCCTTAAAATCTTCTTCGCTTCCAGACACGTCGATCTGGCCAATGATGTCACGCGTACCCAAGAATCTTCTGGCGCCTTGAGCTTTCCGCGCATCGATGCCCAAAATGTCCTCGCCGCGCTCCCCAAACGGGTACACTCGTATCCCGTTTCGGAACAAGAAGACGGAACCGAAATTGACGGAGTCAATCCCCATCCGCATTGCGAATGTCATCTTAGCGGACCTATTGAGGTAGAAGATCCTGACCCGCGCACCCGACCTCCGCAGTGCCGAGTAAGTATTCTTCTCCCTGACCTGATAAACTTCCTCGCCCCGATCAACGAGCGTCGTTTCAATCGTTCGACCAGACCCGATAAGTTCAACGTCAATGTACGTGGTCTTTTCAGTCAACGTATCAAAGATGAAGTTTTCTACTCGCCCATTGACAATGTCCCAACTCGGTTCGAGGAGCTCCTCCTTTGAACCTTTCTGCTCTTCTTTGAATTCCTTCAGGGTAATTGCATCTTCTGCCAACTCGCGTGGCGCAATAATCTTAAGCTCAAAATTATCGACTTTCTGGCCAAACGGATTGATCATCTTCGCCAGAGATGCCTTGAGCTTCAGCAACTTTTCTCGTGGCCAGTCGGACCTTAACCCCCGCACCTCAAGGGCAGTTCCCGAGCGGGGTTTTGAAATTTCGGCTGGCAGGTCAAATGCACTGTTCTCACTGTAGTTGACTGGAACAGTTACAAATTTCTTTTTTTCGTCGACCTCAAAAGCGTCCCAATCTACATCCACAAAATGGACGGGTTCACGTTGGCCGCCCTTCTTTGATTGGAGGTGCAAGCTGTGGCCAAGCCGGTCAGCCGAAAAGCGCCCAATCCCTTTGCTTCCCGCGTAATGCTTGCGCTCTTGAATCTTATCCCTGAAATCCTCAGCTTCACTCTGCGAGTCTTCAAGTTCTCGCTTTTCGGAATATGCGACCAAAAGCCACTTGTCGATAATGTCCTGCTTCGACATGCCATGGCCGTTATCGACAATAGTGACCGAATCATTGCCGAAGTAGAGTTGGGCTTTGGACGCACCCGCGTCGAATGAATTTTTGACGAGTTCAAAAATCGCAACTTCATCATCGGTGATAAGGTCGCGGCCAATGATCCGCTTGAGGCCGGCACTGACCTCGAAGTGCAGCATCTCAGACTTCGGCGTACTAGACTTGCGCGCCATACAAGAACCCCTCCCTGGCGCAGCAGCTTATACGCTAACACCAATCTCAATTTCTTGTACTCTTCTTCACTCCTGACCACAAGCTGTGGGGACAGAACGGCGCATGCCAATGCCACAACAAAGCTTGGCATTTTATACTCGTGGATTGGGTTTCCTCGGAGAGGCTAATAGACTTCTGAGCATGTTTGTTGAGCTTTTCCAACTCTGCCTTAGAGGCGTTGACTCGACCTATCTCATTTTATCCAATCTGGTAGCGGCTCAGAGTGTCCTGAAGAACCTGACGCATCAGGTCGCGAGCCACTGGATTCATTTCCCAGGGCACATTCCCCAACGCATTTGATTTTTCTTCTCGTTGGTCAATCTCATGCTTCCTCGCTAGTCATCCCAACAGAGAACTACCTCGTCATTTGATCGAGGCGGAATTTGAGTGCCTCAATAGGTGCCGGCAGATCCACCGGATAATAGGTATCCTCGTAGCGCTCGACTATCGCAGCAAGATGCACCAACTCATCCCTCTGCGGCGTGCCAACCTTAGGATTGAGTTTCATTAATTCCGAGATCCGCACAATCGCTCTCTCCAACTCGGCGTCGTTAGAAATCGAGGAAAGTTCGCCCATCGTCATTGCAGGCCTCCAACTTCTTGTGATTACCTTGTCGAGATGATGTTACCCGCAACCTAATACACATTTCCATCGGCTGGCACGCACCCATATTCTCATCGACACGGATTAACTAGCGGTCGATATGAAGCGCATCTAATTTCTGGCGAGCAAACGCAATGGATTGAAACAACTTGAAATTCCATTCGGAGGAAGACAATTTAAGGTATGATTTTCTTGGGTTTGGGCAATCTTAATTGTAACTTTGGACAGCCTTAACCATCACAAACCCGACCAATTTCTCCCTATTTTGGACATTTAAAAAAGTTTCCTACAGCTGTCGGACCGGCGGGCTAAAGCCGGGTATCCGGCGAAACGTCCAACCAGGTCAGGGCGCGCGCCACGTCATTGAACTCCTTGTGGTTCATCGGGCCTTTTCCGTCCTGGGCATAGATTGCGTTGCACATCCGCGTGGTGATCGCGAACCGGTCGGCGGCGACCCCGTTGTTCCGGCCAAAGACGAATGCAACCGTCGCCGGATGATCGAACATCTTGACGATTTGATGGGCCAAGACATCGACGAAGGCACCTTGCGTAGAATCGAGACCTTCACCGCCTTCTAGGCCGTCTTCGCAAACATATATCCGGCGCAGGGATGAATCGAAATCGGGAGCCATCGCCAATTCGCGAAGGGAATCGACGGTTTCCAGGACGCTTGACCGGCCGAACACCCTGAAACTGACGAGGCGTTCGGCAGGATGAATTTTCCACGAGAACCCCATGGGCGGCTCGCTTCTGTTGCGGGTCGGGTTTAAGCCTACATTTCACCCCGCGTCACGAGCCCGCGCTCGCGTGCGATCACCGCAGCCTGCGATCGGTTTTGCACACCGATCTTCTTGAAAATGCTCCTTGCGTGGAGCTTTACCGTCACTTCGTGAATATCGAGGTCACGGGCGATCTGTTTGTTCGGCTTACCGTCGGCGATGCCCTCGAGGACTTCCATTTCCCGGGGCGTCAGTCCTTCGGCATTGACCTTGCGGTCCGCTGCCTCGGCGGCCATGGCCTGCATGGTTTCGACGGGCACGTAGGTCCCGCCCTCGGCAATCACATGCAGGGCACCGGCATAGGCGGAGCCGGTCAGTGTCTTTGGAAGGTAGCCATGCGCCCCCAGATCGAGCACCGCCTTGACGTCACGCGTCTTGGCCACGCCGGATGTCACGGCCACGGAAACCTCGGGATGCTTCGCGCGCAGCATCTTGACCCCGTCGGCACCGTCCATGCCCGGCATGGAAAAATCCAGCACGACCAGATCGAAGCCGTTCTTGCCTCCCAACATCGTCATCACGTCGCCCAGATTGGCGGCGACTTCGATTTCAATGTCGGGGAAGGCGCGGTTCAGGTGTTCGCGCACTGCATCCAAGAACATCGGGTGGTCGTCGGCGAAAAGCAGCCTCAACGTGCGATCCCTATTCATACGATGCAGGAACCATACCAATTTGACGGAACGATAGCAGTCCACCCGAGGGGGTGGCCGCCGGTTAATTAGTATGCTCGGATATACCTGTGATATCGGTCACACATACCGAAGTATGGCCGCAGGAGGGGCCCCTGCCGTCCGGGACCGCTATTTCGCCAGAAAATCGGCCAAGGCGCGGCCCAACCGGGCGAACGAGACCGGTTTCTGGAAAAAGGCGTCCGCACCGCCGTTGAGCGCCGTTTCCTCGGTCAGCGTATCGCTGTAACCCGTGCACAGAATGCAGGGTATGTCGGGGCGGATTTCCTTGATCTGGCCGATCAACTCGATCCCACGCATGTCCGGCATGATCTGGTCCGAAATCACCGCCCGCCAAAGATCAGGGGTCTCGCGGAAAACCTCCAGCGCCTCTGTCCCGTCGGCACAAACCCCGACTTCGTACCCCAGCCGTTCCAGGCCGATGGATACCATGTCGGCGACATCCCGTTCGTCGTCGACGATCAGGATCATACCGTGACCGTCGATCTTCTCCGCAACCTCCTCGCCGGCGGCGATTTCCGACTGGGTACTGGCGCAGGGCAGGAATATTTCGAACTGCGTCCCCTTGCCCAGGCGCGTGGTGACCCGGATCGCGCCGTGATGGGCGGTGACGATGCCGTGCACCACCGCAAGCCCCAGGCCCGTTCCCTTGCCGGCCTCCTTGGTCGTGAAGAAGGGATCGAAGACACGGCGCAACACTTTCTCAGGGATCCCCGGACCGGTGTCCTTGACGGAGATCCGGACATGGTCCTTTTCCGGATCGATGCCGCCCGCGATCAGTTGCCAGGCATCGTTCTCGATCTCGCGAATTTCCATGAAGTCTTCCGGCGTGGTCTTGACCGGGCCGTCATGAACGCGCAACAGGTCGGCACCGGCGGCAACCCGCTGGACAGTCATGGTGATCATGCCATCCTCACCGGAAAAGGCGTCGTTGGCATTGACCCCCAGGTTCATCAGAACCTGCGACATCTGTCCGGCATTCGTCATGGCCGTGGCTTCGGCATCGGTCGGGTTGAACACCACGCGCGAGGTAACCGGCAACGTCCCCGACAACAGCGTCGCCGCCTCTTCGGCGATGGCGTTCATGTCGATAACGCTCTGCTCGCCGTGCGACGCTCGGGAGAATGCGAGGATCTGACTGACCAGCTGCTTCGCCCGCTCACCGGCCTTGGCCACGCGTTGGGCGAAATTGTGCTGCGGCGTTCCTTTCTCCAGGTCCTCGATCAGGAATTCGTTGAAGCCCATCATGGCGCCGAGCAGATTGTTGAAGTCGTGGGCGATGCCGCCGGCCAATCGGCCAACCGCCTCCATCTTCTGCGCCTGTTGCAACTGCGCTTCGATTTCGCGGATCTCCGAGACGTCGACGTAGAACGAACAGACGCCCGTGACGTCGCCGTCCGGCGTCAACATGGGGGCCTTGATGTTCGTCGTCGTCAATGTGCGGCCGTCGGCGCAGTCGATCATCACCTCCTTCATGATCGGGGTGCGATCGGCGATCAGGCGGGCGTCGTCCTCGTCGCTGATACGGCCTTCTTCCTCGCCGAACAGATCGGCGGCGCGGCGGCCGACGACGTCCAGCAAATCCCAGCCTTTCCAATCCAGGAAGGTCTTGTTCATGGCAAGGTACCGCCCCGTGGTCGTCTTGATGGCGATGCCCGCCGGCGCGTTTTCGAACAGGCCCCGGAACCGGGATTCGCTTTCCTTCAGCGCCGTATCCGCGCGCACGCGGTCGGTGATGTCGAGGATGGCCGTGCCGATCCCGAATATATCGTTCTCCGCATTGCGGACCGGGAACTTAATGTACTGCAGCATCCGCTCGCCGTCGGCATGTTCCGCCAGGGCCTCCATCTCGAATTCGACGGGCTCGCCCGTTTGGATGACCCGGATCTCTTGATGGATGATTTCCTCGGCGTCCCTGGCCGGGAACAGTTCTTCCGTCTTCTTACCCAGAATTTCGGACATCGGTTTGTTGACCCATTGGGAATAGCTGTCGTTGGCGAACTGATATCGCCCGTCGAGATCCTTCAGGTTCAGAAGCATTGGCGCGTTCTGGGTGATCGCCTGGAGCTTGGCCTCGCTTTCCCGGATGGCGGTCTCCGCGTTCTTCTCGTCGGTGACGTCCATCGCGGCGGTTCCGATGCCGATGATATCGCCGTTCGGATCGGTTACCGGAAACTTGATGTAGTGGAGAATTCGGCCCAGCAATTCCGCACTGATCCCGGGGGCTTCGAATTCGACGGTATCGCCGCTGGCCAGGACACCCCGATCGTATTCGGCCAGATCCTTGGCCGGCTCCCTGTCAAATGCCTGGGCGACGGTCTTGCCGATGAAATGCTCCGGCGTCTTGTTGCGCGACGCGGCGAACAGCTTGTTGACGAACAGATAGGTCCCCTCCGGGTCCTTCAGATTGAGGTAGATCGGGAGATTGTCCGTAAAGGCCCGCAACCATGCCTGACTTTGACGAATCTCATTCTCGGCCCGCTTCTGATCGGTGATGTCCAGCGACGCCGACCCGACGCCCAGCACCACACCGTCGTCGTCCGTCACCGGGAACTTGATGATCCGCAACATGCGCCCTTGCAAGGCGGGGCTGCGTGCCTCGAATTCGAAATCGTGCACTTCCCGGGTTTTCAGAATCTCCCGGTCATGCGCCGACAAGACCTCGGAGGGTGCTTTATCGAAGACATCGACGCGCAGCCGCCCGACAAGACGGTCGGCGGTCGTGTTCCAGACGTCGGCGAAGTGTTTGTTGACGAACAGATACCGGCCGTCCTCGTCCTTCAGGTTCAGATAGATCGGCAGATTGTCGGTAAACGCACGCAGCCAGGCCTGGTTTTGGCGCAATGCATCGTCGGCCAGTTTCTGTTCGGTCACATCGAGAACCAGCCCTTCGACGATCCATCCGTCATCAAGCGTCTGGACCGCGCGGCTGCGTTCGACGACCCAACGCGTCCCGCCGTCGGGCCGGACCATGCGGAACGTGTATTCGAGGGGGACGCCCGCCTGGAAGCAGCGGATCGACTCGGCCCGGTAGCCGTCCCAGTCTTCGGGCGACGTCAGGCGCATGTCGCCTGCGTTGACCCGTGCCCGGACCACGTCCGCCGGAAGGCCGATGATGTCGTCGACGCCCTCGCTCAGGAACAGGATTTCGATATTGCCGTCCCGCGTTTCCTTGTGGCGGAAGACCATGCCCGGCACGTTTTCCACCAGGGTCGACAATTGGCGCTCGCGCGCCCTCAAGTCGGTCAGATCGACGCTGACCGAGACGACACCCACGGTCTTGCCGATTTCGTCCTTGAACGGATACTTGGTGATCAGCAGGTTGTGCACGCGCCCGTCGGCATGCGGGCGTTCGACCTCGCGTGACCGCATCATGCCTTCGGTTCGGGCCAGGTCTTCCTGGTTCTGGATCTCCGCCGGGTCCGTCTTCATGATCCCGGCAAGACCGCCGATGTCATTCCCGACGACGTCGCCCCGCTCCAGCCCGTACCAATCGCAGAATGTCTGGTTCACGAGATTGTAGCGCTCGTCCGGGTCGGTCATCGTGATACCGACCGGCAGGTTGTCGATCAACGACAGAAGCAAACGTTCATGGCGCTGCAACGCCTTGCGGGCTTCGACTTCCTCGGTCACGTCCATGCTGACGGCACCGACCCGAACGACTTTGCCGTCCTGACCGAAGATCGGGAAATTGGAGACGCTGACCGTATGGATGCGGCCGTCGGCGAACATCCGTTCGACTTCGCGGCTTCGGATTTCCCCTTCCGAAATGACTTCCGTTTCGTGACGCATGCGGATTTCCTTGTCACCCGGCGTGCGGGCGGAATCATCCAACGCCTGTCGCAAGGCGTTCAGATCGCCCGACGGAACGCCATACCATTGGGTGTAGATCGAATTCGCGCGTTCCAGTTTGCTGTCCGCATTCTTGATCATGATGCCGGCGGGCAGATGTTCGATGATGGAATTGACCAGGCTTTCGCTTTCACGAAGTTCCCGCGTCCGCTCGGCCACCGTCTGTTCGAGAATTTCCGCCTGGCGGGCCAGGGTCTCTTCGATCTCTTTCCGTTTGGTGATGTCGTAATGCCAGACCAGCGCCGCTTTCTCGCCTTCGAATTCGACGACCCGGGAATGCATCAGAAGCCAGAACGGTGTCCCGTCCAGGCGCTTGCGCCGGACCTCGACCGCATCCGCCCCGCCGTTTTCGTCGAAGTACCGCGCCAAGCGATCAAGGTCCGCCGGATCGACGTAGGTGTCGACCATGGGAACCGCGTCGATCTCTTCCAGGGACGCGGCGCCGAAGGCATCCAGGAAACTCTGGTTGACGAACAGCCGGCGGCGCGGCGAGCGGGCGACGATGGCGACGCCGACGGGGCTGCGCTCCAGAACCGCACGCAGGTTCGCCTCGGACCGGCGCAATTCGTCCTCGGCGCGTTTACGCTCGGCCACCTCCTGCGTCAGTTCGACCGTCCGGTCGGCGATCATATCTTCGAGTTTTTCCAGATGTGCCTGCAGCGCCCGCTCGGCGCGCCGTTCGTCGGAAATATCCAGAATGGCCGTGCCGACCCCGGTAACCGTGCCCGCATTATCGCGGACGGGAAATTTGAATTGTCGAATGGTCGCGGGGTAACCGTTTCGATCCTTGTGGAGGACGGACTCTGTTTCAAACACCAGGACGTCGCCGGTCTCCAGAACCTTGCGGTCCTCGGCCACGACTGCCTCCGCGCGCTCGGGCAAAATAATGTCGCTCGATTGTTTTCCCGAAATTTCTTCGGCCTTGATGCCGTGCCAATCGGCGAACTCCGTATTGCAGTATTGGAAAACGCCGTCGGTGTCCTTCAACGACAACATGATCGGCACGTTGTCGGTGATCGCAAACAGGCGGGCCTGCGTTTCCTCGAGCGACTGAAGCGCCCGTTTCTGATCGGTAATATCCGTCATCGCCGTGCCGACGCCGGAGACGCGGCCGGCGGCGTCACGGACGGGGAACTTGATGACCTGCAGGATCAGGGGCCGGCCGGCGGCGTCGAAGTTACGCCGGGACGTGAGTTCGTGGGTGATGACCTCGCCGGTTTCCACCACCTCGCGTTCGACCTCGGCAATTTCATCCGCGCGCGCCGGCAACGTATAATCTTTGGCCGTCAACCCGGCGAACCCTTCGGCATCCATGCCATGCCAGGCCGCGAACGCCGGGTTCGCCGCCTGAAGGTGGCCATCCAAGTCTTTCAAGGCCAGCATGATCGGCACGTTTTCGGTGATCGCCAGCAGGCGGGCGCGGGCCTCTTCCAGTGAGCGTTGAGCGACTTTCTGTTCCGTGATGTCGGTCATCGCCGTACCGACGGCCATGACCTTGCCTTCGCCGTCGTGGACGGGGAACTTGATCATCCGGAAGATCGTCGGATTGCCGTCCGGCCGGAGTTGCAACTCCGAGACGGCTTCTTCGACGACGACCTCACCGGTCTCGATCACCCGTTGATCCAGCGCCTCGACGATTTCCGCCCGACCCGGGTTCAACACGTCGCGCGACGTCTTGCCGGGCACTTCCTGAACCCTGAGACCATGCCATTTCGCGAAACCCGCGTTGCCTTCCATGTACTTTCCGTCCAGCCCCTTGAGCGACAGAATGATCGGCACGTTATCGGTGATCGCGCGCAGGCGGGCGCGGGCATCTTCCAAAATCTTCTGGTTGGCCTTCTGATCGGAGATGTCGGTCCAAAGGGTACCGACCAATTCGACCTCGCCGGCGTCGTCATAAACCGGGAATTTGGAGACCAAGGCCGCGCGCACGGTACCGTCGCGGGCAATACGCACCGCTTCCCTGGTGATCGATCGGCCTTCCGCAAGAACCGCAAGATCTTCTTCTTCGATGGACGCAAGGATCTCGTCGTTGTTCAGATCGAGTTCGGCAATCGTCTTGCCATGGGCCTCATCGGCGGAAACCCCGTAATTCTTCTCGTAGATCTTGTTGACGAAGACATAGCGACGGTCCCGGTCCTTGAGCGACAGGGAACTGGGCAAGGCGTTGACCACGTCACTGAACCTGCGTTCGATCGATTGCCGTTCGCGTTCGGCATCCAATTGTTCCTCGCGAACCATGATCAGCGACGTCAGCGCCGCCAGGGAACGCGCCAAGGACTGCTCCTCCAACGTCCATCGCCGCGCAGGGCCGACATGTTCCAGGCAAAGCACACCCTTCAATTCGCCGCCGATATGAACCGACGTATCAAGGAGCGAGGAAATCCCGTGCTTGCCCAAATAGGCTTCTGCGAACTCGAACGTCCGCGGGTCATTGGCCGCATCGTGGGCGTCGATGACTTCGGTCTGCTGGAGCGTCTTGAAATACTGAGGGAAGGCGTCCCGTTCCAGGATCAACCCCCGATCATGACTGCCCTGGCTCAACGTGAACATGTCCAGACAATCGAGACAGGTCATTTCCGGACAGGCCCGCCACACGCTGACACGTTCGACACCCAGCGTTTTCGCCGCGACCTGCGTGAGAAGGGCGAAGGCATCACCGGCATTCGGCGACGCCATGGCTTCGCTGGCGACGATCCGGTCCAGGGCGGCATGGTAGTTCTTCAACACCCTCTCGCGTTCGCGGGCCTCCCGCTCCCACGTCGTGCGTTCCGTGATGTCGACGCCCAACGCACCGACCGCAAGCAGGTCCCCATCGCGCCCCGTAATCGGAAACTTGGTGATTTCCAGGCGATGTTCGGTGCCGTCGGCGTATACGCGGTCCTGCTCCCGGACAGTGTTTTCGCCCGATTCCGCGACATCCTTTTCCTGGGCCCGGGAGGCGGCCCAGGAGGCTTCCCATTCGGGGAATCGTTCTTCGTTGGACCAACCGAGTTCCTCGGTCTGGGGCACGCCGTAGCGCCGGGAAAATTCCTTGTTGATCAGTTTATAACGGCCGTCCGGCGTCTTGACCGTGACCCCATGCGGCAGGTTGTCGACGATCGCGGACAACAGCGCTTCGTTGCCGCGCATGGTCTCCTCGGAGCGCACGCGATCGATTTCCGCGGACACGCGCCCGGCGAAGAACTCCAGAACCGACTTGCAGGAATCATCCAGCGCCAGCGCCGACCGGCGCATCGCGACGATCAACCCCTGACAGCCGCCGTTCGCATCGATCAACGGAATCCCGAGGTATCCTTCGATCCCGTTTTCCGCCAGATGCGGATCGTCGGGGAAGGCATCGGCCACACCTTGGGGGTATAGGCACATCACGTTCCCCCGAACGACTTCGGCACAGGGCGAACCGTCCAGCCGATATCTGAAACCGTCCTGAAATTCACCATCGATGAAGGCCGCGCGGGTTTCCATGAACGATCCATCGGGCGACACCCCACCGACCAGAACGCTGTCGAAACCCATCTCCCGGCACATGGCCGCCGCCAACTGCCGCAGGAATTCGATGCCGACGGATCGCGCGGTCGCATCGACGATGTTGCGCACCAGGCGTTCGATCAATTCCCCTTGGGAGACCCGCCGCCCCATGCCGCGGTATCCCATGAAGCGATCGCCCTCGAACACGGGCACGCCGCTGATCGAAATCGGATAGGTACTGCCGTCGGGGGCCGAACTTGTGAAGGTGAAATCCCGAAACGGCTCCCGCGCCGCAACGATACGGGCGTATTCATTCCAAACCGCATCCTGTTGAATGCCGGTCTGAAGATCACGCCGCGAGGCGCCGATGCAATGCTCCGGCTTGATGCCGGCCGCTTCAAACACCTGATCCGAAACATAGGTGAACCGGTCATCGGCATCGGTTTCCCAGAACCAATCGGCACTGGCCCGCGCGAAATCCAGCAGACGGCTGTCCGAAGACGCGCCATCGCCGCCGGGCCCGTCGGGGCCGCGTGGTGTCTTCGACCTGTCGGATGGTGGCTTGGGCATTTTCCTCCTCCCGGAAGGCTCAATCAGCCGAACCCATGCTGCCTATCTTGCCCGCCAGAAACGTCCGGGCGCGACTCTTTTCATCACAACCCCGCATCAGCCAGCCGGAACGCCTCCTCAGGCGGCAGCGGAGGACAGAACAGAAACCCCTGCACAACGTCGACACCGTGCTCCGCCAGGAACTCCGCCTGTTCATTGTTTTCGACGCCTTCGGCGACGACTTCCAGGTCCAGCGCATGGGCGACCCGGGCAATCGCGGTCACGACCTCGCAGGCCTGACGGTCGGTCGGCAGGCCGCTGACGAAGGAGCGGTCGATCTTCAAGATGCTGACCGGCAGGCGCGCCAATCGCGACAGCGAGGAATAGCCGGTACCGAAATCCTCGACCGATATCCGCAGGCCCGCGGACCGCAAGGCCAACATCATGGATATACCCCGGTCGACCTCCCGCGTCGCCATGGATTCCGTCAATTCGATTTCGATCAGGGACGGCGGAACGTCATAGGCGTTGATAACCTTCATGAAATCCTTGGCGTCGCGGTGGAGAAGCTGGCTCGGCGGCACGTTGATGGAAATCGGCAGCGGCTGCTTGCCCGCGTCACGCCGCGCGCGCAGCAAGGCGCAGACCTCGTGCAACACCCAATCGGTGATGGGCACGATCAGACCCGTATCCTCGGCGAGCGGGATGAATTCTTCCGGCGCGATCAGGCCGCGTTCCGGATGGCGCCAGCGGATCAACGCTTCGAAGCCGCTGTACCCGCGGCCGGCGATATCGATCTTCGGCTGCAGGTCCAATTCAAAGCCGTCGTATTCGAAAGCTTCGCGCAAATCCCGTTCCAGCCGCAGGTTGGCGCCGGCACTTTCGATCATGTCCGGCGAGCATTCGCGGACCGCGGCGCCCGCCCTCCGGGCGTCCTCCAACGCCAGTTCGGCGCAACGAAAACATTTCCCGATATCGGCAGCCCCGGTGCCGGCGTCGGCGATGCCGACGTTGATCCCCAGATAGAACGGCATGCCTTCCAGTTCGAACGCCTGATCAAAGCTGCTGGTGATCGATCCCGCGGCCATTTCCGGCAACAAGGGACCGCGGTCCTGACCATCGATCACCGCGAACGTGGCGTCCGAATAACGGGCCACCAGACCGCGCATCCCGACCACAGCCTGCAGCCGTTTGCCCGCCAAATCGACCAGGCGGGACCAGATCGCATCGCCCACCGGCCCGGCCACGTTGCGCGGCTTGTTCAGGCCGACCATCATGATTTGGAAACTGTCGCCGATGATTCCCGTATCCGCCAACAGATCGGCGGCATGGCGATAGGCGTCGGAGCGCGACGGCAATTCGCCGGCAATCGCCGACCGTTTGGTTTCAAGGGGCGACAAGGGCGTTGCCGGTTGCGCGCTGCATTCGTCGATCATGCAGAGCAGCCGACCGGGCGCCAGGCCGGGCATGCGCGAGAGCCCCAGGCTGAGGTGCCGTCCCTGCCGGTCACGCACCGTCAGGCGACGGGTCAGGCCGTCCTCGTGGGATTTGACCACGTCGGACAGGTGGCCCGCCACGGCATCGGCGTCGCCGCCGGACAGAAGATCCTGCAGGAGCATCAGCTGATTGCCGGAAATGCCCGGGATTGAAATATGTTCCGCCATCGCCTGGGTCATCAAGAAACGGCCTTCGCCGTCGACCGTGAAGACGATGCCGTCGCCGCCGGAAATCTGATGCCCCGCGGACCGGTTGTCTGAATTGAAGTTCACGGACATGTCCCCTTCTTGGTTATTTGTTTCCGATGTCCCCAAGCGTGTCGTGTATTCGGGCGTCTTACGCGGCGGTTTTGACCTTTGCCTTGACGCCATCGCCAGCCGTTTCGGCGCAGCGATCCAGCCAGTTGTCGGCTGTCTCGCCGAGGCGCAGGGCAGAACGGCGCAACGCGGATACGCGCATCCCATAAACGCCGAGACGGTATTCTTCGGCTGTCGCCTCAAGCGCCTCCACCCGATCGCCCAACCCGTCGATCGACGCCTTGAAGTCACCGACCTCGGCCCGAAGATCGCGGTTTTCCTCTTCGAGACGGGCGACGGCGGCGCGCAAACGGTCGATCGCCGCCATGCGCCGGTCGGCGGCCGTGTCCTGCGCGGGGGTCGTATCATCAAGCAGCATGTGCCAAAGCCTCCTCTAAGGCCGATTCCAGGTCGCGCGCGCCGAACGGCTTGCGCAGGACCTTGGCATTGGCCAGCACTTCGAAAAGATTTTCATAGGGCCGGATCACCCCTTTGTACCCGCCGGTCATACCGAGGACGGGAATCCGGGAGCCCAGCTTGTTCAATTCCGTCACCAACTCGATACCGTCGGCACCGGGCATGAAGATGTCGGTGATGATGATATCGACATCCTGTTGGCGCAGGATCGTCAGGCATCGTTCACCGTTTTCCGCCGGAGTCGCCGAATGGCCCAGGCGTTCGAGCAACAGGACGACATAGGCGCGGTGGTCATTGTCGTCGTCGACTACGAGAATATTGGCCATTTCGGCTCCTTACAGACAGGGTGATCGTCGCCGCGGCCCGCGATCGGCCGCACATTTCCGTTGGTGTCCGCTGAACCTACGCATTGCCTGGGTGAAAATCTGCTGACCGGGAGACGAGGAACCGGCGATAAAAAGTATGGGGTGAGTAATACCTCCTCCCATGGCCGCCTCCCGGCGACCTGCCGATCCGATGGCAATCTCTCGGAATTGACGGGGCGATCCCGATATGAGACGATTGTGCACTGCAACAAAATGCCGCTCGGTCCGAGACCGTCCGAACAAGTTTTGCGCAGCAGTCGTAGGGATCAGAAACGCCATGACCAGGGCGGCCCGCCGGAGGGCCCGCCGTGGTGCCGGGCTCGGTCCCTACCGTCCCCCCGAAATCGGCACCTTCTTTTCACTCTTGTCTGGGAGGTGATCGGTTCGTTCGATGGTCATCGAAACGCTTCGCACCAAACGCCCGCTTTTTCCCGCGGCCCCGGCGGCCGTCCGCGCGCTCGGCGCCGCCGCCCTGCTTTTCGCCGCCTTTATCTGGACCGGCCCTACCATGATCGGCTCGGCCCAGGCCGGATCGCCCGTGTCACAGGACGCAGGCCCCGCCCCCCGCACCGTCGTCGCCATGGCCCAGCATCTGGTTCGCGAACAGTACATGGACGGGCCGCTCGGCTTTCACCGTATCCAATTCAACCCGGCGCAGCTCCACCCCCAGGACGAGCCGAATTTCTGGGCCGTGGTCGGCGCCTTCATCAGCGACAGGACCGTGCCGAATACCTACGTCGCGGCGGTGCGGATGGTCTGCCCCGATCCGCAGGAAGTGAAATGCTGGCGCCTGGACGCCCTGGCGATCAATGACCAGATCGTGCTCAAGCGCGGCTTCGACCTTTAAGGCGATCGCGTCCCCCGTCGCTGAAACAAAAAACGCCGGCGCGGAAGCCCCGCGCCGGCGTTGTCGATTGCCGCGCCGTGGCCCTTGGGGCCGCGGCGCCTCGTCCCATACTTACGAGCCGTATTTGACGCTGCAGCCGTAGGGCCGCGTGCCCTGCGGTTTGACCGCTTCGCCCGCCTTCATCTGGGCCAGCGCGTTCAGCACGTAGTTTTCCGCCTTGGGAATATCGTGCACGTCCGCCGATTTGATGCTGTCGATGGCGCCGTGATAGGTCAGCGTGCCCTTGGGGTCGATGATGAACATATGCGGCGTCGTGCGGGCCCCGTACATGCGGCCGATCTCGCCCGACGGATCCAAAAGCACGGCCGCGGGATGGGCATCGCGTTCGACGGTCAGGGTATCGGCTTTCTCCGGCGTCACGTTGCCTTGTTCACCCGGTGCCGAAGAGATGACGGACAACCAGACGACGCCGTCGTTGGCTGCCTTCTTCTGCGTCATCTGCATGTTGCCCGAGGAATAATGTTTCACCACGAACGGACAATCGTGGTTGGTCCATTCCAGGACCACCGTCTTACCCAGGTAGTCGGACAGGTTCACCGTGTTGCCCTTGGTATCGGTGCCGGTGAAGGTCGGCGCCGGGCTGCCGACGACCGGCTCGGCCGTGGCGGATTGGGGGATCGAAAGGGCGGAAACGCTCAGAACCGAGGCAGCGGCAAAGACCGCGAAGCGGCGGCGGGTAAGGGATTGCATGGCAATATCTCCCTGCGGAAAAAGGTTGGAAATTGCCGGGATTGTACACAAAACCGCGCGCCCGCGCGAATGACATGTTCGTGTGCGGGGCGCCTGAAAATCGCCAAAAAGATCGTGAGCACCGCCCCTCGCGCGGGGCCGCGAAACCGGGTCAGGCGACCCGGTTCAACAGACGCGCACGGATCGTGCCGGGCAGTTCGCGAATATCACCGAGGATCTTGTCCGCTTCGTCCACGGCGCCTTCGGCCTCCAGCACCACGTAACCGATTTCGCCGTCGGTCTGATAGGTCTGGGCGGCAATGTTGACGTCGTGGCGGGCGAAGACTTCGTTCAGGCGCTGCAATTCGCCGGGCAGGTTGCGCTGCACCTGGATGAACCGGGTGCCGCCCTGGCGGGGCGACAACTGCGCCTGCGGGAAGTTGACCGAGCCCTCGGTCGAGCCCACGTCGGAATATTCGACCAGCTTGCGGGCGACTTCCTCGCCGATGCGTTCCTGGGCTTCCTCGGTCGAGCCGCCGACGTGCGGCGTCAGGATCACGTTGTCCAGACCCTGCAGGGGCGAGACGAAGGCCTCGTCATTGGACGACGGCTCTTTCGGGAAGACGTCCACGGCGGCCCCGCCCAGATGGCCGTCCTTCAACGCCGCCGCCAGGGCCGGGATATCGACCACCGTGCCGCGCGAGTTGTTGATCAGGAACGCCCCCTTCTTCATGGCGCGCAGTTCGGCCTCGCCGATCATGTCCTTGGTGTCCGGGGTTTCCGGCACGTGCAGGCTGACCACATCGGACTGGCTGAGAAGATCTTTCAGGTTCTTGGCCGGCTCGACATTGCCGTGGCGCAGCTTGTCCGTGCGGTCGTGATAAATCACCCGCAGGCCCATGGCTTCCGCCAGGACGGCCAATTGCGTGCCGATGTTGCCGTAGCCGATGATGCCCAGCGTCTTGCCGCGGATTTCACGGGACGCCGTCGCCGACTTGTCCCAACCGCCTTCATGCGCCGCTTGCGAGCGGGGAAAGGTCCGGCGGAACAACATGATCATCTCGGCAATCGTCAACTCGGCGACGGACCGCGTATTGGAGAACGGCGCGTTGAAGACCGGAATCCCGTTCTGGCGCGCGGCTTCCAGATCGATCTGATTGGTGCCGACGGAAAAGCAGCCGATCGCCATCAGCGACGGCGCGGCGTCGATGACTTCCTTGGTCAGCTGGGTGCGCGACCGGATTCCCAGGATGCGCACATCCTTCAGCTTCTCATGCAATTCGTCGCCGTCCAGCGCGGTTTTCAGCCGCTCGCCATTGGAATAACCGGCCTCCTTGAAGATGGCGGAGGCGGTCGGCGAAATGCCCTCCAGCAGGAGGACCTTGATCTTTTCCTTGGGCAGGGACGGGTTCTGAATTCTGGACATGGGTCGGTGTTGGGCTCGACTTTGTTGGAAGGAAGAAAGGGTGAATATTGCGGCGCAAAATGCCGGAGGCGGAGGCCCGGCGCAAGTGATAACCGGGTATTCATGATATAACGGCGCGCAGACCTGCCATGCATCCCGCGAAGACCTGCCAGGAGAGACCGACCATGCCGGAACCGTCGCCGCCCGCCGCCCGCCTCGCACTCGCCGGGATCATCGCCGCCGGACGCGGCGCCGTCGTCACCGGCGCCGCCTCGGGCATCGGCCTCGCCACGGCCAAGCGCCTGGCCGCGCGCGGCATGCACGTCTGCCTGACCGATATCGACGAAACCGCGCTGGACCGCGCCCATGAAGAGGTTCGCGCCGCCGCCCAGGGCGGGCGGGTGATGTCCGCCGCCTGCGACGTCGCCGACATGGCCGCCATGACGGCGCTGAAGGACCGCGTGCTGGACACCTTCGAGGACGTCGCCCTGGTCATGAACAACGCCGTCGCCCGCCATTCCGGCGGCTGTCTGGATGAACACGAAAACTGGCGGCGAACCATCGACGTCGGCCTGTTCGGCGTGATCAACGGCTGTCAGGCCTTCGGCCCCACGATGACCGCATCGGGCAAGCCGGGGATGATCGTCAACGTCGGATCAAAACAGGGAATCACCAATCCGCCGGGGCGCCCCCATTACAACGTCGCCAAGGCCGCCGTGAAATCCTACACGGAGCTGCTGCAACACGAATTGCGCAACACGGACGGCGGCGCCGTGACCGCCCATCTGCTGGTCCCCGGCATGACGACCACGGGCGGCCGCGAGCACCGCGACGGCGCCTGGTGGCCCGACCAGGTCGTCGATTTCATGCTGGCCGCGCTTGAACGGGGCGACTTCTACATCATCTGCCCCGACGGCGAGGTGACCCCGGAAATGGACGCCAAACGCATGCTCTGGGCGACCCATG
>MDTA01079808.1_pt1 | contig 61928 bp, 52 predicted proteins | sample 811151 | NCBI WGS metagenome assembly MDTA01 (sample SAMN05326648, study PRJNA326480) | marine metagenome | isolation source: seawater | place: Indian Ocean: South | collected 2010 | reverse complement strand
GAGCCGCCATGGATGGCGAACCGGCGTGTCCCGAGCGGGCTCCCCCCGCCACACGGCCTGTGCCGTGCCGGATCTGCGCGCACACACGTTTCTACCTACACCATCGTGTTACTGGCGCGAGAGAAGGGCTGTGCGACACTTGTGCGCTGACTCAAGCAACGCGCCCAGCGAGGAACCGCCATGAACAAGCCCGTCGACACGGCGACGCTGAAGGCCCTGGACCGGGCCCACCACCTGCACCCGTTCACGGACCTGTCGGGCTATGCCCGCGATGGCGGCCGCATCATCAGCCGGGCGGAGCACATCTACATCTACGACTCCGACGGCAATCGCATGCTCGACGGCATGTCGGGGCTGTGGTGCTGCAACCTCGGCTACAGCCAGCCGGCGATCGTCGAGGCGGTCACGCGCCAGCTGCAGGAGCTGCCCTACTACAACAACTTCTTCCGCTGCTCGAACCAGCCGGCGGTGGAGCTGGCGGCGGCGCTGGTGCGGGTGACGCCGGAGCGTTTCAACCACGTGTTCTTCACCAACTCCGGGTCCGAGGCCAACGACACCAACATCCGCCTCGTGCACCGCTACTACGACCTGCTGGGCAAGCCGCAGAAGAAGCAGATCATCAGCCGGCGCAATGCCTACCACGGCAGCACCATCGCCGCGGCGTCGCTCGGCGGCATGAAGGCGATGCACGAACAGGCTATCGGCCTGTCCTACGTGCATCACATCAACCAGCCGCACTGGTTCGAGCTCGGGGGCGATCGCAGCCCGGAGGACTTCGGCGTGGCCGTGGCGCGGGAGCTCGAACAGAAGATCGACGAGCTGGGCGAGGAGAACGTCGCCGCCTTCATCGCCGAGCCGGTGCAGGGCGCCGGCGGGGTCATCGTGCCGCCGGACAGCTACTGGCCCGAAGTTCAGCGCATCTGCGACGAGCGCGACATCCTGTTCATCGCCGACGAGGTGATCTGCGGCTTCGGCCGCACGGGCAGCTGGTTCGGCAGTGAGACCTACGGCATACGCCCGGACCTCATGACCTTCGCCAAGGCGGTGACCAACGGCTACATGCCCCTCGGCGGCGTGATGGTCAGCGACAAGCTGGCAGAAGTGCTGCTGGCCAGCGGCGGCGAGTTCGCCCACGGCCTCACCTACTCCGGGCACCCCGCCTCCTGCGCCGCGGGCCTGGCGACGCTCGGCATCATCGAGGAGACCGGCGTCATCGAGCGCGCCGCCACGGAGCTGGCGCCGCGGCTGCAGTCGCAGCTGGCGGCGCTCGCCGACCACCCGATCGTCGGCCAGGTGCGCGGGCTGGGCATGTTCGCCGCCGTGGAACTGGTGCGCGACAAGAGCACCCGGGAGCGGCTGGCGCCGGAGTCGGGCGCGGCGGTCTACTGCCGCGACTGGGCCAACGCGCACGGCCTCATGGTGCGCCAGACCGGCGACGCCATGATCATGGCCCCGCCGCTAGTCAGCCACCCGGAAGAGATCGACGAGCTGGTGGCCCTGCTGACGCAGGCTCTCGACGCTACCGCCGCGCACTACGGGGTCCGCGGCGACTAGCGCGCTGGCCGTGTCTCAGGCGAACAGTGCGCTGTTGTCGATGAACACGCGGTAGCAGCTGACCCGGCCGTCGGCGCTGACGTCCAGCACGTTGGCGAAGGGCACCTCGAGGCGGTAGCCGTCGGCGCGGGTGTAGGATACCCGCCCGTGCATGCAGCGCCGTCCCCCGGACCACCAGTCCGCCTCTACGTCGTGGGATACCGCGTCGAGCGCCGCAAAGAACTGCTCCACGAAGGCGACGATCGCGTCGCGGCCCGCGACCGGCGCGAGGTTGCCGAAGAGGAAAGTCGCGTCCTCGGTGAGGAAGGCACCGAAGGCCGCGGCGTCCCGCGCGTCCACCGTGCGCAGCAGCAGGAACGCGAGCACGACCTCGCCAGCCAACCAAAGCCACTTCGACCGCATAGTGCTCATCCCCCGGTTACCCGCCGGAGATCATACACACTGCCTCGCCGGGGCATCCAGCCGTCGTCGCGCCGCGTAACTGTGACAAAAGGAGGATTCTACCGTGCGTATCCTGATCATCCTGCTATTGACCGTCGCCACGGGCGCCCTGGCGCAGGGCGGCACCCAGCTCAACGGCCAGCTGGAAAAGGTCGGCGAGGCCAAGCTGGAGGTCCTGTTCTGGTCGATCTACCGGTCCCGGCTGTACTGCCCCGACGGCACCTACGAGCCCGGCGTGCGCCCGCTGCGCTTGGAGATCGAGTACCTGCGGGACATCCGCAGCGAGGACCTGGTCAAGCGCACGGGCGAGGAATGGGAGCAGCTCGGCGTCACCGACCCGGCGCGGGAGGAGTGGCTGGCCACGCTGAGAACACTCTGGCCCGACGTCAGCAAGAACGACGTGCTCGCCGTGGAGCTTGACGAAGACAGCCGCGCCACCTTCTTCCACAACCAGCGCCGCCTTGGAACTATCGAGGATCCGGACTTCGGGCAGCGCTTCGTGGACATCTGGCTGTCGCCGGATACCAGCCGCCCGGAGCTGCGCCTGGCCCTCACCGGCAAGCGCGAAGGCTGACTCAACCGGCCGCGCTGCGTCGCGCGCTGTCGTCGGCGTCGCCGAAGTACTCGGCGAGCCGCTGCTCCGCGGCTTCACCGAAGAAGATCTCGCAGGCTTCGCGCAGACCGGGCGCGTTCCGGATGACGTCCTGGCGCACGACCAGCTCGATCTTGGAGCGGCGGCGCAGGAAATCTTCCAGCGTCACGATCATTTCCCGCCGCGCCGCCAGCTCGATCTCGCAGCGGGTGTACTCGGCGTTCTCGATCAGGAGCTTCGCGCTGCTTGCGTCCTCGCGGATGCGCTCGAGCAGCATGAACGCCGCGTTGCCGTAACGGCGCCAGAAACGCTCGGAGAGGGGTTCCGGTGAGCTTGCGTCCGTGAGGTCGTCGAGGTCCATGAGCCGGGCTTCGCGCAGGAAGCGCTCGCGGGCGTCGTCCCCCGGCTCGCCGTACCAGGGCGCATCGGGCTCCGGGGCTTCGATGCCGAGGGCGGCGATATGCGCCGCCACCTCGTCGCCGACGTTCAGGCAGTCGGTGAGCTTGCCGCCGAAAATACTGAGCTCGCGGCGGGCCTCGTCGACCTCGATCACGTGCTTCCGGGAGAGCTGCACCCAGTCGACATCCCCGGCCTCGCCGGCCACGGCGAGGGGCCGCACCCCGACCCGCTCGGCGATCACGTCGTCGACCGTGAGCGGCCGTTCCAGGTCCAGCAGCGCGTTGACGTTGGAGAGAACGAACTCGCGATCCTCGGGCGTCACGCCCACCAGCGGGTCCGACACCTGCGTGTCGGTCGTGCCGATGCAGGTGACGGGCCCCATGGGGATGAGGAAGAACAGGCGGCCGTCGCTGGCGAAGAAGGTGAGCACCCGCTTGTTGTCGGTAAGCCGGTCGACGATGAGGTGGATACCCTTGGACATGGCGTGGTGATGGCGCGTGGTGGTGCCCAGCTGCCGGTTGAGCGGGTCCGCCCAGGGGCCGCAGGCATTGATGAGCGCGCGGGCACGCACCGTGAAGCACTCGCCGCTCTGCACGTCGCGGGCGGAGACCGTCCAGCGGCCGTCGCTGAAGCTGGCATCGTCGACGCTGACGTAGTTCGCCGCCAGGCAGCCGCAGTCGAGGGCCTGGCGCACGAAGCCGAAGACGAAGCGCGCATCGTTGTCGTACAGGTAGGCATCCGAGTACTCCAGCCCGCCGGCGGCGTTGCTGGTGTCGACCACAGGCTCCGCCGCCTCGATGGCCCGCGGCGACAGGTAGCGCGGCGGCCGGGTCTTGCAGCGGCCCATGAACCAGTACAGGACGCTGCCGAGGAAGACGAAGAAGGGCCAGAAGCGGAAGCCCTTCTGGATGGTGGTGAAGAAGCGGATCTCCTTCACCGTCGACGGGTAGGCGCGCATGAGCTTGTTGCGCGACCTGCAGAGCTTGTTCACGAGCAGGTACTCGTGGCTCTCCAGGTACTTGATGCCGCCCCAGGCGAGGTTGCTCGAGTTGGAGCTCACGCCGCTGGCGAAGTCGTCGCGGTCGAGGAGCCCCGTGTCGATGCCGCGGCCCGCCAGCGAGGCGGCGGCCACCGCGCCGTTGATCCCGCCACCGACGATGAGGACGTCGAGTTCCCGCTCCTTCAGGCGGGCGATGTTGCTGCTGCGCAGCGTTGCAGACATGCCGGTTCCGCGTGCTCTTGTCTTGTCCGGGGTGGACACACGCACCTCCCACCACCACTATAGACGCTTGGTTTCCACGAACAACCGACCGATGCCCGCCGAACCCAGCGCCAGCCCGAGCTCCGACAGCAGCGAGACCTACCGCGGGCTGACCTATCCCTACGGGCGGCAGGTGGACCCGGCACCGGGCGAGCCCTGGAAGATCGCCGACGGCGTGTACTGGGCGCGTTTCCGCATGCCCATGAGCCTCGACCACATCAACCTGTGGCTCCTGGAGGACGACGACGGCTGGACCGTGGTCGACACCTGCCTCGACCTCCCCGATGCGCGCGAGACCTGGGAGACGCTGTTCGAGGGGTTCATGGGCGGCAAGCCCGTGCGCCGCGTCATCTGCACCCACATGCACCCGGACCACGTCGGCCTCGCCGGCTGGCTCACGGAGCGCTTCGGCTGCGCCCTGTGGATGTCCCGGGAGGAGTACCTCATGTGCCGCTCGCTGGTGGCCGATACGGGGCGGCCGGCGCCGGCGGTGGCGCTCGATTTCTACCGCGCCGCCGGCTACAGCGACGACAATATCGACGAGTACAGGAAGCGCTTCGGTTTCTTCGGCAAGGCCGTCTCCCCCCTGCCGGACAGCTTCCGCCGGCTCGTCGACCGGCAGACCCTGACCATCGGCGGCCGCTACTGGCTGGTGGTCGTGGGCAGCGGCCACTCGCCGGAGCACGTCTGCCTGTACTGCCCCGAGCTGCGCCTGTTCATCGCCGGCGACCAGGTGCTGCCGCGCATCTCCCCCAACGTGTCCGTCTTCCCCACGGAGCCCGAGGGCGACCCGCTGCGCGAGTGGCTGCGCTCGCTGGCGCGCATCCGCGAGATGCTCCCGGACGACCTGCTGGTGCTGCCCGCCCACGAGGCGCCCTTCTTCGGCCTGCACGTGCGCCTCACGCAGCTGCTGGAGAGCCACAACCGGGACCTCGATGCGCTCTTCGACCACCTCGACGAGCCGCGCCGCGTGGTCGACTGCTTCCCGCCCCTGTTCAACCGCGAGATCGGCGGCGGCTCCCTGGGCCTGGCCACCGGCGAGGCCCTCGCGCATCTCAACTGCCTGCTCTACCGGCGCCGCATCGTCCGCGAGCGCGACGGCGACGGCGTGCACTGGTACCGCCAGCTGCCGTACACGAGCGAGGAGTGATCCGTGCTCAGGGCCCTCAAGGTTGCCGCCCTGCGCCGCTACTACCGCTTCGAGACCTGGCGCGCCTGGCGCGGCAGCAACGTGCACGCGGAGCCCGGCGCCCTCGCCCTGCCCACCGACGCGGGCAGCGTGGCCGGACACCTCTACCGGGGCGGTGAACAGGCCGGCGAGCGGCCGGTCATCTGTTGGTTCCACGGTGGCGGCTGGGTGATCGGCGACCTGCAGACGCACCACCCCTTCTGCAGCGCCCTCGCCGCGGCCACCGGCTGCCACGTGGTCTCCATCGACTACCGGCTGGCCCCGGAGCACCCCTACCCCGCGGCCCTCGACGACTGCAGCGCGGCGGTGCGCTGGCTGCGCCGGAACCTCGCGGACCTCGGCCCGAGCAACGGCCGCCTGGTGATCGGCGGCGACAGCGCCGGCGGCAACCTCGCCGCGGGCTGCGCCCTGGACCGGGCCACCGCCGGCGAGGGCGACGGGCTCGCCCCGGTGGCGGGCGCCCTGCTGGTCTACCCGGTCACCGACTACTGCGACGCGGGCCACGGCTCCTACGCGTCGCGGGCCGACTCGCAGCGGCTCACGGCCAGCCTCATGCGCTGGTTCTGGGATACGTACCTGGCCGGTGCAGACCCGGCCTCGGCGCTACCCGCCATGCCGCTCCGGGCGGACAACCTCGGCGACCTGCCGCCGACGCTGGTGATCACCTGCGATCGCGACCCGCTGCGGGACGAGGGCGTCGCCCTGGCCGAGCGCGCGGCCGCCGCCGGCGTGCGGGTCACGCACCACCACTACGACGGCGCCGAGCACGGCTTCGCCTGCGGCATGGGCATGACACCGGAGGCGGAGCAGGCCCTGCAGCAGATCTCTTCCTGGCGGCACTCCCTGGACGTCTGAGCGGCCTCAGGCCGCGATCTTGCCGAGGATGGCGCGGGTGCTGGCCGGGTCCAGCAGCCGGGGCGCGAAGTAGCCCGCGGCCTCGTTCACGGCGAGATCGACGAGGTAGTCGAAGTCTTCCGCCTTGACCTCTGCCGTCGTCTCCGGAATACCCACGGCCGCGCTCAGTTCGCGCACCGCGGCGATGAAGGCATCCGCCTGCTGCGCCCGCGGCTGGCCGGCGTCGGCGGCGCCGACGAGCACGGCGAGCTCCGCCAGCTTTTCCTCCGCCTCGTCGCGGCAGAACTCGAGTACGTGCGGCAGTACCAGGGCGTTGGCCAGGCCGTGCGGGATGCCGTACTTGCCGCCGATCTGGTGGGCGATGGCGTGCACGTTGCCGACGTTCACCTGGTTGATGGCGATACCGGCGTAGTAGGCCGCCATGGCCATGCCGTCGCGGGCCTCCCGGTCGGTGCCGTCGTCGTAGGCCGTGCGCAGGTGGTCGAAGATCATCCTGATGGCCCGGCGCGAGTAATCCGTGCGCGTACCGCGGTCCCAGGTCGAGATGTAGGCCTCGATGGCGTGGGTCAGCGCGTCCATGCCCGTGGCGGCAGTGATCGCCGGCGGCATCCCGAGCATCAGGTCCGAGTCCAGGGCCACGGCGGCCGGCTGCAGCCCCTTGCCGGAGAGCACGCCCTTCTGTTTCGTCTCCGTGTCGGAAATCACTGCGCCCATGGTGGCCTCGGAGCCGGTACCGGCCGTCGTCGGAATCACGTAGATGGGGATCACGTCGTGCTTCACCTTGCCGAAGCCCACCCAGTCGCGCGGGTTCTCGTCGCTGCAGCCGCCGGCGGCGATGACCTTGGCGGCATCAATGGAGGAACCGCCGCCCACGGCCAGCACGGCGTCGGCGCGGTGCGCCTTGAGGGCGGCGATGCCCTCGTCCACCTGGGTGAAGGTCGGGTTCGGCTGCACACCGTCGTACCAGGCGAGTTCCGCGCCGCCGGCGACCAGCGCCTCGACCGCCTTGTCGGCGATACCGAGGTCCCTGAGCGGCTTGTCCGTCACCACCAGCAGGCGGCGCTGGCCGCCGCGGAGGATGTGCTCACAGAGCTGCCGGCTGCTGCCGGGGCCGGCGAAGGCCAGGTAGGAGACGGACGGGGCGAAGGCCACGAGGACCTTGACCAGGGCGAAGTAGAGGCTGTGCTTGATTTTCCGTAGCAGCATGGACGGCAATCTCCGGTAGGTGCCTGCATGGGGGCCGCGGGCCCGGTGTTTACAGTGCCCACAACGCGTGCAAGGGTAGCAAGCCCGGCGGGGGCGTTAAACTGCGCCCCCGGGACCGGTAACGGCCCACGCAACGAGGAAAACCCATGAGCGACGCCCTGCCCGCCGAACGCCACTACATCGCCATCGCCGACGACGAGGCAAAAAGCCTGGGCCTCGAGCAGGATGCCTGTCCCGCACCGGGCGCCGGCGAGGTGCTGATCCGGGTCGCCTTCGCCGGCATCAACCGGGCGGACCTGCTGCAGCGCCGCGGTCTCTACCCGCCGCCGGCCGACGCCTCGCCGATCCTCGGTCTCGAGGTCGCCGGCACGGTCCTCGCGTGCGGCGACGGCGTCAGCGGCTGGTCACCCGGCGACCCGGTCTGCGCCCTGACCCACGGCGGCGGCTACGCCGACGTCGCCGTGGCGCCGGCGGGCCAGTGCCTGCCGGTGCCCGCGGGCTACAGCCTCGCGGAAGCCGCGGCGCTGCCCGAGGCGCTGCTCACGCTGTGGCACAACCTGTACCAGCGCTGCGGCCTCTCGGCTGGCGAGAAAGTCCTCATCCACGGCGGCGCCAGCGGCGTCGGCAGCCTCGCCGTGTCGGTGGCGGCGGCGCTGGGGGCCACGGTGTACAGCACCGCCGGCAGTGCCGACAAGTGCCGGCGCATCGAGGCCCTGGGGGCCACCCGCGCCTTCAACTATCGCGAGGAGGACTTCGAGGCGGCGCTGGAGGCGGCCGGCGAGAAAGCCGCCATGGACGTGATCCTCGACATGGTCGGCGGCGACTACGTGCAGAAGAACCTGAACGTCGCCGCGCCCGAGGGCCGCATCGTCTCCATCGCCTTCATCCGCGGCCCGAAAGCGGAGCTGAACCTCGCCCCCCTGCTGCTCAAGCGGCTGACCCTCACCGGCTCGACGCTGCGCGCGCAGTCCTTCGCGCAGAAGGCGCGCATGGTGGAGGAACTGCGCGAGACCGTCTACCCGGTGCTCGACAGCGGCGCCGTGCGCCCGGTCATCGACAGCGAGTTCCCGCTCGCCGACGCCGCACTGGCGCACGACCGGATGCAGTCCGGCGAGCACATGGGCAAGATTCTCCTCGCTGTCGCATAACGCTATCATGACGCTGGAGTGGCGGCCACGCGGGCGGGCAGGGGCGAGCGGCGAGCATGATGACCAGGGCATCCGGCCGGGCCGGCCTCTTCCTGCTGGCTGCAGCGACCCTGCTCGCCGCCTGCGGCGGGGGCGGCGGCGGGGGGGGAACGCCAGCGCCGTCGCCGGCCCCGGCGCCGGTCAACCGCGCCCCCAGCGCCGATGCCGGCCCCGACCAGGCCGTGGTCGGCGGCGACCTCGTCGACCTCGACGGCAGCGGCAGCAGCGACCCGGACGGCAGCATCAGCAGCTGGTCCTGGACCGTCAGCGAGGGTCCCGAGCTCGAACTGTCCGGTGCCGACGGCCCGCGCGCGAGCTTCACCGCCCCGTCCTCGTCCAACCCCTACGAGGTGGTGCTGTCCCTCACGGTCACCGACGACGACGGCGCCAGCGGCATCGACAGCATCACGATCGGCGTGGAACCGCTCGTTCAGGCGCCCCGGGTGGACCTCGCCGGTCGCGTGGTGCCGTCCGTGAACCAGGTCCTCGACTCGGACACCAACGACCCGGCCAACCTGTACCGGGCCAACGACGACCCCGCCGACGCGCAGCCGGTCGGCAACCCGGTCACCATCGGCGGCTACGTCAACCTCCCCGGTACCGGGGCCGACGGGCGCTCGCAGATCAGCGGGGACCCGGAGGACTTCTTCGCGGTCTCGCTGCTGGAGGGCCAGTCGATCACGCTGCTGGTCGCGGACTACCAGGACGCGGACGCCGATCTCTACCTCTACGACGACAGCGGTGAGATCGTCGACTTCTCCATCGAGTTCGGCGAGCTGGAGCAGGTCTCGGTCCCCGCCGACGGCAGCTACACGGTCAATGTCTCGGCCTTCGCCGGTGCCACCAACTACACGCTCGCCATCGGCAGCGCCGCCTCCGTGACCGCGGCACCGCGGCCGGCCCTGGTGCCCGGCGAGGTTATCGTCCGCTACCGCGGAGACGACCGGCGCGCCGAGGCCGAGGCGCGGCGCGAGGCGGCCCGGGCCGCAGAGGACCTCGCCATCAACCTCGGCCTCGACCCGGTGGCGGGCGACAGCGGCCGCGAGCGCCTCCTGTCCCTGCAGCCGGCGGGCACCGGCTCCCCCCGCGCCCGCGCCCGACAGGGGCGCGCCGCCGCCAAGGCCGACGCCATCGCGGACCCGGCCCGCCGGCGGGACTGGGAGACGCGCCTGGCGGTCAAAACGCTGCGCCGGGACCCGGCGGTGGCGAGCGCGGCGCCGAACTATATCCGCGAACCGCTGGCCCTGCCCAACGACGAGTTCCTCGACCTGCAGTGGCATTTCACCCAGCTGCGGTTGCCCACCGCCTGGGACAACACGACCGGTGATCCGGGCGTCGTGGTGGCGGTGGTCGATACCGGCATCCTCTCCGGCCACCCGGATCTCGCCGGCCAGCTCGTCGACGGCTACGACTTCATCCGCGACCCGGATGTCGCCGCGGACGGCGACGGCATCGACCCGGACCCGGAAGAGACCGCGAACCCCACGGAGCCCGAGCCGGTCGCCTTCCACGGCACCCACGTGGCCGGCACCGTCGCGGCGCGCGGCAACAACGGCATCGGCGTCGCCGGCGTCGCCTACAGCAGCCGCCTCATGCCCCTGCGCGCCCTCGGCGCGACCTCGGGCACCAGCTACGATGTCGCCCAGGCCGTGCGCTACGCGGCCGGCCTGCCCAACGATTCGGGTCAGCTGCCCGCGCGGCCGGCAGACATCATCAACCTGAGCCTCGGCGGCGAGGGCTTCAGCCAGGTGGCCCAGGACCTCTACCAGGAGGTGCGCGACGCCGGCATCCTGCTGGTGGCGTCCGCCGGCAACGAGGGTACCGACACGCCGAGCTACCCGGCCGCCTACGACGGCGTCATCGCCGTCGCCGCGGTGGACGCCCAGCGCGAGGCGGCCGGCTACAGCAACTTCGGGCCCCACATCGACATCGCCGCGCCCGGGGGCGACACCAGCGCGGACCTCACCGGCGACGGCTTTCCCGACGGCGTCCTCAGTACCGGGCGCGGCGGCGAGGACTTCGCGTACACCTTCCTGCAGGGAACCTCCATGGCCGCCCCGCACGTCAGCGGCATGCTCGCGCTCATGAAGAGCATCAACCCGGACCTGTCGCCGGCGGACATCGACCGGCTGCTGCAGGACGGCGAGCTGACCTCGGAACTGGGCGCCGGCGGCCGCGACGACCGTTTCGGCTACGGCCTCGCCAATGCCTCGCGGGCAGTCAATGCCGCCCTGCGCAGCACCGGCGTGGCCGTGGAGGAGCCGCGGGAAGTCAGCGCCAGCGCGCGCACCCTGAACTTCGGCAGCATCCTCGACAGCCTGCAGGTGGACATCGCCGGCAGCGGCGGCGCCGTGGTCACCGGGGTCGGCAGCGATGCGCCCTGGCTGAGTGCGAGCCCGGAGGCGACGGACGCCGACGGCCTCGGCCGCTACCGGGTCACCGTGGACCGAGCCGGCCTCGACGCGGGCGTCTACTCGGCCCGGCTGCGGGTGGAATCGAACGCCAACCCGCTGCTCATCGATGTCATCGCCTCCGTGGCCGGCGCCACCCGGGCGGACCTCGGCACCGTCTATATCCTGCTCTACGAGCCCGCCATCGACACCGTGGTCGCGCAGACCTCGACCCGCCTCGCCGACGGCGACTACGACTTTGCGATCCCCGATGTCGCGGCCGGTGTCTACCAGCTCTTCGCCGGCACGGACTTCGACAACGACCTGCTCATCTGCGACCCCGGCGAGGCCTGCGGCGCCTTCCTCACCGTCGACCAGCCCGTGTCCATCGAGGCCGACGGCGACCGCGATGATCTCGTCTTTCCCATCGAGTACCAGGTCACCATCCCCTCCGTGAACGCCTCGGCGAATGCCACCGTAACCACCTGGAGCGACGGCCCGGGCGACGACGGCCTGCCGCGGAAACAGCCCTGACAACAGTACTGAAGAGGAACCACGCCATGTCGACCCAGCCGCTGCGACGCACGCTGCTCCTGCCCCTGTGCTTCCTCGCGCTCGCCGCCTGCGGCGCGGACGCGCCCGACGACCCCGGCCCGCCGCAGCCGGCGCCGCCGGCTGAAGCCGCGGCCGCAGAGACGCCGGCGGCGGCGGACGCGGCCACGGAGACAGCCGCCGGGGCCGGGGTCGCCCTCGACGACGGCGCCCTGGCCTTCACGCGGCCGTGGACCGGCGACCTCGACGGCATGGAGGAGCGCCGCGTCATCCGGGTACTCACGGTGTACGGCCCGGGCCGCTTCTATCTAGATGAGGGGCGCGGGGCCGGCCTCGTGGCGGAGCTGGTGAAACGCTTCGAGGACCACGTCAACGAGGAACTCGAGCGCGGCCACCTGCGGGTGAACACCGTGATCATTCCCGTCGCCCGGAACCAGCTCGTGCCCGCCCTCCTCGCCGGTCGCGGCGATATCATCGCCGCCGGGCTCACCATTACCCCCGAGCGCGCCGGGGAGGTGGACTTCAGCATCCCCACGAGCAAACCGCTCAACGAGATCCTCGTCACCGGCCCCGGCGCGCCGCCGATCGAGCGCATCGAGGATCTTTCCGGGGAGACCGTCTACCTGCGCCTCACCAGCAGCTACGCGGAGAGCGTGCGGCAGCTGAACGAGCGCCTCGAGAGCGACGGCAAGGCGCCGGTCACCATCGAGCCGATGCCCGAGAGCCTCGAGGACGACGACCTCATCGAGATGGTCAACGCCGGCCTGCTGCCCTGGGCCATCGTCGACGAGTACAAGGTCCAGGCCTGGGAGGGTGTCTTCACCGACCTCACGCCGCGGCCCGATATCACCTTCCGCGAGGCCGGCCGCCTGGCCTGGGCCATGCGCAAGAACAGCCCGAAGCTCAAGCAGAGCGTGGACGCCTTCCTGCGCGAGAACCGGGAGGGAACGCTGATCGGCAACGTGCTGCGCAACCGCTATGTTCGCGACTTCGACTGGGCCGCCAATGCGCTAGGCGAGGACGATTACGCCCGCTTCGAGGCCCTCGAGGACATCTTCCGGCGCTATGGCGAGCGCTACGGCATCGAGTACCTCATGGCCGCGGCGCAGGGCTACCAGGAGTCGCGGCTCGACCAGAGCGTGCGCTCGCACGCCGGCGCCGTGGGCATCATGCAGCTGCTGCCCTCCACGGCCGCTGACCCGAACGTCGGTATCCCGGACATCGAGGACAAGGAGAGCAACATCCACGCCGGCATCAAGTACATGGACTTCCTCCGCAGCCGCTACTTCGATGACCCGGCGATCAGCGACCTCGACCAGCTGCTGCTGTCGCTGGCCGCCTACAACGCCGGGCCGGCCCGGGTACGCAGCCTGCGCCGGGCCGCGGAGGCCGAGGGCTATGACCCGAACGTGTGGTTTGACAACGTCGAGGTGATTGCCGCCCGCGAGATCGGCCGCGAGACCGTGCAGTACGTCACCAACATCTACCGCTACTACCTGACCTACCGGATGGTCGCGAGCAATGTCCTCAAGCGCCGCGCGGCACGGGAGAGCGCCGGCCTGCAGTGAGCGCATGGAAGAGCGCGCCGCCGACTGCACCGGCGGCGCCCTGCGCCAGCAGCCCGGCGAGGCTGCGCGTGGCGGCGATCCCGGTCACCCCGAGGACCGCCTTCATGATGAGATGCAGCGCCAGCACGGCCGCGAAACCGGCGGCCAGGTACCAGGCGGGGCGCGCCGCCGGCGCAAGACGGGCGAGGCCCGCGGCCACCGGCAGCGCCAGCACGAATGCCAGGGCGAGGAGCGGCAGGTAGCTGCCGGCGAGGCCGACCAGGTCCTGGCCGGTCGTCTCGAGGCGCACGGACCAGGGCACCTTCGGACCCAGCGCCACCACTTCCGACAGCACGAACTGCGTCGCGGCGATGCTGCCGATGAGATAGGTCGCGCACAGCGCAACGAGGAAAGCGGCGACGACACGCAGCATGGGCACGAGACTCCGGCAAAAGCGGTCTGGCTATAATGACCGCGTCGCCCTGCCGTGGAAAGCCGCCATGTCCCGCACCCTGCCGCTCTGCCTGGCGGCCCTTCTCCTTGTCACCGCCGCCGCCCGCGGCGAGCCCTACCGGCTCGAGACGGTGGCCGGCGACCTGCACCACCCCTGGTCCGTGGCGCAGCTGCCGGACCGCAGTTTCCTGGTCACGGAACGCCGCGGCCAGCTGCTGCACATCGGTCGCGAGGGCGGGCAGCAGCCCCTCAGCGGCGTGCCCGACACCTACGTGGCCGGGCAGGGCGGCTTCTTCGACGTCATCCTGCACCCGCGCTTCGCCGACAACCGGCTGGTATACCTGAGCTACGCCGCCGGCGGACCCGGTGCCAACGCGACGGCGGTGTTCCGCGGCCGGCTCACGGCTGCGGGTCTTGCCGACGGCGAGGAAATCCTGCGGGTCCAGCCGCTCAAGGCCACGCCGCAGCACTACGGTGGACGGCTGGCCTTCCTGCCGGACGGCACGCTCCTCCTGACCACCGGCGAGGGCTTCGACTACCGCGAGGCCGCCCAGGACCCGGCCAGTGAACTCGGCAAGGTCCTGCGCATCCGCGACGACGGCACGGTACCCGCCGACAACCCGCTGGCAGAAGCCGGTGCACGACGGGTCTGGACCCTGGGCCACCGCAATCCGCAGGGGCTCGTGGTGGACGAAGCCAACGGCACGGTCTGGCTGCACGAGCACGGACCGCGCGGCGGCGACGAGGTGAACCGGCTGCTCCCCGGCGCGAACTACGGCTGGCCCGCGGTGACCCACGGCATCGATTACAGCGGCGCCCGCGTCTCGCCGTACAAGGCTTGGCCGGGTATGGTCGACCCGGAACGGGTCTGGGTGCCGAGTATCGCGCCCTCGGGGCTGGCGCTGTACCGGGGAGACCGCTTCCCTGCCTGGCGCGGCGACCTGTTCGTGGGCGCCCTCGTGGACCGGGAAGTGCGCCGCCTGGACCTGGAGGACGGCGCTATCGTCGGGGAGCAGCGCCTGTTCGGCGAGCTCGAAGAACGGATTCGCGACGTGCGCAGCGCGCCGGACGGATTCCTCTACCTGCTGACCGACAGCGAGGCGGGGCTGCTGGTGCGGGTAAGGCCGGCGGAGGACACCGGCCGCTGACGCCGCGGCTGCGGCCGCGACGTCAGAGTTCCAGGGTCAGCTGGCCGCTGCTTTCCGGGGCGCTGCCGCGCGCTTTTTTGCGGCCGGTGCCTTTTTCTTCGCAGCGGCTTTTTTAGCGGGAGCTTTCTTCCTGGCCGGTGCCTTGCGGACGACCTTCTTCTTGGGTGCGGCTTTCTTTTTCGCTGCGGCCTTCTTCTTGGCCGGCGCCTTCTTCTTAGCCGGTGCTTTCCTGGATGCTGCCTTCTTCGCAGGCGCTTTCTTCTTCTTCGCCGCGTTGCGCGAAGCGCGGGCGCGGGCGGCTTTCTCTACCATCTCTGCCGCGCGCTCTGCCGCTTCGGCCTTGCGCGCCTCGAGCACGAGGTCAGCGCGGATCGGCACCAGCTTCTCGGCGTAGTCGTAAGCGGCGCGCGCCATGCTGGCAATCGTCTCCGTCAGGTCCTGCACCTGCTTGACCAGTTCGTCGACGCGCTTCTGGTTGGCGCTCGTGGCCTTGGAACGCAGCGCCGTACGGGCCTTGCTCAGGCGCGCACTCGCCTGGTCATGCTTCTTGCGCGCCGCGTCGAGATCGCGCTTGACCCTGGCGTGGGCTTTCTCCGTTTCGGCGAGAAGGCGCGCGCGCAGTTTCTCGACGCGCTTGTTGGCCTCTTCCGCCATCCTGGTGGCCTGGGCGAGTTCTTTTTCCAGCATTGGCTGTTTGCTCCCTGTTATCAAAATCGGTACCGCGCTCCCAGTTTAGGAGTAAAGACGGTGCTTGTAACGGGCATTTTTTGATTCACCGCAAGAATACGGGCGTCTGCCGACCGGTCCGTGCGCGGGCGGGCGCCGCGGGCTACACTCTCCTCCTCGGCATCAGGAGGGGCCAGCCATGAGCGAAGACGCACCGGGACGGCGCATACGCGCACCGAAAGCCGTACGCAGGAAGCTGCGTGAAGCGGCGATCGCGAAGGTGCGCCAGGACATGATTCACGCGGGCCGTTCGGAAGCGGATTACAGTGCGGAGGACCTCGAGTACCTCGTCGCCGAGAAGGAAAAGGAGATCTGGTCGGGCCTCGGCTGGAAGGGCTTCGGCATCGCCGCGCTGCTGCTCGGCATCAACATCGGCATCTGACCGTGTCGCTCTTCCGCATCGTCAAGTACTCGTCGCTGCTGTTTTTCTTCCGCCGCTACCGCGGCCGCATCTTCCGCATCGTCGCCGTGCTGCTTTTCGCGCTGGTGACCAACGTGCTCTACCAGGACGTCGCCCACTACCTGCAGCTGCGCCACCCGGGGGCCCTGGTCTGGGCCCTGGCCGGCAAGATCGTGATCGTGTACGGGGCGCTGGCTTTCGTGCTCTGGCAGTTCCGGCCGGTGCCTGACGATGCGGCGCCCGCCGACGCAGGCGCGGCGAAGGCGAGCGGGAAAACGCGCGGCGAGGAGAAAACGCCGGCCGCGCCCGCGGACCGGCTCTCCGCCCTCGCCGATATCGAGCATCACGACCGGCTGCGCACGCGCTACGACGCGGTGCTCGAGGCGCGCCGGAACACGCCCGGCAAACCCGAGCCTAGAAATCCAGGGTAAAGCGCGCACCCCAGGTGCGCGGTGCCTCCAGCGAGGCGGTCGCCCCGTCCGGGTTCGGCGGCAGGTTGCTGCCCCCGGCGGTCGCCGCGATCACCGCCTCGTTCTCGATGTTGCGCACCCACAGGCCCACGCTCCAGCCCTCGCCCGCCGGGTACCAGGTCAGCTGCGCGTTGCTCTTGCGCGCCGCCTGCTGCCGGCCCCCGGGGGTATGTGAGAAATCGGCCCAGAAGCTGCTCTCGTAGCGCGTGCTGAGCGCCGCCCGCAGCCGGCCGCCGGCGACGTCGAAGTCGTGGTGGTAGCGGGCGACCAGGGACCACTCCGGCGCGTACTGGGCGCGGAAGCCGTCGTAGCTCGCGGTGCCGTCGGGCAGGTCGAAGTCCGTGTACTCGGCGTCGATCCACGCGCCCGACAGGCTGAGCGCGCTGCGCGCGGAAGGCGCGAGCGCCAGCTCGAACTGCACGCCCTGCACCTCGGTCTGTTCCACGTTGAAGGTCTGCGTGGCGTTGAGCACCGTGTTGTAGGCCGAGCCAAACAGGCCGTCGTAATCGTAGTAGAACGCCTCGATGCTGCCCGTGGCACCGCCGCCGGCGCTGCTGCCCTTCAGGCCGAGCGCGTAGCTCACGAGCTCGGCCTCGTCGACGGTGTTCGGCTGCGCGGCGGTGCCGGCGTAGGGATTGAAGGTGCCGGGCATGTAGCCGGTCTGCACCGTGCCGTAGGCGACCAGGCCGTTGCCGATATCCCGGCTCAGCGCCAGCTTGAAGTCGAGGTGGTCGTACTCGCCGTCGCCGTCGGCCTCGAAGGGCGCCAGGCCGGTGCCGTCGAAGAAGCGCCCGGCGCCGTCGCGGCGGTCGCTGCTCAGGCGGCCACCGAGCGTCAGGCGCCAGTGCTCGCCCAGCGCCAGCTCCGCCTCGCCGAAGGCCGCGATCCCTTCGATGCGGTTGTCGTCGACGATACTCACGGGCACCGGCAGCCCCGCCGGACCCGGCAGGGCCACGGTGTCGAAGCCGCCGAACATGAAGTAGCCCTCGCTGTCCATGCGATAGGCATAGAGCCCGGCGAGCCAGTCGCCCCAGTCCGCGCTGCCGAGGAGGCGCAGCTCGTGAATCTGCTGCCGGTAGCTGTCGGTCTTGTTCGCCGGGAACGCGCCGAGCCAGTAGTTGCTGGACACGGTGAAGTCCGTGAACGCCGGCAGGTAGCTGAGCGTGAGCGTCGGCGACAGGCGGTAGCTGAATTCGCCCCCCGCGAGGACGTTCTCATAGTCCCGGTACTCCTCCGCCTGCGGCTGACCGAAGGGCAGGAAGGCATTCCAGGGTTCGGGGAAACGGTCGTTCCAGGGGTCTGAGCGCAGGTAGCTGTCGGGCGACAGTTCCCCGCTCTCCGGGTCGACACCTTTCACCACGAGGTTCGGCGGGCTGCCGTCCATGTCGGCGACATTGAGCCAGCCGTAGGCGCTGAAGCGGTCGCCCGGCGTCCAGCTGACCGACAGGCGCCCGGCGAGATTGTCCAGCGCGTCGGCACCGCTGGCGAGGTAGCCGTCCCGCTCCTGGTAGTCGGTGGCCAGGCGCAGGGTCAGGTCGCGGCCGAGGCCGATGTCCCCCGCGGCGCTCAGGCGCCGGCTGTCGTAATTGCCCGCTTCAATCAGCAGGTAGCCCGGGTCACCGTCCGCCGGGCGTGCGAAGCTCGCGTTGACCACGCCGCCGAGCGTACTGCGGCCATAGAGGGTGCCCTGCGGACCGGGCAGCACCTCGAGCTGGGCGAGGTCGAAGAGCGCGGTGCTGTTCGCCTCGCGCGGCACGTAGACGCCGTTCAGGTGCAGGGAGCTCGGCGGGTCCAGCTGCGGGAAATCCAGCGTGGAGCCGATGCCGCGGATGTAGACCTGGGTCGAGGTGTTTTCCTGCTGCAGGCGCATGGCCGGCAGCAGCGCCTGGGCGGCGCGGATGTCGCCGACACCCTCCTCGCGCAGCAGCCCCGCGTCGAACACGGCAACGGTGCCGGGCACCTCGAGACGGGTGGCTTCCCGCTTGCTGACGGTGATGACGACTTCTTCCAGCGGCAGGTTTTCGGCCTGGGGGGCGACGGCGGTGAGCGACGCCACGGCACAGGCGAGGAGACGGCGGTACATCCGTGATCCTCCCGGTCGGTGAGCGAGGGCGCATTAGACCGGAGAGCTTCCCGTGCCGCCTTGCGCTGGGTCAAGGACTGACCGTCTGCAGGGTACCGTCGACCGCCGGGGTCCAGCGTCCCGTCGGCACCGCCCGGCGGCGCACCCCGGGTTCCGGCGCGAGATGAAAGAGGTCGCCGTTGGCGCCGGTCAGCGCCAGGCGCACCCCGGCAGCGCGGGCGGTGGCGGCGTTCGCCGCCAGGTGCGGCGGCTCGCCGTGGACCGGCACCGCCAGCCGCGGCCGCAGCCAGCGGTAGAGGTCCGCGAGCTCGTCGCTGCACGGGTGGCCGGATGCGTGCAGCGGCGGCCCGCGGTCGTCGTCGGCGTGCAGGACCGTAATGCCGCGCTCGCCGAAGCGTTGCCGCAGCCGCGCCACCGCCGCTTCGTTGCCGGGGATGGTGCGCGCGCTGAAGAGCACGCAGTCGCCGGGCTCCAGCGACAGGTCCGGGTGGTCGTCCCGAGCCAGGCGATCCAGCGCGGCCCCCGCCTCGCCCTGGCTGCCGGTGGCGATCGCGAGCACCTCCCGCGGCGGCAGGTAGCCGAGATGGGACGACGGCGCCAGCCGGTCGCCGGCAGCCAGGTAGCCGCAGGCTCGCGCGCAATCGGCCATGGTGCGCAGGGAGCGGCCGAGGAGACCGGCGTAGCGGCCGGCGGCGCGGCCCGCGGCGAGCAGCGTGTGCAGCCGGGCGACGTTGCTGGCAAAGCAGGCCACCACCACGCGGCCCCGCTGGGCCGCGAGGGCAGCCCCGAGGCCCTGAGCCAGTTCGCCCTCGCTCGGGGAGCGGCCCGGCCGCAGCGCATTGGTGGAGTCGCAGACCACCGCATCGAGGCGGCCGTCACCCAGCGCGGCGAAGGGGGCGGCGTCGAAGGCCGGCCCCACCACCGGCGCCGGGTCGATCTTCCAGTCCGCCGTGTGCAGCACGCTGCCCGCCGGGCAGGTGATGTGCAGGGCACAGGTTTCCGGGGTGGAGTGGGTCATCGGCAGCCACTGCACCGTGAACGGCCCGAGCTGGCGGCGGTCTCCCGGCGCCACCACGTTCAGGGGCGCCGGCACCTCGGCCTCCCGGCCCTCGCACTTGCGGCGCAGCACCGCTGCCGTGAACGGCGTCGTGTACAGCGGCGAGCGCAGCAATGGCCACAGCCAGGGCAGCGCGCCAAGGTGATCCTCGTGGGCGTGGGTGGCGACGATGCCGGCGAGGCGAGCGCGGTTGGCCACCGCGAAAGCCGGGTCCGGCATTTCCACCCGCGCCTGCCGCGCGCCCGGGGAGCGCTCGAAGGTCACGCCGCAGTCTACCATCAGCCAGCTGCCGTCGTGGCCGTAAAGGTTCAGGTTCATGCCGATCTCGCCGGTGCCGCCGAGCGGCAGGAACCAGAGGTCGCGGGGCCCCGGGATCACGCGGCGGCCGGCTGGCAGGCGGGGCAGCGGTAGAGGCGCCGGCCGCCGCGCTCGTAGCGCTGCACCTCGCCGCCGCAGCGGTAGCAGGGGTGCCCGTCGCGGCCGAAGACGAAGAACCGGCGCCGCTCGCGCGGCAGCCCCTCGCGCTCGAGGCGGCCCGCGAGGCGCGGCGGCAGCACGATGCCCGCGGTCTCGTAGCTGCGCCGGCTCACCGCCAGCGTCGCCCGCGCGAGGCGCCCGCGCTCCCCGCGGCCGAGGTCGCCGGCGCGGCGAGCGGGGTCGAGGCCCGCGGCAAAGAGAATCTCCGCGCGCAGGTAATTGCCGACCCCGGCGAGGAAGGCCTGGTCGAGGTAGAGGTCAGCCAGCTGCCGGCGGGCGAAGCGCGCCTCCCCCAGCCGCGCGGCAATCACTCGCCAGCTGAGCGCCGGCGAGAGGATGTCGGGGCCGATGCGGGCGAGGAACGGATGCGCTGCCAGTTCCTCCGTGCGCCAGACGCTGATGTCCGAGGCGCTGTAGAGCAGCGCGCTGTGGCTGGCCGTGTGCAGGGCGACGCGCAGAGAGCGGTTGGTCTTCGGCAGCCTGCCGCGGCGCTGCACCCGCCAGACGCCGTAGAGCTGGTTGTGGGAGTAGAGGCTCCAGCCGTGCTCGAAGTGGGTGAGCAGCGCCTTGCCGCGGGTCTCGAGGCCGGTGACCCGGTGGCCGCGCAGCGTCGGCGCGTGGCGCCGGAGCCGCGGCAGACCGAAGCGCACGGCCTCGACGATCTCGCCGGCTAGCACCGCCTCGATGCAGTCGGCGGCGCGGCGTATCTCGGGTCCTTCGGGCATGGGCTGGCTCCGGCAACAGGCGCAGGGGTTACGCAGCACTTTACGCGGCCCCGGCACAGCCGGATGCGCGCTTTACAGGGCGCGGGCGAGGGGCGAGACTGCATTGGTCCTCTCGGTCGGCCAGTTCATGCTAACGATAAGAACGCGCGCCGCCTACGGCGCCGGGGGCGCCGTGTACGCCGTGAAGGAAGCGGCTTACACGATGTTCGTCCTGCTTTTCTACACGCAGGTGCTGGGGCTGAACGGCAGCCTGACCGGCGCGGTGATCGCGATCAGCCTGGTCTGGGACGCCCTGTCGGATCCGCTCACGGGGGTCCTCTCGGACCGGCTCCGCTCCCGCCACGGCCGGCGCCACCCGTTCATGGTGGCGAGCATCCTGCCCATCGGTCTCGGCTTCCTGGGCCTGTTCGCGCCGCCCGCCAGCCTGGCCGGCAGCCAGTGGCCGCTGGCGGGCTGGCTACTGTTCTGGTCCCTCTGGGTGCGCACCTTCGTCACGTTGTTCGCCATCCCCCACCTTGCCCTGTCGGCGGAGATCACCAGCGACTACCACGAGCGCAGCCAGGTCCTCGGCGCACGGCTCGCCACGCTGTTCCTGTTCAGCGTGCTCGTGCCGGCCCTGGCGCTGGCCGTCATCTTCCCGGAGCGCGGCGGTGAGGACGGGCGCTTCGACCTGGCCAACTACCCGCTCTACGGCATCCTCTGTTGCGCTGTGTGCTGGCTCATGGCCGCGGTGACCACGATCGGCACCCGGCGCTACGCGCGCTCCTCCCGGGGCGAGGACCGGCTGCCGCAGCGTACCGCGCGGCTCGCCGACCTGTGGCGGGATCTCGCCAGGACCCTGGGCAACGGCACCTTCCGCCTGGTGCTCGGGCAGGAGATCGCGATCATGACCGCCTATGGCACGGTGGCGACGCTGAACATGCTGGTCTGGACCTACTACTGGGAGTTCAGCGCGGGCGAGGTGTCGCTGATCCTCGCCGTGCCCAGCCTGCTCGCGGTTGCCCTGGTGCTGCTGACCCTGCGCCCGCTGGGGCGCCGCTTCGAGAAGCACCAGCTCATGCAGCTGTCCATCATCGGCCTGATCCTGAACTGCCTGTGGCTTTACCCGCTGCGCATGACCGGCCTGCTGCCGCCCAACGGGACCACGGTGGTCTTCGTGCTCAACTTCCTGTTCATGCTGTGCTTCATGTACTGCTTCCTGCTGCGGGCGATCCAGACCCACTCCATCGTCGCTGACGTCACCGACGAGCACGAGCACGACCACGGCCTCCGCCAGGAGGCGGGGTTCTTCTCCGCGGCCAACCTGGTCAACAAGTTCGCCACGGTCTTCGGCCCGCTCTACGGCGGCATCGTGCTCGACCTGGTCGGGCTGCAGGCGGGCATGCGTCCCGGCAGCGTGCCGGCCCCGGTGCTCGACGGACTCGCCTGGGCGTTCGGCCTGGGGACGCTCCCGGGCTTCGTCATCGCCCTGCTCCTGGTGCTCCGGATCAACCTCGGGCGGGCCCGGGTCGAGGAGATCCAGGCCGCCCTGCGCGCCCGCAGCGCCGGCCCTTAAGCGCCGCACCCTTGCCCCGCCTGCGGCGGTTGGCGACAATCCCCCACCCTTCCCACGGAACCGCCGCGCCATGCCGACGCACACGGACAACATCCGCATTGCCCGCGCCCAGCCGCTGATCACGCCGTGGGTGCTGGGCGAGGAGCTGCCCCTGGACGACGCCGGGGCCGAGACCGTGGCATCCGCCCGCCGCTGCATCGAGGCCATTATGACGGGGGAGGATCCTCGCCTCCTGGTCATCGCCGGGCCCTGCTCCGTACACGACCCGGCCGCGCTCATCGAGTTCGCGGAACGCTTCAGTGCTCATTGCGCCGGGCTCGATGACGCGCTCTTTCCCGTGCTTCGCGTGTACTTCGAGAAGCCGCGCACCGTGGTCGGCTGGAAGGGCCTGATCAACGACCCGGGGCTCGACGGCAGCTTCCACATCAATCGCGGCCTGCGCCTCGCCCGGCGCGCGCTCCTCGACGTGACCGGCCTGGGCCTCGCCGCCGCGACCGAGTTTCTCGACACGACCTTCGGGCAGTACTACACGGACCTGGTGAGCTTCGGCGCCATCGGTGCGCGTACCGTAGAAAGCCAGATCCACCGGGAGCTCGCCTCGGGCCTGTCCATGCCCGTAGGCTTCAAGAACGGCACCACCGGCGACATCGGCGTGGCCATCGACGCCATCCGCAGCGCGGCGCACCCGCACTGGTTCCCGTCGCTGACCAAGGAGGGCACGCCCGCCATCCTCCAGTCCACGGGCAACCCGCACAGCTACCTCATCCTGCGCGGCGGCCGGGACAGCGGCCCCAACTACCGCGCCGAGGCGCTGCGCGGCGCGGCCACGGCGCTGGCCGAGGCCGGGCTGACCCCCTCCCTGATCGTCGACTGCAGCCACGGCAACAGCAACAAGGACCCGGCGCAGCAGGCGCGCGTGGTCGCCGACCTGGCCAACCAGCTCGAGGCCGGCGAGCAGGCGCTGCGCGGGGTCATGCTCGAGAGTCACCTGGTGGGCGGCAACCAGCCGCCGGGGCCGCTGGGCGGCCTGCGCTACGGCCAGAGCGTGACCGACGCCTGCCTGTCCCTGGACGAGACGCTGCCGCTCCTCGACGAGCTGGCCGCCGCGATCCGCCGCAGCCGGCTCGGCTGAGGGCCGCTGCCGGCGGCTACCAGCGATAGCCGAGGCGGAAGCGGTAGGTCTGGTCGAGCTTCTCGACGTTCTCCACGGCGCCGAGGTCGTACTTCCAGATGACTTCGGCGGAGCCCTCGATGTTGAGAATGAGGGGAAAGGACAGGCCCGCGGTGCTGTTGAGGAGCACGTCGCTCTCGTCGGTGAGCCCCCAAAGCCCGGTCTGGTTGAAGTAGAGCCGGGTGTTCTCCCCCAGGTATTCGCTGCTGGCGGTGACTGTCCAGGTCGCGGCGGGGTAGTCGTTGTCCTCGGCGACGAAGAACTCCTCCCAGACATAGGCCACGCCCCCCTCGGCCTCCAGCGTCAGCAGGGAGTCGCTGAACAGCTTGCGCCCGAGATAGGGACCGACGTAGGTCCGAAGCTCCGTATCCGCGAACTCGTCCTGCTCGAAGGACAGGTTCGCGCCCGTGTACCAGGGACTGCCGTTGAGGAAGCGGTCGTACTTGCCGCGGGCGATCCAGTTCTGCGCATTCTTGCGGCCGTTCACCTCGTCGTACTCGCCGATAAGGCTGAGCGAGACGCGATCGTGCAGGCCGGTCCAGGTGCTCTCGGCCTTGTAGTCGAGCTCGCTGTTCTCCGTGTTGCCCTGGGCCAGCGAGAAGCCGGCGCTGGCGAGACCGGTCCAGTGGTAGCCCTCGCCGAGTTCCCAGGGCTCGGGGTTCACCCGCACCAGGTCCGCAAAGCTGTAGCTCTCCGCCGCCTCGCCGTCGAGGACCAGCTGCTCGCCCCGGACCTCGATCGGCGAGGACTCGAGCACCCGCCCGTCGGCAAACTGGAGGCGCATCGGCGTCTCCGTGCGCAGGCTCTCGACCATGGCCTGGGGGATTCTCACGGCGTCTGCAAAGGCGGTGTTCATGATGACCTTGCCGTCATCGGCATCGACGACGGTGCCGAACAGCACCGACCCGTCCTTCAGCTCGACGCGGTCCGGCGCCGCTTTGCCGTCGGGGATAGCGCCGTCCGCGGTGGCCCAGGCCGGGTTGGCGGCGGCCAGGGTGATCAACACGCTTAAAGCGGGGGCGCGCAGCTTGAACATGCGATTTCCTTCCGGGGCTTGTGCTGGGTTTCGGGGTGAGCGCTGCTGCCGCCCCCTTCGCGACTCCCTGGGCCGGAGGCCGCGGGCGACCCTGTCGCCCGGGGCCCTATGCTAAAGCCTCGATCAGAAGTTGTAACGCACCTCGACCCCGTAAGTGAGCGGTTCCTGGATATTCGTGGTGTAGGCTCCCAGCGTATCGGCCACGAAACCGCCGGGGTTCGAGGCGTATTCCTTGTCCAGCAGGTTGCGGCCCCAGAGCGCGAGTTCAAGCTGGTCACCCGCGTTGGTCCAGGCGATACGCGCGTTCAGCAGCTCGCGGTCCTGGAAGTACCAGGGACCCTCGGTGAAGATCACCGCCTGCGAGTCATCCTGGGCATCGTTGTAGATGTAGTCGACATGCACCAGCAGTGAACCCACGGGCACCGCCGGCGTCCAGTCCAGGCGCAGGGTGTAGTCGGTCTGCGTGTCCAGCGTCTCCTTCACCCCGCCGTCAGGCTCGCCCTGGGCGTTGAAGAAGGCATCCTGCACGCGCTCCGTATCGCGCCAGGTGGTGAGCCCGGTGAGCCGCAGCGTGTCCAGCACCTGCCACTGGGCCATGAGCTCCCAGCCCCGGGTCTCCTCGTCGGAGCTGACCACGCTGACCTGCGCCGTGGGGTCGTCCGGCCCCTCCTTGACACTCTCGGCCCCCTGGCGGTTCTCCAGGTCCTGCAGGAAGGCCGCCGCCTCGATGCGCAGGCGGTTGCCGAAGAAATCCCCCTTCAGGCCGAGCTCGATGCTGGTCATGTCCTCCGGGTCGAAGGGCCCGGCGACGATGGAAGAGAAGGTCTGGCCGTCGAAACCACCGGACTTGTAGCCCGTCGCGTAGGACAGGTAGGTCATCGCCCGCTCCATGAAGGTCCACTCGACCACGGCGCGGCCGGTCGTCCGGCTCCAGTCCTCGCTGTCCTCGAAGCGCATGAAGTAGTCTTCCGGCGCGGCGCCGGTCGCGGCGGGGTCGTAGGCGACCCGCACCGGCGCGAAGGGCCAGCCGGCAATGCTGTTGTCGAAGGTCTGCCAGGCGTACTCCTTGTCGTCGTAGCTGTAGCGCAGGCCACCGATCAGGCGCACGGCGTCCGACAGCTGGTAGGTGACGTCGGTGAAGACCCCCCAGTTGACGAAGTCGCCCTCGTTATCCATCGTCTCGGTGAAGTAGGTTCCCGCGTAGGACGGCGGCAGGACGGCGATGTTGCCGGCGAGCGCGGAGACGCCGAGCCAGAAGTCATCGCCCTGGTCGGCGAAGAGGTCCCAGGCGTGCACATCCGGCGTGGCGGGAATACCGAAGGCCGGCAGCAGCTCGAGACTCAGGAACTGCATGTAGGAGTAGGCCAGCAGACCGATATCCGTGCGCTGGTACACCTCCTCGACGCTGTAGTTGGCGCCGGCAACCACGTCGAAGCGGTCGTTGGTGAAATTGAAGCGCACTTCCCCGTAGACGATGTCCGAGTCCTCGATGTTGTTCGTGTCGAGGTAGCGGCGCGGGTCCGCGGTGCCGTCCTCGTCCTGCTTGTTGAAGGTTTCCCAGCTGCGGTAGCTGAGGATGCCGAACAGCGACAGCTGCTCGCTGAAGGCGTGGTCGACCTGCAGCGAGACCCCGACCATGTCGCGGTCCTCGTCGCGGTCCGGGACGTCGTTCTCCACGTCGCTCGCGAAGGGGTCGGTGTTGAGCGCGTACTTGCTGACGCCGATGGAGTAGCTGGTGTTCTCTTCCCGCTTCTCGATATCCCCGGCGAGCTTCAGGTGCGTCTGCTCCGACAGGTCGACGGCGATGGCGAGGCGGCCGAAGCTGTAGTTGCGCTCGCGCAGGTCGTCGCCGATGCCCCGGTTGTCGAAGATCGCGTCCTGGGCATGGTCAAGCACGTTCGCCCGGATGGCCACGCGGTCGCCGACGGGAATGTTCACCATGCCCTCGACATTGAGCAGGCCGTAGTTGCCGACGCGCGCGCGGGCAAAGGCATCGAACTCGTCCATGGCCGGGGCGTAGGGGATCATGTTCACCACGCCCGCGGTCGCATTGCGCCCGTAGAGGGTGCCCTGGGGCCCCTTGAGCACCTCGATCCGCTCGATATCCACGAAGGGAATACTGGTGACGGCCCGGGGCAGGTAGGCGTTGTCGTAGAAGGTGGCGACGGACGGGTCCTGGCCGCTGGAGATATTCGGGCTGGACACGCCGCGGATCTCCACCCCCAGCTGCGTGGACTGGTTGGAGGTGACCGAGCCGAAGCGCACCCCGGGCATGAAGTCGTCGATGTCGGCGATATCGAGCGCGCTCGTGGTGAGGATGTCGGCCTCGGAGAAGGTGTTCACCGCGATGGGCACGGTCATCCGGCTCTCCTCGCGCTTCTGCGCGGTGACCAGCACCTCCTCGAGGGTGAGCCGGTAGGCGCCGTCGTCCGCCGGGGGCTGCGCGAGCGCGCCCGCGCTGGCCAGCCCGAGAGCGAGTCCGGAAAGCAATGTGAAAGCGGGAACGGACCGGCATCCACGACGGATGGCAGCCGACGCTGGCAGTACGCTATCCATGGTATCGCCCCCCCGGGCGCTGCTTATTATGTTGTTGTCGGGCTTGTTGTTATCCCGCGGCCATCCCCCGGCGACCGCTCGCTCCGGTTTTAGCGCTAACCGCCCTTACCGTCAACTCGCCGGCGGACTACCAGCGGTAACCGATGCGGAAGCGGTAGGTCTGGTCCAGTTCCTCGACGCCTTCCACCGCGCCGGTGTCGTACTTCCAGATCACCTCGGCGGCGCCCTCGATGTTGAGCAGGAGCGGGAAGGACAGGCCGGCGGTCGTGTTGATGAGCACGTCGGCCGTGTTCGACAGGTCCCACAGGCCCGTCTGGTTGAAGTAGAGCCGGGTACCCTCGCCGAGGTAGTTGCTCGAGGCGTTGAGGGACCAGGTGGCGGCCGGGTAGTCGTTGTCCTCCGCCACGAAGAAGTTCTCCCAGACGTAGGAGACACCGCCTTCCGCCTCGAGCGTGAATACCGGCTCCGTGAAGATCTTCCGGCCGAGGTAGGGGCCGACGTAGGTCCGCAGTTCCGTGTCGGCGAACTCGTCGTGCTCGAAGGACAGGTTGCCACCCCAGTACCAGGGGCTGTCCTCCAGGAAGCGGTCGTACTTGCTGCGGGCGATCCAGTTCTCCGCGTTCTTCTCGCCGTTGGCCTCGTCGTACTCGCCGATAAGGCTGAAGGAGTAGCGATCGAGGAGCCCGGTCCAGGTGCTCTCGACCTTGTAGTCGAGCTCCCGCGTGTCGGTGTTGCCCTGCTCCATGGCAAGGCCGGCGCTGGCGAGACCGGTCCAGTGGTAGCCGTCGCCGAGTTCCCAGGGCTCCGGGTTCACCCGCACGAGGTCGGAGAGCGCGTAGGTCTCCTCCTCACCCAGCGCATCCAGCACCAGCTGCTCGTTCTCCACGCGGATCGGCGAGGACTCGAGCACCGTGCCGTCCGCGAGCTGCAGGCTCATGGGCGTCTCGGTGCGCAGGTCCTCGATCTGGTCCTGGGCAATCTTGATGGTGCCGGCAAAGTCCGTCTCCACGACCACCTTGCCGCCCTCGGCATCGGTGACCGTGCCGAGGATCGTGGAGCCGTTCTTCAGGGTGATCCGGTCCGGCGCGGCGGCGGCGTTGCCGGCGAGCAGCAGGGCGAGCAGGGGCCCGAGCAGGGCAAAGCGGAACGCAGTCATGGAAAACTCCTCTCGAGCGACGCCCGCGGCGCCGTCGCAATGGACAGGTGGAAGGTGAAAAACCCGCGATTCTAGTCCCTCGGGGGAGCGCTGGCCATCACGCGAGGACGGTCACCGGATCGCCCACGGCCAGGCTGCCCGGGCCGTCGTGGAGCCCGTTCTGGCCGAACAGCACCGCCCCGTCCCGGCGCCGGTAGCCGGCCAGCACCCGGTTGATGTGCGGGTCCCGCCCGGCGGTGGCCTGGTCGATGGACGGAATCACGCAGCGTGAACAGGGTTTGACCAGGTCGACGGTCACCGCGCCGATGCGCAGGCGGCGCCAGCCGTCCTCGGCGTGGGGCGCGGCGCCGTCGATCACCAGGTTCGGACGGAAGCGGTCCATGGGCACCGGCGCCGGGAGCCGCGCGTTGAGGCCGTCGAGGGAGGCCTGGGTCAGCAGCAGCAGCGGGAAGCCGTCGGCAAAGCTGACCCGGCGGCCGGCCGGGGCGTAGGCGGGGTCCACCGGGCGCCGGCAGTCAGCGGGCATGTACACCAGCCGGCAGGCCGTGCCGAGGCGCTCGCCGAGCCAGTCCGCGGCCGCGTCGCCGGCGTCGAGCGCCGTCACGCGATCGCCCCAGACCGTGACCGCGCGGGTGGGCGCGCCCGCCGCGGGGCCGGGTACCGCCAGCTGTTCGCCGCCGAAGGCCAGGGCCAGGCCGTCGCCGCGCTCCTCGGCTCGCAGCAGGGCCAGCGCCGGCAGCCGGCGCTGGCTCAGGAAATCCCCCGCCGGGTCCACCAGCAGCCAGCGCCGGTCGCCGGCGACACCGAAGTCGTCCAGGGTCGCCTGCTCGCAGGCGAGGCCCGCGGCGGACTTCAGCGGGTAGCGGTAGATGGCCGCCAGGCGCAGCGCGGCCATCAGGGTGCCTCCCCCAGGGCCTCGCGCACGCCGGCGAGGAGCGCGCCTATCCCGGGCTGGACCCGGGGCTCGTCGGTGAGGCCGAGCCGCACGATGACGAGTTCCTCCTCGGGCACGACCAGCACGTACTGGCCGGCGTTACCGCCGGCGTAGAACAGCGATTCGGGCTGCCCGGGGAAGGCCGCACCGCCGGTATTCAGCCAGAAGCTGCGGCCGTAGCGGCCGCGCGGGTCCGAGGGCCTGGGCGCGACCGCGTCGCGCAGCCACTCGCGGGACAGGAGCGGCGAGCGGCCGTGCCAGGCGTCGAGCCAGAGCTGGCCCACGCGCAGCCAGTCGCGGGCGGTCATGTAACTGTAGCTGGAGCCGACCTGGGTGCCGCTCGCGTCGGCCTCGGGCACGAGGGAGCGGATGCCCAGCGGCTCGCTGAAGTGCTCGCGCACCCAGTCCGCGTAGTCCGCATCGAGGCTCTGCTGCCAGAGATACGCGGCGAGGTTGCTGTCGCCGCTGGAATAGCTGAAGTGCGCACCGGGCGGGCGCGCCTGCCCGGTAGCGGGTGCCTCGCGCCACATGGCGTCGCGACGGTAGAGCATGGTGGTCGCATCGCTGCCGGGGGCGTAGCGCTCCTCGAAGGCGAGGCCCGACTCCATCTGCAGCAGGTGGCCGAGGGTCAGCCCCGGGGCGAGGTCGCGGGTCGTCGCCGGCGGCGCGCCGAGGGCGAGCAGGCGCTGGCGCACCGGGTCGGACAGGGACAGCCCCTCGCCGTCGGCACTGCGCAGGGCGACCCAGGTCGCGAGCAGGCTCTTGTTCATGGACCAGCCCTGGAGGCGCGTCCCCGCATCCACCGGAGCGAGGTAGCGCTCGGCCAGCAGCCGTCCGCCCCGGGCGACCGCCACCGCGAGCGTGTTGCGGCCCCCGCCCTCGGGTTCCGCGAACGCCGCGTCCACGGCCCGTTCGAGGGCCGGCGGCGCCTCCGCTTCGGGCCAGGGATGCACCGGCGCCGGCTGCGGCGGTGGCGCCCCCCGCCCGTCGCGGTGCAGGCTGCAGCCGGTCGCGGGCCCCTGCACGCCGGCGCGGGCACTGACTCCGAGGAGACTCGCCCGCGCCTCGCCGCTCCCGGCATCCACGGACAGGTCGAGCAGCCCCCGGGCGGGACCGAGCAGGGCCATGCGCGGCAGGATGTCGCGCTCGATCACGAAGCGCGCCGGCAGGCCGGCGACGAAGACGCCCGAGCACAGCTGCTTGGCGCTGTAGCCGGTGGCCACCTCCGCCGCATCGATGCCCTGCCAGCCGACCCAGCCAAGCGCCCCCGCGAGGCAGAGCCCCGCCGCGACCTTGATCTTTCCCATCAGCACCCCCATCTCCGGAACCCTCGATCATAGCCCTTTGCAGCCCCCGCGCCACCGCTGCCGGCACCGGCCTGCTGCTGCCGATAGCTGTTACCATGGCGCGATCACAGGAGACCCCCATGAGTGACCTCGATTTCGACCTTTTCGTGATCGGCGCCGGCAGCGGCGGCGTTCGCGCCGCGCGCATGGCCGCCGGCTTCGGCGCCCGCGTCGCCATCGCCGAGGACCGCTATCTCGGCGGCACCTGCGTCAACGTCGGCTGCGTGCCCAAGAAGCTCTACGTCTATGCGTCCGAGTACGGCAAGGGCTTCGACGACGCGCGCGAGTTCGGCTGGCAGAGCACCGTGGAGGGCTTCGACTGGCATACGCTCCGGGACAACAAGAAGAACGAGATCGCCCGCCTGAACGCGGTCTACCGCAACATGCTCCGCGGCGCCGAGGCGACGCTTATCGACGGCCGCGCGCGCATCGTCAACGCCAACACCGTGGCCGTGGGCGACGACCACTACACGGCCGCCCGCATCCTCATCGCCACCGGCGGCTGGCCGTCGGTACCGGACATCCCCGGGCGCGAACACGCCCTGACCTCCAACGAGATCTTCGACCTCGAGGAATTCCCCGAGCGCCTCGTGGTCGTCGGCGGCGGCTACATCGCCGTGGAGTTCGCCGGCATCTTCAACGGCCTGGGCTCGAAGGTGACCCAGCTCTACCGCGGGCCGATGTTCCTGCGCGGCTTCGATGCCGATATCCGCGCCCACGCGGCACAGGAGATCCGCAAGACCGGCGTGGACCTGCGCTTCGAAACCAACGTGGAGGCTATCGACAAGCATGGCAGCAGCTACCGGCTGCTGCTCAACGACGGCAGCTTCCTCGAGGCCGACGCCGTGCTCTACGCCACGGGGCGCAAGCCCCATCTCGAGGGACTCGGCCTCGAGAACGTCAACGTGGAGCTGACGCACCACGGCACCATCGCCGTCGACGAGCACTTCCGCACCACCGAGCACAGCATCTTCGCCCTCGGCGACGTGATCGGCGGCATGGAGCTGACGCCGGTGGCCCTGGCGGAGGGGATGGCCTTCGCCCGCCACGAGTTCGGTGATCCGAAGACCCCGGTGGACTACGACTTCATTCCCACCGCGGTCTTCTGCCAGCCCAACATCGGCACCGTCGGCTTCACCGAGGAGCAGGCCGAACTCGAGTTCGGCGAGATCACCCTCTACAAGGCCGACTTCCGCCCCATGAAGCACACGATCAGCGGCCGCGACGAGCGCACCTTCATGAAGCTGATCGTCGACGACGCCACGGACCGCGTGGTCGGCGTGCACATGATGGGCCCGGATGCCGGCGAGATCATCCAGGGCATCGCCATCGCGCTGAAGGCCGGCGCCACCAAGGCGACCTTCGACAGTACCATCGGTATCCACCCGACCGCCGCCGAGGAGTTCGTCACCATGCGCGAGCCCTGGAGCGAGGACTAGCCGGGCGACGGGCGGCCGCCACAGGAACTTGACCGCGACAGCCCGGTCGAAGGGACGGTCGCCGGGCGGCAGCGACGCCGGGCATTGCTCCCGGGCGGGGGCTTGCTAGAATCCGGCGCCGCGCGGGCCCCGCTCCCGGGCGCCCGCCCCGGACAAACCAGCAGAAGAAACGGGAACGCCATGATCGACGTGCAGCGCCTGTCGCGTCGCTACGGTACGACAACCGCCGTGGACGACGTCTCCTTCACCATCAGTGACCAGGCGATCATCGGCCTGCTCGGCCACAACGGGGCCGGGAAAACGACCATGATGAAGATGCTGAGCGGCTACCTCGAGCCCTCGGCGGGGACCATCCACATCGGCGGCCACGCGCTCGCCGACGACGCCGCCGCGGTGCAGCGGGGGCTCGGCTACCTGCCGGAGAACCTGCCCGTCTACCCCGATATGCTGGTGGCGGACTACCTCGACTACGCCGCCACCCTGAAGGGCATCGGCCGCGGTGAGCGCCCGCGGGCGCTGCGCCGGGCCATCGACGCCACCAGCCTGGGCGACCGCCTCCTCGACCCGATCGGCAGGCTCTCCCGCGGCTACCGGCAGCGGGTGGGCGTCGCCCAGGCGATCCTCGGCGAACCGTCGCTGCTGATCCTCGACGAGCCGACCAACGGCCTCGACCCGACGCAGACGGCGCAGATGCGCGCCCTGGTCCGCGAGCTGGCCGCGGGCGCCACGGTGATTCTCTCCACCCACATCATGCAGGAGGTCGAGGCGCTCTGTGAGCGCGTGCTGGTGCTCGCCGGGGGCCGCCTCGTGCTCGACGAGCACCTGGCGCAGCTGCGCGAGGACAACACGCTCACCCTCCGCGCCAGCGCCGAGGCCGGCGACCTCGCCGGCGCCATCGCCCGCCTGCCCCAGGTCGTCGCGGTGACCCCCGCGGGCGACGAGGGCGAGCAGCACTTCACCGTTTCCCTGCACCCGGGCACGGAGCGCGACACGGCGGCCGGCAACATCGCCCGCTGCGTGCTCGACAGCGGGGCGCGTCTCTACCAGCTCGCCCCCCGGCTCCGCGACCTCGACAGCGTCTTCCGCGAGCTGGCCGCGCAGGGAGGGGCACGCCATGACTGAGAACATCGTCCTCAGGGTCGCGCAGAAGGAGCTGCGCCTGTTCTTCGCCTCGCCGGTGGCGTGGTTCTTCCTCGGCAGCTTCAGCGCCGTGACCCTGTTCATCTTTTTCTGGGTGGAGGCCTTCTTCGCCCGCAACATCGCCGACGTGCGCCCCCTGTTCGAGTGGCTGCCGCTGCTGCTGATCTTCCTCGCCGCGGCCCTGACCATGCGCATGTGGAGCGAGGAGCGGCGCGGCGGCACCCTGGAGCACGTGCTCACCCAGCCGGTGCCGCTCTGGCAGTTCGTCGCCGGCAAGTTCCTCGCCTGCGTCACCCTGCTGCTGCTCGCGCTGGTGACGACGCTGCCGCTGCCGCTGACCGTGGCCTGGCTCGGCAACCTCGACTGGGGCCCGGTGCTTGCCGGCTACCTGGCCACCGCGCTCCTCGGTGCCGCCTACCTGAGCATCGGCCTGTTTGTCTCGGCGCGCACGGACAATGCCATGGTCAGCCTGATGGGCAGCGTGCTGCTCGCGGGGCTGCTGTACATGCTCGGCAGCCCGCTGCTCACCGGCTTCTTCGGTGACGGCGTGGGCGGCGTGCTGCGCCTGCTTGGCTCTGGCTCGCGCTTCGACAGCATCACCCGCGGGGTCATCGACGCCCGCGACCTCTACTACTACCTCGCGGTCTGCGGCGTGTTCCTGGTGCTCAACGTGTACACGCTCGAGAGCGAGCGCTGGGCCGCCGGCGGGCACCCGCGGCACCGCCGCTGGCGTATCGCCACGGGCCTGCTGGTGGCCAACCTGCTCCTCGGTGCGGTCTGGCTGCAGCGGCTGCCGATGCTGCGCGCCGACGTCACCGAGGGTCAGCTCTACTCGATCTCGGCGCCCACCCACGACGTGCTCGCCCAGCTGCAGGAACCGCTGCTCATCCGCGGCTACTTCAGCGAGCGCACGCACCCGCTGCTGGCCCCGCTCGTACCGCAGCTCAAGGACCTGCTGCGCGAGTACGCCATCGCCGGCGGCGACCGGGTGCGCGTGGAGTTCGTCGACCCGGCGCGGGAACCGGCGAAGGAGCAGGAGGCCAACGAGGAGTACGGCATCAACGCCAAGCCCTTCCAGGTGGCGGACCGCTACCAATCCGCGCTGGTGAACGCCTACTTCGACGTGCTCGTGCAGTACGGCGGCGAGCACGAGACGCTCTCCTTCGGCGACCTCATCGAGGTGAAGACCGGCACCGGCGGCCAGCCGGAGGTCGTCCTGCGCAACCCGGAGTTCGACGTTACCCGCGCCGTGCGCGACGTGCTCTATGCCTACCAGGCCGGCGGCAACCTCTTTGAGCAGGTAGCCGCACCGATCACCTTCACCGCCTACGTCTCCCGCGACGCGCTGCTGCCGCAGCTGCTCCGGGACTACCGGGACGCGATCCGCACGGTGCTCGACGAGCAGGTGGCCAGGAGCGGCGGCAAGTTCCGCGTCGAGTTCCTCGAGCCGGAGGCCGGGGACGGCGCCGTGGCCGAGCGCATCATCGAGGAGTGGGGCTTCCAGCCCATGCTCGCCTCCCTCGACGACCCGCGGGAGTTCTTCTTCTACCTCACCCTCGAGGACGACCACCAGGTCGTGCAGCTGCCCACGGGCAACTTCGACCCGGGCAGCTTCCCCGACAGTCTCGAGGCCGGCATCAAGCGCTTCGCCAGCGGCTTTACCAAGACCGTGGCGCTGGTGCTGCCGGACAGCGGCCCGCGGTTCCCCGGCATGCCGCCCTCCGGGCACAGCTTCGACACCTTCGAGCAGGGGGTGACCCGGGAGTACAGCATCCTGCGCGAGGATCTCTCCGACGGCAGCGTGGCCCCGTCCGCGGACCTGCTGGTGCTGGTGGCGCCGGAAGACCTCGACGAGCGCGCCGTCTTCGCCGTGGACCAGTACCTGATGCGCGGCGGCACGGTCATCGTCGCCAGCTCGAACTTCTCCGTGGAGCTCACCGGCGACCGCCTGCGCATGCGCGAGGTGGACAGCGGCCTGCGCGACTGGCTCGAGACGCAGGGCATCCGCATCGCCGACACGCTGGTGCTCGACCGGCAGCACGGGGCCTTCCCCGTGCCCGTCGTGCGCCGCATCGGCGGCTACGAGTTCCGCGACATGCAGTTCGTCGACTATCCCTACTTCCTCGACCTGCGCGAGCCCGGCCTGAACGGCGAGCACCCGGTGACCGCCGGGCTGCCGAACCTGACCCTGGCCTGGGCCTCGCCGGTGGCGGCGGAGGGTACCGAGGCAAGGACCGTCACGCCCCTGCTGGTGAGCTCCCCGGAGAGCTGGCGCTCCGACGCCCGCGACGTGATGCCCGACGTGGACCCGGCGGGCGGCGACGTGCTCGCACCCGGCGGCGCCCCGCTGGCGCCGGAGACCGTGGGCGTGCTGGTGCAGGGCCGCTTCGAAAGCGCCTTCGAGGAGGTGCCGCCGGCCCCCGAACCGGCCGCGGCCGGCGAGGAAACGGCGGCCGCGGACGGCGACTTCGGCGGGCTCCTGCGCCGCTCGCCGGCGTCCGCACGCCTGCTGGTGATCGGCTCCAACGACTTTACCAGCGACCAGGTGCTCTCGGGACTGGTAGCGGCCAGCGGCACCCAGTACCTGAGCCCCGTGGAGCTGCTCCTCGGCGCCGTGGACTGGGCGTTGGCCGACGGCAGCCTGCTGGAGATCCGCTCCCGCGCCCACTTCAACCGCACCCTGCCGCCGCTGGAAGAAGGCGCGCAGGCGCGCATCGAATACCTGAACTACGGCCTCGCCCTGGCGCTGCTCGGCCTGATCGCCCTCGCGCACCAGCTGCGCCAGCGGCAGCGTCGCAACCGCTACCGGAGGGTCCTCGCATGAAGCGTCTGCTGATACCGGTACTCGGCGCCCTGCTCGCCGCACAACTGCTGGTAACGGCAGTGGTTTACCGGCCCGGCACCGACGACGACACCGGGGCGGCGCTGCCGCTGCTCGAGAGCGGCGTCGCGGCCCGCGCGGACAGCCTGCGCGTAAGTGACGGCGATGGCGCCAACGCCCGCATCGCGCGCAGCGACGACGGCTGGACCCTCGCCGGGAGCGGCCTGCCCGTGGCCCCGGGCAGGGTGGCCACCCTGCTCGCCGCCCTGGAGGCGGACCCCGGCTGGCCGGTGGCGCAGAGCCGCTCGGCGCGGACGCGGTTCGCGGTGGCCGAGGACGCCTTCGAGCGGCGGCTGGAGCTGCTCGCGGGCGACGACGTGCTGGCCACGGTCTTCCTGGGCACCGCGCCGGGATTCCGCCAGGTGCATGCGCGCGCCGCCGGCAGCGACGCGATCTACAGCATCGATTTCAACGCCTACGACGCGCCGGCGGACGACAGCGGCTGGCTGGACCGCGGCCTCGCCGCCATCCCGGGCCCCACCGCGGTGCGCTGGGACGGGCACGACCTGGCCCGCGGTGACGACGGCTGGCGCGTCGACGGCGAGGCCGTGGAAGACGGCCCTGCCGACGACCTCGTCCGCGCCCTGGAGGGACTGCAGGTCACCGCCGTCGCCGACGCACCGGCGGACACCTCCACCGCCCGGACCCTGCGCGTCGACAGCGGCGAACAGGCGGTCGAGCTCACGCTTATCGCCGGGGACGAGCTGCACTGGCTGAAGTCGAGCGCCTGGTCCCCCTGGTTCACGATCAGCCGCTACGACCACGACCGCATCGCGGACAGCCTGGAGGCGCTGCTGGCAAGCGAGGCGGCCGGCGAGGAGAAAAGCGACGAGGACAGCGGCGGGGAGACCGCCGAAACAGAACCGGCGACGGCGTCCGACGCACCGCCGTCGCCCTAGCGGCCCCGGGCAGGGCGCCCGGGGTCAGTCCTTCAATCGCTCGAGGATCGAGGAGAAATCCCGCGGCCCGTTGCCGCCTTGCTGGTGGGCCTCGTAGAGCTTCCGCGCCAGCTGACCCATCTGGTTGTCGACGCCCGTCTGGCCGGCGATGTCCATGGCCAGGCCAAGATCCTTGACCATCAGGTCGACCATGAAGCCCGGCTTGTAGTCGTTGCTGGCGGGCACGCCGTCCATCACCCCCGGGTAGGGGTTGTACACCTCGAGGGACCAGTTGCGGCCGGAGCTCGCGAGCATGATCTCCGACAGCACCTTCGGGTCCAGGCCGTTGCGCGCGCCCATTTCCAGGGCCTCGCAGGTGCCGATCATGTGGATGGCGAGCAGCATGTTGTTGCAGCCCTTGGCCACCTGCCCGGCGCCGGCGGGGCCGGCGTGGAAGATGTTCTTGCCCATGGCCGAGAGCACCACGCGGGCCTTCTCGAAGGTCATGGCATCGCCGCCGCACATGAAGGCCAGGGTACCCGCCTTCGCCGCCGCGACCCCGCCGGAGACCGGCGAGTCCATGAAGCCGATGCCGGCGGCCGCGGCGGCCTCGCCGACTTCCCGCGCCGTCGGCGCGTCAATGGTGCTGCAGTCCAGGACCGTCACGCTGCCGTCGAGGCGGGCGAGCAGGCCGTCGTCGCCGAGGTAGAGGCTCTTCACGTGCCTGCCCGCCGGCAGCATGGAGACGACGTACTCGGCGCCCTCGATCGCCGCCTGCGCCGAGTCGGCCACGGCGGCGCCCTGCTCGGCCAGCGCCGCGCAGGCTTCCGGGACCAGGTCGAAAACGGTGACGGCGTGGCCCGCACCGAGGAGGTTGCCCGCCATGGGCCCTCCCATGTTGCCGAGGCCGATGAAGGCGACATGTGCCATGGTGTGACTCCTGTGGTTGTTATAGGTCGGCGAGCGGGTTCTGCGGCCAGGGCGGCAGGAAGAAGCCGTCGAGAACGTCCTCGGGCACCGCCCGCGAGTTCGCGTACTGCCAGGCCGGCTGCCGGTCCTTGTCGATGAGCAGCGCGCGCACGCCCTCGGCGAACTCCGGGTGGCGGACGATGCGCGTGGCCAACACCACCTCGGCCTGGAACACCTCGCGCAGGGAGCTGTGGCGGGTGCGCTCCAGCTGCCGGTCGATCCAGCGCGCCGCGAGCGGCGAACCATGGGCCAGGGCGTCGCGGGCCTTCGCGAGCCACTTGTCGTCCGTGTCAAGGGCGAGGATGTTGTCGATCACCTGGTGGATGTCGTCGCCGTCCGTAAGTTGGCGGATCGTGGGCAGGTGCGGCTGCACCTGCGCCGGCGGCAGGGGTTCGTTGCCCGCCTCGAACTCGCGCAGCAGGTGGCGGACGAGGCCGTGGTTGGCGGCCGGGTCCTCGCTCCAGGGCTGGGCCAGCAGCCGCTCGACCACCGCATCGCACCGGTCGGCGTCGATGAAGCGGTCGGCGAGACCGAGGAACAGCGCATCGGTGGCGTTGATGTTCGCCGCCGTGAGCGCCAGGAAACGTCCGGCGCCGCCAGGCATGTGGTTCAGGAACCAGCTGCCGCCCACGTCCGGGAACAGCGCGATGGTCACTTCCGGCATGGCGATACGGGTCGACGCCGACACCACCCGGTGCCGGCAGCCGGCCATGATGCCGAGGCCGCCGCCCATGACGATGCCGTGCCCCCAGCAGATGATCGGCTTGGGGTAGGTGTGCAGCGTGTAGTTCATGCGGTACTCGCGGGCGAAGAACGCTTCCGCGTAGTCGCAGGGCCCGCCGGGGTTCTTCACCGCGGAGGCGTGCAGCGCCTGCACGTCGCCGCCGGCGCAGAAGGCTTTCTCGCCGGCGCCGGCGATGAACACCGCGCGGATCGAGGCGTCATCGCGCCAGCGGTCCAGGGCGCCCTGCAGCAGGTCCACCATCTCGAGGGTCAGCGAGTTCAGGGTCTTCGGCACGTTCAGCGTGAGCATGCCCACGGCGCCGTTGGCCGCGGGCTGCTCCGAGACGATGACCGGTGCGTCGTCGCTCATGGGGCCTCCTAGCGGTTCTTCCACACGGGTTCGCGCTTCTCGAGGAAGGCATTGACCCCCTCGCGCTGGTCTTCCGTGGAGAAGAGTTCGACGAAGCGCTCGCGCTCGCCGACGAGGCCGTCCGCGAGCGCCTTGTCGCGCGCGGAGTGAATCAGCTGCTTGCAGTGCGCCACGGAGGTCGGGCTCTGCTGCGCGGCCTGCTCGGCGAGGGCGAGGGCGCGCTCCAGCGCCTCCCCGGCCGGGACCACTTCCTCGGCGAGGCCGATACGCCCGGCGGTCGCGGCATCGATGCGCTCGTTGCACAGGATCATGCGCTTGGCCCAGCCCTCGCCCACCAGCCAGGCGAGGCGCTGCGTGCCGCCGGCGCAGGGCAGCAGGCCCACGCGCGCTTCCGGGAGGGCCAGCTTCGCGTTCTCGGCGACCACCCGCAGGTCGCAGGCGAGCGCGACCTCGAGGCCGCCGCCCATGGCAAAGCCGTTGACCGCGGCGATGGACACACCGCGGAAATCGGCCAGCGCCTCGAAGGCCTCGCCGAACAGGCGCCCCATCTCCTCGGCGACGGCCGTGTCGCCGTCGGCGAAGAGCTTCAAGTCAGCGCCGGCGGAAAAAAACTTGTCGCCGGCCCCGGTGAGCACCAGGGCAAACACCGAGTCGGCGGCGTTCAGCTCCGCCACCAGGTCGCGCAGCGCCGGCAGGCTCTCCGTGTCCCAGGTGTTCGCGGCGGGGTTGTCGACGGTGACCAGCGCGGTGTGGCCGCGCAGCTCCACCTTGATCTTGTCGGACGTGCTGTGGATCATCGGATCACCTCCAGGGCACCTTCCATGAGTAGGCGTCGCGCGACAATCACGCGCATGATTTCGTTCGTACCCTCGAGGATCTGGTGCACGCGGACGTCGCGCACGTAGCGCTCGAGGGGGTACTCGCGGATATAGCCGTAGCCGCCGAAGAGCTGCAGCGCGTCGTTGCAGACCGAGAAGCCCGCATCGGTGGCAAAGCGCTTGGCCATGGCGCAGTAGGTCGTCGCCTGCGGGTCGCCGGCGTCGAGCTTGCTGGCGGCAAGGCGGATCATCTGCCGCGCCGCGACCAGTTCCGTGAGCATGTCGGCGAGCTTGAACTGCGTGGCCTGGAATTCGGCGATCGCGTTGCCGAACTGCTGCCGCTCCTGCACGTAGGCCGCGGCCTCGTTCAGCGCCTGCTGGGCCGTGCCGACGCTGCAGGTGGCGATGTTGATGCGGCCGCCGTCGAGGCCCTCCATGGCGATGGAGAAGCCCTGCCCCTCCTCGCCGAGGCGGTTCTCGACCGGCACGCGCACGTTGTCGAAGCTGACCATGCGCGTGGGCTGGGCGTTCCAGCCCATCTTCTCTTCTTTCTTGCCGTAGCTGATGCCCGGTGCATCCGCCGGCACCAGCACGGCGGTGATGCCCTTGGGCCCGGCATCGCCGGTGCGCAGCATGACCACGAGCACATCGGTATCGCCGGCGCCGGAGATGAACACCTTGGCGCCGTTGATAACGTAGTCGTCGCCGTCGCGCTCGGCGCGGGTGCGCAGCGAGGCGGCGTCGGAGCCGGCGCCGGGCTCGGTCAGGCAGTAGGACGCTAGCTTCGTCCCGGCCACCAGCTCCGGACACCAGGCTTCGATGACCGCCTCCCGGCAGTACTTGCCGATCATGCTGGTGGCCATGTTGTGGATGGTCAGGAAGGCCGTCGTGGTCGTGCAGCCGCGGGCCAGCTCCTCGACGATGAGGCTGGCGTCGAGGCGGCCCATGCCGAGACCGCCGGCGGCCTCCGGGGTGTACATGCCCATGAAGCCCAGCTCACCGGCGGCGGCCAGGGCGTCCTTGGGGAAGATCGCCTCCGCGTCCCAGCGCGCGGCGTTCGGGGCGAGGACGTCCTCGGCGAAGGCGCGCGCGCTGTCCATGAAGGCCTGCTGCTCTGCAGACAGGGTGAAGTCCATGGCGTTGCTCCTTCCGCTAGCGGAGGTTGATGCTCATGTTCGGCTGGCTGCCGGCGGCCTCCGGTTCGGCATGGCGCCAGCGCGCGGTCACCGTCTTGGTCTCCGTGTAGAAGCGCACGGCCTGCTTGCCGTAGGGGTGAAGGTCGCCGCGGAAGGAGCCGCGCCAGCCGCTGAAGTTGAAGAACGGCAGGGGCACCGGGATCGGGATGTTGATGCCGACGTTGCCCACGGCCACCTCGTGCTGGAACTTGCGCGCCGCGCCGCCGGAGGCGGTGAAGATCGAGGTGCCGTTGCCCACCTCGAGGGAGTTGATCTGCGCGATCGCGGCTTCGAGCGTATCGGCCTGCATGCAGCAGAGCACGGGGCCGAAGATCTCTTCCTTGTAGATGGTCATGTCCGGCGTGACGTCGCTGAAGATCGTGGGGCCCACCCAGTTGCCGTCCGGGAAGCCGTCGACGACGCAGTCGGAGCCATCGAGCATACAGGTGGCGCCCTCTTCCTTGCCCTTGGCGATCAGGCCGAGGACGCGGTCCCGCGCCGCAGTGGAAATCAGCGGCCCGTAGGCAGCGCCGGCATCGTCCCAGGCGCCGGGGCGGGCCTTGCCCACGCGCTCGGCGAGCTCCGGGATCCACTCGGCGGCCTCGCCGACGAAGAGCGCGACGGAGATGGCCATGCAGCGCTGCCCCGCGGCGCCGACAGAGGCTCCGACCAGCGCGTTGAGCACGCCGTCCTTGTCGGCGTCGGGCATGATCACCATGTGGTTCTTGGCGCCCATCATGCACTGCACGCGCTTGCCCGCCGCGGTCGCGTTGCGGTAAATGATCTCGCCGACCCGGGAGGAGCCGACGAAGGACACGGCCTGGATATCCGGGTGCGCCAGCAGCTGGTCCACCTGCGGCACGCTGCCGTGGACGATGTTCAGGACCCCCTTCGGCGCGCCGGCCTCGGTGAACAGCTCGGCGAGGCGCATGGGGGTCAGCGGCACCTGCTCCGAGGGCTTGAGGACGAAGGTGTTGCCGCAGGCGATGGCCAGCGGGAACATCCACAGCGGCAGCATGGCCGGGAAGTTGAACGGCGTGATACCGAGGCAGACGCCCAGCGGCTGGGTCACGCTGTAGCTGTCGATGCCGCCGGCGACGTTCTCGACGGTTTCGCCCATGAGCAGGGAGGGGATGTTGGCGGCGTGCTCAACGACCTCGATGCCGCGCCAGACGTCGCCCTTGGCGTCCTCGAAGGTCTTGCCGGTGTCGCGGGCGAGCAGCTCGCCGAGCTCGTCGTGGTGTTCCTTGAGCAGGGCCTGGTAGCGCAGCATCAGGCGGGCGCGCTCGGGGACGGGCACCTCGCGCCAGCTCTGGAAGGCTTCCTTGGCCGCGGCGACGGCGACATCGATCTCGCCGGCGGTGGCCAGCGGCACCTCCGCGAGGACGGACTGGGTGGCCGGGTCGAGCACCGGCAGCTTTTCCTGGCTGCTGCTCTGGGTGAACTCGCCGTTGATGAACAGCGGAACCTGGGCGGGCATGGGAGACCTCGTTGTCTGTTATGGCTTACGGGGTTAGGGACGTTACCACCCGCGGCCGTCGGCTGCCATTGACGAAATTGTGAATGACATGGACGATATTGCGGCAATGGGAATCCTACCGCGCACACCGTGAGCCGGCCGTCTGACTGGCCTCTTCCGCAGGACGGCGTCAGGCTGCTGACGCCGGCTTTCGTGCTGGCATCCCTCGAGGAGGACCCGCTGACCCGCGATTGCTACCCCACGGCCATGGGTTTCTACCCCCGCGCCCGGGACCATCGCATGCGCCGCCAGGCGCCGGACGACAACCTGCTGCTCTACTGCACCGCCGGCGGCGGCTGGCTGGAGACGGAAGGGGGGCGCCAGTCGGTCCGCGCCGGGGATCTCGTCCTGCTGCCCGCCGGGGCCTCCCACGGCTACGGCGCCGACCGGCGCGACCCCTGGACGCTTTACTGGGTCCACTTCCGCGGCGCCGGCAGCGGGAGCTTCATCGAGCGCCTGGGCTTTCAGCGCGGCCGCGTGGTGCAGCACGCAGGCGCCAGCCCGGCCCTCGAAGCGAGCTTCGACAGCCTGCTGACAGTGCGCAGCACCGGCTACGACCTGCTGGCCTACGTCGATGCCGCCAACCACCTGCGCCACCTCATGACCCGCTTCGCCCTCGCCGTGCGCCAGCGCCGCACCGGCCGCCCGGGGGAACTGGACCTCGCGGCGATCCAGGGCTTCATGCGCAGCCGCCTCGAGGGGCAGCTCACCCTCGACGAGCTCGCCGGCGTGGCCAACCTCTCCCGCTACCATTTCGTCAGCCGCTACCGGGCGGTCACCGGCGTGCCGCCGATCCGCCACTTCCTGCAGATGAAGATGGAGGCCGCCTGCCGGCTCCTAGACGAGCCCGATCGCAGCGTGAAGGCGGTAAGTGCCGCCCTCGGCTACACCGACGCGCTCTACTTCTCCCGCGCCTTCAAGAGCGTGGTCGGCCTGTCGCCGCGGGCCTACCGGGCCTCGGTGCGGCGCTAGCAGCGCCGCCCGTGGGTTATGCTGCGCGGGTGATGAGAACCCGCCACCCACACACCGCACGACGGCCGCGGCGCCTTGCCTGCCGCGCGGGCGCGGCCCTAGCGCTGGCGCTGGCTGCCGGCGCGGGCAGCGCCGCCCCCGCGCCGCCGGCCGACGCGCGCACCGTCAGCGTGCCCCTGCGCCTCGAGACGCCCCTCCTCCAGCACCTGCTGGAGACGCAGCTGTTCACCGGCCCGGCGGGCACGCACGATCTGTTCGACCCCGGCGAGAGCTGCAGCCAGCTGACGCTAAGCGAGCCTTTACTAACCCCGAAAACCGCTGAACTAGGCCTGATTGCCGCGCTGGAGGCGCGGCTGGGCGTGGGCGCAGGCGGCGCCTGCACGACCCTGCTGCGCTGGCAGGGCCGGCTGGATCTCGCGGGCACGCCGGTGATCCGCGAGGCGGGTACGGCGATCGGTTTCGAACCGGCGCGCACCCGGCTCCTCGACAGCAACGGCGAGCCCCTGGCGGCGGACCACCGCCTGCAGCAGCTGGCGGAGGCCGGTGCCGCGGCTTTCTTCGCCGACTATTCCATCGACCTGCGGCCGCAGCTCGCCGCGATGAAAGCTTTGCTGCCGGACGTCCTGCCGCGCCAGTCCCGGGCGCAGATCGACGCCCTGCTCGACAGCCTGCGGTTAACGGCACTGCAGGTCGATGGCGACGGCATCGGCGCCGACGTGCGCTTTACCGTGGAGCCCGCCGGGGCACCGGCGGCGCCGGCGGCGGCGCTGTCCGACGCGGAGCTCGAGCGCTGGCAGGCGCGCTGGCAGCAGATGGATGCGCTGCTGGTGCTCGCGGTGAAGCACTACGCGTCGGCGACGCACCTGCAGGCGCTGCGCGAGGCCCTGCTCGAGGTCCTCATCGAGAGCCGGTACCGGCTGGAGGACATGCTCGAAGCGACCGCCGCGGGCGCCGCCGACCCCGTGCGCACCTGGTTCCTCGACAGCTGGCGGGCGCTGGCACCGGTGCTCCGGCGCATCGCCCTGGAGCAGCCGGGCGAGGAACCGCTGCTGCTGTTCAGCGCGCTCGCCGCCGCCGATGCGCTGGCCGCGCTCGACGAGCTCGGACCGGGCATCGGCCTCGACATCTCTGCGGACGGCCTGCGCCGCCTGGCCCGTCTGCTCGGCGGCGAGGACGGCGACGGGCTGCTGCGCTACACAGGCGAGTTGGACCCGGCGCTCGAAGCACTGTTCCGGGAGAGCCTGTTTCCGGAGCGCGGGCGGGCCCCGCCGGCCGCCGGCTGGCGGCTGGACCTGTCCCCCTTCCCGCGCGCCATCGCGGCGCCGGCGGACCGGCTCAACCGCTGGGCCCCGCAGCGGGACGATCTCGCCGAGTACCTGCCCCAGGTCGCGGCGCTGCTGGAGACGGCGATTCGCGACGCGCTTGGCGACCGCGACCTGTCGCCCGCCCACCGCGAACTCTTCCGCCACCTCGTGCTGGCGACGGCCTGGCAGGAGAGCTGCTGGCGCCACTACGTGGTCAGCGACGACCGCAAGCTCGTACCGCTGCGCTCCGGCACCGGCGATGTCGGCCTGATGCAGGTAAACGAGCGGGTCTGGCGCGGCTTCTACGATCAGCAGCGCCTGCGCTGGGACATCGGCTACAACGGCACCGCAGGCACGGAAGTGCTGCTCGACTACCTGCTGCGCCACGCCATCCGCAAGGGGGAGGACCGGCACCCCGGGGGCATCGACAACCTGGCCCGGGCGAGCTACTCGGCCTACAACGGCGGCCCCAGCCGGCTCAGCCGCTACCGCGACGCCGGCGCATCCGCCTACGGCCGCAAGGTCGATCGGGCCTTCTGGGACAAGTACCGGCAGGTGGCGGCGGGCAACGAGCTCGCGGTCTCGCGCTGCCTCGGCGGCAACCTCAGCGGCCGCGCGGAAGGCGGCGCCGCGGCGGCCGGCGGCGGCGCGCCCGCTGCGTTCACGCTGCAGCTCGGCGCCTTCAGTACGCGCAGCGCCGCACAGCGTTTCATCAGCGACAACGGGCTGCAAGAACAGGCCTGGCTGCAGCGGCAGGTCAGCGGCGGTGCGGAACGCTACCTGGTGCTCTACGGCCGCTATGCCACCCGGGCGGCCGGCGAAGCCGCCCGCGGCGGGCTGTCCGGGCTGGAGGCCTGGCTGCGCCCCCTGGAGGCGGGCGCCGGAGACGGCGGCGGCTGACCCGGGCGGAGCGATATATCGGCAAAGTCAGGGCTTTTCGCGGCAGATAGCGAGCTGATCTGCCACGAATCCCGCCGAAGTCGACCCCCAACTCTGCTACACTGGACACCGGCACACCGCTAGCGAGGCCCCCGATGCGCGCCCTGATGACCCTGCTGCTCACCGCACTGTTACTCGCCGGCTGCAGCGCCGGCGTGCAGACCGAACCGGCCGACACCGAGCGCTTCGCTGCGGGCGGCTACCGGACCTACGCCTGGCGCCGGCCCGCCCTCCCGGTGGAGGGCTCCGGCGCGGACAGCATCTACCAGCTCGACCCGGTACTGCGCGCGGCCGTGGACGAGACCCTGGCCGGCAAGGGGTACCGGCGCGTCGAGACCGACCCGGGTTTCCTGGTCGACTACGTGGCGGCGACGGGGCTTGTCGATGGGGCGGTCAGCCGCAGCGCCGACAACGTGAACTACCGGGCTGCCGCGGTACCGAACCGCAATGTCGACCAGGCCTCCATCGACAACGCCTACGCGCTGGGCACGGTGCGCGAGACGGCCAACATCGCCGTGATTCTCTTCGACGCGGAGAAAGGGGACGCGGTGTGGAACGTGCGCATCAGCAAGATCATCGAGGACCGCAACCGGGTCAATACGGACCTGGCCCGCCGGGCCATCCGCCAGGGGCTGCGCACCCTGCCGGCCGCGGCCGAGTAGGCCGCGCTAGCCGTAGACCTCCGGGTTGGCGCAGTGCGGCATGCGCTCGCCGCGAAGGGCGGCCAGGGCATTGTCCGCGGCGAGGTCCGCCATGCGCCGGCGGGTGAGTGCCGTGGCGCTGCCGATATGCGGGGCCAGCACCGTGTTCGGCGCGCTGAGCATCGGGCTGTCGGCGGGCAGGGGTTCCCGCTCGTAGACATCGAGGCCGGCGCCGCCCAGCCGGCCGCTCGCGAGCGCCTCCGCGAGGGCCGCCTCGTCGACGATGCCGCCCCGCGCCGTGTTGATGAGTATGGCGCCGCGCCGCATTTGCGCCAGGCGCTCGGCATCGAGGAGACCGCGGGTCTCCGGGGTCAGCGCCACGTGCACGCTGACGAAGTCGCTCGCGGCGAGGACCGCCGCAAGCGACAGCGGCTCCACCCCGGGGACCTCCCGCGGGCTGCGGTTCCAGCCGACGACCCGCATACCGAAGGCCGCGGCGCGGCGGGCGACTGCCCGGCCGATGGCACCGAGGCCGACCAGGCCCAGGGTCGCGCCGGCGAGATCCCGGCCCAGGAAAAAGTCCGGGGACCAGGCGTTCTCCGGCCGCCAGTGGCCTCCGCGCACCCAGGCATCGGCCTCGGCGACGCGCCGTGCCACGGCCAGGAGCAGCGCAAAGGCCGTATCGGCGGTGGCATCCACCAGCACACCCGGGGTGTGCCCGACGGGGATGCCCCGCGCCGTGGCCGCCGCCAGGTCCACGTGATCGAGACCGACGGAGACACTGCTGACGAAGCGCAGGCGCGGCGCGGCGTCGATCAGCGCCGCGTCGATACGGTCCGTGAGCAGGCAGACGAGCCCGTCCGCGGCAGCGACTTCGGCGCGCAGCGTCTCGGGCGGCAGCGGGCCCGGGCCCGGCCAGCACGCCATGTCGCAGTGCTGGCCAAGTTCGGCGATGCGCTCGCCCGGCAACTCGTGCGTAACATAGATGTGAGACAAGGCTTTCTCCCGTCGCCAGTCGCCCGGAACCCGCACCGCGGCCGGCGGTCGAAACAAGGTTGACGACACGCAACAATGATGAAAAACAGAACGACTGAAACGGTGAACATACCATGAGCCAGGAACTCAAGGTGCTGAACGGCGACTTCCGCCAGCGCCTGACCATCGACACCCAGGCCCTGCCCTGGACCGCGAGCCCCGGGGGCCACGTGCAGCGCAAGCGCCTGCACCTCGTCGGCCGCGCCGAGGCCGGCCAGGTCACGTCACTCGTGCGCTACGAGCCCGGCGCCCGCTTTCCGCGCCACGACCACCCGGAGGGCGAGGAGATCCTCGTCCTCGAGGGCGTTTTTTCCGACGACCGCGGCCACTGGCCGGCGGGCACCTACCTGCTCAACCCGGAGGGCTATTCCCACGCGCCCTACTCGGAGGAAGGCTGCACGCTGTTCGTGAAGCTGCGCCAGTACCCGGGACATGACCGGGAGAAGGTCGCGGTGCAGACGGCCGACCAGGCCTGGCGGGGCAGCGTCCGCAAGGGGGTCGCCTGGAAGAAGCTCTACGCCCAGGAGCCCTACGCCGATTCGGCGCGCCTCGAGCGCTGGGAGGATCCCGCGTCCCTCGGCACCCTGACCTTCCCCGCCGGGGCCGAACTGCTGGTCCTCGCCGGGGCTTTCGCGGACGAGCACGGGACCTATCGCCGCTGGAGCTGGCTGCGCATTCCCCCCGGCGGCGTGCTCACGCCCACCGGCGGGGAATACTGCGAGCTCTACATCAAGGAGGGCGGCTTCGCCTACCTGCGCGAGGCCGCGTGACTTGAAGCGGGGCGTCAGCTCATGGCCGCGACCATGGACTCGAGCTCTTCCTGCCCGTCTTCCAGGATCCCGGCCAGCTCCTCGCCCGTCAGGCGCATGCGCGCGAGGGCGTCGAGCTCGCCGAGCGCCTCGGCCGCCCTGTTGCCCGCCCGGGCGACGAGGTTGGCGACGAAGAGCAGGTCGCTGAGATCCGCCGGGGCCAGGCGGTCGCGCTCGCGGATTTCCTGCTCGTCGACGGCCACGGCAATGGCCTCGGGAAAGCCCCAGGACTCCACGATCGCGCGCGCCACGCCCGTGTGCCACTGCCCGACCAGCCGCTCGAGGGCCTCCCGGTCGACGAACAGCTCCGGGTGGTCCGCCGCCTTCATGACGATATAGAGCTTGCCGACATTGCTGAGCAGGCCGGCGAGCATCGCCTCGTCCGCCTTCTTGATGGCGCGCACGCGCCTCGCCAGCAGGTAGGCCAGGGACCCGACCATGACGCTGCGGCGACGAAGCTGGTTGAGGTCGTCGATACACGGGCTGCCCGCCGGTGCCTTGAAGGCCTCCCGGCCGGCGAAGGACACGGCGGCGTTCTGCACCATGTCCATGCCGACCCGGGAAATGGCCGTCGGGATGTCGGTGACCTCGATCGGTCCCCGGCGCATCATCGCCGAGTTCGCCATGCGCATCAGGCGGGCCGCCAGGGCAGGCTCGGTGGCAACGATCGCCGCGAGGGCATGGATATCCGAGTTCGGGTCGCGGATGCACTCCTGCACCCGCAGCGGGGTGTCCGGGAAGGGCGGCAGGTCGAACTCCCCGTGCGCGAGGTCCCGGCCCAGCTGGCGTACGAACTGCAGGGCCGCGGCATCGACCGCGGCCCGCTTTACGGCGGCCTCGTCCGGCGGGTCTTCCTTGAACGGGTTAACGCTGGTGGACGTCACGTCTTTCATGCTGGCATGTCCTGATCGGCAGAGACTGCTGTCGACGCCCGGTCCGACAGCCCCGGCAGATTATAAGCCGAACTTTTGTGCCAGCGCCCCCGCTGTTTCAGATGGTGATACCGCCGTCCACCAGGATGGTCTCGCCATTGATGTAGCTGCCCGCCTCGGACACGAGCAGGAGCACCGTCCCGGCCATCTCCTGCGGCTCGGCATGGCGGCCGAGGGGAATCTGCTCCATGGCGCGCCGGTAGATTTCCTCGTGCTCGAACAGGGCGCCGGCGAACTTCGTCTTGGTGAGCCCGGGCAGCAGGGCGTTGCAGCGGATCCCCAGGGGACCGCACTCCTTGGCGAAGACCCGGGTCATGTTGACCACTGCGGCCTTGGTGATGGAGTAGATGCCCTGCAGGGGGCCTGGCTGGATCGCGTTGATGGACGCCGTGTTGACGATGGCGCCGCCGCCGTTCTCCTTCATCAGCTTGCCGGCCTCGACGGACATGAAGAAATAGCCGCGGATGTTCACGTCGACGGTCTTCTGGAAAGCGCCGAGGTCCGTATCGAGCACGTGGCCGAAGTAGGGGTTGGTCGCGGCGTTGTTGACGAGGATGTCGAGGCGGCCGTGCACCTCGCGGACCCGGGCCATGGTGGCGTGGATGTCGTCCATGCTGCCGACATGGCAGGCCATGCCCTCGGCGCTGCCGCCGGCCTCGCGGATGCTGGCGGCCACCGCCTCGCAGTCCGGCGCCTTGCGACTCGAGACGATGACGTGGGCGCCCTGCTCCGCGAGCAGCCGGGCGATGGCCTCGCCGATACCGCGGCTGGCGCCGCTGACGAAGGCGATCTTGCCGTCCAGGTCGAACAGGTGGGTAGCCATGGGTACGTTCTCCTCTTGGCGATTCAGGCGGGGTGGGGATGGTCGTCCTCGCGCGGCTGCGCGAGGGTCCAGGAGAAATAGACGGCGACCACGACCGCGAAGCAGGACCAGGCGGTGCGGTAACCGAAGTGCGTGAGCAGGGCCCCGGCCAGCAGCGGCCCGAGCACGCGGCCCCAGGCCGAGGCCGAGGCTGCCGCGCCCATCATGCGGCCGCGCAGCGCCGCCGGCGTGCGCCGGCTGGTCAGCGACTGCAGCACGGGCATGCACAGCGTCGCGCCGGTGAGGCCCACGAACACCGAGGCGAGCATGCCGGTCATGCCGCTGGCCGACACGGCGATGGCGAGGCCGAGCAGGAACAGGCCGGCGCAGCTGCGCAGCAGGGGAATCTCCCCGGCGAGCCGGACCAGCGGCCCCATGAGCAGGCCCTGACTGGTGGCCATGATCGCGCCCTGGATGCCGAAGACGATACCCACTTCGTGCGGGCCCCAGGCCAGCAGGTCGCCGACCCAGAGCGGGAACAGGTAGGTGAAGGCACTCACGCTCGCCGTGTGCAGGACGAACTGCGTCAGCAGCAGGCGGCTGCGCGTGCGCCCGAGCAGCGCCCAGAGGCTCTCGGCGGGGGCCGCCGCGCGCTCGGCGCGCTGCTCCGCACGGTGCTGCCGCGGCAGGCTCTCGCGCAGGAACAGCCCCGCGGCCGCCACGGCGAGGAGGGACATGCCGCCGGCGAAGAGGCAGGGCACCAGGAAACTGCCATCGACCGAGAGCAGACCGCCGATCACCGGCCCGAGCACCAGCCCCAGGCCGAAGGCCGCGCCGATCAGCCCCATACCCCGGGCCCGCTCGCCGCTGCCGGTGAAGTCCGCCATCATCGCCGAGGCGACGCCCAGGTTGCCGGCCATGAGCCCGGCGCCGGCGCGCGCCGCATAGATCATCCACAGCTCGCTGGCCATGGCGAGGAGGCCGTAGCAGGCCGCGGCGCCGGTCATGCAGATCATGATCACCGGCTTGCGGCCGATGCGGTCCGACAGCCGCCCCCAGAAGGGGCCGCAGAGCCCCGCGCAGACCGCGTAGCTGGCGATGATCATGGCAATATCGAGCTTGTCGGCGCCGAGCGTGGGCGACAGGAACGGCAGGATCGGGATGACGATCCCGAAGCCGATCATGTCGAGAAGGACGACCCCGAAGAGCAGCGGCACTCAGCGGGCTCCCGGCTCAGTCACCGGTCCAGCGCCGGACCTCGTCGCTGTGCAGGCCGAAGAGGTCGAGGGCGCGGCCGGCGCTCTGCGTCACGATCTCGTCCACGCTGGCCGGGCGCGTGTAGAAGGCGGGTACCGGCGGGGCGAGGACCGCGCCCATCTCCGCGAGGCGGGTCATGGTCTGGAGGTGGCCGAGGTGCAGCGGTGTCTCGCGCACCATGAGCACCAGCCGGCGCCGCTCCTTGAGCACCACGTCGGCGGCCCGCGTCAGCAGCGTCGAGGTGACACCGCTGGCAACCTCCGACATGGTGCGGATCGAGCAGGGGGCGATGAGCATGCCCGCCGTGAGGAAGGAGCCGCTGGCGATGGCGGCGCCCACGTTCTTCACGGGGTAGCAGACATCGGCGAGCGCCTGCACTTCCTTCGCGCTGAGATCCAGCTCTGACTGTAGCGTCAGCTCCGCCGACTTGCTCATGACCAGGTGCGTCTCCACGCCGGCGGCGCGCAGGAGTTCCAGCGCGCGCACGCCCAGGGCGATGCCGGAGGCGCCGCTGATACCGACGATGAGGCGCTGCGGGCCTTCAGCCACCGATCTGCTCCAGCATGGCGCGCATGCGCTCGTGGAGCAGGTTCACCGCCTTGAGCGGGCGCACCATGACCTTGAACTCGCTGATCAGGCCCGCCGCGTTGACGGTGATGATATCGACGCCGTTGATCTCGATGTCGTCGAGGCGGCAGCTGAATTCGAGCACGGCGTGCGGCGCGTCGACGACCTCCTTCAGGTAGCGGAAGCTGTCGTTGAAGACGTGCATGGCGCCGGTGAGGTAGAGCGCCGTGAGTTCCCGGCCCGCCTGCGGCGTGTGCACCACCGGGGAATAGAACACGCAGTCCTCGGCGAGAATTTCCCCGAGCCGGGACGGGTCCCGCGCCTCGAGGATGTCATGCCATGTGGAGAGTACCTGCATCGCCGTGCGCCCGCGGGAAAGAGCGCGCAAGCATGGCACAGGGCCCGCGCCAGCTCAAATACGGCGCGTTCCCGGGCCTCAGCCGAGGCGGCCGAGGAAGGCGTCGATGGCGCGAAGGGCCTCCGGCTCCGTGAGCATCGGCGCGTGCCCCACCCGCGGCACCTCGACGGACTCGAGATCCGGGTCGCGCTCGCCCATGCGCGTCACGCAGTCCGCGGCGAGGATATCCGAGAGCTCGCCGCGGATCACCAGCATGGGCACGGCCGCGGCCGCCTCGAACACGGGCCAGAGATCCGGCGGCACCGCGCCCGTCTCCTCCGGGTCCGCCATGCCCTCGGCAATGGCCGGGTCGTAGGCGAGCACGGGCACGCCGTCCTGCTCGACGTAGAGGTTGCGGGTAAAGGCGAGCCACTCCTCGTCGCTGTAGTCCGGGAAGGCCACCTCGTTGATCTCCCGGGTCTTCGCCACTGCCTCGTCCCAGCTCGTGACCGGCGGGTTCTTGCCCACGTAGCGCTGGATGCGCGCGAGGCCCACGGGGTCGATCTCCGGGCCGATGTCGTTGATCACCATGCCGGGGAAGCGCTGCGGCGCCTGCGCCGCCATGAGGAAACTCATGAGCCCGCCCATGGAGGTGCCGATGAGCGCGACGCGCTCCAGGCCGAGCTCGTCCAGCAGCAGGAACATGTCCTGCACGTAGGTGAGCGGCGTGTAGTTGGCGGGGGTCGGATCCCAGGCCGAGCGGCCGCGGCCGCGCTGCTCGGCGACGATCACCCGCCGCGACGGCGCCAGGTGATCCGCGAGGCCGGCGAAATCCGCCGAGTTGCGCGACAGGCCGTGCATGCACAGCACCGGCAGCGCGTCACCCCCGGGCCCGGGGTAGTCACGGGCATAGAGGCGCAGGCCGTCGGCGCTGGTGTACCAGTAGTCGCGATAGTCAGGCCCCTGCTTCTCATGCATAGCGGCGGTCTCCGTAACGCTCGCGCAGCTCGCGCTTGAGCATCTTGCCATTCGGGTTGCGCGGCAGCTCGTCCACCAGCAGGAGGTCGGCGAGGCGCTGCTGCCGGCCCAGTTCGCCGTTGGCCCAGGCGAGCAGCTCACCGGCGTCGATGCCCGGCTGTGCGGGCACGACGAGGGCCAGCGGCGTCTCGCCCCAGCGCTCGCTGGGCGCGGCGATGACACCGGCGTCCTCGATGGCCGGGTGGGTCACCAGCAGCGCCTCGATGTCCTGCGGATAGATGTTCTGCCCGCCGGAGAGGATCATATCCTTCTTGCGGTCGACGATGTACAGGAAGCCCTCGCCGTCGATATAGCCGACATCGCCGGAGCGCAGCCACACGTCACCCTTGTCGTCCACGTAGCGCGCCTCGGCGTTCACCTCCGGGCGGTTCCAGTAGCCGGGCATGGTGATGCGCCCGCGGGAGACGATCTCGCCGGCCTCACCGCTGCCGCAGGGGCGGTCGTCGTCGCCGATGATGGCGATATCCGTACCGATGAGCGGGCGGCCGACGGAATCCCAGCGCCCCTGGGCGTCCTCGGGCTCGAGGGTGGTGATGATGCCCTCGGTCAGGCCGTAGAGTTCGACGATGCCGCAGGGGAAGGCCGCGAAGATGTCGCGCTTGAGCCCCTCGCGCAGCGGCGAACCGCAGCTCATCATGGCGTGCATACCCGACAGGTCCCGCGGGCGCTCGCGCTGCTCGGCGATCACGCGCTGGAACTGGATCGGCACCATGGCCGTGTGGGTGACGCCCTCGCGCTCGACCGCGTCGAGGAAGGCGCCAGCGTCGAAGCGCTCGTGCACCACCAGCGTGCCGCCGGCGAGCAGCGTGGTGAGCATGGCCACCCACGAGATGTTCGAGTACAGACCGATGGTGAGCAGCGTGCGCGCCGCGCCGTGGTAGCGCAGGGCGATGGCGAGGTCGTAGGCCCAGTCCCGGCGCCCCCGGTGCGTGTGCAGGATGCCCTTGGGCAGCCCGGTGGTGCCGGAACTGTAGATGATATTGAGCGGTGCCTCGGGGTCCAGGGCCAGCGCCTGGGCCGGCAGCGTTTCCGGCTGGCCCGCGCAGAGATCGTCGAGGCTGTCCCAGCCATCCCCCGCCGGGCCGCCGGTTAGCCAGAGCGACAGGCTCTCCGGCAGCCGGTCGCGAAGCGCCGCCAGGCGCGGCTGCTGGTCCTCGCTGACCACCAGCGCGCGGATGCCCGCGTCCGTGAGCATGGCGACGACCGCGTCGTCGTTCACCGACAGGTTCAGGGGGACGGACACGGCGCCGGCGGCGAGCGTCCCGAACAGCGCCTGCACCATGGGCAGGCCGTTGCCCATGATCACGCCCACGCGGTCGCCCGGCGCGATGCCCCGGCCCAGCAGGCCGTGGGCGAAGCGGTGGTTGGCCGCGCAGAAGGCGGCCCAGTCCAGCGTCTTGTCCGCGCAGCAGACCGCCGGGTTCGGCGCCCGCCACTTGCCGTGCAGGGCCAGGATTTCCGGCAACAGCGGTGCCAGGGACGGAAAACGGTCCACGATGAGTCTCCAGCGTTGATCGATCCGCGGCCGGACCTGCCGGCCGCGGAAAGGCTACCTCAGAAACGGTACTCGACGGTGGCCGTCCAGGTCCGCGGCGGCCCGAAGAACACCGTGGTGTTGTCCTCGATACCGAAGGCCGACGGGCAGCCGGCGGAGAAGCCGAAGCAGTAACCGGCGGTGCGGTACTCCTCGTCTCCGAGGTTCTTGCCGTGCAGACCCACCAGCCAGGCGTCGTCCGAGGACAGCCAGGTGATGCTGGCGTTGTAGAGGCTGTAGGCCTCCTGGTCGATGAACTCGTTGGCCACCTCGAACTGCGTGATGTCGCCCTTGTAGGACCAGTTCGCGGAGACGCGCAGGTCGCCGCCGGCCAGGGGCACGTCGTAGTTGAGGGCGAGGAAGGCCATCTCCTCCGGCGTGTTCTGGATCTCGCGCTGGTCGGCGACGTTGACGCCGCCGACGATCCACTCCTTGATCTCGGCGTCGAGCAGGCTGAAGGCGTACTGCGCGCTGAAGTTCTCGGTGAACAGGAAGCTGCCCTCGACCTCGATACCGCTGATCTCCGAGTCACCGGCGTTGGCCACCGTGCCGACGAAGCTGTCGTTGACGCCGTCGCCATCGCTGTCCACGCCCACGGAACCCGGAATCTGCATGTCCGTGTACTCGCTGTAGAACACGGCGATGTTGGTGAGCGCGCGGCCTTCCCACCAGGTGGCCTTGAGGCCGGCCTCCCAGGAATCGAGTTCCTCGGCGTCGAAGCCCTCCTCGACCGCCGGCGTGGCGAAGTTCGCACCCCGCGGGTCGAAGCTGCCCGCCTTCCAGCCCTTGCTGTAGCCGGCGTAGACGGTGGCGTCCTCGGTCAGCCTGTAGCTGACATTGAAGCGCGGGGAGGTATCGTCGTAGGTCTGGTCGGCCTCGTAGTCGGAGGTCACGGCGAGCAGCAGGGCCGAGTCATTGCCGAGGAACGGCGAGCCGGTACCCAGGTAGTTGGCGCGGAAGATGTCCGCGCGGCGCTCGTCTTCCGTGTAGCGCACGCCGACGGCCACGGACAGGCGGTCGGTGAAGTTGTAGGTCAGGTCGCCGAACACCGACCACGCCTCCGTCTCGACCACGCCGCCGGTGTAGGAGGTGACCGGGCCGATCTGCCCGACCACGGCGTCGAAGTCGTTCGAGGCCTCGGCGTCGAGGTAGTAATAGCCGAGCACGGCATTGATCTTGTCCGTATTCCAGAGCAGCTGGAACTCCTGGCTGAACTGCTCGTTGTCGTAGATTACCGGCGCGTCCAAGTCGGGCACCGCGAGGCTGTCGAAGTCGACCACCGACTCCGTGTAGTCCTCCCGGTCCGCGGTGATGGAGCGCAGGGTGATCGTGTCCGTGACGTTCCAGTCCACGGAGACCATCCAGCCCTCGTTCTCGACGCTGTTGTTGCCGTTGATGCCGGCGGTGGTCGGCAGGTCCGCGGCGCCGGCGGTGGTGTCAAAGACGTCGTCGAGCACCGGCGCGCCGCTCACCGCGCCGGGGAAGGGGCGCCAGCCGGCCACGGGGTTGGAGTCGTCCTCGGTCTTGTCGTAGGCCAGGCGTACCAGCAGGCGGTCGCTGGGCTCGAACTCCGCGGAGAGACGGTAGCCGACGATGTCCTTGTTGTACTGGTCCTCGCCGGTGGTCAGGTTGTCGCCGAAGCCGTCGCGCTGGAAGGAGGCGACGGTACCGCCGATGCGGAAGCTGTCGCTCACCGGCACGGACACGGTGCCGACGAAGTCCATCTGGTCGTAGGCGCCGTAGGAGGCGCGCACCCGGCCCTCGAACTCGTCGGAGAGGCGGCGGGTGACGTACTTGATCGCCCCGCCAACCGCGTTGCGCCCGTACAGCGTACCCTGGGGACCGCGCAGCACCTCGATGCGCTCGACATCGTAGATGTCGAGCATGGTGCCCTGGGGCCGCGCCAGGTACACGTCGTCCAGGTACAGCGCCACGCCCTGCTCGAAGCCGGCCAGCGGGTCCTGCTGGCCGACGCCGCGGATGAAGGCGGTGAGCGTGGTGTTGGTGGCCCGGGAGGGCTCCAGGGTCACGCTGGGGATGGACTGGGCGAGTTCCGAGATATCCGAGGCACCGCGCAGGGCCAGCTCCTGGCCGGTGAGCGCGGTCACGGCGATGGGCACGTCCTGCAGGCTCTCCTCCCGGCGCCGGGCGGTCACAACGACCTCCTCGAGGGCCAGGGATTTCTCCTGGGCGACGGCCGACAGGCCCGGGAAGGCCAGCGCCGAGCTGGCGGTGATGGCGGCAACAAGGGGGTGACGAACGTGGAGTCGCTTCATGGCGGGCACCTTTTCCTTCGTTATGAATTATTAGGCGTCACCGTTCGGCGACGCTTTTCAACACTTGTTGAATGCGCTTGAGGCTATTCAACGGATGTTGAATTGTCAAGCAGCCTGCGATGAACGGGTGGCGAAGAGCCCGGCCAGACCGAAAGCCAGCGCCGCGAAGATGGCCCAGGTAGCCGACACGGCAGGATTCTCCACGCCGAGCGCCAGGTTGAGCAGCAGGTGCCCGCCAAGGCCGATGGCGGCCGCGCCGACCACCACCCAGAGCGGGATATGCCGGCGCACCAGCACCCCGAAGAGCACGGGCACCAGGGAGGCCGCGGCGAGGCCGTAGACGCCCTTCTGCGCGAACAGGCCGATGAGCGGCGGCGGCTCCCAGGCCAGGGCCAGGCCCAGGGCTCCCACGGCCACGAGCACCCAGCGCGAAAGCGCCAGCCCGCTCTTGTCGGAGCCCGTGAGCGGACGGACGATATCCGTCACCACCATGGCGGAGAGGGACACGAGGATGCCGTCGAGGGTGCTCATGCCCGCGGCGAGCAGCGTGATGAAGATGAACACGAGCACGTACGCGCCCCAGGCGGAGCTGCCGAACTCGTGCAGCAGGTACTCGCGCACCACCGTGTCCTGGGCGTCGATCTCCAGCCCCGCGAGGCGCGCGTAGAAGCCGATCATGAGCATCAGCGTGAACAGCGCGCCCACCACCACCGTGGTGCCGATGAACAGCCCGATATCGCGCTCGCTGCGCAGGTAGAGCACCTTGGTGAGAATGTGCGGCTGCAGCATGAGGGCGAAGGTGATGACAAAGCCGCTCACGAAGACCGAGAAGAAATCGAAGTAGAGGCTGCTCGACGGGTTGTAGGCCGCCGCGTAGTCCCCGCCGATGCGCGCCAGCGCGCCGCCGATGTCACCGCCGAAGTACTTGTAGCCCTGCACGAACAGCACGACGGTGACGCCCAGCATCATCACGCCCTGCAGCGTATTGGTGTAGGCATGGGCGTAGGTACCGCCCATGAGCACGTAGGAGAAGACGAACAGCAGCACCGCGACCAGCGCGGTCTTCTGGTCGACGGGGAAGAGCCCGGTCACCAGCAGGCTGCAGCCAACGAGGATGAGCACCACGAAGGTGATCGACAGCAGGTTGATGAACGCGAAGAACAGGCTGAAGCCGCGGTGGTTGTAGCGGTAGAAGATCCACTGCGGGATGGTAAGGGCCGCGTGGCTCTCGCCGAGGCGCAGGAAGCCGCGGGTGAGGACCAGGAAGGCGGTGAGGATGCCGAGGGAGCCGGCGACGCCGAAGTGCAGGTAGGCCGACAGCCCGTGCTGGTAGACGAAGCCCGGGTTGATGACGAAGGTCGCCGTGGAGGCGATGGAGGCCGCGAGCGTGATGCCCACCACCACCGGGTGCATATCCTTGTTGCCGATGGAGAAGCCGGCCACGCTGGCGGTACGGCGCATGCCGACGACCGAGAGGCCGTAGACGAGCAGCGCGTAGGCGCCTACCACGAGGTATTTGAAGAGTTCCGGGGTCATGGGCCGCCGATCCTTGTACTTATCGTCGCGGCAGCGTATTCAACGGTTGTTGAATTTGCAAGCCGGGACGACGTCAGGCCCGTCGCGAGGTGCTATCTTCGGGCTGTGACTACAACGTGAGGGATGACCATGCGCACCGCCAGCCGCCTTCTCGCCACCGCCCTGCTCAGCGGCGCCGTCGCCGCCGCGGCCCAGGACGACCCCGCCGCCCTCGCCGAGGCCGCCCGCTGCGGCATGTGCCACCACCCGGAGCAGGCCATGCTCGGCCCCTCCTGGCAGGCCATCGCCGAGCGCTACGCCGGGGATGAGAACGCCGCCGCCCTCCTGGCCCAGCGCGTCCGCGAAGGCAGCCAGGGCGTATGGGGCGAGGCGATGATGATGCCGACGACCGAGGAACAGCTCGGCGACGCCGAACTCGCCCGCGTTATCGACTGGATCCTCAGCCGCTAGCGACGGCCCCGGAGGATACCCGCCGCGGCGCCCCCGCGCGCACCTCGCCGAGCTCGATGGCAATGCTGGCCCGGGCCAGCAGCGTGAACACCAGGGCGCCGAAGGCCCAGATACCGGCGGCGAGGGTCAGCTCGACGACCGTCGGGCTGTATTCGAAGACCTCACCGAGGGGCGTCGGGATGAAGCCCGGGACCACGAAGCCCATGCCCTTGTCGATCCAGATGCCCACGAAGGCCAGCACGCAGGCCGCGTTGAGCAGCCGCCGCTGCCTTCGCAGCGGGTTGATGGTCAGGATCACCACCGCGACCAGCAGCAGCGCCAGCGCCGACCAGACCCAGGGCACCAGGCGGTTCGCGCCCTCGAGGCCGAAGTAGAGGTAGCGGATCGAGGCGGCGTGGCTGCCCTCGTTATAGAAGTCCGTGAACAGCTCGACCCCGACGAAAAACAGGGAGATCTGCAGCGCGACGGTCATGATCAGCGCCAGCGTATCGATGACCGTGTCCGCCACCGGGTAACGGGTGAAGCGCCGCACGGCCTGCAGCACGAGGATGATCAGCGCCGGGCCCGAGACGAAGGCGGTGGCGATGAAGCGCGGCCCGAGCAGGGACACGCTCCAGAAAGGCCGGGCGCTGCTCGCCGCAAACAGAAAGGCCGTCACCGTGTGAATGGAAATGGCCCAGAACATGGCCAGCACGACCCAGGGGAAGTAGGCGCCGAAACGCGGCTCCCGGCCCCGGTAGTGGCAGTAGTGCACGTAGAAGGGAATGGCCAGGTTCAGCAGCAGGTAGCCGGTGAGCACGACCACGTCCCAGGCCAGCAGCGACTCGGGCCAGTGCATGCGGCCGATAAAGGGCAGCAGGTGAAGGGCGCGGTCCGGCCGCCCCAGGTCGACCACCACGAACAGCATGGCCGAGAGCACCGCAGCCACCGCCAGTCCCTCGCCGATAAGCACCACCGCCTTGATGTCCTGGCGGTGGAACACGTAGGCCGGGATCACCAGCAGCACCGCCGCCGCCGCGATACCGACCAGAAAGGCGAAGTTGGCGATGTAGAAGCCCCAGGACACCTGGTCGCTCATGCCCGTGACGATGAGCCCCTCCCGGAGCTGCACCGCGTAGGCGCCGGCCCCGGCGAGCACCAGCAAGGCAAGGCAGGCGACCCAGAGGCGGTAGCCGCGGCCGCCGCCGGCCATGGCGCCCAGCGCATCGCGGATGAATGCGAGCATGCTCACCCCCTCAGTCCGTGAAGTACCAGAACTTCGGCTCCGTGCCGAGCTCTTCCTTCAGCCGGAACACCGGCTTGTTGGCTAGCACGTAGCGGATCTCGCTGTTCGGGTCCAGGAGGTTGCCGAAGATGCGCGCCCCGGTCGGGCAGGCCTCCTGGCAGGCCGGCTGGCGCCCCTCGCGGGTACGCTGGGTGCAGAAGTGGCACTTCTCCACCACGCCCTTCGGCCGCGGCCGGTTGCCGAGGTAATTCGTATCCGGGTTGATTTCCTCCGGGGGTAGCTGCGGTTCGCGCCAGTTGAAGTGCCGCGCCCAGTAGGGGCAGGCGGTCATGCAGTAGCGGCAACCGATGCACCAGTCATAGTCGACGACCACGATCCCGTCGGGCTCCAGCCAGGTCGCCTCCACCGGGCAGGCCTTCACGCAGGGCGGGTCGTCGCACTGCATGCACTGCACCGGCAGATAGTAGTGACCGTCCACGGGCACCGTGGCGGGGTCGTAGTAATGCTCGGCAGCCTCCAGCTCGCGGGTGCCCTCGGGCATCTCCAGGACGCGGATGTACTGCATCTGCGAGCCGCGATCCTGGTTGTTCTCGCGCACGCAGGCCGACACGCAGTCCCGGTAGCCCTGGCACTTGCTGATGTTGAGGGCATAGCCGAAGACCACGCCCTCCTGCGGCGGCGTATCCCGGCAGGTGATATCGACGCCGTAGCGACGCTTCGCCCGGCGCTCGATGCGGTCCAGGGCGTCGGCGATCTCCTCGTCGCTCATGCGCTGGTAGTGGTCCTGGAAGAAGCTGCCCATGGCGTCAAGGAAGGTGCTGCCGCCCCAGGCCGGGCCGGCGGCGGTGCCGCCGGCGACCGCCGCGCCCGCGGCGCCGAGAAAGCGCCGGCGGCCGGCATCGATGCCATCACTGTCCTTCGACTTCATGATGTTCCTCCAGCTCGGGGCGGGCGAGGCCAGCGCGGACCGGCGGTGGCGGCTCCGGCACCCGCGGGCGCACCGCCGGCGCGTGCGGATCGTGGCAGTGGGCGCAGCCGTAGATGCGGCGATCCCCCTGCCAGTCAGCCACGCGCTTGCCGTGGGCGCCGAAGGCCCAGTCGCGGTGCGGGGTGTAGTGGCACTGGGCGCAGACCCGGTCCGCGCGATCGAAGCTCACCCGCTCGCCGGCCAGGGTGTGCAGCTCGTTGCGGCCCTCGGCGGCGTGGCAGTCGAGGCACCAGAAGCGCCCGTCGCCGTGGTCCAGGGCCGCCGGGTGCGGCGAGAACAGCTTGCGCCGCTCGGGATTCGGCGCCATCTGGTCGTGGCAGGCGGCGCAGGGGAAAAACTTCAGCTCGCCCCGGCGCGGCACCACCTCGAAGGCGGGCGCGTTCACGTAGCCGTCGAACGGTGGCGGCGGCGCCGGGTCCGGCGCGGCAGTGACCGGGTTGCCACGCAGCGGCCGGTGGCCGTCTTCCGGCGCGGGCAGTTCCGCCGCGGCCAGCGAGGCGAAGGTGAAGACGGCGATCAGCGTGCAGGCACCGGTGACAGATGCGCCCGGGCGACCGCGGGAGCCCCGGGGATAACCCATCGCAAACGCTCCTTGGCGGGCGTGTCGAGACTGTAGCTCTCATGCTCGCGCCGGGGCGCGCGGGCTACCATGATCCCGGTCAAGGGAGCTGCCACTTGCGCCGGGCGGCGCACTATTCAACAATCGTTGAATGGCCGAGCAGACCGAGAAGCCCATGGACGACCAGACCCGCCCGCGCCCCGAGCGCATCCTCGACGCGGCCGAGGAGCTGTTTGCACTGCACGGCTATCCCGGATGTTGCACGAGCATGGCGCTGAAGCCAACAGTTCTGCGTTGCCGGCCCCGTAGTACTCTTGGGCCGGCTTGTCTGTCTATTTTTTGAACGCTT
>MDTA01109997.1_pt1 | contig 62005 bp, 59 predicted proteins | sample 811151 | NCBI WGS metagenome assembly MDTA01 (sample SAMN05326648, study PRJNA326480) | marine metagenome | isolation source: seawater | place: Indian Ocean: South | collected 2010 | reverse complement strand
TGCTACTTTTCCTGACATCATTACATCTGTAGCTCTTTTTATTCCATCAACTAAACTTTCTCTACAACCATATAAGTTATCGAACTTAGACTTTGTGACAGAGTCATTTACATTAATTGCTGGAACTAATAAAGTTCCCTGTGCTTCCATCTTTTTTAGTGCTAATACTCCTGTAGTTGTTTCTTCTGACAATCCTTTGATATCTTTTAATAAATCTTTATAATCTTTATGCATAAGAGCAGTTAAGTCCCCGCCGTCATCAAGTATCATGTTTGGTTTCCAATCTTTCTTTCCTTCAATTGTTTGCTTCACACACCACCAATATTCATCCTCAGTCTCACCTTTCCACGCAAAAACTGGTATTCCAACTTTAGCAATAGCTGCTGCTGCATGATCTTGTGTTGAGAAAATATTACATGAGGACCATCTTACTTCTGCTCCTAAATCTACCAGAGTTTCAATAAGAACTGCTGTTTGAATTGTCATATGTAGGCATCCTAAAATTCTTGCCCCTTTTAATGGACTTTTTCCTTTATACTCTTTTCTTAGTGCCATTAGTCCTGGCATCTCAGTCTCTGCTAAAGAGATTTCTTTTCTTCCAAATTCTGCTTGTGATATGTCTTTGACTTTAAAATCTTGCATAATGGACAAGTTACTTATCAGTATAACTTAAAATAATCAACTTAACATTATGACCTAGGAAAAATAATTTCAATTTTAGCCCCTTTTCCATTTAGATTATTTCCTGCATTAATTATTCCACCATGTAAATCTATCAAGTTTTTTACAATGTTAAGGCCTAGTCCTGAATGTTCTCCAAATTTTCCTGGCCTATTGCTATAGAATCTCTTAAAAATTTTTTTTGTGTCCTTCTCCTTAAATCCAGAACCTTCATCTATTACATTTAAAACAACTTGTTTTGATTTGTTTTTAAATAATTTAACTATAATTTTTTTATCATTTTCACTAAATGAGATAGAATTTTCTAGTAAGTTAGCTAAAATTTGTTCAATTCTATTTTCAATACCAATAATCTCATATTTATTTATCTTATTATCTGTATTTAATAATACTTGTATACCTCTCTTTGATAAATAAATATTATTAAAATCATCGACTACTGAACTAGCTATAATCTTTAAATCAATTTTTTTCATTTGCTCCTTAGAAATTGCAACCTCGTCCTTTAACATTTGTGAATAGTCTGTTATTAGCCTTTCAATTCTTTCTACGTCATGGCTTAGAATACTAACTAACTTATCTCTTTGTTTTTTATCCTCTGTTTCTGAAATTATTTCAGATGCACTCTTTAAAGAAGCTAATGGGTTTCTTATTTCATGCACTAAATCAGTTGAAAAATTTTCAGCATTATTAGCCCTATTTTGAAGTTCATGCGTCATATCATCAAGAGAGCTAGATAAAATTCCAAGTTCGTCATTTCGTTTTTTTAGATTTTGGATATTTGTTTTTTTATCACTTTTCTCTTTAATAATTTTTGTATAATCAACTAAGTTTTTGATTGGTTTCAAAAAATATCTATTTAATACAAAAGAAAATACAAAAATTACTATAGTAACTAAAATAGCAGTCCTAATTATAAAATTTTTTCTTTCATCTATAGCAGCTTTAATATCGTTTGCATTTTCTGCTACAACTAAAAATCCGACATTTGAATCATTTATAATTACATTTTTGATAGTATTTAGAACAAATTGATCATAGAATTCTTGGGTAAAAGTAAAAGGTTTGCCAAAATTTTTGGACGACGAATAATCAATCGCAATATCTTTTAAAATTAAAACTTTTTTATTTTCTTTTTTTTGATTTTTGTTTTTATCTTTATTTTCATAAACTAAATTATCAAATTCGATCACATCAATTCTTCCTAAAAAAGATCTAGGATCTAAATCAAGTGTATCAGTATCAGCAATAATATTGAATTTTTTATCAATAAAAATTACTCTATCTAAACTCTGAAATAAAAATCTTGTAGAAAAAAGAAATTTTCTTATATCATTTTCGTTAAACTCTATTTCTAGTCTTTTTAGATGCTCTATAGTATTATCAATAACCTTAATATGATTTGAAGTTTTTTTTTTTATAAGATTAGGCTGAGATGTTTGTAAATATACAATTGTAAGTATTCCAATAACAATAAATACAATTAAATTGATGTATAAAAATTTTTTTAATATGGATAAATCTTTAAGCAAAGATCCCATAATCAACTAACATTCCATCTATAGCCACTACCATATCTAGTTTCAATAGCTGAAAAACTTTGATCTATTTTTTTAAATTTTTTTCTAATTCTTTTTACATGGCTATCTATTGTTCTATCCTCTATATCGGTATCTTCCCTATATGCTATGTCCATTAATTGTGACCTCTCCTTAATAATTCCAGGTCTCTTTGCAAGTTCTTGGACAATTAAAAATTCAGTAGTTGTGAGTTTGTCTGGAAGTTGTTTTCCATTCCACTCACATTCTAATTGAGAGGGGTCTAGTTTAAGTTTTCCATGGGAAATAATATTTTTAGTTTCTTCAACATTGTTTAAATTTTTCTTTCTAAGTTGTACTCTTATTCTCTCAATTAAAACCTTTGTTGAAAACCCTCCAGATTTTTTTATAAAATCATCTGCGCCTAGTTTCAGTCCTAATAATTCGTCTATTTCATCATCTTTGGAAGTTAAAAAGATAACTGGCAGAGATGTTTTTTTTCTTAATTTTTTAAGAAGTTCTTCTCCATCCATTTTAGGCATCTTAATATCTATCACTGCTAAATCTGGTGGTTGTCTTGTAAGACCTATTAATGCACTTTCCCCATCTAAGTAAGTTTGAACATTAAATCCTTCTTTTTCTAAGGCTATACTAATACTAGTAAGTATATTTCTGTCATCATCAATTAAAGCTATAGTTTGTTTCATATGCTACAAATAAAAATACTAAATTGTTCTAATTTGGGCAACAATTCTAAATTAATGTAATAAGCCCCAATTATCTCCTATATTCAAATCCACTGTTAAAGGAGTGGAAAAAGAGTGCAAATCACTATCTTTAACACTCATCATTTCATCTTTTATAATTTTAGCCAATTTTTTTTCCTCTTTTTTGGGCACTTCGAAAATTAATTCGTCATGGATTTGGAGCAACATTCTACATTTTTGGTATTTTGATTCTTCTAATTTTTTGTTTAATCTTATCATTGCTAGCCTCATTAGTTCTGATGCTGATCCCTGAATAGGCGCATTAATTGCTGCCCTCTCTTGAAAATTCCTAATATTATAATTCTTATCGTTAATACCGGTAATATGACTTCTTCTACCAAATATATTAGTTACGAAACCACTTTTTCTACAAAATTTAATTGTTTTATCCATATATATTTTTATTTCAGGGAATTTTAAAAAATATGAATTTAAAAATTCTTCCGCTTCATGATTTGATACCATTATTTGTTTTGCCAATCCATATTGAGAAATTCCATATATAATTCCAAAATTGATTGCTTTTGCTTTTCTTCTCATATCTGAAGTTATATCTTTAATATCAATATTAAATACCTGGCTTGCGGTTAATGAGTGAATATCTTTGTTGCTATCAAATGCTTTCTTTAATTCTTTTACATCTGCAAGATCTGCTAAAATTCTCATCTCAATTTGGTTATAATCAGCAGATATCAAAACATGGTCTTTTTTAGCGACAAAAGATTTTCTTATATCCTTACCATCTTCAGATTTAATTGGAATATTTTGTAAATTAGGATCGCTCGATGCTAATCTTCCTGTAGTTGTCGCAGCTAAAAGAAAAGATGTATGAACTCTTTTTGTGTTAGGATTAATGTGCTCCTGTAGCGAGTCTGAATAAGTATTTTTTAATTTTGAGATTTGTCTCCAATCTAAAACTAATTTTGGTAATTCATTTCCTTTAAAAGCTAAATCCTCTAAAACTGATGCACTTGTGGCAAAACTCCCCTTTTTGGTCATTTTTAACGAGGAAATTTTTAGATCATTATATAATATCTCACCCAATTGTTTGGTAGATGCAATGTTAAAAGTTTTTTTCGAAATTTTAAATATTTTTTTTTCAAGTTCTTGAATTTTACTTTCAAATTTTTTTGATAAATTCTTAAGAGATTTATCATCCACTTTTATTCCCTCAATTTCCATTTTTGCCAAAATTTTAATTAATGGTTTTTCAAAAATTTCATAAATTTTATCAAGTTTTTCATTATGTAGGTTTTTTTTTAAAATTTTATAAAGTCTTAATGTTATATCGGCATCCTCTGCTGCGTAATCTAAAGCTTTGCTTATTTCAACTTCCTTAAAGTTTATTTGTTTTTTTCCTGTTCCTACTAGTTCTTTATAAGAAATAGTTTTGTGGCCTAAATGTAATTCAGATAATGTATCCATGTTATGTCTATTTTTTCCAGCATCCAAAACATAGGATATGAGCATTGTATCTTCCATCGAAGTCATCTCAATACCTAAATGATGAAAAATTATATAATCAAACTTAATATTTTGACCTATTTTTTTTGTAGATTTGTCCTCTAGTAGGGGTTTGATTTTGGCTATTACACTTTTTTTATTAAGACATTTTCCTGAAGTATGGCCTAAAGGGATGTAGCAAGCTTTTCCAATTTCAGTTGACAGAGAAATTCCAATAATTTCAGCCTGATGTGGATCTAGAGATGTAGTTTCAGTATCGACTGCTAATTCACCCTTGTCTTCTGCGTCCTGTATCCATAAATCTAATTCTTCTAAACTTTCAATAAGTTTATATTTCTTTTTATCAATTTTAATTTCTTGTTTTTGGTTTTTATTTTTTTCACTATCATTAAAATCTAATTCACCATATTTAGAAATAACATTGCTTAATAACCTATTAAACTCCATATCTCTTAAAAAGTTATATAATTTATCTTTATCAATTTTTTTTAAAATAAAGTCTCCTAATTCTTCTTTCACCGGAACATCTTTTTTTAATGTTACTAGTTTTTTACTTATAATTGCTTTATCTTTATTTTCTAAAATGGTTTGTCTCCTTTTATTTTGTTTTATTTCCTCCGCTTTTTCAAGGAGCTTTTCAAGTGTACCATATTTGTTAATTAACTCGGCTGCAGTTTTAACTCCTATACCAGGAACGCCTGGGACGTTATCACTTGAGTCTCCCGCTAGAGATTGAACATCAATAACTTTACTTGGTATTACTCCAAATTTATCTTCAACATCTTTTTCCGTTATAAATTTACTTTTCATTGGGTCGTATATTCGAACATTTTTTTTATAGAGTTGCATCAAATCTTTATCTGAGGATACGATTGTAACTTTTGCTCCTTCTTTTAAAATTTTTTCAACATAAGTAGCAATCAAATCATCCGCTTCATAATTTAATTGCTCAATTGAAGGTAAGTTAAAAGCCGAAACTGATTTTCTTATAAAGTCAAACTGAGGAATAAGATCATCTGGAGCATCAGATCGATTAGATTTATAATCACTGTATATTTCATTTCTAAAATTCTTTCTCGCTGAGTCAAAAATAACTGCAAAATGTGTTGGCTTTTCTAAATTCTCACTAGCCTTTGAGTCTTCTAATAGCTTGAAAAGCATACTGCAAAATCCACTAACTGCACCTGTTGGCATACCATCACTTTTTCTAGTTAACGGAGGTAGTGCATAGTAAGCTCTAAATATATACCCTGACCCGTCAATTAAGTAAAAATGATCTGTTTTTTTAATTTTGCTCATTAATAAAATGTTAACTTAATCTATACGAATGTTATAAATGTATAAATCATTATGGAAAAAAAAAACATTTTATCAGTAAAAAATCTTAGTAAAATTTATTCTAAAAGTAAGTCCAACCCTGTTAATGCACTAAATAATTTAAACTTAGACGTGAAAGATGGAGAAATATTTGGTCTTTTAGGACCAAACGGTGCAGGAAAATCTACTTTTATAAATATACTTGCTGGAACTGTGATTAAAACATCAGGAGAGGTAAATGTATGGGGTTTTAATCTGGATAAAAATCCAAGACAAGTTAGAGCTTCAATTGGTATTGTTCCTCAAGAAGTTAATTTAGATCCATTCTTTAGTCCAAAAAAACTCCTTGAATTACATGCTGGACTTTATGGAGTAAAAAAAAAAGATAGAATAACAAATGATATTCTCAAGCTAGTTTCTTTGGAAAAAAATGCAGAAAGTTATGCAAGAAGCTTATCAGGTGGTATGAAGCGAAGACTTTTAATTGCGAAAGCACTAGTCCATCAACCTCCTATAATTATTTTAGATGAGCCAACTGCTGGTGTGGACGTTGAATTAAGACAAAATCTTTGGGAAAATGTAAAACTCTTAAATAAGCAAGGTGTAACAATAATACTTACTACTCATTATTTAATTGAAGCTGAGGAAATGTGCGATCGTATAGGAATATTAAACAAAGGAAACTTAGTTGCTTTGGATAGCACAGACAAATTGATAGAGAAAATACAAACTAAAGTTGTTACATTTTCTGTTAATAAAACTATTGATTTGGAAAATAATTCTTTAGATAATCTTAAGATTATATCAAATAATAATAATAAAATTACAGTTTCCTATGAAAAAAGTAAGATTAAAATTGAAGACGTAATTTTTTATTTAGGCAAAAAAGGTGTTAAAATTTTAGATATTTCTACTGATGATGCAAATTTAGAAGATGTTTTCTTAAATTTAACAAAAGACTAGATAATTTTTAACTAAAATAGTAAAATAGATCAATGGAAAATACTAAGGTAATACAAAACACAAAAATTATAAAATTTTTTCTTACTATAATTTTAAGCTCGATATTGCTTGCAATATCTGCAAAAATAAAAATACCTTTTTATCCAGTGCCAATGACAATGCAAACATTTATAGTTTTATTACTAGGTGTTTGTTTTGGTTATAAAATTGCTGTAGCTTCAGTTGGGTTATATTTGTTAGAAGGTATCTTTGGTTTACCTGTTTTTTCTAACTCTCCTGAAAAAGGTGTAGGACTAGCTTACTTCACTGGACCAACAATGGGTTATTTAATAGGTTTTCTTTTTGCAGCATTTTTTTCTGGTTATTTGAATTTAAAATCAAATTTGTTTTATATTTTTATAAAACTTTCTTTATCAGTATCCATAATTTATATTCTTGGTGTAATTTGGCTAGGTACAATAATTGGTTGGGATAAACCAATTTTTGATTTTGGTGTAAAACCTTTTTTGTTAGCAGAATTGTTTAAAATTATGCTTCTTACAATACTCACTAAAAAAGCTCTAAACTTAAGAAAATTTATTTAGGGGATCTTTTTGAGAGAATCCTCTGTAAAGTTCTTCTATGCATTTTTAATCTTCTAGCAGTTTCAGAAACGTTTCTGTTACAAAGTTCAAACACTCTATGAATATGTTCCCATTTTACTCTATCTGCAGACATTGGGTTTTCAGGAGGTTGCGCTTTTGCATCTGGATCAGCTAAAAGAGCTTTTTCAACATCGTCGGCATCTGCGGGTTTTGACAGGTAGTCAATAGCACCCTCTTTTATTGCTGCTACAGCAGTGGGAATATTACCATATCCTGTCAGCATTATTATTCTACTTTTGGTATTGTTGTTTTGTATTTCTTTTACAACCTCTAATCCGTTTCCATCGCCTAATCTTAAATCTACAACAGCGAATGCGGGTTTTTTATCCTTAATTGACATGATTCCTTTTTTCACACTTTCTGCTTGTGACACGAGAAAACCTTTTTTTTCCATAGCTCTTGCAAGCCTCTCTCTAAAAGGGTTATCATCATCAACTATAAGAAGTGATTTATCATCAAATTTACTTATATTTTGCATAATTTTTACTTATGAAAGCTATATAGGTACATTTTTAAAATTTTCAACAGGTACTTAAAAGTGTGAATAAAATACTTTACTTTACTTCTCATTTCTCATAATGAGGGAGTTATTATTAGAATTTGCATATCTAATATGCAAATTTTTTTTATTAAATTTTTTTTGAGGGGCTAAAATATGAAAAAATTTAAAAGTGTTGATGAATTAGTAAATCAACTCAAACCTTCTAATCCTGTTTATTGTATTAGGAGGCACACTCTGGAAAAAGCATCAAAGTTCTTTCAAAAGAACTTTAAAGGTAAAGTCCTTTATGCTGTAAAAACCAATCCTAACGAGTTAGTTTTAAAAACTCTGTTTAACTCTGGTATAAAAAATTTTGATATAGCATCAGTTAAAGAAATAGAAACAATCAAAAAAATTGCTCCGAACGCAAGTTGTCATTATATGCACACAGTCAAAAGTAGAGAAAGTATAAGCGATGCATACTTTAAATATGGAGTAAAATCATTTTCTTTAGATACAAAAGATGAGTTAATAAAAATTCTTGAAGCGACAAAAAATGCGAAAGATTTGGAATTATTTTTAAGAATATCAGTTTCAAACGAACATGCGGAAATTGATTTGTCAAAAAAATTTGGAGCAATATTTAATGAGGCTGTAGGTATATTAAGGTTAACTAAACAATATGCAAAAAAAATAGGTATTAGTTTTCACGTTGGTTCTCAATGCATGCATCCAATTTCGTATGCTAAAGGAATAAACGAAATTGGTAAATTAATAAAAAGAACTAAAATTTTACCTGATTATATTAATGTTGGTGGAGGTTTCCCATCAATTTATCCTGATTTAATTCCACAAAACTTAAAGAAGTATTTTGAACAAATCGAAGAAAGCATTCTGAGTCTAAATTTGGAAAAAAAACCAGAAATTATTTGTGAACCTGGGAGAGCTTTAGTAGCTGAAAGTGGATCAACAATTGTAAAAGTAATTCTTAGAAAAAAACAAAAATTATATATAAATGATGGAACTTATGGATCGCTTTTTGACGGAGGTGCACCAAATTTAGTTTATCCTTCTAAAATTATTACTGATGGTAGACAAGTTTCAAAAAAAATGACTGCTTTTGATTTTTATGGTCCAACTTGTGATAGTATGGATTATATGAAAGGTCCTTTCGTACTACCAAATAATATTAGAGAAGGTGATTATATAGAACTTGGTCAACTAGGTGGTTACGGTCTAACTTTCAGAACTCAGTTTAATGGTTTCTATTCTAACGATATTTATGAAATTGAGGACAAACCTATTATGTCTATGTACGAGAATAGTTTAAGTAATGAGTTTCTTGTTGCATAAATGTCTAATAAAAAAAAGTTAGGTCACAACAGTAAGCAAGATTTCCTTAAAAAGCAGGTTGAACATATTGATATTACATCTTTTGATGCAAGAAAAATAATTTCATCTATGGAAAAAATGTCCTTTGTTTCAAGAGAAACTGCAAACGCAGCGAATATTTTTGATGAGATGATAAAAGATAAAAATTGTACTATTTTTCTAACTTTAGCAGGCTCAACATCAGCAGCGGGTTGTATGAATATTTATAGAGACATGGTTAAATATAATATGGTTGACGCAATAGTAGCAACAGGAGCATCTATTATAGATATGGATTTCTTTGAAGCTCTTGGTTTTAAGCATTATCAAGGCTCACAGTTTCAGGACGACACTGAGCTAAGAAAAAATTATATTGATAGAATTTACGATACCTACATTGATGAGGAAGAACTTCAAATGTGTGATAAAATAATTTGTGATATTGCTGATAAATTAGAACCTAGAAGCTTTACTTCAAGAGAATTTATTAAGGAAATAGGTAAATATCTCAAGTCTAATTCAAAGAAAAAAGGTTCACTTATAGAAACAGCGTATGACAGTGATGTGCCAATATTTTGCCCTGCGTTTACTGACTCAAGTGCTGGCTTTGGTTTGGTTATGCATCAGAAAAAAAATCCAAAAAAACATGTCACAATTGACTCTATTAGAGAGTTTCGTGAACTTACAGAAATTAAAATTAGATCAAAAGGATCTGGACTTTTTATGATAGGTGGAGGTGTGCCTAAAAACTTTATTCAAGACACTGTTATTTGTGCTGAACTTTTAGGTAAAGAAGTAGAAATGCATAAATATGCTATACAAATTACTGTTGCAGACTCTAGGGATGGTGCCTGCAGTAGTTCGACTTTAAAAGAAGCAAGTTCATGGGGGAAAGTTGATGTTACAAAAGAACAAATGGTTTTTGCAGAAGCAACTAGTATACTTCCACTAATTGTTAGTGATGCATATCATAAGGGAAAATGGAAAGACAGAGTAAGAAAAAATTTTTCAAAAATATTCGGATAAAAAATTGAATTACTTATCTAATAAACTGGGATTTCTTGGCATTGATAATAAATTTAAAATAAAAGAAAAAGTTATAGTTGTTCCATTCGGGCTTGAAAAAACAGTAAGTTATGGAGGTGGAACAAAAAATGGCCCTAAAGAGATTATTAAGGCTTCTCATCAGGTTGAATTATATGATGAAGAGCTGAGTTGTGAACCATATAAAAGAATTGGAATTAAAACTTTAAAACCATTTAAAATTAATAAAAACATCAATAAGGCACTAAATACAATATCAGAAATTAACAAAAAAATTTTAGATAAAAATATTTTCCCATTAATACTTGGTGGAGAACATTCAATTACACCAGGTTGTATTACGCCGTTTGCAAAAAAATATAAAAATTTATGTATATTACATTTCGATGCACATGCAGATTTAAGAGAAAGTTATAATGGGGAAAGATTTTCACATGCTTCAGCTATAAAAAGATGTCTGGATTTTAAAAATGTTTCTGTGATTTCTTTTGGAATTAGAAATATCTCTAAAAATGAAGTCCAGTATCTAAAAAAAAACTCATCAAGGATAGAAATTTTTTGGGCTAAGGACAAAAAAAATTGGGATTTTAAAAAATTTAAAAAATTGATTAAAAATAAAACTGTTTATTTAACTTTTGATGTAGATGGTTTTGACTCAAGTATTATGCCTGCGACAGGTACACCTGAACCCGGTGGACTTTTCTGGGATGAAACACTTGAAATTATAAAGTTAGCTATAAAAAATTCTAATTTAGTTGGTGCAGATATCAATGAGTTAGCACCAATTAAAGGTTTTAATTCTTATAATTTTCTAGTTGCAAAACTAGCTTACAAAATTTTATCTTATAAATTTTATTATTGATGGTTAAATTGTTTTAAATGTTTTTGATAACATTCTAAAAGGAATAAGCATTAATAAAGTCACAATAATTTTTACTGATAAATCTCCAAAAGAAAGTGTTATCCATGGTATTCCAGTTCCATAAAAAGCTATTAAAAAAAATAAGAATGTATCGACTGTAGACCCAATTAAAGATGAAGTGAGTGGCGCAATAAACCATTTTTTTCTTCTCAGCTGGTCAAAAATTTTGACATCTAGAAGTTGTGCAACCAAAAAGGCTGTTCCTGAGCCCACTGCAATTCTTACAGAAATTAAATCTGCTAAATCAGTGGTAAAAAAAATTGTAAATAAGATACCTATCAAAAAACCTAAGTAAACAATTTTCCTTGCTGCTACTTTTCCGTACGATCTATTGGCCAAATCAGTAATCAGAAAGGCAACTGGATAACTCAAAGCTCCATAGGTTAGTAATTTATCTAATCCATAATATTTAATGGGAAATTGAACCAGATAATTTGATGTTAATACGACAACTCCCATTAAAAAAGATAGGACAACAAACTTTTGTTTCATTAAGCAGATTTATTAAATAAACTTTTTTTTATTTTTTTTAAACGTAAAGATAGGTTTTTTGCTTTTGCTGATTTAATAAATTGATCAAAACTTCCTTTTTTATCCACAGACCTAATTCCAGCATTTGATACATTTAATTTTAAACTTTTGTTTAAAATATCACTCTTAAATTTTACTTTTTTTAGATTTGGTAAAAATCTTCTTTTAGTCTTATTATTAGCATGGCTTACCTTATGACCTTTGAGTGGAATTTTACCTGTTAATTCACATTTCCTAGACATTTGAAGATTGATTGTATAGGCCCTCTAAAGTTGCCAGTCAAGATTATTTTTTAGTACCTTTGAGTTCTAAAATGTTTTTTACTCCACTTTTTTTAGCAATTTGAATTAATTCATTGTTAATTTTAGATATTATCCCTGGCCCCTTATAAACCATTCCGGTATATAATTGTACTAAACTTGCTCCATTTATAATTTTTTCATATGCTCCATAACCAGAATCAACACCTCCCACTCCAATAATATTAACTTTGTTATTTAAAAAATTATAAAATTTATTTATAAGTAAGTTAGATTTTAGCTCTAGAGGTTTTCCTGACAAACCTCCTTTTTCCAATTTATTAATATTTTTTAAATTTTCTCTGCTACTGTCAGTCGAATTTGAAATTATAATAGTTGAAATATCATATTTGATTAGTAATTCGGATATTTTCTCAATTTTTTCATTTTCGAGATCGGGAGAAATTTTGATAGCTATAGGTATATTTGTTTTTAATTTTTTTTTTTCAATTTTTATTTCACTCAAAAGTTCATCTAATTCGTTTTCATTGTGCAAGCTTCTCAAATTTTCAGTGTTTGGTGATGAGATATTTATGGTTAGATAGTCTGCTAACTTATAAAATTTATTTAAACAAATTACGTAATCTTTAATTCTATTTAAAGAATCCTTATTTGGTCCAATATTTATTCCTAATAAACCTTTTGGAGGATCTAATTTAATTCTAGAACTTACTTTATCTGCACCAGAATTGTTAAAACCAAGCCTATTTATTAAAGCTTCATCTTCTTCCAATCTAAAAACTCTAGGTTTTGAATTACCATATTGTTTTAATGGTGTCACTGTTCCTACTTCAACAAATCCAAAACCAAGTTTAAATAGTGAATTATATACTTCAGCATCTTTATCAAAGCCGGCAGCTATTCCAATTGGATTTGAAATTTTTTTTCCAAAAATTTCGATCTTTGTTGAATTGTCCTCAATGCTATTAAAAGGTATATAGTTGTATTTAAGTGCTTTGATCGCCAAATCATGAGCTAGTTCTGGATCAATTTTAAATATTAATGATCTAATTTTATTAAATATCATTTTATTTTGTTATTAATTAAATCTTTTGTTTCATTTACTCCAAAAAAACTTATAAAAAAACCCATTCTTGGCCCATTTTCATCACCAAATACAACTTCATAAATCAATTTAAACCAGTCTCTTAAATTTTCTTTATATCCATTATTCTTGCCTACTGTATAAATTTTTGTTTGGATATCCTCAGGACTCATATCGTCACTGCATTCATTTAAAATTTTTACCAATGCTTCTAAAGCAATTTTTTCATTTTCATTAGGTTTTTTATATTTTTTATTTTTTTTAATTATATCCTTATAATACTTAATTGCGTACCCGACCAAATGGTCAAAGATCGGATATTCTTTCTCTGTTATATTTTTTTTATTTTTTTTAATGAACTTCCATAAAAGTTCTTTATTGTCTGCATTGCTTGCTTCTGCCAAATTAAGCAACATAGAAAAGCTCATAATATATTTTTCTTTAGGTATTTTGCCATTATGAACATGCCAAACAGGATTCATTAAAATTTGTAAATCACTTTGGCTTTTACTTTTCTCTATAAAATCTAAATACTCATCAACAGCTTTAGGGACTATTTCTTTATAAAGTTTTTTTGCTCTTTTTGGATTTTGATACATAAATAAAGATAAACTTTCTGGAGAAGCATATTCTAACCATTCTTCTATAGTTATTCCATTTCCTTTTGATTTTGAAATTTTTTCACCCTTTTCATCTAAAAATAATTCATATGCAAAACCTGCTGGACTTGATTTGCCAAGTAACTTAATAATTTTTGTAGATATTACTGCACTTTCTATTAGGTCTTTCCCATACATTTCAAAATCAACATCTAAAGCATACCATCTCATAGCCCAATCCACTTTCCATTGAAGTTTACAACCTCCATCTAAAATATTTTTTTCAAGTTTTTTTCCATTATTATTGAATATTATATTCGAATTTTTTTCGTCTATTTCCAATATTGGAATTTCTAAAACTTGCCCAGTATCAGAACAAATAGGTAAAAAAGGTGAGTATGTTTTTTGTCTTTCTTTTCCTAGTGTTGGGAGAACTATATTCATTATTCCATTGTAATTTTTTAAGATTAATTTTAATGTTTCATTAAAATAACCTGACTTATAAAGTTCTGTTGAACTTTTAAAAGTATATTTGAAATTAAATTCATCTAAAAATTTTTTTAACATTTCATTATTATGTTCCCCAAAACTTTTGTATTTACCAAATGGATCTGGCACTTCAGTAAGTGGTTTGTGGAGATTTTCTTCTAGTTTTTTTGGATTTGGAATATTTTCTGGAACTTTTCTTAATCCATCCATATCGTCAGAAAATGTAATTATTTCTTTTGGTATATCCGTAATTTGATTTAAAGCATTCAAAACCATTGAAGTTCTAGCTACCTCGGCAAATGTTCCGATATGTGGTAATCCACTAGGACCATATCCGGTTTGGAGGGTTATTTTTTTCTTTTTATTTATATTGGATTTTCTCTCTTTAAGAATCTTTTTTGCCTCTACAACTGGCCAGGAGTTTGTTTTATCTAAATTATCTTTATTAATCACAGACTTTTCCAAAAATTCATATATTTGGTTGTTTTTACCAATTCTTATAGTGTTGAAATTTATTTACCATAAAATAATGTTCAAACAAAATGCCCAATTATAAAACAGTTTTTTTTACCCTAGGAATATTACAAATAATACTTGGAATTTTTATGATTATTCCAATCATTACACAACTTCTTTATATGGAGTTTGACTCTTCATTCGTTATTTCATCATTAATAACATTAATCTTTGGTATATTATTTGTAATATCAAATCTTGACTATGATAAAAAAATTAACTTGCATCAAGCTTTCCTGATAACATCCTTATCTTGGATAACTATAGCAATTTTTGGGTCACTACCTTTATTTTTTTCAGATTTAAATTTAAGCTTTACTGATGCTTTTTTTGAAAGTATGTCTGGAATAACCACAACAGGATCTACTATTATTACAAATTTAGAAAGTGCCCCAAAAAGCATACTTCTTTGGAGAGCATTATTACAATGGCTCGGTGGAATCGGAATTATTGTAATGGCAATAACTTTAATGCCAATAATGAACGTGGGAGGAATGTTGTTATTTAAAGTTTTAAATACAGATTCTTCAAATGATGTTTCTCCATCTACTAAAGAAGTTTCGTTAAAACTAATTTTGATATACTTAGGTTTAACTCTTCTGTGTGCAATTTCATATAAATTTTTTGGAATGAATATTTTTGATAGTTTAACTCACTCAATGACAACAATAGCCACGGGTGGTTTTTCTAATTACAACGACTCTATTGGTCATTTTAATAGCTCAAAAATAGAACTAACTGCTATGTTTTTTATTATACTGGGTAGTATACCTTTTATTGCATATGTAAAATTTATTAATGGGAATAAAAAGATATTCTTTAATGACTCTCAAATAAAAACTTTTATAAAAATAATTTTTTTCTCAATAATTATTCTTTTATGTTTCTTATTAATAAAAAATAATAGTTTTTCTATATCGTATCTTAGATCTGTGAGTTTTAATATAATTTCTATATTAACAGGAACTGGTTATGTTACAAAAGAGTTTGACCAATGGGGAACTTTTCCATTATTTTATTTTTTATTATTAATGTTTATAGGTGGATGCGCAGGTTCAACCACTTGTGGTATTAAAATATTTAGAGTTCAAATACTTTATAGTTTTATTGTAAACCAATTAAAAAAAGTTGTTTATCCAAGGGGTATATTTGTTATTAAATATGAAAATAATAATATTAATGATAAATTTTTAGCATCAATTATTTCTTTTATATATCTTTATATAGTTATTTTTTTTTCTTTAACTGCACTTCTGTCTTTAACTGGTCTAGATTTTGTTACCTCAATTTCTGGAGCTGCAACTTCAATATCTAATGTAGGGCCTGGCCTAGGTTCAGTTATTGGGCCAAATGGTAATTTTTACAGTCTTCCTGATACCTCAAAATGGATTTTGAGTGCAGGAATGATTTTAGGTAGATTAGAATTATTTGCTATATTAATAATATTCTTACCATCTTTTTGGAAAAAATGATTGAAATAAAAAAACAAAAAAAATTTAAAGATATTATTAAATATTACTTTGATAAAAGAATGTCTAAAATTTTGCTTCTTGGATCCATAAGTGGTTTTCCATGGGTAATAATAGGAAGTAGTTTGAGCTTATGGTTGAAAGAGGAAGGCTTATCGAGAACAACGATTGGTTGGGCGGGTCTTATTTTTGCAGTTTATGCATTTAATTATCTATGGGCACCCTTAATCGACAGAATTTATATACCTTACTTAACAAAAAAAATTGGGCATAGAAAATCTTGGATTTTTTTAATGCAAATTGTAATTTTATTGAGCTTAATTTTTTGGAGTTTTGTTGAACCAACCAATAACCTCGGATTAGTTATTGGTGCAGGTCTTATTGTGGCATTAGCATCCTCTACTCAAGATATTACTGTAGACGCACTGCGAATTGAGCAAATTAACGAAAATGAAAAAGAAGCGATGGCTGCGGGGGCTGCGGTTGCTGTGGTAGGATGGTGGTCAGGTTATAAATTAGGAGGGGTTTTAGCGTTAAATTTAGCGCAATATTTTGAAAATTTAGGATTAGTAAATTATTGGCAAATTACTTTTATTGGCCTCGGCATGGTAGTAGTATTGCTTAATTTAGCTTTATTATTTATAAATGAAAAAAGTTTTTCAACTAAACAAGTAATTCAAAATAAACTTGACCAAAAAATATTAAACAAATTAAATAAAAAAAATATTTTTACAAAGGTTATAGCTTGGTTATCATCAACCATTTCTGGACCACTGATAAGTTTTTTCAAAAAAAATGGATTTTCAATAGCACTAGGTATAATATTTTTTATCTTTTTATTTAAAGTTGGAGAGGCTTTTTTAGGAAGAATGTCTGTGATTTTTTATAAAGAAATCGGCTTTACAAAATTAGACATAGCACTTTACTCAAAAACTTTTGGTTGGATCACAACTGTGGTATTTACCTTGCTAGGTGGTTTATTTACAATTAGATCAGGAATTATAAAATCAATGTTTCTCGCTGGAATACTTATGGCTTCAACTAACATTCTTTTTACCGTATTGGCATGGAGTGACAAATCCTATATTTTATTTGCATTAGCAGTAGTTTTAGATGATGTAGCAGCAGCATTTGCAACAGTTGCATTTGTTGCTTTTATATCCTTGCTTGTAGATAGAAACTATACAGCAACCCAATATGCTCTATTAGCTTCGATAGGAACGGCAGGCAGAACAACTCTTGCTTCATCCTCTGGGGCATTAGTTGACTGGTTGAACGGTGATTGGGGTATTTTTTTTATAATAACAGCTTTAATGGTCATACCTTCTTTAATATTACTTTACAGAATAAAAGATAAAATTAAACTTAATGACTAGTATGTACTCAACATCAATAGTAAAAAATATTTATAAAAAACCCTCTATTATATCTAGTATTGAAAGCCAAATTTTATATGGTGAAAAATTTAAGATAATTAAAAAAAAAAAAAATTGGCTAAAAATTAAAACAGAAAATGACAATTATAAAGGTTATATAAAGAACAACAAATACAAAAAGTATCTTAAGCTTTCATATAAGTGTTACAATCTAAAAACTAAAATATTTTCAAAACCTAATATAAAAAACTTTATTAAAAAAAAATATTTAACTTTTAATAGTAGAATTCCTGTATTTAGAAGGGAAAAACAATTCATAGAATTCGAAAAAAATAAATGGGTATTATTTAAAGATTTAAAATCATTAAAGCATAAAGAAAAAAACTTTTTTAAAATTTTAAAAAAATTTATTAATTGTAGATACCTTTGGGGGGGGAAATCTTTCTTAGGATTAGATTGCTCTGCGTTAATACAACTTTATTATATTTATAATGATAAGTTTTTTCCTAGAGATACAAAAGATCAAATTAATTTTAAAAAAGGCAAATATATGGTTAAAAATTTTATGAAAGGTAATATAATTTATTGGAAGGGTCACGTTGCAATATGTATAAATTCAAAAAAATTAATTCATGCTTATGGACCAAAAAAAAAAGTTATAATAATGGACATTAAAAATACTATAAAACTTATAAAAAAAACTGCTTATTTAGAGGTAAAAAAAATTACAAAAATTTAAAAAATGGATTTACAAACCAAATTTCAATCGTTAGTTAATAAACTAAATATAGGCCAGATAGATGAAGTAATTTTTGAAGCTACACATTTGAACAAAAAACATCCTGATCAAGAGGCTTTTTATAATTTGCTTGCTATAGCATATCAGTTAAAAGGTGAGGCTGAAAAATCAATCGAACTGCTAGAGAATGCTCTAAGAAGAAGTAAAAATAACCATAATTTCTTGAACAATCTTGGATTAAGTTATTTCAAAATAAAAAACTATCTAAAAGCAGAAGAATTTTTTTTAAAAGTTTTAGAAATTAAACCAAAATATATTAATGCAATAAATAATCTCGCATCCTTATATGAAGAATTAAACCAATTTGAAAAAGCTAAAAAATTATTAGAGGAGTCACTAAAAATTAATTCAGATGTTTTGGAAACAAACTATAATTATGCTTCTTTGCTCCAGACTCTAGGTTCATTCATTGATGCAAAAAAATATTATAGAAAAACTTTAGAATTAAATAATAATTTTACTAAAGCTGATAGGGCTCTTGCTATGTTGGAAAAATACAAAATAGATAATAATCATATTAAAGAGATAGAAAATAAAATCAAAAATAAAAATTTACATAAAGATAATATCAAAGATTTAAGTTTTGGGTTAGGTAAAATTTACGAGGATATAGGCGATTATGAAAAATCTTTTTTTTATATTAATAAAGCAAATAAATTAAAAAAAGAACTTACAGGTTATAATTTTAAAAATGATAAAGATCTATTTGATAAAATAGTAAAATTATATAACAAAATTAATTCTAATAATATTCCGCAAAACAAAGTTGAAAAAAAGGTTATTTTTATTTTAGGTATGCCAAGAACAGGGACTTCTTTAGTTGAGCAAATCATATCTAGTCACAGTAAAGTTTTTGGAGCTGGAGAAATATTATTGCTATCAAATTTTTTTCAAAGTTTTTTTAAAAAAGATAATAAAAGTGAAGACTTGGAAAAAACAATTTATCAATACAAAAATAATTATTTAAAGATTTTATCAAAAATGACAGACTTAGAAATTATAACTGACAAGGCACCATTAAACTTTAGATGGATAGGTTTCATTAAATTAATGTTACCAAATTCTAAAATTATTCATTGTACAAGAGATCCCTTTGAAAGTGGTTGGTCTATATTTAAAAATGAATTTGAAGGTGGAATGTTTTTTTCTAATAATCTTGAAGATATAGCAAACTATTTTAAACTTTATAAAAAACTCATGCTGTTTTGGAAAGAGAAATTTAAAGATGAAATATTTGAAATAAAATATGAAGATTTGATAAATAGTTCAGAAGCAATAATAAAAAAATTAGTAAATTTTTGTAATTTAGAATGGGAAAAAGAATGTTTACAATTTTATAAAAATAAAAAATCAATTAAGACTGTAAGTTTTGCACAGGCTAGAAAGCCCATATATACAAATTCTGTAAATGCTACTTTAAATTTTAAAAAATTCCTTAAGGATCTTGAAAATAATTTAAAAAATTAGTCTCTTCCAAAATTAGGTTTATCAATATCCTGTTTTAATTGGAGAATTTCTTTTCTTACTTTTTTTGAATTAACAAGCTTATTTAAAATTTTTTTATTTTCTTTTCTTTGAATATTTTTTTTAAATTGATTTAAATTTTTAATAAATAAGTTTATTCCTTTAATCATATTACTTTGATTATGAAAAAAAATATCTCTCCACATAATTTCGTTCGAAGCTGCAATTCTAGAGAAATCCCTAAGTCCGCCAGCACTATATTTAATAATATTTTTTTTGTGGAACTTTTGAGTATCTTGTGCTGTTCTTATTAAATTGTAAGCAATTAAATGTGGAAGATGGCTAGTTATAGCGAAAATTTTATCGTGATTTTCTATATCCATTTTGACAATTTTTGAACCCATTTTATTCCAAAATTTTATTAACTGATTTAATTTTTTTAAATTGTTTTTCTTTTCTTGAATAATAATACACCATTTGTTTAAAAAAAGATTCTTGTTTCCATAATCAGGACCACTTTTTTCTGCACCTGCGATTGGATGGCTTGAAATCCAACTTAAATCTTTTTTCAAATATTTTCTCTTTAGAGTTTTAATATTTTTCTTTGTTGATCCAACATCTGTTATTAGACAATTGGGCTTGATATATTTATTTAGTTTAAATATTATTTTTTTATACTCACTCATAGGAGTACAAATTATTACAAAGTCTACATTAGAAACTTTGTTATTTAATTTTTTTAGTAGCTTATATTTAATTTTTAATTTTTTTAATTTTCAAAAGTTTTTTTTTGATTTTTCAACTACTATTATTTCTTTTGACAATTTTTTGGAATTAATAGCTCTTAAAATAGATGAGCCAATTAGCCCACAACCAACGATAAGAGTAGATTTAAACATTTTTAAAAATCCTATCTATTTCCTTCAGAAAAAAAATATTTTCTTTCTTATTACCAATTGTTAATCTTAGACAATTTTTAATATTATAAGTTTTCATTTCTCTTAAAATTAAACCTTTCTTTTGCAATTTTGCTTCAACTTTATTTGCACTCATTTTACATACACTAAAATTAAGTAAAAGAAAATTTGCACTAATTTTATTTGAGTAAATATTATATTTCTCTAAATGCTTTTTTACTTTTTTACTCCAAAATAAATTGTGTTTTACTGATTTTTTTATAAATTTATTATCCTTTAATGCCTCTATAGCACATTCTTGAGCAATTTTATTTACATTAAATGGTGGTTTAATTTTATAAAGCTCATTAATAATTTTTTTATCTCCATAACCCCACCCCACTCTCAAAGAAGCTAAACCATAAATTTTGGAAAATGTTCTTAATATAAAAACATTTTTTTTGTTTTTAAAAATATTTAATCCTGAAGAGTAGTTTTTATCATTCATATATTCATCATATGCATCATCGATAACTAGTAATATTTTTTTATTAAGTTTTTTTCTTAAGTCTAATAAATCTTTTTTGTAAAGATAAGTTCCAGTTGGATTATTGGGATTAGCAAGAAAAACAATTTTAGTTTTATTATTTACTTTCTTCAAAATTTCATTAACTGAAATTACAAAATTATTTTCCTTAGCTAAAATTACTTTTGCGCCGACTATAGATGCATATATTCTATACATAAGAAAACTATATTCTGGAACTATTACTTGATCATTGGGTTTTATAAATAATTGGCACAGCATTTGAATTATTTCATCAGATCCCGATCCGCAAATGATTTTTTTTTTTATCGCAATTAAACTTTTTAGAGATAGCTTTTATTAAAACTTTCGATTTGCTATCTGGATATTTAAAAATATTATGTTTTTTATTCTTTAAGACTTTTAATACTTTGCTACTCACACCAAGAGCAGATTCATTTGCAGACAATTTAATCACTTTTCCATCCCTTTTGAGTGAAGATTTGCCTGGGCGATATGCCTTAAAATTGATGTTTCTAAAAGTTATCATAAGCTTATTTCTTATATTTTTTAACCTTTATAGATAAAAAATAAAGTATTTACATAAAATAAGTAATTATTCTCAAAAAAATTGACATATAAAAAACTATCCTGTAAAAAATTGATGCGCTGATTTAACTGAATTGCGAGCGCTATAAAAAAACCGCTAAATAAGTTTTTTTACCTCTCAATTCAAAAAAAGAAAAAATGAACAAAATTGATAAGGTTAAAAAAATAATAGTTGAAAAACCACTTAAGCTTGACTGTGGAAAAACTATATCTAACTTTCCATTGGCATATGAAACCTACGGTACTCTTAATTCCAAAAAAGATAATGCAATTTTAGCTTTTCATGCTTTAACGGGAGATCAGTTTGCTTCTGGAAGAAATCCTATTACAGATAGAGAAGGTTGGTGGAATTATGCTTTAGGCCCAGATAAATCTATAGATACAAATAAATACTTCGTAATTTGTGCGAATGTAATTGGGGGCTGTATGGGATCCTATGGACCGAGCAGTATTGACGAAAATACTGGTAAACCTTTTGGAACTAATTTTCCAGTAATTACAATAAATGATATGGTAAACGCGCAGTATCATTTATTAGAATTCTTTAAAATTAAGAAATTATTTTCTGTAGTGGGTGGATCAATGGGAGGTATGCAAGTTCTCCAATTTGTGTCAAATTTTCCAGATAAGTCTCACACAGCTGTCCCAATAGCTTGTACTGCAAGTCATTCTGCACAAAATATAGCCTTAAATGAATTGGGGAGACAATCTATAATGGCAGATCATAATTGGTCAAATGGATTTTATGAAGAGAATAATAAGTCTCCAGATAAGGGTCTTTCAGTTGCTAGAATGGCTGCTCATATCACTTATTTATCAAAAAAAGGTCTTCAGGAAAAATTTGGAAGAAAATTGCAGGAAAGAGACGATTTAAAATTTAGTTTTGATGCAGATTTTCAAATTGAAAGTTATCTAAGATACCAAGGTTCAGTTTTTGTTGATAGGTTCGATGCGAACAGCTATTTATATATTACTAGGGCAATGGACTATTTCGATTTAACCAAACAATTTCATGGAAATCTATCAAAAGCCTTTGAAAAAAGTAAAACAAAATTTTTCATAATTTCTTTTACCTCAGACTGGCTTTATCCAACCTCTGAAAATCGAGAAATAGTTATAGCATTAAATGCAATAGGTAAAGATGTAGGATTTGTTGAAATTAAATCTGATAAAGGTCACGACTCATTTTTACTAGATGTACCTGATTTTTTATTTACTTTGAAAAACTTTTTAAACAACGCTTATAACAATATTAATGAAAAAAGAATTTAATATAATTTCGAAACTTATTAAAAAAGACTCAAAAGTCTTAGATGTTGGTTGTGGAGATGGAGAACTTATGAAGTATATATATGAAAATATTACTAAAGATATAAGGGGGATAGAAATATCAAAAAAAAAAGTTCAAAAATGTGTTGCCAAAGGATTAACTGTTATTGAAGGAAATGCAGAAAAAGACCTTTTGCAATTTCCTCATTTATCTTTTGATTATGTGATTTTAAGTCAAACTCTTCAGGCATTTTTGGAGCCCGAAAAAGTATTAAATGAGTTATTAAGAGTTGGAAAAAAAGCAATCGTTACAATACCTAATTTTGGATATTGGAAAGTACGACTTAATTTGCTATTTAAAGGAAAAATGCCAGTTACAAAAAATCTTCCTAACGAATGGTATAACACACCAAATCTTCATATGTGTACTATTAAAGATTTTGTTGATTTTTGTGCACAAAGAAAAATAAAAATAAATAGTTCAAACCTTAATATTAAGAATCTGTTTTCAGAGTTAGGTATATTTATACTTGAGAAGTAAATGATTATAGAAACTATCAAATGCTTACAAGACAACTACTCATATATTATAGTAGATAAAACAATTAATTCAGCTTGTGTAATAGACCCAAGTGAAGCTCTTCCAATTATTGAATTTTTAGAAAAAAAAAAAAATAAATCTAGATTTTATTTTAAATACACATCATCATTACGACCATGTCGGAGGAAATAAAATATTAAAAGAAAAATATGGCGCAAAAGTTTTAGGTTTTTTTGAAGACAAAGAGAGAATACCTGAGATAGATATATTGCTGAAAGATAATGAAATATGGAAAAATGATAATTTCGAAGCAAAAATAATTCATATACCTGGACATACATCAGGACATATTTGTTATTACTTTAAAAATGAAAAAATAGCTTTTACCGGAGATACACTTTTCTCCTTGGGTTGTGGGAGAATTTTTGAAGGAACATACGACCAAATGTACAATTCTTTAAATAAACTAAAAAAATTACCAAGGGATACTAAAATCTTTTGTGGTCATGAATATACTTATAAAAACGCACTATTTTGCATTGAACATGACAAAGAAAACGAAAAATTAAAAAAAAAATATTTGGATATTAAAGAAAAAATAAACCAGAAAATACCAACAGTTCCATCTATACTAAGCGAAGAATTAGACTGTAATATTTTTTTGAGAGCTAAAAATATAGAAGACTTTTCAAAATTAAGAGATTTAAAGGATAATTTTTAACTTAATTCATCTTGACTAAAATTGGTCTAGAACTATATTGCTGCTTATAAAAACAAGGATTTATAATGTCGTTTGCAATAATTCAAACAGGTGGAAAACAGTATAAAGTTAGTGCTGGTGAAATACTTAAGATTGAAAAAATTGAAAATCAAAAAGAAAAATCTAAAATAGAATTTAAAGATATTTTGGCCTACGGAGACGATAAAGTTGCTGAATTAGGTTCGCCGAAAATTGAAGGTGCAAAAGTTGAGGCTGATGTTCTTAAAAATGGTAAGAACAGAACGGTACTTATATTTAAAAAAAGAAGAAGAAAAAATTCAAGAAGAAAAAACGGTCATAGACAAGAATTTTTATTGATAAAAATAAGAAAAATATTTTCAAAAGATGGAAAAATTTTATCTGAGGCATCAGAAATTTCAAAAACAAAAACAAAATCAGAAGAAAAAAAAGAAATAAAAAAAAAAGAAACTAGGTAGACTATGGCAACAAAAAAAGCAGGTGGATCATCAAGAAATGGAAGAGATAGTGCTGGTCGAAGACTCGGAGTTAAAAAATATGGAGGTCAACAAGTTATTCCTGGTAATATAATAGTAAGGCAAAGGGGAACTAAAATCTTCCCTGGGGAACATGTCGGTATGGGAAAAGATCACTCAATTTTTTCAAAAATAAAAGGAACTGTTGAGTTTAAAAAAACTAAATCAGATAGAACATTTGTTTCTGTAAAACCCAATTAATATACAACATAAAAATATTACAGGTGTTGTATTATGAAATTCTTAGATCAAGTTAAAATTTTTATTAAAGCAGGAGATGGTGGCTCTGGGTCCCCAAGTTTTAGAAGAGAAAAGTTTATAGAATTTGGAGGACCAGATGGAGGTGATGGTGGAAAAGGTGGTTCGATAATTCTTAAGTCTGAAAGAAATTTAAATACTTTAATTGATTATAGATATCAGCAGCATTTTAAATCTGAAAGAGGTGGGGATGGAAAAGGAAAAAATCAAACTGGCAGAGGAGGAAAAGACCTATACTTAAAAGTTCCGGTTGGAACTCAAGTATTTGAAGAAGATAATAAAACGTTAGTTTTTGATTTTAAAAATCAGAATGAGGAATTTGTTGTTGCAAATGGAGGAAGAGGAGGTTTTGGTAACACTAAATTTAAATCTTCAACAAATAGAGCTCCAAAAAAATTCACAAAAGGCACTAAGGGTGAGGAATTTTGGATTTGGCTACAACTAAAAACTATAGCTGATATAGGAATTATAGGTTTACCAAACGCAGGGAAGTCAAGTTTGCTAGCTAGCATCACAAGGGCAACTCCAAAAATTGCAAATTATAAATTTACAACTCTAAATCCAAACTTAGGTGTTGCAGTTTACGATGATAAAGAAATAACTTTAGCAGATATACCAGGTTTAATTGAAGGTGCACATAAAGGTGCAGGACTAGGAATTAAGTTTTTAAAACATATAGAAAGATGTAAAACCTTACTACATTTAATTGATGCAAATGAAGAAGAGTTGATAAATATTTATAAACAAGTTAGGCATGAACTAAATAAATATAGTAAAGAATTATTAAAAAAGAAGGAACTTATAGTTTTTAATAAAATTGACTTAATTGATAAAAAAATATTGAATAAAAAAATAGAGAAATTTGAAAGTAAAATAAAAAAAAAGGTCTTAATTCTTACAACTCTAAAAAAATCTTCGGTTTCGCAAATTAAATCAAAATTGGTTAATTATGTATCTTAAAAATTCAAAAATTATAGCAATAAAAATAGGATCATCGCTTTTAATCGATGATAAAAATAGAATTCGTAGCAAGTGGTTATCTGAATTTTCAAAAGATATCCGGCAGTTATTAGATGAAAATAAAAAAATAATTATTATTAGTTCTGGTGCTATAGCACTTGGTTGTAAAAAAATGAATTTAAATAAAAAAAATCTTAAACTCGATAAAAGCCAAGCAGTTGCATCAGTCGGTCAAATAGAATTAATGAATTTATTTAATAATACTTTTAAAAAAAAAAAAATAAATATATCGCAAATCCTACTTACTCTTGAAGACACTGAACAAAGAAGAAGAGCTATAAATGCAAAAAGAACTATAAATAATTTATTTGAATTAGGTTTTGTCCCAGTAGTAAATGAAAATGATAGTATAGCAACGACTGAAATAAAATATGGAGATAACGATCGATTAGCATCTAGAGTAGCACAAATCTCTAGCGCAGACTGTCTTGTTTTGCTTTCGGACGTAAATGGACTTTATACAAAAAATCCAAAAATTTATAAAGATGCGAAATTAATTAAAGAAATAAAAAATATTGATGATCATATAAAAAAAATAGCAAAAAAAAGTATTGGTATTTACGGGACTGGAGGAATGAAAACTAAAATAGATGCTGCAAAAATTTGTCAACTGTCTGGATGTATAATGGCAATTGCCAACGGTTTATCAGCTAGACCTTTAAAAAATATAATTAAAGAAAATAACTGTACTTGGTTTTTAACAAAAGTTTCGAAATTAGATGCAAGAAAAAAATGGATAATAGGTTCAGTTTCTCCCAAGGGAACAATTGTTATTGACGATGGTGCTATAAAAGCCCTAAAATTGGGTAAAAGTTTACTAGCTGCAGGTATTAAAAAAGTAAATGGAAAATTTAATAAAGGCGACCATATAAAAATATTAGACAAGAATATGCGAGAATATGCGATAGGCTTGAGTTCTTTTACATCAGATGAAATTTTAAAAATTAAAGGCCAGCATTCAAATAAGATTTTTGATTTATTAGGATATATAACTAAATCTGAAGTAGTGCATAAAGATGATATGGTTGAGGTTTAAAAATGAAATATTTACACGAATTAGGAAAAAAATCTAGAGAAGCTTTTTCAAATAATATAGACACTAAAATAAAAAATAAAGTCTTAAATAATTTTATAATATTAATAAATAAAAGAAGAAGTTCTATTATTAATCAAAATAAAAAAGATATAAAAAACGCTAAAAAAAAAGGATTAAGAGAAAATTTAATCAATAGATTGGTTATAGACTCAAATAAAATTGATCAGATAATATCCTCAATAAAATTAATAACTAAATTAAAAGATCCAGTAAACAAAACTTTAGATAGTTGGCGAAGACCGAATGGCCTTATAATAAATAAAACTACAATCCCTATAGGAGTTATAGCTGTAATTTATGAAAGTAGACCAAATGTAACTTCTGATGTTTCTAGTTTATGTTTTAAATCCGGAAATTGCGTTATTTTAAAAGGAGGGTCAGAGGCATATTTTACCAACAAAATATTGGTTGATTTATTTAGAAAATCTCTAAGAAAATGCAATGTTAATGAAAATTTTGTTCAATTTGTAAATGTTAAAAATAGAAAAGTTGTAGATTTTATGCTGTCAAAAATGGAGAAATATTTAGATGTCGTTATCCCAAGAGGAGGCAAAGGATTGGTAAAAAGGGTACAAAAACTTTCAAAAGTTTCTGTGATAGGACACTTGGAGGGTATTTGCCATACCTATATTGATCAAGATGCTAGTCTTGATATGGCTGTAAAAATTGTAAAAAATGCTAAATTAAGAAATACTGCAATATGCGGAGCTACTGAAACTTTGCTTATACATAATAAAATTATTAAAAAATTTTCAAAAAAAATAATAAATTCATTAGAATCAAATGGTTGCAAAGTATATGCAGACACCAAGATAAGAAGAATTTTTAAAGGCAATTCTAGTTTAGCAAAAGAAAAAGATTGGTCCACAGAATATCTCTCAGCTCAAATATCAATAAAATCTGTAAAAAATATTTATGAGGCAATTGATCATATAAACAAATATGGAACTATGCATACTGATGCAATTATTACAAAAAATAAAAAAAATGCTAAAATTTTTATTAAAGGTGTAAAAAGCTCAATTGCGATTCATAATGCTTCAACGCAGTTTGCTGATGGAGGAGAATTCGGTTTTGGTGGTGAAGTAGGAATTTCGACAAATAAAATGCCTCCAAGAGGGCCTGTTGGGTTAAATCAATTAGTATCTTATAAATATGAGATTATAGGAAAAGGACAAATAAGAAAATAAATTGAAAAAAGAAAAAAAAAGAATTGGAATTTTAGGTGGAACTTTTGATCCTGCCCATAAAGGCCATGTTGAAATATCCAAAGAAGCAAAAAAAAAATTCAAACTTAATAAAGTTTTTTGGGCAATTACTAAAAAAAATCCTTTTAAAAATCAGAGTCTAATAGACCTAAAAAAAAGAATTAGTTTAGCAAAAAAATTAAATATAAAAAATAGGTTTATTAAAGTTTCTTTTTATGAAAAAAAAATTAAATCAAATAGAACAATTGATTTAATAAAATACTTTAAAAAAAAATATAAATATTCAGATCTTTTTTTAATAATTGGAGCTGATAATTTAATAAATTTTCATAAATGGAGAAATTACAAAAAAATTACTAAATATTGCAAAATTTTAGTATTTGATAGAACAAATTACAGATCTAAATCATTAAAATCTATATCCTATAAAAAAATCTCTAAAAGGGAATTAGAATTTATTAAGTTTAATAAGGTCAATATTTCTTCTTCAAAATTAAGAAAAATTTGATAGTCTAAACAAAATTAATGGATAAAATTTCAAATTTAAAATCTATAATCTTAAATACTTTAGATAAAAACAAAGCTTTAGATATAATTAGCATAGATCTTGCAAACAAAAGTTCAATCGCGGACTACATGATAATTGCAAGTGGAACTTCGTCAAGACATATTCAATCACTTTCTGAACAGGTTTTAGATAAAATCAAATCTTATGGTTTTAAGAACTGTAAAATAGAAGGAAGTGAAAGCAATGATTGGAAATTAATTGATGGCATAGATATAGTTGTTCATATTTTCAACCCTGAAAAAAGAAAGTTTTACGAATTAGAAAAAATGTGGTCAGAATTAATACCAAAAGAAAAAATACTGATATGAAAAAAATATTTTATAGTCTATTTCTTCTATTTTTTTTGTTTTTGCCAAAAACTTCTAATTCAGCATCTGAAAATGATATTTATGAAAAAATAGATTTATTTAGTGAAGTATTAGAAAAGATTAAAAAAGAATTTGTAGAAGATGTTGATGAAAGCGAAGTAATGGATGCTGCAATAAATGGTGTTTTAGAATCATTAGATCCATATTCTTCTTATATGTCACCAGAAACTCTTAAAAATATGCAAACAGAAACTAGTGGTGAATTTGGTGGATTGGGTATTGAAGTAAGTATGGAAAGTGGAGTTGTAAAAGTTATATCACCAATAGATGAGTCCCCAGCATATAAAGTTGGTGTTAAAGCAGGAGACTACATCGTGAAAATTAACGAACATCAAGTTCAAGGAAAAACTCTTACCGAAGCTGTGGATTTAATGAGAGGTCCAGTAGGGTCGGATATAGAAATAACAGTAAGAAGAAAAGGGGTAAGAAAAGCTTTGGTTTTTAAAATAACAAGAGAAATAATAAAAATACAATCTGTTAAGTCTAAAATAATTGAAGATAATGTAGGTTATGTAAGATTAACTGCTTTTAACGAAAATAGTAGCAACCAATTAAAGAAAAAAATTAACGAGTTTAATAAAAATAATAATTTAAAAGGGTATATTTTAGATTTAAGGAATAATCCTGGTGGTCTATTATCACAAGCTATTAAAATTTCAGATTTTTTTTTAACAGAAGGTGAAATAGTATCAACTAAATCAAGAAAAGAATCTGAAAACAGAAAATGGCTTGCCAATAAGGGTGATATTACTGAGGGCAAAACCTTAATTATTTTAATTAATAATGGATCAGCTTCAGCATCAGAGATTGTTGCTGGTGCGCTAAGAGATAATAAAAGAGCTATTTTGATTGGGGAAAATAGTTATGGAAAAGGTTCAGTTCAATCAATTATTCCATTAAAAAATAAAGGTGCAATAAGATTAACAATTTCTAAATATTATCTACCATCTGGCAAATCAATATCTGAAATAGGTGTAATGCCGGACATAGAAATTTCAGAGGACTCTGAAGAATTTCGAATAAACACAGAAAATGATAACCAACTTAATTTTGCAGTTAAATTATTAAATGGTTAATATTAGTAAAAGGTATAAAAATTTACCTTTAAGAGAGGGTGTTGGTATAATTTTACTAAATGAAAAAAATAAAATATTTGTAGGAAAAAGGATTGATAATCCAAATGATTACTGGCAAATGCCACAAGGTGGTATTGATAAAGGTGAGAATAGTTATAAAGCTGCATTAAGAGAGCTTGAGGAAGAAACTGGTATTAAAAATGTTTCTTTAATCAAAGAAATCAATGGATTTGTTTCTTATAATTTACCAAATAATTTATTAGGTATAATTTGGAAGGGTAAATACAAAGGTCAAAAGCAAAAGTGGTTCATAATGAAGTTTACTGGGAAGGAAAGTGAGATAAATATAAGTACAAATAAACCCGAATTCTCAGATTGGAAATGGATTAACCCTGAAACAATCACTGATAAAGTAGTCGATTTTAAATTAGATGTTTATAAAAAACTAAAGGCTGAAATACAAAAAGTTATATCTAATTAGAACTAATAGATTTTAATACGTCAATTTTTTGGGACAATAAATACTTTTTTTGATCTTCTAATTTTTCTTCAAGTAATTGTTTTTCAGCATCTCGAATAGAATCACTAACAAATTTTGTGTCTAGTTTGTCAGTCAAAAATATTGAACTTGTTAAAATAGATAATGAATTGTCTTTGAACTCTAAAATACCATCTTCTACATAAAATTTTTCCTCTCCACTTTTTGAAAAAACTTTAATAATACCTGGTTTTAAAAAAGAAATTATAGAGATATGGTCACTAAGTATGCCCATTTCTCCTTCAAAAGCTGGGGCAATAACTTCAGTAACATCTTCTTTATATAAAAAGGACTTTTCAGGATTAACAATTTCCAACTTAAACTCTTTAGGCATTAAGCTGCGTCCTTCGACATTTTTTCTGCTTTCTCAACTGCTTCTTCAATTGTACCAACCATATAAAATGCTGCTTCTGGAAGGTGATCATATTCACCTTTGCAAATTGCATCAAAACCTTTGATTGTTGCCTCAAGATCAACTAATTTTCCTGGAGATCCAGTAAATACTTCAGCAACAAAAAATGGTTGAGATAGAAATCTTTGAATTTTTCTTGCTCTTGCTACTGTAAGTTTATCTTCTTCAGATAATTCATCCATCCCAAGTATGGCTATAATATCTTGCAGTGATTTATAGGTCTGAAGAATTTTTTGCACTTCTCTTGCAACTCTATAGTGTTCATCACCTACGATCCTTGGGTCTAGTATTCTTGAGGTTGAGTCTAAAGGATCTACAGCAGGGTATATTCCAAGCTCAGCTATTTGTCTTGATAATACAGTTGTTGCATCTAAATGGGAGAAAGATGTTGCAGGAGCTGGGTCAGTTAAATCATCTGCAGGGACATAAATCGCTTGTACAGATGTGATTGATCCTTTATTTGTGGTAGTTATTCTTTCTTGAAGATTTCCCATATCTGTTGCAAGAGTTGGTTGATATCCTACGGCAGATGGTATTCTTCCAAGTAATGCAGAAACTTCTGATCCAGCTTGGGTAAATCTAAAAATATTATCCACGAAAAATAAAACATCTTGACCCTCTTGATCTCTAAAATATTCGGCAACAGTTAGACCAGATAATGCTACTCTAGCTCTGGCACCTGGAGGTTCGTTCATTTGGCCATAAACCAATGCAGCTTTTGACCCTTCACCATCCGGTTTTATAACTCCAGACTCAATCATTTCGTGGTATAAATCATTACCTTCTCTTGTTCTTTCACCTACACCAGCAAAAACAGAAAAGCCACCATGAGCTTTAGCTACGTTATTAATTAACTCCATAATTAAAACTGTTTTTCCTACGCCAGCACCTCCAAATAGTCCTATTTTACCTCCTTTAGCATAAGGAGCTAGTAGATCCACTACTTTAATACCAGTAACTAAAATTTCTGTTTCAGTAGATTGGTCATTAAATTCAGGTGCTGCTCTATGGATTGGCCAATTTTCCTTGGTCTTAACTTCACCCTTCTCATCTATGGGCTCACCTATCACATTAATAATTCTTCCAAGAGTTTCAGGACCAACTGGAACTTTTATTGGAGCACCTGTATCAGTTACTTCATCTCCTCTTTTTAATCCTTCTGTAGCGTCCATTGCAATCGTTCTAACACTTGTTTCACCTAAATGTTGTGCAACTTCTAAAACTAACCTGTTGTCTCCATTTTTACATTCTAATGCTGTTAAAATTTCTGGTAGTTCGCTATCAAATTTTACATCCACTACCGCTCCAATAATTTGTGTTATTTTTCCTTTTCTCATAATTATAAACTTTCTGCTCCTGATATTATTTCAATTAACTCTTTAGTTATCGCTGCTTGCCTACTTCTATTATATTGAATAGTTAGTTTTTCGACCATTTCACCAGCATTTCTCGTAGCGTTATCCATAGCACTCATTCTGGACCCTTGTTCGCTAGCAGAATTTTCTAACATCGCTTTAAAAATTTGAGTTGAAATATTTTTTGGCAATAAGTTGCTCAATATCTCATCTTCATCTGGTTCAAATTCGTAATTATCCTCTGTTGAAGAATTTTTAGATTCTGAAGATTTTAATGGAATTATTTTTTGTGCTTGAGGTATTTGAGTTATTACATTTTTAAACTTATTATAAAAAATAGTACATACATCAAATTCTTTTTTAGAAAAAATATCAATTATAATTTTTCCAACTTTCTCCGCATCAAAGTAATTGACATTTTTAGATTCTTTAAATGATATCTTTTCTATAATCTTATCACCGTATAATCTTTTTAATTGATCATAACCTTTTGAACCAACAGTAATAATTTTTAAAGTCTTGCCTTCGCTTATAACTTTGCCAAAATAAGCCTTTGCTTTCTTAATTATATTTGAATTAAACCCTCCACATAATCCCCTGTCAGAAGTTAAAACCACGCACAAATGAACATTATCTTTTCCAGTTCCAGCTAAAAGTTCAGGTGCATTTTCTTTATCATTTATTCCATCCGCTAAGTTCAAAATTATATTATTCATTTTTTCAGAATATGGTCTTCCCTTTTCTGCATTTTCTTGGGCTCTTTTAAGTTTAGCTGCAGCAACCATTTTCATTGCTTTTGTAATCTTTTGAGTTGATTTAACACTTACTATTCTTTTTTTTAAATCGTCTAGGCTTGCCATTTTTATTTAATACTTTTTTTAAAATTAGTTATTATTTCTATTAAAGATTTTTCAATTTCTTCCTCTAGTTTTCCAGAACTTGATATTGAATCTAAAATTTCAGGTTTATCAGACTTACATTTTTCTATTACTTTTGTCTCAAAATCAGCAATATTTTTAAGATCTATATCATCTAAATACCCTCTAACCCCACAGAATACAGAAATCACCTGCTCTGCAACAGTCATAGGTGTAAACTGTTTTTGCTTCAAAAGTTCAGTCAGCTTTGATCCTCTGTTTAAAAGTTTTTGTGTTGATGCATCTAAATCTGAACCAAATTGTGCGAAAGCAGCCATTTCTCTATATTGTGCTAACTCTAGCTTCATAGATCCAGATACTTTTTTCATTGCTTTTGTTTGAGCTGCTGACCCTACTCTTGAAACTGATAAACCAACGTTTATTGCGGGTCTAATACCTTGATTAAATAAATTTGTCTCAAGAAATATTTGACCATCAGTAATTGAAATGACATTAGTTGGTATATAAGCAGACACATCGCCGGCTTGAGTTTCTATAATCGGTAAAGCTGTTAAAGATCCTCCGCCGTGCTCATCGCTTAGTTTTGCAGCTCTTTCCAAAAGTCTACTATGCAAATAAAATACATCGCCCGGATATGCCTCCCTACCTGGAGGTCTTCTTAATAATAAAGACATTTGTCTGTAGGCTACTGCTTGTTTAGATAAATCATCATAAATAATAAGTGAATGCATACCATTATCTCTAAAGAATTCTCCCATTGCACAACCAGTGTATGGTGCTAAGAATTGAAGAGGTGCTGCGTCTGATGCTGTGGCAGCTACAATTGTTGTATAATCCATTGCCCCAGCTTCCTCTAAAGTTTTTTGTATTTGTCTTACAGTTGATCTTTTTTGTCCTATTGCAACATAAATACAGTATAGTTTTTGCTTCTCATCTCCTGTTTCATTAATTTTTTTTTTGATTTATGATTGTATCAACCGCTACAGCAGTTTTGCCAGTTTGTCTGTCTCCAATAATCAATTCTCTTTGACCTCTTCCAATTGGAACTAGGCTATCAATTGCTTTAAGACCTGATTGCATTGGTTCGCTAACTGACTGACGTGGAATTATTCCTGGAGCTTTTACTTCGACTCTACTTTTTTTTATTCCTTTTTCTAATGCACCTTTGCCGTCAATTGGATTTCCTAAACCATCAACGACTCTTCCTAACAATTCTTTTCCAACTGGTGTATCAACAATTGCACCGGTTCTCTTTACTGTGTCGCCCTCTTTTATAGCTCTATCATCACCAAAAATTACAACTCCAACATTCTCGCTCTCTAAATTTAAAGCCATACCTTTAGATCCATCTGCAAATTCAACCATTTCTCCTGCTTGAACATTATCAAGGCCATAAACTCTAGCAATTCCATCGCCGACTGACAAAACTTGACCAACCTCAGTTACTTCAGCTTTATCACCAAACTTTTTAATTTGTTCTTTTAATATTTTTGTTACTTCTGAAGGATTAATTTCCATTTAAATCTCTAACATTTGATTTTCAATTTTTTGTAACTTATTTTTTATCGAAGTATCAATCATAGTACTTCCTACCTGAATTATTAAACCTCCAATTAAACTCGGGTCATTTTTAAAGTTTAGCTTTATTTTTGAGTTAAAAGACTTAACTAAGTCGTTTTGAATATTTGCAATTTCATTTTCACTCATTTCTTTTGCCGCGATTAATTCTGCTTGAATTTCTCCTCTTTTTTTCGAACAAGTTTCTATAAAATTACCAAGTATTTTTTCTACATAGAAAAACCTTCTTTTGGAAATTAGAAAACATAAAAATTTATTAAACAATTGATTTAGCTTAAATTGTTCGGATATCTTATTTATTACTTTTTCTTGATCTTCTTTTTTGTTTGTTGGATTTTTAATAAAATATTTTAGTTCTTCATTTTGATATATTAAACCAATGAACGATTTTGATTGCTCCTCAATCTCATTAACTGAATTACTTTCATGAGCCAATTCATATAATGCTAAAGAATATCTGTTTACTGCTGCATCAGAAAAATCTAAATTTTTGCTCACTTTTTTCCTTATTAGTGTTGAAGATTTCTTAAAATTTGAAATTAATTAACATATGACCCAAATCTCTTCAAGCTCCACATTGTCAAAAAATGTAAGCTTTTGTTGATTAATTGAAGTTTATTGGGTCAACATCAACTGTCAGTTTTATTCCTGATGAGAATTTGAATTTTGGTAAAGCTTCAGCTAGAGAATTTTGAATACTTATAGACTTTTTTCCTCTTATCAAAAGTCTAACCCTAAATTTTTTTTTGATTCTAAATATAGGAGAATTTACTGGACCGAGCACTTTGCTATCTATGTTTTTCTCGATAAAATTTTTGAAATTGACAGACTCTTTCTCAATTTTTTTTTCATCTGGGCCAGTTAATATAATAGATATAAATCTCTGAAAAGGAGGAAGATTATTAAGTTTTCTAAGTTGTAATTCTTTTTCTAAGAATACATTTGGATCGCTATTAGTAATATTATTTATCATATTTTTATCTAGATTATAAGTTTGAAAGTAAACAGTAGATGGTCTTCCAGCTCTTCCAGCTCTACCAGCAAGTTGGTGGTATAATTGTAAATTTTTCTCAGTTCCCCTTAAGTCGTGACCTTGAGAAGTGAGATCAATATCAACAACAACTATACAATTAAGACTTGGAAAATGAAAACCTTTAGATATTAATTGTGTTCCAATTAGTATTTGAATTTCATTATTTACAATTTTTTTTAAAATTTCTGCAGAATTTTTCTTATTAATACTATCGCTTGAAAATATAGATATTTTTTTATTTGGAAATTTTTTTTTGACTTCTTCAAAAATTCTCTCTACACCAGGCCCACAAAAAGTAAATTCACACTTTGCTCTATCTTTACAATTTCTATCAAGGTTAGATTTATAACCACAGTAATGGCATAACAAAAGATTTTTATTTTTATGATAAACCAAATTAATAGAGCAATTAGGACAAGAAAAACTTTTTAAGCATTTTTTACATAAAACGTAAGGAGAAAATCCTCTTCTGTTTAAAAAAAAAGAACTTGGTCTTTCTTTTCAAGGTGTAAATTAACTTTGTTAAATATTTGATCAGAAATCCAAGATTGGGGTTTTATTTTAACTTTATTTAAATTTATTATTTCATAATTTGGTAGAGATGCGTTTTGATAACGTGATTGAAGATTTGAATGCTTATACTTTCCTTTTTTAATATTATCAAAAGTTTCTACTGAAGGAATTGCTGTAACTAAATTAATTGGAATATTTTCAAATGACGCTCTTGATATTGCCATATCTCTTGCATTATATATAACACCTTCGTCTTGCTTATAGGACTGGTCATGTTCCTCATCAACAACTATTAAACCTAATTTTTTAAAAGGTAAGAAAAGTGACGACCTTGCACCTATAACAGTTTTAATTTTGTTATTAGCGACACCACTCCAAATAATTTCTTTATTTTTTTTTGTTATTTTGGAATGCCATATTGCTGGTTGAAAACCAAAAAAATCCATAAATTTTTTCTCAAACTGACTTGTTAAACCAATTTCTGGTAATAAAATAAGACCCTGATAGTTTTTTTCCAGAATTTTTTTAAAAGCTTCAAAATAAACTATAGTTTTGCCAGAACCAGTAACACCCTGTAGGACGTGAACCCTAAATTTTTTATTAGTAAAGTCCATTTCTTTTAAACTTTCTTTTTGTTGTAAATTTAACTCAACTTTATTAATTAAATTTTTTTTAGTAAACTTATGAAAATTTTTTTTTGGTAAATTTTCGACAACTTTATTACTTAAAAGAAGTAGTTTTAAAGCCATTCCTTTTGGGATCATGTTGTATTTTGAAAACCAATTTAAAAAACTGATTGTATTTTTGCTTAAGCTTGGAACTTGAAATTTTTTAATTACATTTTTAATCTTATAATTTTTATTGTTTTCTTTTTCAAAATCATCCCACACTACACCTGTAGCTTTTGTATTTCCAAAAGGAACCTCAACATAATCTCCTAAATTTAATTTAAAATTACTTTCGTATGTAAAAGGGTGGTTAAAAATATTTGGAATAAGAATCGGTACTTTCATAATTATATATTATGAAAATATTTTAAGAGTGTATTGCTCTTTTATCTACTGATAATGCAGCTTCTTTTATCGCCTCAGAAAAAGTAGGATGTGCATGGCATGTTCTTGCGATATCCTCAGAGCTCGCCCCAAATTCCATAGCTATAGCCATTTCTGCTATCATTTCTCCTGCATGTGAACCTATCATGTGGACACCTATTACTTTATCCGAATTTTCCTCAGCTATAATTTTTACAAATCCTTCTGACTCATTAATGGCTTTAGCTCTTGAATTTGCAATGAATGGGAACTTTCCAATCTTATATTTTATACCTTCAGATTTTACTTGTTCTTCTGTTTTTCCAATAAAAGCTACTTCGGGTGACGTGTAAATAACTCCTGGAATAACATCATAATTAACGTGTCCAGATTGACCAGATATCAATTCAGCTACAGCAATACCTTCTTCTTCGGCTTTATGGGCTAACATTGGACCTTGTATAACGTCTCCAATTGCATAAATATTTTTTACACTTGTTTCAAAATTTTTATTAACTTTAATTCTTTTTTTCTCATCTAATAAAATACCAATTGACTTCAAGTTTAGATTTTCTGTATTAGGTTTTCTTCCAACAGAAATTAAAACTGCATCACAATCGAGGCTAGTTTTTTTTTTATTTTTGTCTAATATTTGAACTTCAGCAGCATTTTTAATATTTTTAATTGAATCCACCTTGGTTTCCATATGAAAATTAATACCTTGTTTTTTTAAAATTTTCATAAATTCATTAGATGTCTCTTTATCCATTCCTGGGGTAATATGATCCAAGAACTCTACTACGTGAACTTCTGACCCTAGTCTAGACCAGACAGATCCCATTTCCAGACCAATATATCCAGCTCCTACAATAATTAATTTTTTAGGAACAGAGTTGAGAGACAGTGCACCTGTTGATGACAAAATTACTTTTTCATCAAATTTTACTCCTGGTAGTTCAACGGGTTGTGATCCAGTGCTAATAATGATTTTCTCAGATGTTATAGTTTTTTCTTCTTTATTTTGATCAGTTATCAAAATTTCATCTGAAGATTTAAAACTACCAATACCTTTAAAATAGGTAACTTTATTTTTTTTGAACAAAAACTCTACACCCTTGGTTAAAATTGTAACTGCCTTTTCCTTATTTTTCATCATTTTTTGAAGGTTTAATTTTACTTCACCAATTTCTATCCCTAGGTTTGAAAAATTTTTTGCCTTATGAAAATTTTCAGACAAATTTAGTAAACTCTTAGAAGGTATGCAGCCAACATTTAAACAAGTTCCTCCCAACGTACCTCTAGACTCTATACAGGCTGTTTTAAGACCTAGTTGTGCGAGTCTAATAGCACAAACATAACCCCCAGGACCACCTCCTATTACAACTGCTTGAAATTTTTCTGACATTAAATTTCTGAAAATAACCTTTTTGGGTCTTCTAAATTTTCTTTAAGATATTTAAGAAAAGATACTGAGTCTTTTCCATCTATAATTCTATGGTCGTAGGATAAAGCTAAATACATGATTGGTCTTACTTTTATTTCTCCATCAATAACCATTGGTCTATCAACAATATTATGCATTCCAAGAACACCTGATTGTGGTAAATTTAAAATTGGAGTTGATAACATTGATCCATATACTCCACCGTTACTTATTGTAAAAGTTCCACCTTGTAAATCTTCGATAGTAAGTTTTCCTTCTCTTGCTTTATCAGATAAGTTTTTTATTTTTTTTTCTATCTCAGCAAAAGAAATTTCATCTGCATTTTTTATGACAGGAACTACTAAACCTTTATCTGTTCCAACAGCAAAACTAATATTGTAATAATTTTTGTAAACTATTTCATCACCGTCTATTTCTGCATTTACAGCTGGAAATGATTTCAGTCCTAGGACGCATGCTTTAACAAAAAAAGACATAAAACCTAGTTTAGTTCCATATTTTTTTTGAAACTCTTTTTTGTTTTTTTCTTTCATTTCAATTATTTTGGTCATATCAACTTCATTAAACGTAGTTAAAAGTGCAGCATTTTCTTGAGCTTGTTTTAATCTTTTTGCAATTGTTTGCCTTAGTCTACTCATTTTAATTCTTTCCTCTTGGCCAAATTTAATTTTTCTTTCTGAAGGCTTGGGTTTTAACGACATTAATTTAATTAAATCACCTTTAGAAATTCTTCCGTCTTTTCCTGTTCCTTCAATTTTTTCTATATCTATATTTTTTTCAGCCACTATTTTTCTTACCGAAGGAGATAGTTTTGATGAGGAATTATTTTCTTTTATTTCATCCGTTAAAATTAGTGTATCATCCTCCTTTTTTTTAGTTTTGTTGTTTTCATTTTCAACTTCTTCATTATTTTCAAAAATATTAGGTGTTTTTTGATCCTCTAATCTTACAATATTATCAACTTTAACTTCGAGTTTTTTAGATTTGTCTATTTTTATTTTACTAGTTTCTTTAACTTTAGCTTTGCCATTATTTTCTATTGAACCCAAAACTGCTCCAACTTCAACAACGTCACCATTTTTAAATTTAATATCTCCAATAGTACCACTTACTGGAGATGGAACTTCTAAATTTACTTTATCTGTTTCTAATTCAACAATTGGCTCGTCAACCTCAACAGTGTCTCCAACGCTTTTCAACCATTTGGCAACTGTTGCCTCTGTAATGCTTTCGCCTAAAACTGGTACTAATATTTGTTCACTCATATTTAACTAAATACTTTATTTATAATTTCTTTTTGTTGTGCAATATGTCTCATAGCATATCCAGTAGCTGGTGAGGCTGCAGGTTTTCTACCTATATACATTATTTCTTTATTTTTAGCTCCAATATAGTCCAATGTCCATTGTATATAATCTCTAACAGCAAACCATGCTCCCATGTTTTTTGGTTCTTCTTGACACCAATAAAATTTTGCTTTTTTTGCGTATTTTTTAATCTCTTTTACTAAAGATTTTAAAGGAAATGGATAAAGCTGTTCAATTCTTAACATTACTACATCATCCCTTTTTAGTTTTTCTCTAGATTCTAATAAATCAAAGTATACTTTGCCAGAACATAAAATTACTTTTTTAATTTCATTACTTTTTTTAAGTTCTAAGAAACCCTTCTCATTTGGGTCCAGTGCATGATCCCAAAGTACCCTGTGAAAAGAATTTTTTTTACCAAAATCTTCAAGATTTGAAACACAAAGTTTGTTTCTTAATAAAGATTTAGGTGTCATGATAACTAAAGGTTTTCTAAAATCTCTATGTATTTGACGTCTTAAAGCATGGAAATAGTTTGCGGGTGTAGTACAATTAATTACTTGTAAGTTATCCTGAGCGCATAACTGAAGAAATCTTTCCAGTCTTCCTGATGAGTGTTCGGGGCCTTGACCTTCATATCCATGGGGCAGAAGTAATACCAATCCACTTGCTCTTGACCATTTTCTTTCTCCAGAAGCAATAAACTGATCTATTATAATCTGAGCTCCATTTGCAAAATCTCCAAACTGTGCTTCCCAAATTGTGAGTGTACTTGGTTCAACTAAACTATAGCCATACTCAAACCCTAGTACTGCTAACTCAGACAAAAAACTGTCTACAATTTCAAATTTTTTTTGATTTTTTGAAATATTATTTAAAGGAATATATCGAGAATTATCAATTTGATTTCTTAGAACAGAATGTCTTTGACTAAAAGTACCTCGGCCCGAATCTTGACCAACTAATCTAACTGGGAATCCTTCTTCGAGTAGAGTACCGAATGCTAAAGATTCTGCTGTAGACCAGTCTATTCCTTTTTTTTTTAAGACTGACTGCTTTCTTAGTTCTAGAATTTTAGAAATAGTTTTGTGAACATAAATATCTGAAGGAATATTGTTTATTTTTTCAGAAATTTTTTCAATTTTTTTTATATCAACTCCACTTTTGCCTCTCTTATCTTTGCCTTTCTCTGGTTTATATCTTGACCAAGTTCCTTCATACCACTCTATTTTCGGTTTATAATCTTTTGCAGTTTTATATTGTTGTTCAAGTAAACTTTTAAAATTTTTCTTTAAAGTTTCAAAATCTTCGCTGCTTACTATTTTTTCATTGGAAAGTTTATTTCCATAAACTGTAAGTGTGGTAGGGTGCTCCCTAATTTTTTTATACATTAAAGGTTGTGTAAATGATGGTTCGTCACCCTCATTATGACCAAACCTACGATAACAAATTACGTCTATAACAACATCTTTGTTAAATTTTTGTCTAAATTCTATTGCAATTTTTGCACAATGAACTACTGCCTCAGGATCGTCTGCGTTACAGTGCAAAATTGGTGAGTCGATTACTTTACCAAGGTCTGATGGATAAGGACTTGATCTTGCAAATCTTGGGCTCGTAGTAAATCCAATTTGATTATTTAAAATTATATGAATTGTTCCTCCTGTGTTATGTCCTGGAAGACCAGACATAGCAAAACATTCAGCTACTATGCCTTGCCCAGCAAAAGCAGCATCTCCATGAATTAAAATTGGTATAACTTTGTTTCTTTTTAAATCTTTGTGAAAAAACTGTTTTGCTCTTGTTTGTCCTAGTACAACTGGGTCAACAGCCTCTAAATGTGATGGATTGTCGGTTAAACTAACATGAACCAAATTACCATCAAATTCTCTATTTGAAGAAGCACCAAGGTGATACTTAACATCTCCTGCTGATTCTTCTGGTAAGTTTAAATGTTCTCCTGAAAATTCATTAAAGATTCTTTTATATGATTTTTGAAGAACATTAGCTAAAACATTTAATCTTCCTCTATGAGACATTCCAATTTTAACTTCTTTTACTCCAAGTTGTCCGCCCCTTTTAATTATTTGTTCTAATGCAGGAATTAACGACTCACCTCCATCTAATCCAAATCTTTTTGTTCCTACAAATTTTTTTGCAAGAAATTTTTCAAAGCCCTCTGCCTGAATAATTTTATTAAGTATTGCTTTTTTTCCAGTTTCTGTGAATAATAATTTATTTTCCTCTTTCTCCATTCTGTCTCTAAACCAAATTTTTTCAACAGGATCTGAAATATGCATATATTCTACTCCAATAGTAGAACAGTAAATTTTTCTTAATTTATTTAAAATTTCATTTATTGATGCATAGCCAGAGTCTAAATAAGATCCGATAAAAATTTTTTTATCATAATCTTCTTTTTTAAAACCATGATCTTCAGGATGTAAATCATGAAGATATTTTCTATCCATCATTCCAAGAGGGTCTAGATTTGCAATTAAATGTCCTCTAATTCTGTAGGCTCTTATCAAAGCTATAGCTTTGATTGACTCAATTTTTGATAATTCTCTATCTTCGACCTCATATAAATTTTCAATATTTTTTTTAGCAGATTTTTTATATTTTATTTTTTTTTTAGATGGACCCCACGTAGGGCCCTCTATTTCTTTAATAACTGAATCAATGTCATCACCCAAGGTTTTAAAATATTGTTCCCAACTTTTAGGGAGATTTGGATCTCTTTCAATAAAACGAATATACATTTCCTCAATAAATGCACTATTCGACTTACTTAAAAAAGATGTTTTTTCAAACTCTATATTTTTTGATGAACTCATTTCTTTATAATATTTAGTATAATGATTGAAATAGATATTTTAAAGTAACAATTTATTATAAAGAGTATTTCCAATATCTGCAGGGGATTTTGTAACCGTAATACCTGCTTCTTCCATTATTTTAATTTTTTCTTTGGCTCCTCCTTTGCCCCTCGAGATTATAGCTCCAGCATGCCCCATTCTTCTTCCTGGTGGAGCGGTTACTCCTGCAATAAAACCAACCATAGGTTTTTTTATTTTATGATTGCTAATAAATTCAGCAGCTTCTTCTTCAGCTGTACCACCAATTTCTCCTATCATTAAAATAGATTCTGTATCTGGATCATTTAAAAAAAGATCTAAGCAGTCAATAAAGTTTGTTCCATTTATGGGATCACCACCTATTCCTATACAGGTAGATTGCCCTAAACCATTTGCTGTTGTCTGTGCTACTGCCTCGTAAGTCAAAGTTCCAGATCTTGAAACAATACCTACAGACCCTTTTTTATGTATATTGCCTGGCATTATTCCAATTTTGCATTCATCTGGTGTGATAATGCCAGGACAGTTTGGTCCAATTAATCTTGATTTAGATTTAGATAATTTTTGTTTGATCTTCAACATATCTAGTATCGGTATTCCTTCAGTTATACAAACAATGAGTTCTATGGATGCATCGATTGCTTCAATTATAGCTGCTGCTGCAAATTTTGCTGGGACGTATATCATAGTAGCATTAGCATCAGTTTCTTTTTTTGCTTCTTGAACAGTATTAAATACAGGCCTTTCTAAATGAGTTTGCCCCCCTTTTTTTGGAGTAACGCCACCTACAATATTAGTTCCATATTTAATTGATTGTTCAGAATGAAAGGTACCATGAGATCCTGTAAATCCTTGGCATATAACTTTAGTATCTTTATTTACTAAAACTGACATTACTTTATTTCCTTAACAATTTTTTTTGCAGCATCTGATAGATCCGAAGCTGATATTATTTCTAGACCTGAGTTATCTAAAATTTTTTGTCCTTTTTCAAAATTTGTACCAGCTAATCTTACAACTAATGGTACGTTAATTTTAATTTCTTTTGCAGCATCAACAACTCCTTGTGCAAGAATATCGCACCTCATAATCCCACCAAATATATTTATTAATATTCCTTTTACATTTTTATCTGAAAGAATAATCTTAAATGCGGCAGATACTTTTTCTTTTGATGCTCCACCACCAACATCTAAAAAATTTGCTGGTTCTTCTCCATATAATTTTATTATATCCATTGTTGCCATTGCTAGACCAGCTCCATTAACCATGCATCCGATACTTCCATCTAATTTTATATATGATAAATCGTGTTTGCTTGCCTCAATTTCTGCTGGATCTTCCTCATTTAGATCTCGTAGTTCTAAAATTTCTGGATGTCTAAAAATTGCATTATCATCAAAATTCATTTTTGCATCCAAACAGAGCAAACTATTTTCTTGTGTTAAGATTAAAGGATTTATCTCAACAAGATTTGCATCTGTAGAAATAAACATTTTATAGATTGATTTTATTAATTCAATTCCCTGAATTTCTGCTTTATCATCTAAATTAAATATTTTAATAATCTTTTTGCAATCATCATCTTTTATTTGGTCAAACAAATCTACTTTTGTAGTTATAATTTTTTCTGGTTTAGATTTCGCAACTTCTTCAATATCTATTCCACCTTGATCACTCGATATAAATGCTATTTTAGAACTGGCACGATCCACTAAACAAGAAAGATAAAGTTCTTTTTTTATATTTGAAATCTCTTCAACATATATCCTTTTTACTTCTTTCCCATCAGGCCCAGTTTGATGTGTTACTAAAACTTTACCAAGCATTTTTTTTGAGGCTTCAGTTAATTCATTAATATTGTCTATTATTTTAATACCTCCAGCTTTTCCTCTACCTCCTGCATGAATTTGTGCTTTAAGAACATATTTGTTTGTATTTAGTTTCTTAGCCTTTTCTGCAATGTCATCAGCTGAAAAGCTGAATACTCCATTTGGTACAGCGATACCATATTTTTTTAAGATTTGTTTAGCCTGATGCTCGTGAATATTCATTTACTTTAAATCTGGATCAATAGTAGCTGCTGAATTCCAAAGTTTTTTTACAGCTTCAACAGAGTTACTAAATTCTTTCTTCTCTTTTTCATCAAGATCAATTTCATTAATTTTTTCTACACCATTTTTACCAATTACTACCGGAACCCCCGCATAAACATCTTTAAATCCATATTGACCATTTAAAAAAACTGCACACGGTAATATTTTTTTTGTATCATTTAAATAAGCTTCGGCCATTTGAACACCTGAAGCTGCCGGTGCATAAAATGCTGATCCTTTCTCAAGATATTTTACAATCTCCGCTCCACCATCTCTGGTTCTTTGGTTAATATTTTCTAATTTTTCTTTCGATATTTTTCCTTCTTTGACTAAATCCAATAGAGGTTTGCCAGAAACTTTTGTAAATCTTGGCAAAGGAACCATGGTATCTCCATGGCCACCCATAACCATGGCCTCTATTTCTTTTACAGGAACATTAAGCTCTAAAGATAAAAATAATTTAAATCTTGAACTATCAAGTATACCTGCCATTCCAACTACTTTGTTTGTTGGTAAACCTGAAAATTTCTGAAAAGCCATAACCATAACATCTAAGGGATTGGTAATACAAATTACAAAAGAATTTGGAGAATTTTGCTTTACCCCTTCAGCGACTTGTTTAATTATTTTAAGATTAATGCCAAGTAAGTCATCTCTACTCATTCCAGGTTTTCTTGGGACACCTGCTGTAATAATTACAACATCAGAATCTTTTATATCTTTATAGTTATCCGTTCCTAAAAACTTTACATTAAAACCATCTACAGATGATGATTGTGAAATATCCAGTGCTTTTCCTTTTGCAATACCGCTCGCAACATCAAACAGAACTAACTCATCTACGAGTTCTTTGACCCCAATTAGGTGTGCTAAAGTTCCACCAATTTGACCAGCTCCAATTAAAGATATTTTTCTCATAATTTTTATTTCATTGTTGGCATCACAAAATCTGCATTAGATCTAATTCCTGATGGCCATCTTGAAGTTATTGTTTTAAGTTTGGTATAAAATTTTATACCTTCTGTTCCATGCATTGCACTATCTCCAAATAATGATCTTTTCCATCCTCCGAAACTATGAAATGCCATTGGTACAGGAATTGGAACATTTATACCAACCATACCGACTTGAATTTTGCTTGCAAATGTTCTGCCTGCATCTCCGTCTCTTGTATAAATACTTACGCCATTCCCATACTCATGATCATTGATTAATTCTGCAGCCTCTTCAAAAGTTTTAACCCTTATCACAGATAATACAGGTCCAAATATTTCCTCTTTATATATTCTCATTTCTTTTTTAACATGATCAAACAAACAGCCACCAATATAAAATCCTTTTTCGTATCCTTGTAATTTTAAATTTCTTCCATCTACGACTAATTTTGCTCCTTCTTTAACTCCTAAATCAACATAACCTTTTACTCTATCTAAATGCTCTTTGGTAACTAATGGACCCATTTCAGAGCTTTTATCCATGCCTGGGCCAACTTTTAGAGCCTCTGCTTTTTTTGATAATCTTGATACTAAATCATCAGCTATATCTCCCACTGCCACAGCTACTGATTGGGCCATACATCTTTCGCCAGCTGAACCATAAGCTGCTCCCATCAAACCATTAACAGCTCCATCTAAATCACAGTCCGGCATAACAACTAAATGATTTTTTGCACCTCCTAGTGCCTGAACTCTTTTTTCATTTTTTGCAGAATTTTCATAAATATATTTTGCTATAGGGGTTGAGCCAACAAAACTTACAGCTTTTATATCTTTATTATTTAAAATTGCATCCACAGCTTCTTTGTCGCCATTAATTACATTAAAAACACCATCAGGTAAACCTGACTCCTTTAAAAGTTCTGCTAATCTAACTGAACAAGATGGATCTTTTTCGGAAGGTTTAAGAACAAATGTATTTCCACAAGCTATTGCGATAGGAAACATCCACATTGGAACCATAGCCGGAAAGTTGAATGGAGTGATTCCTGCCACAACACCTAGGGGTTGGCGCATTGACCAACTATCCACGTTGGTTCCTACATTTTCAGAAAATTCACCCTTTAATAAATGAGGTATACCACAAGCAAACTCAACAACTTCTAAGCCCCTTGTAAGTGATCCCTTTGCATCTTCATAAACTTTACCATGCTCAGAAACAATTAATTTTGTAAGTTCATCCGAATTTTTTTCAATTAGTTCTTTAAACCTAAACATTACTCTTGCCCTTTGTAATGGAGGTTTCATTGACCATTCATAAAAAGCTTTTCTAGCAATATCCACTGCTTTATCTAAGTCAGACTTTGAAGCTAAACTGACCTCAGATTGCTGTTCTCCTGTTGCAGGATTAAAAACCTTGCCTTTTTTATCTGATGAACCAGGAACTATTTTACCACCTACGAAATGTTCAATTAGTTTCATGAATATGGTCTTTTAGATCAAAAATTATTAATAGTCTATTGTTTTAAACGTTAGATGTAGCTAACATCTTTTTAATTTCAGCTATTGCTTTTGCTGGGTTTAGGCCTTTAGGACATGCATTAGTACAATTCATAATGGTATGACATCTATATAATTTAAGTTCGTCAGCTACTTTTTTTAATCTCTCCTTTCTATCTTCATCTCTACTATCAACTATCCATCTGTAAGCCTGCAACAAAACTGCAGGACCTAAATATTTATCACCATTCCACCAATAACTTGGACATGCTGTTGAGCAGCATGCACACATGATGCATTCATATAAACCATCTAATTTAGATCTATCTTCTTTAGATTGTAGATTTTCTTTGTCTGTCTTTTTTGAAGTTTTTAACCAAGGCTGAACTGATTCATACTGTTTATATAGTGTACTTAAATCTCCAATTAAATCTTTGAGAACCTTTAGGTGCGGAAGAGGATAAATATTTATATCTCCCTTTATTTCTGAATGAGGCTTTGTGCATGCTAAACCATTTTTACCATCCATATTCATTGCACAAGAACCACAAACTCCATGTGAACAAGATCTTCTATAGGCTAAGCTTGGATCTATCTCATTTTTAATTTTATTTAGAATGTCTAAAACCTTAGAGGGACAATTATCCATATCAATTTCATAAGTGTCTATCCTTGGATTTTCTCCTGTTGATGGGTCCCATCTGTAAACGTTAATTTTTCTTAAATTTTTAGAACCTGTTTTATCTTTATAATATTTGCCTTTTTGTATTTCTGAGTTTTTTGGTAAGTTTATTTGAACCATCAGTATATTCTTTCTTGTGGTGGAAAATATTGAACTTCATTAGTTAATGTAGATTTGTGGACTGGCCTATAATCAATTTTTGTCTCTTTTCCATCGCACCAAGATAAAGTATGTTGCATAAATTTATTATCATCTCTTTTAGGATAATCTTCTCTTGCATGAGCCCCTCTACTTTCCTTCCTATGGTAAGCAGACTCCATGGTAGTGATTGCTTGCCTGATTAAATTATCGAATTCTAGTGTTTCAACTAAATCTGTATTGAATATAAGAGATTTATCTTTTACAGCAATCGAGTCCATACCATCGAAAGGTTTTCTTATATCTTGAACTCCCTCTTTTAATGTTTTTTCGGTTCTAAAAACTGCACATTTTGATTGCATTGTTTTTTGCATTGCTAATCTAAGTTCAGCAGTATTATTAGTTCCATTGCCATTTCTTAATTTATCAAACCTTTCAAGACATTTTTCAGTTTCTGAACTAGAAATTTCTTCGTGAGGCATTCCTGGTTTTATCAGCTCAGCTGCTCTTTTTGCAGCTGCTCTTCCAAAAACTACTAAATCTATTAAAGAGTTAGATCCCAATCTATTTGCTCCATGGACAGATACACATGCTGCTTCACCTATAGCCATTAATCCTGGCACAGTTTTTTCAGACCCATTTATTGTTAAAACTTCAGCTTTGTAATTTGTAGGTATTCCTCCCATATTATAATGCACTGTAGGAACTACTGGAATAGGTTCTTTGGTTACATCGACATTTGCAAACAATCTTGAGGACTCTGAAATTCCAGGTAGTCTCTCTTCAATTACTTTTGGGTCTAAATGATCTAAATGTAAATGAACATGATCTTTCTCTTTTCCAACTCCTCTGCCTTCATTTATTTCAACCGCAATAGATCTACTAACTACATCTCTTGATGCAAGATCTTTAGCTTTAGGAGCATACTTCTCCATAAATCTTTCTCCTTTTGAATTAAGAAGATAACCACCTTCACCTCTTACGCCTTCTGATATTAAGGTTCCATGACCATATATTCCAGTAGGATGAAATTGTACAAACTCCATATCTTGCAAAGGAAGACCAGCTCTTAACACCATAGCATTTCCATCACCTGTACAGGTATGAGCTGAAGTTGCTGAATAGTAAACCTTTCCATAGCCACCTGTTGCTATAATTGTAATGTGAGATCTAAATCTATGAATTGTACCATCATTTAAATTCCAGGCGATCAGGCCTTTGCAAGCACCATCTTTCATTAGCAAATCTAAAGCAAAGTATTCTATAAAAAATTCTGTGTTATGTTTTAAAGCTTGTCCATACAATGTATGCAGAATAGCATGACCAGTTCTATCTGCTGCCGCACAAGTTCTTTGAACTGTTTCATTTCCATAGTTTTTTGTCATTCCACCAAAAGGTCTTTGATAAATTTTTCCATCCTCTGTTCTGCTAAAAGGTACACCATATTTTTCAAGTTCAAGAACAGCTCTTGGAGCTTCTTTACACAAATATTCTATTGAGTCTTGGTCTCCAAGCCAATCCGACCCTTTTACGGTATCGTACATATGCCAACGCCAATCATCTTCACCCATATTTCCTAATGCTGCTGATATGCCCCCTTGAGCAGCCGATGTATGGCTTCTTGTTGGAAAAACTTTTGAAATACATGCAGTTTTTAATCCAGCTTCACTAAGACCAACTGCGGCTCTCAATCCTGACCCTCCAGCGCCTAGGACAACCACATCATATTCATGATCTATTATTTTATATGAACTCATAAACTAAATTTTAATAAAACAGTTATTGTAATTAACGGGATTATTATAGCAAAGAAATATAATAATTTGTTTGCGACAATTTTTATTTTTTGAATATGAATATAATCCTCAAAAATCTCACTAATTGTAAGAGCTGAGTGAAAAAAGGCTATTATTAACAGTAAAGATAGAAGAAATTTAGATGGTTGCTGGCTAAAAAAGTCTAAGATTTTACTATGGCTTTTATCATAAATTGAAACAAAGTTAATAATGAACCAAAACATTAATGGAATTAGAACAATGGTACTTAACTTTAAGAATATCCATTTTTTTGTAGCATTAATCATTATATTATTTGCCTGCCAATCAATAAAATAGAAATGGTCAAAATTAATGATCCAAAAATTACAACGAGACCGGTAATTTTTGAAATTTTTAAATCAAAACCATAACCGAAATCCCAAAACAAGTGCCTAATTTCACTTAAAATTTGGAAGGAGAATGACCAAATAATGCCTGTTACAAAAAATTTACCTAAAATAGAATTATAAAAAATGAAAAATATTTCATAAGTTTCGATAAATAAAAATGAAAATAATATCCAGATACTTAAAAAAACAAAAAATAGATAATTAATCACGCCAGATATTCGATGCGAAATTGAAACTAAAGATGAAACATGCCATTTATAAATTTGTATATGAGGCGATAAAGGATTATTATTTTTCATCTATTCCTATTATAATAAGTTTCAGCTATTTCAACAGCGTTTAGTGCTGCACCTCTCAATAAATTATCTGAAACTATCCAAAGGTTTATAGAGTTTTTATTCGATTTATCTGTTCTAATTCTTGAAATAAATGTATCATTTTTACCTTCGGCATCTACTGGTGTTGCATAACCCCCATTTGATTTTTCATCAATTACTTTACAGCCCTCTGAATTTTGTAAAGCTTTTTTTATTTCAATGGGAGTTACACTTTTAGCAAATTCAATATTTAAAGACTCAGCATGTGATACCTGTACGGGAATTCTAACACATGTAGCTGTAATTTCGATTTTTTTATCTAAAATTTTCTTTGTTTCATTTATCATTTTAATTTCTTCTTTTGTATAACCGTCATTCGAAAATTCATCAATATGGGGAATTGCATTAAAAGCAATTTGCTTTGTAAAATTTTTTGAAGAAAATTTTCTTTTTTCTAATACTGCTTTTGTTTGTTCGACAAGTTCGTCCATTGATGCTTTACCTGCTCCAGATACAGACTGGTATGTAGATACAATAACTCTTTTGATATTAAATAAGTCATGCAAAGGTTTTAAAACTATTACCATTTGTGCAGTTGAACAATTTGGGTTTGCTATAATATTTTTTTTAATACTTAATAACTCTTTTGGATTTACCTGAGGAACAACTAATGGAATTTCAGGGTCCATTCTGAAGAAACTTGAATTATCTATAACAACTGAATGTTTCGCTGCTTTTGCTGCATAATTTTTTGAAATATCTTTACCTGCAGAGAAGAAAGTAATCTCTGCTTTCGAAAAATCAAAATTTTCAAGGTTCTCTACTTTTATTTTTTTTTTATTAAATGTTAATTCTAAACCAGCGCTTTTTTTTGATGCTAATAAGTATAAATTTTTAATTGGAAGTTTTTTTTTTTCTAAAACTTCAATTATTTTACGTCCTACATTTCCTGTTGCTCCTACAATTGCTATATTCATTGTGATTAAGTTATACTAAATGAAGGGCAAATCGCAAACTGTTCCGAGAAATATTTTTTCATCAATATCTATTTTAAACTGATGTTTGCTGTTCCAATAAGGTTTATTAATCATAGCTATTCCAATAACCTTTTTAAAAGTTGGCGAATATGTAGCCGATCTAACAAAGCCCACAATATTATTGTTGTCATCTAGTAAAGTTTTTTCACAATACATGTCGATTTTATTATGATCAATTTTTACTCCCATTAGTTTTCTTTTTATGCCTTCTTGTTTTATTTTTTTTAATTTTTCTTTTCCCAAATAATTTACATTAGTATCTAGATTGATAAATTTATCAAAGTTTGCTTCGAAAGGATTGTCTCTATTATCAAAATCATTTCCATAAGATAATAAAGCTGACTCAATTCTCTCTATAAGATTTGGACATCCAGCTTTAACATTAAATTCTTTTCCATATTCAAATAAATAATCGTATAAATCTTGTCCAGCGGAATCGTCTTCCACATAAACTTCAAATCCACTTTGCTTTGACCATCCTGACCTAGCGATAAAATATTTTTTTCCTTTAAAGTCGAAATATTTAAAATTAAAAAATTTTAATTTTCTTATTTCCTGGCCAAATACTTTTTCCATTAAATCATCAGATAGAGGACCCTGTATAGCTAAAATATTTACATTTGGTTCTTTTATTTCAACTTCGAATTTATGTCCTGCAGCAAGACCTTTGGCAAAAAAAATAACATCTGAGTCAGCGATCGAAAGCCACCATCTGTCCTCTGCTAGCTTATTTATTATTGGATCATTTACCAAAAGACCTTCTTGGTCAATTAGTGGAGCATAATAACATTTTCCAATTTTTGATTTAGACAAATCTCTACATGTCATTAATTGAACTAGTTTTGCAGAATCTTTTCCTTTTATTTCCACTTGTCTTTCTGCTGCAACATCCCAGACTTGTACAAATTTTTTTAAATGATGATAATCAGCTTCTAATGATTTAAATGATGCTGGTAACAACATATGATTATAGACCGTGTAACTACTTACACCTTGAGCTTCTATTCTGTCGGTATATGGTGTGCTTCTTAATCTTCTCGATTTTACAATAGGAAAGTTTTTCATTTTTTAATTTTCAATATAAATTCCTTAACAATATTTCTCATTTCAAAAGCTTTTTCAAAAATTATCATGTGGCCACAATTATTTATAACTTTAGTCTCTGAATTTTTAATTAATTCAGACATTTTATTTCCAACTTCAAGTGGAACCATCTTGTCAAGATCTCCAAATATACATAAAGTTGGACAAATAATTTTTTCCAAAGATTCTTTTCCTGTCTTGTAGTTATTACAAGCGTTTAAGTCTACAGATAAAATTTCTATTATTTCTCTTGAAGAATTGATTATTTTTTTGACCGGATTGCCCCCTATAAACGCTTTAGAGCCCTCATAACCCCATTTCATCATCAGAAGAATTGCTTTATCATCTCCTGCCTCCGCTAGGTCAATTAGACTTTGATTGACTGGCATCTTGTATGATCCAGCAACTAAAACCAACCCACTAATTAAATCCGTATATTTTGATGCAAAATCTATTCCAACTAAACAACCTTGCGAGTGACCAACAATAAGTATTTTTTTAATTTTAAGAGATTCCATTACGTTTTTGACCCAATGTGAAATATCTTCAATTGATTTTAGCGAAGGACCTTCAGAGTTACCGTGTCCGGGAAGATCTACAGATAATACATTATATCCTTGTGAAGCATAGAATTGTTCATGCAAAGACCAAACTATATGAGTCAATCCACTTCCATGCATCAACATAATGGATGGTTTATTTTTATCAAAATCAAAACCCCCTGTTGAGACGAATACGCTTTTTCCGTTCACGTCTAAATTCAGTTTAGCTCCTTAGCCTTTTTTCTTAATTCAAATTTTTGAATTTTTCCGGTTGATGTCTTAGGCAGTTCACAAAATTCAACTTTTTTTGGAACTTTAAAACTTGCTAGAGTTTCTTTGCAGAAAGATATTAGCTCTTTTTCAGTAACTGGCTTGTCTTTAACCATTTCTATAAAAGCACATGGTACTTCACCCCATTTTTCATCAGGTTTTGCAACTACTGCAGCAATAGACACGGAAGGGTGTTTTGCTAAAGTATTTTCTATCTCAATTGATGATATATTTTCACCTCCAGAAATAATTATATCTTTAGATCTGTCTTGTATTTTAACATAGCCGTCAGGATGCATAACAGCTAAATCTCCAGTGTGAAACCAACCACCTTTCATAGCTTTGTCAGTAGCATCTTTATCTTTGAAGTAACCTTTCATTACTATATTTCCTCTTATCATTATTTCACCAATTGTTTTGCCATCTCGTGGAACTTCTTTCATAGTTTCGGGGTTCATAATAGTAACTCCTTCAGTATTAGGATACCTTACTCCTTGTCTGGCTTTGATTTCGTTTTGTTTTTCCTCATCTAATTCATTCCAGGACTCATTCCAAGCGCACTGTGTAACATGTCCATAAGTTTCTGTTAGACCATAGACGTGCATTACCTCAAAACCTAGACTTTTCATTTTTTTAAAAATAATACTTGGAGGAGGAGCTCCAGCAGTTAAAACATAAACTTTTTGTTTTAGTTTTTTTCGATCATTTTCAGGTGCTCCCGTAATCATATTTAATACAATTGGTGCACCACCAAAGTGAGTGACGTTGTGCTTTTCAATTAGCTCGAAAATTTTTTTAATATCAATATTTCGTAGACAAATGGTCCTCCCATTTAACATGGGAATTGTCCAGGGATAACACCAACCATTACAATGAAACATTGGCACAATAGTTAAAAAATTTAATCTATTTGGCATGTTCCATGCTGTTGCACTGCCTGTTGACATTAAATATGAACCTCTATGATGATAAACAACTCCTTTTGGATTTCCGGTTGTTCCTGAAGTATAACTTAGAGAAATAGCTTGCCATTCATCTTCGGGCATCTTCCAATTATAATTTTCATCTCCTGTATTTAAAAATTCCTCATATTCTAGATCTCCGATTTTTTCTAATTTTGATTTATCCGCATATTTGTCATTTATATCAATTATAATAATTTTTTTCTTTAAAGTGCTTAGTGCTTTTTTAACTTCCACATGGAGTTGCCTGTCTACTACTAATACTTTGGCATCACTATGATCTAAGATATATGAAATTGTTTTAGCATCTAACCTTATATTAATTGTATTAAGCACTCCTCCAGTCATAGGAACTGAGTAATGGGCTTCAAAAATTTCTGGAGTATTAAATGCTAGAAAAGAGACAGTATCACCTTTTTTGATACCAATTTTTTCTAGAGCACTAGCAAATTTTAAACATCTTTTATATACTTCTTTCCAAGTATATTTTCGATCTTCATAAACTATCGCTTCATAATTAGGATAAATATCTTTAGCTCTTTGTAAAAAAGATAAAGGTGTTAATGGGACAAAATTTGCATTATTTTTTTCTAAATTTGTATCGTAATGGTTCATATATCTTAATTAAATTTATAGTCCATTATATATTTGCTTCCAGTAGTTGCAGATAAATAATGGCTTTCTACTCTTGGCAGAACTCTATTGAAATAGAAATTTGCGGTTTGTATTTTATCCTCATAAAAATCTTTATTGTTTGAATAATCTTTATAACTAACCTCTAAAACTTTTAACCAAGAATAACCAATTGCAACATAGCCAAGAACTCTTAAGTAATCATTTGACGCTGCATTTGCATCATCTTTTGAATTAAGAATTTTGTCTTTCATCCAATTCGAAAATAAATCCAACTTTTCAATATAGGTTTTTAACTTTTCCTCAAAAGGTTTTAATTTATCGTTTTTCGAATTTAAATCATTTTTTATCATGCTAATATATTTGCCAATTATATCTCCATTTTTATTTATTAACTTTCTAAATACTAAATCGATTGCTTGAACTGAATTAGTTCCTTCATAAATCGGCGTTATTCTATTATCTCTGTATAATTGTTCTATACCTTGATCTTTTGTATAACCATATCCACCATATATTTGCATTGCATCGCTTGTAATCTCCATTCCTAAATCAGAAAATAAAGATTTTACTACAGGAGTCATTAATGAAACCATATCAGTGGCTTCTTGTTTAATTTTCTGGTCTTTATGATTTAAACTCACTTCAGTTTGTTGAGATAGCCAAAAGCATAGAGCTCTTTCTCCTTCAATTATTGATTTCATATTTAATAAAGATTTTCTTATATCTGCATGCTCTATAATTAAGTCAGCATTCCCGTTTTGTGATTTATTTTTGTTACTTTTTCCCTGCTTTCTTTCTTTTGCATAGCTTAACGAATTTTGATATGCAATTTCTGAAATGCCTAATCCTTGAATTCCTACAACAATTCTCTCTAAGTTCATCATTGTAAACATTTGACTTAATCCTTTATTTTTTGGTCCAATCATAAATCCGGTTGCGTCATCAAAGTTTAAAACACAAGTAGCTGAACCTTTAATGCCCATTTTTGATTCTATTGATCCAGTTGATATTCCATTTCTTCCACCAATTGTTCCATCATCTTTTACAATAAATTTTGGAACTAAAAATAAACTTATTCCCTTAGTGCCTTTGGGGGAGTCTGAAGCTCTTGCAATTACTAAATGAATAATGTTTTCGGTTAAATCATGATCGCCAGATGTAATAAATATTTTTTGGCCTGTAATTTTAAATGTTCCGTCTGGTTGTTCTACCGCTTTCGTTTTAAGCAAACCCAAATCTGTTCCACATACTGGTTCGGTTAAACACATTGTGCCACTCCACTTACCCTCGACCATTCTTGGAAGATATTTATCTTTAATTTCATCAGTAGCATGATGGTGAATACAGTTATACGCACCAAGAGTTAACTCGCTATAAAGTTTAAATGCTAAACTAGCTGATGATATCATTTCATCAAAAAAAGCACTAACGGTTCTAGGCATTCCTTGTCCTCCATATTTTGGATCACAAGATAATGAAGTCCAACCATCTTCAATAAATTTTTTATATGCCTCTTTATAACCAGGAGGAGTCCGAACAACTCCATTTTCTAATATGGCAGGATTTTCGTCTCCAGCTTTTGCAAGTGGTAAAATTAAATTTTGATTAATCTTTGCTGCTTCTTCTAAAATATTTTTAACTAAATCTGGGGTTACATCTTTATACTTTTCTATTTCATTATAGTTTTTATCGTTCCTTAATTTTTCATAAAGGAACATCATATCTTCAACAGGTGCGGTATATGTAGTCATAATTATATGATATAAATTAATTGAAATTATCTATTTTTGCAAACAAGCAATAATCGCATCTCCCATATCTTTAGTAGATACTTCTTTATTACCTTTTGAACATATATCCCTAGTTCTTAGACCGTCGTCTAGGATTTTTTGAACTGCGGCGTCTATTTCTTTAGATTCTTTATCCAAATTTAGAGAATATTTAAGGGCCATTGAAAAACTTAATATTGTTGCAATTGGATTTGCTATACCCTTTCCAGCAATATCTGGTGCCGAACCATGTACGGGTTCATACATCGATCTCATATTTCCATTTTTATCTTTTGTACCTAGTGATGCTGATGGCAAAAGTCCCAAAGACCCAGTAAGCATTGCCGCTTCATCTGACAAAATATCTCCAAATAAGTTATCAGTCACTATCACATCAAATTGTTTAGGATTTCTCAATAATTGCATTGCACAGTTGTCAGCTAGCATATGTTCTAGCTCAACTTCTTTATAGTCTTTATCATGAACTGCCTGCACTTCTTCCTTCCATAGTTGGCCAGCCTCCATTACATTTGATTTTTCACATGATGTAACTTTATTATTTCTTCTTTTTGCAAGATCAAATGCTACTCTAGCCACTCTATCAATTTCGCTACTGGTATAAGTATGCGTGTTAATACCTTTTCTCTCACCATTATCTATCGGTTTAATTCCTCTTGGTTCACCAAAATAAATTCCCCCTGTTAGTTCTCTCACTATCATTATATCTAAGCCCGAAACTATTTCTGGTTTTAAGCTTGAGGCGTCGACTAATTGCTTAAAACAAATTGCTGGTCTTAAATTTGCAAAAAGTTTTAATTCTTTTCTTAATTTTAACAAAGCTCTTTCAGGTTTTTTTGAGAAATCCAAGTCATCCCATTGTGGACCTCCAACAGCACCAAGAATAACAGCTTCACTTTCTAAAGCTTTATAAAAAACTTCGTCTGTGATCGGGGTTCCATGCTTATCATATGCAGCCCCTCCAACCAGATCTTCATCAATTTCAAAATCTAAAGATCTGTTTTTATTTAACCAATTAATTATTTTTTTAACTTCAGAGATTACTTCGGGACCAATTCCATCACCGGGCAAAAGAAGAATCTTACGTCTTTTAACTTTAATCATTAAATATCCATGGTTTTGATGATTTAATTTTTTTTTCAAATTCACTTATATGAGATGATTTTTCTAAGGATAAAGCAATGTCATCAAGTCCTTCAATTAAACATTTTTTTTTGAAGGGATCTATTTTAAAACTCAGTTCGTTATTTCCATATAAAATTTTTTGGTCTTTAAGATTGACCTCTATTTCCTCTTTTCTTTTAGAATATTCAGAAAGTTCTTTTATTTCTTTATCTTCTAAAATAATTGGTAAAATTCCATTTTTGAAACAGTTATTATAAAATATGTCAGCATAACTAGAGCTAATAACACATGTAATTCCAAAATCTAAAAGAGCCCACGGTGCATGTTCTCTTGAAGAGCCACAACCAAAGTTATTTCCAGCAATTAAAATTTTTGATTTATCAAAAGGTTTTGTATTTAATACAAAATTTTTTAACAAGTTTCCCTCATCATCATATCTCATTTCATGAAATAAATTTTTTCCTAAACCTGTTCTCTTGATAGTTTTTAAAAATTGTTTTGGTATAATCATGTCTGTATCAACATTTACAATTGGTAAATATGCAGGAATACTTTTGAGTGAAATAAATTTTTTCATTTAATTTTGGTATTTTCTAACATCGTCAAGATTTCCAGCAATTGCGGCAGCAGCGGCCATTCCTGGGCTTACCAAATGTGTTCTTCCACCTCTTCCTTGTCTTCCTTCAAAGTTTCTATTAGATGTCGAAGCGCATCTTTCCTGTGGTTTCAATTTATCTGCATTCATCGCAAGACACATTGAACATCCAGGTTCCCTCCATTCAAAGCCAGATTCAATAAATATTTTATCTAAACCTTCTTGTTCTGCTTGTTCTTTAACTAAACCTGATCCTGGCACAACCATACCATGAACATGGGGCGCTTTTTTTTTATTTTTAAGAATTTGGGCAGCTTCTCTAAGGTCTTCAATTCTTCCATTTGTACAACTACCAATAAAAACCTTATCAATTTTTATATCTTTAACTTTAATATCTGGTTTAAGACCCATATATTTTAAAGATCTATTAATAGAATTTTTCTTATCTAAATCTTGTTCATTATTTGGATTTGGAACTTTGCCATTAATGGTTACTACATCCTCAGGAGAAGTTCCCCATGTAACCATTGGAGCAATATCTTCACCATTTAAATTAATCTCTTTATCAAATTTCGCTTCTGAATCACTTTTTAATGAATTCCAGTATTCCAAAGCTCTGTCCCAATTTTCTTTTTTTGGAGACATAGGTCTATCTTTTAAATATTGAAAAATTTTATCATCCGGTTGTATTAAACCTGCTCTTGCACCACCTTCTATCGACATATTGCATATGGTCATTCTTTGTTCAACGGAAAGATTAGAAATTACGGAACCTGCATACTCTAAAACACATCCGGTACCTCCAGCTGTTCCTATTTTACCAATTATTTGTAAAATTACATCTTTCGATGTAATGCCTAATGATAATTCCCCATTTACATTAATCCTAAAATTCTTTGCCTTTTTCTGTACTAAAGTTTGAGTTGCTAAAACATGTTCTACCTCTGATGTTCCTATTCCAAACGCCAATGCACCAAATGCTCCATGGGTTGCTGTGTGGCTGTCACCACAAACGATCACAGTTCCGGGTTGTGTAAAACCTTGTTCAGGACCAACAATATGAACTATACCCTGTCTTTTATCTTTCATTCCAAACAATTTAACTCCAAAGTCTTTACAATTTTTTTCGAGTGTTTCTACTTGAACTTTTGAATCGTGATCATCTATTCCTTTTGATCTATCTGTTGTTGGAATATTATGATCAACTACTGCTAACGTCAGGTTAGGATGTCTTACTTTGCGATTAGCATTTCTAAGCCCTTCAAAAGCTTGAGGGCTTGTAACTTCGTGTATTAAGTGTCTGTCAACAAATAGTAAGGAGGTACCATCATTTTGTTCATGTACCAAATGTTCGCTCCATATTTTATCGTATAAAGTCTTAGGCATTTAAAAAAGATTATTTTTTGTTTTCTGAGCTATCTTTTTTTGCTTCAGTTTTTTCAACTTCTTTTTTTTTTGTGTCTGTATTTGTCTCTTCTTTTTTAACTGGAGAAGCAACATTTTCCTCAGTTACCTCCTCTGGTTTAGCTTCTACATCTATTCCTATTTTCTTTTTAATCTTTTCAGCAATTCTTGCTGATTTTCCAGTTCTATCTCTTAAGTAATAAAGTTTAGCTCTTTTAACTTTTCCAGATCTAATAACTTTAATTGAACTTACAATAGGGCTATACAAAGCAAATGTTCTTTCTACGCCTTCACCAAAAGATATTTTTCTAACAGTAAAAGACGAGTTTAAACTTCTATTTTTTTTAGCAATACATACTCCTTCAAAGTATTGGATTCTATCTCTTTTTCCTTCAGTTATTCTAACTCCTACTTTAACAATATCACCAGTAAAAAAATTTGGCAGTTTTTTTTCTGCTATTATTTTTTTTACATTTGCCTGATTTATTTCCTCTATTGTTTTCATGTTTAAATTAGTCAATTTAGTCTTTTTTATTATTATATTTTTGCCATAAATCTGGTCTTCGGACGCGTGTTATATCCTCAGATTGTGATAAACGCCAGTCTTTAATTTTAGCATGATCACCCGATAAAAGCACATCTGGTACACTTTTTTTCTCCCAAATTTTAGGTTTTGTATATTGTGGATACTCTAAAAGACCATTTTCAAAGCTTTCTTCAGATATAGATTTTTCATTTCCAATAACGCCAGGTATTAACCTTAGTATTGCATCTAAAAAAACATAAGTTGCTGTTTCACCACCTGAAAGTATGAAGTCGCCAATACTAATTTCTTCGATTTTTCTATTATCTATGACTCTCTGATCTATTCCTTCAAAATGTCCACAAATAATATTTAATGTTTTTTCTTTTGATAATTTTTTTGCAAGTTTTTGGTTAAATGTTTTGCCCCTAGGAGTTAAAAATATTGTTTTATCCGAGATCGAAGTGTTCTTATCTAAAGCGCTTGCAATTACGTCTGGTTTTATTAACATTCCCGATCCTCCTCCGTAAGGAGTATCATCTACTGTTTTATGCTTATCAATTGTATAATCTCTTATATTTATTTTCTCAAAATCCCATATTTTATTTTCAAGAGCCTTACCAAATAAACCTCTGGTGAAAGGTCCGGGAAATAGATCAGGATAAATTGTGAAAACTTTTACTGTAAACATTTTTATTTTTTTCCTTCTACTTTAGGTGCTTCCTTTGGTGCATCAGCTTTTTTTCCTTCTACTTTAGGTGCTTCCTTTGGTGCATCAGCTTTTTTTTCTT
>MDTA01029636.1_pt1 | contig 62134 bp, 69 predicted proteins | sample 811151 | NCBI WGS metagenome assembly MDTA01 (sample SAMN05326648, study PRJNA326480) | marine metagenome | isolation source: seawater | place: Indian Ocean: South | collected 2010 | reverse complement strand
CTTTTCAATAATAAAATTCTTATTAACTATAAACATAGGAAATGTATTTTGATTGAATATACTCTTATCATATTCAGAAAAAAATATTGCTTTATTCTTTCGTTTTTCCTTTTCTACTCTGGCTAAGGGCTCATTAATAAATTTATCCTCTCTAGATAAAAATCTAAATATAATAAAGTAAGAGAAGATTACAAAAAAAATTACCGCTATGGGTGAATTAACTATGTAAAGCATGAAAACAGTTATAATGGAAATAAGTAATAGCAGTATCATTGGTATTTCTCGATTTTAACTATTGATAGTATAAACTTCATGATAAAATCTACCACTATAATATCAGATAAATGACAGATATAATATTCCATAAATCAGACAAATATATCGATGATGATATAGATTACTATGCATCTGATACTAGAGATAAGCATGGAGCAGTCAAGCCAAGACAGAACATAAAAAGCTACTTACTAGATTCCTTTAATTTTGACAATAAGAGTGTCCTCCCATCAATCTATTACCCGTTTCAAAAAAATTCCATCGATAGGATTTATCTTGGAATTAGTTTTCCGTTGTATGCAAATAATTGGGGAGCAGAATTTCTTAGATATCTGTTGTATGTGATTAAAAAAGATGGTGCTGTGATTTTACCAGTTTATCCAGAGAGACAAGGTGTAGAAAAAAATTATTGGTCAAGAAGTTCGCTTGAAGTAGCCTTCCAAAGTCGTCAGAAGTGGTGGGGTATGAGCAACATATGGGCTGAAAATGACGGTGTAATGTCAATGAGAATTGGGAAAAAAGAACCAGCCATAAGGTCTAGTACATTTACTTATTTTATAAACGAAGTTTTACCTTCTTTGCTAAAGCAAAATGAACCTGCAAAGTTAGAGGAAGAAGTAAAAACACACAATAATAATATGAGACTGAGTGCAGTGATTGAAAAGATAGTTTTAGATATTCATGGTAGAAATAAAAAAATAAATCTTGCTGAAATTAACACTGATGGCTTACTAGCGATGGAGCTTGTTTCAAGTGACTACATAAATATTAAAAATGCAAAGTTATACTCAAATGATGAGAAATTATGCATGAAGTATTCTTCTTATCTACCCGAGATAAAAAGTCAATACTTTGACATTTCAATTTATAATGATAATGAAATCCCTCTCCAAAATAATCATAATGTAATAGTTGTAAATGGATTTTATATTGATAAAAATAAGCATTTAAATCTAATTAACGAATGTTTGAAAAACTTAACAGATGATGGATTCATTGCCATCATCAATGATTGTGTTTTATCAAAAGATTTTAAACACAGTGATCATTCTCATACTGTTGGAACTAAATTAATTACAAACTATGATATTCCTCATTACTCTGATTTAATTTTTGACGAATTAAGGCAAGAAAACAGTAATAGAAAGAATGCAATTAAAGTTATACTAAAAAAAGATAATGTATGATTTATTAAATTTTTTAAGTAGCTTTATCTGGGGTCCTTTCACTTTGACACTAATACTAGGCACTGGGATTTTTTTAAGCTTAGGACTAAAAGGTTTCACATTCATTTATATAATTGATGCATTCAAACAAATATTCTCAAAAGAGCAAAGTTCTGATGATGGAGAAATATCATCTTTCCAGTCTTTGATGACTGCATTATCTGCTACCGTTGGTACTGGTAATATCGCTGGTGTAGCCACAGCTATTTATATAGGTGGTCCAGGAGCAGTCTTCTGGATGTGGATTTCTGCGCTTTTTGGTATGGCAACTAAATATGCTGAGGCATTTCTTGCTATCAAATACAGAGAAAAAAATCATTATGGTGAGATTGTTGGAGGTCCAATGTATTATATTAAAAATGGATTATCTCCTAAGTTTAGAATTTTTGCTTACCTATTTGCTATATCAGGAATGATAGCAGCACTTGGGATTGGCAATGCAGTTCAAGTTAATTCTGTTACGCAAGTTGTTAGCGAAGAATTTCAAGCATCGAAAATTATAGTTGGATTTATAATTGCTTTCTTTGTTGGTTTAGTAATTTTAGGTGGAATAAAATCAATAGGTAATATGACCTCAAAGTTAGTACCACTAATGTCAGCAATATACGTACTAGGTGGATTAGCTATTATTGCTATAAATCACGATCAAGTTGGGTATGTTTTTAACATGATTATCGATTCTGCATTTACATCTACAGCAGCAACAGGCGGATTTGCAGGGGCGACAGTGTGGATGGCGCTTCGATATGGTGTTGCTAGAGGTGTATTTTCTAATGAAGCTGGTCTCGGAAGTTCCCCAATAGCTCATGCTGCAGCAAAAACTAATAATCCAATAAAGCAAGGAATGGTTTCAATGTTAGAGCCATTGATTGATACTATCATTGTATGTACTATTACTGCCTTCATAATACTGATGAGTAATTTATGGGTAGGTGATTTAAATGGTGCTGCACTTACAGCTGCATCATTCAATCAATTATGGGCTAATGGAAAATATATTGTTATCTTTGGATTGATACTTTTTGCTTTCAGCACCATTATTGGTTGGAGCTATTATGGAGAAAAATGTGCTGAATTTATATTTGGTTCAGGTGTCATAAAAGTTTACAGAGTTTTGTGGGTAGCAATTATACCAATAGGTGCAACTGTAGAATTAAACTTAATTTGGCTCATTGCTGATATAATGAATGGATTAATGTCCTTGCCAAATTTAATAGCACTCGTATTGCTTGGACCAATAATTTTTGCTAAAACCAATTCATCAAAATTTTTCATCAAAGCTTGATCTATATGAACCAATTAAAACATATAAATGCTGCACTTATAGAAGACGATTATCGTAATGATATATCAACAAAATTAGTGCCTTATGTTAATAAAAGTAGTGCAATTTTAAAATCGAAAGAGTCATTCTATATTTATGGCTTAAAATGGTTCCAAAAAGTTTTTAAACATGTAGATAAAAAAACTACAATAAGTTTCTTAGTAAAAGATGGTGATTATGTCAAGAAAAATAAGATTTTAGCTAATATAAAAGGATCGAACCATTCAATTTTAAAAGCTGAAAGAGTGGCTTTAAACTATTTGCAGATAATGTCTGGAGTATATGATATCTGCAAGCAATATAATAAAAAGATCAATAATAAACATAAGATAAAAATACTTCATACTAGAAAAACTCCGCCTTTACTCAAATTACCTATCAGCGAAGCATGTACAGCAGCCATGTGTTTACCTCATAGATACTCGTTATCAACATCAGTGTTATTCAAAGAAAATCATTTAAAAAGTATTGATGACCCAAAAACGTTAATTAGAAATGCTGTTAAAAAACATAAAAAAGTTGTTGTCTAGGCAAAGTCTCTTGAGTTTGCACGTAAATTAGCGGGTTTAGGCATTGATAGGGTTCTTTTAGATAACTTCACACCATCCATGGTTAAAAAGTTTTTAAGTTTGAAAATGAATATTAAGGTTGAAGTGTCCGGATCAATAAATTTAAAAAATATTACCTCATATGTATTACATGGTGTGGACTACATATCGATAGGTTCACTAACTAAAGATATAAAATCGAAAGATTTATCTATATTAATACAATAACTGTATGGAGTCGCATGTACCTGATATAATCCTATTATGAATAGGCCCTTTAGCATTCAAGAATTTCTAAATGATTTTTTCTCAAGAGAGGAGAAATCCGGAATTTTACTATTGTTGTTCGCTGTGATTGCATTAATAATAGTCAACACGCCTGCTCAAGTATTGTATTACGATATAAAGAACGCTGTAGTACCTATCAACATAGGCGAATTTAGCCTTAATAAATCTATCTCTCACTGGGTAAATGATGGTTTAATGGCAATCTTCTTTTTTGTGATTGGTTTAGAATTAAAACGTGAAATGCTTGAAGGTGAACTCTCAAGTTTTGATAGGATGATTCTACCTGGTGTTGCAGCTGTCGGCGGAATGGTTGTGCCAGCATTAGTTTATGTTTCTCTTAATTATTCCTATCCAGAAAATATGTCAGGATGGGCAATACCTACAGCGACAGATATTGCATTTTCACTAGCTGTACTTCTTATTATTGGTAAAAAAGTTCCGATCACATTAAAAATATTTCTACTATCTCTTGCTATAATTGATGATCTCGGCGCTGTTTTAATAATTGCTTTATTCTACACAGCAGAAATTCAAGGCACTTATCTCATATATGCTGCTATAACCATGTTAGTTCTCATTATTATAAACACATCTGGAAATCAAAGGCTTTCCTTTTACCTTATCCCAGGTATATTCCTATGGTATTTTGTTCTCAAGTCTGGAATTCATGCAACGATTGCTGGAGTCTTACTTGCAGCAACTATACCGAATGTTCAAAATAATGAAATGGAATCTTCTATGCTTCAAAAGCTTGAGCATAGTTTGCATAATTTTGTAGGTGTATTTGTTTTACCTATATTTGCTTTTTTTAATAGTGATATCAATTTTAGTGATGTTACTATATCCAGTCTCTATACACCTATTTCGCTTGGTGTAATTCTTGGGTTGGTCGTGGGCAAACCTATAGGCATAACCCTATTTACATACTTAGGTATCAAATTAAATTTATGTCGTCTTCCTGAAAATATAAATATGGCTGATATTTTTGGTTTGTCTTTACTTTGCGGCATTGGATTTACGATGAGTTTGTTTATAAATGGTCTTGCATTTAATAGCGAATTTCTTATCGATGGTAGTAAATTAGGAATATTTGTGGGTTCGATAATTTCAGCTGTAGCTGGATACTTGATTTTAAAATCTAAATACAGATAATCATATTTAGTAATCCGTACAATCTAGTTTGAGAGGCTCGGATGCAGAATTTGGTTTGACATCTAATATATAATTATGAGAATCAAATTTAATTTTCATATTAGACGTGACAATATCAATATAATTCTCTGACCTTTTTACATTTTTAAGTTTGATATTGTTTAGGCTCTCATTATTCTTTGATAAATCAAGAATAAACACTATTCGCTCATCATAATTGTAACAAGTCAATTTTTTTGAAATCTCTCTACCATCGGTGGCATAAACTTCTGTTAATTGAAAAATTGATACAAAGAAAAGTAGTGGAATAATTTTATTCATCTAGACATATTACATTAAATTGAGTCTCGAGTGAGATTAATTTCCACCGATAGTCATTTTATCTATCAATATTGATCCACACTTAATTTTAGAGTTCTCATAGGTATCAGCACCTATTAAGCTTATATTAGTGAGCATATCTAACATATTTGATGCAATGGTGAAATTTGTTACTGGATGCAAAACCTCTCCATTTTTAATGAGATATCCAAATGCACCTCGTGAGTAATCACCTGTTAGTATATTTGCTCCAGATCCCATCATTTCAGTTACTAATACGCCATCATCTATACTACCTATAATTTCTTGAGGATTATCCTTCGAAGATTCAACTACTATATTGGTATATCCAGCATTGCCCGTAGATGTGGATTCTAGTTGTCTTGCAGAGTATGTATCCAGCAGAAAGGTTTCCAAAGAGCCGTTGTTAATAATAGTTTTTTTAGATGTAATCACACCCTCATTATCATAAGGTTTATTTCCAAGTCCCTCATTTAGATTTGGCTCCTCCTTAATCGTTATATGATCAGCAAAAACAAGATCTTTTAATTTATCTAAAAGAAAACTATTTTTCTTATATATATTATTTCCATCTATAGCTGATAAAAAAGATGATATTAGGCCAACTGATAGTTCAGGAGTTAAAACTATAGGGCACTTTCTTGAGGTTATAGGTTTAGCACCTAATCTTGAAATGGCTTTTTGAGCACTTTTTTTGCCAATTACTTCTGGTGAATTAATTTTTTTATAATTTCTTTTTGTATCATATGCATAATCCCTTTCTTTTAGTCCATTTTCCTCAGCTAATACAACACAAGATAGAGTGTAACTTGTTGAATAATAAGAGCCCCGAGCGCCATGTGAATTTAAAATAAAGTTTTTTGAATTTGAATAAAGATACTGAGAGCCCTCACTATTTGATACTCTCTTATCAAAATCTAGTGCTGCTTTTTCACATTCTATAGTTGTATCTATTAGTTCTTCAGTAGTAAACTCTTTTGGATAATTTATCCCACAATCTATGTCTAACTGATTAATTAAATTATCATTAGCTAACCCTTGTTTTTCATCTTTTTCTAAAAAAGATGCTATAGCTTTACTTTTCTCGATAGTTGACTTAATACTTGATTCCGATAAATTATTTGTACTAGCAATTCCTTTTTTTTTCTGCGAAATACAGGTAACAGTCAATGAATTATCATCATGGTATTGTATGTTTTCAACTTTTCCAAATCTTGAAGTTACTTCAGCTCCTGATACTGACGAATAATGGAATTCAAATTCGTCTGCTGCATCTAGTTTACTTAAACATGTTTCAAGCATGTCAGACGTTTTAGAAAATTCATTAGACATTTATAGCTCAGTTCCTCCAACTGTTATATCATCAATTTTAAGCGTAGGCTGACCGACGCCAACTGGGACACTCTGGCCTTCTTTACCGCATGTTCCAACTCCATCATCGAGTCTCATGTCATCTGCTACCATTGATATTTTTTTTAGAACGTCTGGCCCATTCCCAATCAAGGTCATTCCTTTAATTGGATATGATATTTTCCCAGATTCAATCTTATATGCTTCTGAAGCTGTGAATACAAACTGTCCACTAGTAATATCTACTTGACCTCCTGAAAAGTTAACAGCATAAATACCATCCTTTACTGATTCTATAATCTCCTCAGATTTAAATTCTCCACCTAACATGTATGTGTTTGTCATTCTAGGCATTGGTAAATGTGCATAGCTTTCTCTTCTGCCGTTACCAGTTGGTGGAACATTCATTAATCTTGCATTCATAATATCTTGCATATATCCCTTAAGTATTCCATTTTCAATAAGAACATTTTTTGCAGTTTTAGTACCTTCGTCATCAATAGACAATGAGCCTCTTCTATGATCTATAGTCCCGTCATCGACCACGGTGCATAGTTCTGAAGCAACTTTTTCTCCAATGGCGTCAGAAAAATTTGAAGTCTTCTTTCTATTAAAATCACCCTCTAAACCATGACCAACTGCCTCATGTAATAGGACGCCAGGCCATCCTGAGCCTAGTACCACAACTGTATTACCAGCTTTGCATGCTCTAGAAGTAAGATTAATGCTGGCTATTCTAATAGCCTCATCTGCTAATTCATAAGGTTTATTTGTTCCTACAATTTCCTTATATGAGAATCTCCCTCCTCCACCTGCACTACCACGTTCAACACGATCATTATCTTTAAGAATTACCATCACATTGAAACGAACAAGCGGCCTATCATCAAAACTATAATTACCTAAAGAATTAGCTACAAATATAGAATCAAAACTAGAGCTTAAGTTAATTATAACCTGTTGTACCCTCTTATCTTTCTTCTTTATATAAGTATTTACGTCTTTTAGAAAATCTACTTTTTCATTATCTGTCAATGACGTTAATGGAGAATCAGAGATATATAATTTTTTAAAATCTTTATATTCATTAAGTTTTATACTTGCATTAGATTTAGATTTCGCAATTGATTTAGCAAGTTTAGACGCTTTAAACATCTCATTATAATCAAAGTTATTTCCATAAGAGAATCCTGTTTTATCATCACTAACACATCTTAACCCAAAACCGCTGTCAATTTGCTGTGAACCACTTTTAACAATACCATCCTCGCAAGTCCAACTTTCCAAAATAGAATATTGCATATATAAATCTGAAAAATCTATAGATGGTCCTGATGCAGCTGATACTATAGATTCTATCTTTTGAGTATCTAAGTTATGATTACTGAAAATTTTATCTTTTATAATATTCATGGCTTAATCCAAGAGTTTAATATGCTTGAGAACGGGAAAATTTTCTCTAATAGAGGTTAGTTGCGATAGATCTAATTCACTAGTTATGTAACCTTTTCCGTTTTTAATAATGTCTAATGTCTGGCCCCAGGGATTTACAATCATTGAATGGCCATACGTTTTTTTTCCATTTATATGATAACCGCCTTGGCATGCTGAGATCACAAAGGAGAGGTTTTCTATGGCTCTTGCTTTAATAAGTGTCTCCCAGTGCACTTTACCAGTTTGTTCTGTGAATGATGCTGGGATAATGATTAATTCAATATCTTGTTTCTGCTGCAGTCTAAACAATTCTGGAAATCTCAGGTCATAACAACATGCGATACCGGCTCTGCCTACTGGAGTATCGATAACATTAATTTCTTCGCCTGGCATAAAATATTTAGATTCATTGTATGACTCATTCGATTTTGGTAGCGTCACATCAAACAAGTGTATCTTGTTGTAAACTGACTCTGTGTGGCCTTGATCATTATAAGTTATTGTACTTGCCATTACCCTATTTTTGTCACTGGATTTTATTGGTATAGTCCCAGCAACTATCCACAAGCCGTGAGTCTTTGCAAGTTCCGAAATAAAATCCTGAATGGGCCCATCTCCAAGGGTTTCTGCATGTTTAATATAATCCTCATCATTTTCAGGCATAAGTGCAAAATTTTCTGGTAATACTACTAATTTAGTTGATGAGTCAGCAATCTGCTCTATGTATGTTTTAACATCATATAAATTTCCCTTAACATTTGGCCCAGAGGTTAATTGAATTGCTGATACTTTTCCCATCGTAATAGGATATATTAATTGGTGATGGGTTTAAACGATTGGGTAACTTTAATTTTAGGTTTTTCCCATGGGCCGGTGATAGAGTACTCGATACCTGCCAATTTATTGGTATCAACGCCAAATTCTTTCAAAAGCTTATCATAGAAGATAGACGCGGCAGCACCGATTGGGCCGCCAATCACTGCACCTGTAATAAGGCTTGTAGAGGATAAGTCTGGGATAAAAATTAATACTTGATCATGAGTTTTTTGAATCAAATCTGAATCACCAGTTAATCTCATCTCCCCGAAACTCCCAATTATGTTCATTTTGTTTGTACTGGCAATACCGTTTACTAAACTAATATCACAGTCTAAATTATCGAACCTTAATCCTCTTGAAAAAAAGTCGGAGAAATCTAATGATAATCTCTTAGGAATCGATGATAGACTAAACAAACCTAGTACTTGTCCTATCGTTTGGGTTCCTTTATCAAGTTCTGTAATTTGTCCATCTTCAATTTTGAAAGTCAACTTGCCTTTTGTTGAAGAAAATTTGAAATTATTAAGTGCTCCTGTCCAATTCCCATCTAACTTTGCTGTTAGCTTACCTCCTCTAACTATTTTAGGATAACCAAGGCTTTTTAGGGCTAGACCAAAATCATCACTATTAATAGAGGCTATTAAATATGTACTTTCATCCTCACCTATAAACCATTTACCTGATGATGTCATTTTAATGTGAGGATTAGTAAAATTAAATTTGCTTATCTCTACGTAATCCTCTTTTGGATTAAGGATAATTTGTACATTATCTAAGATTATATTTTCAGTTTTTAAATGTTTAGAAACTAGATTTATTCTTGGCACTCTGTCCACCATGGATTTACTTTCAAAGAAATTAGTATCAAGATACTCTAGAGAAGTCTTTATTTCTTGATTATCATTACGAGAATAAGGAATCTGCACAAAACCTCGTATCCATGGTGATTTAATGTAATGTGTTGAGTGTCCCTCTACAAACTTAGTTTTAATGTTATGTTTATCGTACATTATCTCTAGAGGATAATCCTTCTTAGGATAATGTTGATAATTTAATGTAAAGTTTACTTTTTCTTTTCTTTGTTTAGAAAATGGAGGTATGGCATTGATAGACATTCCCTCAAGATTACTAGTCATGAACAAAGATAAATCTTTTTTGCTAGGACTATATGATAATATAGATTTCACTCTCGTGCCCCCTGAAATAAAATCTTTATCTATCTCAATAATTTTCTCAAAACTCTTTATATTTAGAATCCCATTTCCCTTCAAGGCATATTCATGAACCATGGAAGAAACATTTGTATCAATAGATGATGAGTAATTTTGTCCATTAAGACTAATCTCAAAGATATTTGAATGTATTCTTTCATTTAAAGTAGTGAGATAAAGCTCATTCACAGACAGGTATGCATCTTTAATTCTCATAGATATATTTTTCAGCTTGAGGTCAGAAAACGATTTACCTTGATGATAAAAATAGTTAAGGGAGAAGTCACCGCCAAATTTATCAATATCCATAAGATTCATTTTTTGAGAAATGTAATTTATTTGACCTAATGATCCTGATACTTGAAATCGTATAGAGGGCTTACTGGAGACTTTTTTTCCACTAAATGATATTTTCAGCTCTTGATCATTTAATAAATCAGTTGTACTAAAATAAATTGATTTTCCTTTAAATCTATAAAATAATTTGCCAGATATTCCTGATAAGACATTATCATTATTTATTTTTAATGCTGCATTATCAACAGATATTTTTCCAGTTTTATTATTTCCAGCAATACTTACATCCAAATTATTTATATTGATATTATTTTTTACATTCAGATCGCCTTTCTTGATACCAGCTCTGTAGTATTGAATCTCTTGTCGATTATTGAAATGAACTTCAAGATTATGAATTATGCTATCAGGGAAGATATTGTTCAAGTCACTTGATATATAGTTTAATTTGTTTGTAATATCTGTGATAATTTTTGTTTGTATTTCATTCATGTATATCTTAAATTTGTTATCCTGGTCTTGGTAAAATACAATCTTATTATTCTTAAATTCTCTATCCTTATACTTATAGTTCAATCGAGTTAAACCCATTATTTTATTATTATCTTCATCACGATAATAAAAATCTGTAGTTATATTAGTAAAATTCTCGTCTGAAGTTAAAAAGGGTAGATTAATCTTTTCTGTTGAGAGGTTGCCAACCGTTTTTACAATTTTTGACTGGTCGAAATCTATCCATGCTCGTATTGAAGAACTATTTATATTCAAGAATTGCATATTTTCAGGAAGGATATTTCTTGGTAATTCAACAGAATTACCACTTAGATATAACTGTCCCGTCAAGCTGTCCTCTGACATAATTCCGATATATCTTATGCTTATCGGATTTTGACTAAACTCATGTAAAAAACTGGCCTGTAGACTTAACTTATCATCGATATATCGAGCTAAAAGTTTTTTAATATCAAAGATATTAGAAGTTCCAGTAGCAGAGTCTGTTACTCTTACGATGGAATTTTGAAGTACAAGCAAGGGAATATCATTATCTAAATTATTTGTATCTACAATATTTATATCTGCATCATTGAAAAGGATTTTATCACCATTTCGTGAGATATTTACTACAGTTTGATCAATAACAACACTACTTATGCTAAGCTCACCGATGCTGAAACTTGTAAATAAATCTATTTCGATACTTGTTTTTAATGATTCTAATACTTGCTTATTTGAACTATCTTTGAGAATAAATTTATCAAGTAAAATATTTGGATATAGACCGTTCCATTTAAGTCTTGTGGAAAATATTTCAGTTTTAAGATTTGTTACTTCATTGATTTTATTAATAACTTTAGTAGCTAAGTGGTCGTTTATAAAGTTTGTTTTCTCAGTAAATAAAATTATGATACTTAAGGTTATGGTTAATGCTAACAGCACATTTATGAAATATTGGATTATATGTTTCATATTAAACTATATTTTCAGTATTTAAACTCTCATCCCATAATTTCTCAAGTGAGTAAAACTCTCTGGTGTCTGGATGCATTACATGTACCAAGACATCTCCAAAATCGATTAGTATCCATTCAGATTTTGTATAACCTTCTATACCCAGAGGTTTCATTTTATTTTTTTTAAGATCTTTAATTAAATTATCAGATATAGATTTAACATGTCGAGTTGATCTCCCTGAGGCAATAATCATGGTGTCTGTTACTGATGATTTTCCTTTTACATTTAAAGCAATAATATTTTCTGCCTTAAGATCCTCTAGAAGAGTATTAATTTTTTTTACAAGGTTCATTTATATAGATTATTCTCCGTAATCAATTTAATATTTTTAGTATCAAGGTATTTATCGATAGGTTTATTAGATCTTATTAATTCTCTAACAGTAGTTGATGAAATATTATTGGTATATCCATTATATATATGTATATTGTGGCTCATATCCTTTATGAGCTTTTCAATTGTAAATTCTCTTTCTTTATTCAATGTTTTTATATTATCACAACTATCAGCATTATCCCTAGCGAGTACTATAAGATTAGCTATGTTCAAAATATCCTTATATCGATACCAAGATTCAAAGGATTTAAAATTATCCTCACCTATAATTAAATTCAAATTCATCCCGGAGTATTTGTTTTTAAAATAACAGATTGAATCATAAGTAAAGATAGCATTATTCAGATTCATTTCATAATCATCAACAACTAATCTATCATCGAAAGTAGTAGCATTAAGCAACATTTGATATCTGTAATGCTTATTAGCAAATAGCTTTTTTCCGATGGGCGACTTACCCGAGGGTATATAAATTATTTTCTCAAGAGGGTATTTCTCTAATACTGACAAGGGTATATCTATATGAGCATTGTGAACAGGATCAAATGAACCAAAATAGAGACCTATACCGTTAGTTTTAATTTTTGATAACTCCTTTGCTTTTTACCACATATTTTAAATTAGTCAGACCGTCCAAACCAACAGGTCCTCTTGCATGAATCTTATCTGTACTTATACCTATTTCTGCTCCTAAACCATATTCGAAACCATCTGCAAATCTTGTTGAAGTGTTAATCATTACTGAGCTTGAATCGACTTCTTTTAAGAATCTATTTTTCATGTCATTGTCTTTTGTAATTATACAATCTGTATGCTTGGACCCATATTTTTCGATATGATCTATAGCTTCATCAATATTTTTTACAACTTTAACTGATATAATTGGCTTGAGATATTCCTCATACCAGTCTGACTCTTTTGCCTTCAATGTATAATCAAATATTTTCTTTGTTCTAGGACATCCCCGAACCTCAACGCCCAGCTTATGTAGTTCTTCCAAAATACTAACTGCATGTTTTTTTGGAAATTTTTCATGGATTATAAGTGTCTCTGCTGCATTACATACCCCATATCTTTGTGTTTTGGAATTAACGCTGCACTTCATTGCAATCTTGTAATCTGCATATTTATCAATATATACATGACAATTACCATCTAAATGTTTTATTACTGGTATAGATGACTCACTTGATATTTTCTTAATGAGACTTTTCCCGCCGCGCGGTATAATAACATCGATATAATCATTCATTTTTAAAAGCTCAGTTACAGCCTGTCTCTCTGTTGTCTTAATCATTTGTACTAATGCAGTTGGTAGTTTACACGATGATAAAGATTCCTTAATTAATTGAGACAGAATGATGTTGCTGTTAATTGCCTCACTTCCACCTCTCAAAATAATACTATTTGATGATTTCAATGATAACCCAGCTGCATCAATGGTCACATTAGGTCTTGATTCATAGATCATAGCTATCACGCCAAGTGGTACCCTCATCTGTTCAACAATAATTCCACTTGGTTGTATTTTTTTATTAATAGTTTTAAATAATGTATCTTTTATAGATATGATTTTATTTAGCCCATCAATCATAGCTTTAATTCTTTTGGCATTAATCAACAACCTATCGATCATTGATTCTGAAATCTTATTAGCCTGAGCATTTTTTATATCTAAAGTATTCTTCTTTATTATCTGATGTGCATTATTTCTCAGGTTTTTTATTATCGTATTTAAAACCTTATTTCTATCAGAAGATTTTAACTTTCGTGCTAGTTGAGATGCATCACGAGATTCTACACATACTTTGCTAACATATTTTTTAATTTGTGCTTTATTCATATTCTCTATTCATTATTATTCATTATATTAACGAAAAAATCATTAAATCTTATCCAGGGGTTTACTTTAGATGAATTATATTTTGAGTCAGCATCTAATTTATAAATACCCTCTAGTCCTATTAGTAATTGGGTTGTGTCATATTTAATACAAGCTGAATTATATTTATGATATAAAAAGTTAGGTATATATGGTTTAGGATCTAAATCACACTTAAGTGAATATAGCTTCTCTAATTCCGAATTTAGAAGAAAAATTAGATAAGGTAATGGAGTATTAACATATTGTAAATAGTGACTAATAGATCTAAATTTAATTAAGTCTTTTGATAGAAAACTATCTACCAAATCATACTCAGAGTACTTCGAATCATTTGATGCAGTATAATCTGAATTATCCTGGATGCAGCCTCTTTGGTATATGCTTTGTGATATAGCAAAACTATTATTCTGGTTTGACGTGATTAAAGATCTAATATATTTTGAGTCAAACTGCAAATTATTCAATTCACATTTTCTCTTTACCCATTCTTCAAGCACATTACCTTTTAGTTCATATATCTCTATAATTTCTTGATGCTTTGATAATAGTTTATAAAACTTTGTATTCTTAAAAGATGATGGCTGCCTATCTAATTTGATAATCATAACATCTTTTGAAGAATCATTTTCCTTCAGAATTAAATCTTTAATTCCTGCGGGAATACTTTTTGAAGTAATATTTAGAGTAAATATCTTCTTTTCATTAAAAAGAGATTGTCCATAAAGCTCTGTCTGTATAATATCCAGTTGTGAATCATCTTCCACCACATAATTAAGGTGTGAGTATTCAAGCTTTTTATAAAAATAAACGATATCATGTTCAATCTCATTACTTATGTTCCTAGGATTACCATGAATTAAGTACAATGACACACTAGAGTTCAGAGGTGATTTTTTAAATTTAATGTAATCAACTACCATACGTATCTAATTATACTATAATTAACAAAATGAATAACGCTAAGATTACTTCAGTAGGTTTTATTGGATTAGGAATCATGGGTAAACCAATGGTTCTCAATCTTTTAAAAGCTGGGATAGATGTTTATTTTTTTGCTAGAAAGAAATCAGTAATAAAAGAAGTTACCTCTAAGGGGGCAACATATGTACCCTCTGTGACTGAAATACCAAAAAATGCAAAGATTATTTTCACCAACTTACCTAATACCAACATTGTAAAAAGTATTATTCTTAGCAAGAAAGGTTTAATAAATGACCTAGAAGATGGGTCATGCATCATAGATATGAGCACGATTTCCCCTGCGGGTGCATCTGAAATAGCCAAAACGATTGAAAAGAGAAAGTCATTTTTTATTGATGCCCCTGTTTCAGGTGGTGAAGCAGGAGCAATCTCAGGCAAACTATCAATTATGGCAGGTGGAAGAGAAAAAATTTTCAAAAAAATTGAACCGCTGTTAAAAATTTTAGGTGACAAAATTACATACATAGGTCCAAATGGCGCAGGACAGGTTTGTAAAGCATGTAATCAGATACTCGTTGCAGAGACCATTCTAGCTGTAAGCGAAATTATAAACTTAGCTTATAAGTCTAAGATAGATCCAAGTATTATCCGAAAAGCTCTTTTGGGCGGTTATGCAAATAGTAAAATATTAGAGATTCATGGGGAACGGATGATTAAAACCTCATATAAGCCTGGTTTCAAATTGTCATTGCATCATAAGGACCTCAAAATAGCAAAAGAATTCTCAAAAAAACTCGGTGTGAATTTAAGGGGTTTAAATATGGTAAAAAAGGTTATGGATACAGCATTAGAGGAAGGAATGGCGGATTTTGATTCATCTACAATTCATCGTATATTAGAAAAAACTTATAAATAAGTATTAATGTTTAAGAATTAATATAATATAATACTGGCATGGAAAGGAAATACGAGAAACTATACAGAAGCATGAATGTCACTCCTACTAAACAAAGGGTTGATCTGGCAAATATTATTTTCTCAAAAAAACAACATTTTACAGCTTCAGACTTGATCACACTAGCTGATAAAAATAAGCTGAATATTTCTATGGCGACCGTGTATAATACATTATCTTTATTGGAGGACAAAGGAATGTTAAAAACAATAAATATCAACAACGAACTTAAATTCTACGATACTAACTTGGAGCATCATCATCATTTGTACAATACAACGATGAGTACACTTACCGACATTGCAAGCGAGAAGGTTGTATTTGCAGAATTACCAGAAATACCAAAAACACTTGAGATAGAGAGTACAGAGTTACTAATTAGAGCGAAAAATAAAGTTTAGCTTCTAACTAAATCTTTCGATAGACTTTCTCTGATATTTTCAGATAAAACAGTTTCGGCATCATATTCTGAATGGTTGATCCCAATGATAATTTCATTAGAAGAGATGAAACTTTCTATTGCTTCGTCATCTAACTCAAATCTTAGAAAATGAACTGCAGAAGTCTTATCATCAGTACTTCTGTCAAGATCTTCATCCGCAAGAGCAAAAACTTTTTTATCACCACATAAAATCCAAACCTGATTTTCAATATCATGTAATTTGTTTAGCATTATTTTTCTTTCTTCAACATCCGGATACATGATAAGCATCGTAGCTTTAAAGTTTGTCCCGTCAGGTATAAGTGGGTTATAAGCATCTATTTCTTCTTGTATCTCTTTTTGATTGAAAATCTTCTCTATTCTCAGCATTTCCTGAACTTGGTACTGAATAGTTTTATAGTCTTCGAATATGAGAACTATATTATCCCCAACTGATAAGGTTCTGTTTCTTTTATGTTCAATAAGCTGTTTTTTGATTAAATCGCGTTGGCCATCGTAGGCCTCTAAACTCAATAAATCTTCTACTTTTAGTTTCATTTTATATTCCGTATGCCTTTCTGATAAGTGATATTGGATGATTTGGTGCTTGAAGGTTACCAAGAGAGTTTTCAATATGATGGGCAGCAAGTGAGCAATCACTCGTGAAGCTATCGAACTCAGCTTGTTGGAATTCTCGAGTGATGGGACGAGCAATTTTTATAGCTATATCATGTGTTTCTGATTTAACTCCGTAGGTTCCATCATGACCTGAACATCTTTCAATTGCATTAATCGTCGTACTTGGCACTAACTCTAGTATTTTTTTTGTAAGCATACCTATGTTTTGTACTCTCTGGTGGCATGCAACTTGATATGATATGTTGCCTAGAGGTACTTTAAAATTAGTATTTAAAAGACCTTGTTTGTTAAGCGTATCTAGGAATTCAAACGGATCTCTAAATGCGCTAGAAACTCTAATCAAATCCTTATTCTCAGGAAATAAAAGCGGTAATTCCTGTTTATACATTAAAACACATGACGGTATTGGAGCAATTATAAGGTAACCCTGATCAACTATTTTAGTAAATTTTTGTAGATTTTTTTTCATCATTTTCTCAACTAAATGGATGTCTCCCAGTTCGAGTTTCGGCATTCCGCAACAATTGTCTTCTTTAATTATTTTTACACTTACATCGTTGTGTTTGAGGATATCAAAAAAATCCTTTATTACACCGGGTTCGTTATAATTATGATAGCAAGTCGTATATATTGCTACCTTATAGTTTGAGCTACTACTAAGATATTCGAGGTTTAGTTGTTTGGCAGTTTTAGATACAAACTGTGGTAATTTTGCATTTGAGTGTATTCTAAATAACTTTTCTAAGAGCTTCCTAAATAATTTATTCTTATTTAATAGATTTGCAACGAATGAGATTACACTCTTAGAAAATATTTTTCCAAGTGCGTCTGTTGAGCTAAGCAACCTGTCTCTCAAGGAAATCTTATTTTTTTCATTTTTTATTGCTTTACCTCTTAACATGAGATGAGGGAAATCAATTTCCCATTCGTGAGGAGGCACATATGGACACTTAGTCATGAAACACAGGTCACAGAGATAGCAGTGATCGATAACGCTATCAAATTCGTCATATTTAACACCATCAACCTCAAATGTTTCTGACTCGTCAATCAAATCAAATAGTGTCGGGAAAGAATTACATAAACTCACGCATCTACGACATCCATGGCATGCGTCTGCTACTCTTCTTAATTCTTCTTCATATTTTTGTTCATTAAGATAATCTGGATTTTTCCAATCGATGATATGACGCGTTGGACGCTCTAGGCCGCCCTCAGTATTAGTTTTCGTATTCTGATTTAACATGTTTTCCCTGAAAAAAATGAGCAGGCATCTCCCATGCCTGCTCTCAACAAAAAATTAAGAAATAGATTCTAAAGCTTTTGTAAATCTATTAGCATGTGATCTCTCTGCTTTAGCAAGGGTCTCAAACCAATCTGCAACTTCATCGAAACCTTCGTCTCTTGCTGTTTTAGCCATACCAGGATACATGTCTGTATATTCATGTGTCTCGCCTGCTATAGCAGCCTTAAGATTTTTGACACTATCACCTATTGGTTCACCAGTAGCTGGGTCGCCACATTCTTTTTCTAGATATTCTAGATGACCATGCGCATGTCCTGTTTCACCTTCAGCAGTTGAACGAAAAACAGTAGCAATATCATTTTGTCCTTCAACATCTGCTTTTGCCGCGAAGTATAAGTATCTACGATTCGCTTGAGATTCCCCAGCAAAAGCATCTTTTAAATTCTGCTCAGTTTTTGATCCTTTAAGACTCATAATTTTCTCCAATGATTATTATTATTTAGAATGATTCTAAATTTATATCATATGTATGTCAATTCTTTTCTGTTAAAATATAAACATGATAATGATTCCTGTTATCTAATGAGAATATATATTGAATAAAATTTTATTTAATCTTTATAAGAAAATTGCCTTCCTCGGAGATCCTGAGAAAGTTCATGACGTATCTCTTACACTTCTGAATTTAATCTACAAGAGTTACATTGGTAAAGCATTTCATAATAAAATTATCTCAAAGAAAATTACAGCATTTAATATAAATTTTGATAACCCTGTTGGGCTTGCGGCAGGATTTGATAAAAATGCTGAATATTTAAATTTCATTTGTAATATAGGTTTTGGTTTTGTTGAGATTGGAACAGTAACTCCTCTTCCTCAAGAGGGAAATCCAAAACCAAGGATTTTTAGAATTACTAAAGACGATGCTATTATAAATCATCTTGGATTTAATAATAAAGGGATTGACAACGCTTTGGAAAATATTAAAAAATTCAATAGAAATATTCCTATTGGAATCAATATAGGTAAAAACGCTTCAACCCCAATATCAAATGCATTTCAAGATTATGAGTACTGCCTAAGAAAAGCATATTCAATTGCAGATTACATTACACTAAATATTTCATCACCGAACACAGATCAACTCAGAGATTTACAGACAGGTGAAAAAATTAATGAATTCCTTTACTCGATAAAAACACTTCATGATAATTTATATAAGGTGTATAAAAAGTTTACACCTCTAGTCGTTAAAATATCACCAGATATGAATAAAACAGAAGTTGAACAATTATGTGGCCTTCTTATGAAATTTGAAATCGATGGAATAATTTGTACAAATACTACCATTGACAAATCATCTTTAGATGATAATTTTAAAAATCTTCAAGGTGGTTTAAGTGGTAAGCCTCTTCGTCAAAAAGCTACAGATACTCTTAAAGTTGTAAATAATTGCTTATCAGACGATATTACTATTTTAGCGGCGGGAGGTATTAACTCTCACCAAGCAGCACAGGAAAAATTCAATAACGGTGCACAACTCCTGCAATTGTATACTGGGTTAGTTTATGAAGGCCCCTCTTTATTAAAAGAAATACTTAAAAAGAAGTAAGCCTAAAAGGATAAATCAAATTAAGGCTTCCAAATTCCAAATGAATCTTCTTTTTGCTGAGAATCTGATGATGTTGTAGAGTCAGAATTCTGAGATTGTTGATCATAGACATATTGAGTAAATTCTATGAGTTGTTTAAGAATTTCATCCCTATCTGCTTTTGGGATTTCAGCAGTGGCAATAATTGAACCCACAACTGCTGACAAATATTGGGAGGCAAGTATAGGATCTTCATTTTTAGAATCATATTCGACTAGAACTTTTTGTAAGCCTTTTAATAATTCTGGTTTTAGGATAATTTCAGTCATAAATATAGGTAAAACTATATTATAATCATGATGTATGCAAGCAAATAATTCATTATTGGTAAAAACATTTGATGTGGGCCCTATGCTCAATATAATTTATTTAGTATGGGATAATAAATCAAAGGATTGTGTTATTGTTGATCCTGCTTGGAATTTGGATCCAGTTTTTTCATTTATCAAAAAAAATAAACTTAAATTAAAAAAGATTTTATTAACTCATAGTCATCATGATCATGTGAACTCGATTGATAAGATTCTAGAAATGTACGACATCCCTATTTATTTAAATAAATTGGAATTAGAGTTTTGGAATAAAAAATATGATAATATTGTTACCACAGATTCAGAGGATAATATTTCTCTAGGAAAATACAAACTTCAATCTATTCACACCCCTGGTCATACTCCCGGATCATGCTGTTACTCGTTTGATGGAAAACTTATTGCAGGTGATACATTATTTGTATTTGGCTGTGGGCGTTGTGACCTACATGGAGGTGATCCAGAAAAAATGTTTTATTCACTCAAGAAGCTAAAAGAGAATTTAAGCACAAGTACGATAATAATGCCTGGGCATAACTATTCCATTAAAAGACAATCCACTTTCGATGAAGAAATTTCTGGCAATCCTTTTTTTAGTTTTGATAATCTTAATTCTTTTGTAAAATATAGAATGCATGAACATGATAAAACAAGAGATGAGCCTTATGGGCCAATTGTGCTATAAGTCCTTTTATATTCCGATATAAATTTTGTAATAATTTTTCTAGAAATAGTATTATATATACTGTTGACTGCAATAAGCTCTTGCTCTTTAGTCCCCTGCATTTGCGATTCATTGAAATCATAGGATGCTGACCCTGATATCTGTCCAGATGTAACTTCATCTTTAGAGAATCTAAACTCATACTTTACTATTTTGCTTATTTCATATTCATCCACTCTGCCCGAAGCATTTACAGATAGCTGCCTTTTATCTGACCTTATATTAACTATCTTTATAGCCGGATAATAATCGGGGTCATTATTGATGGTTATCGTATTATTCTTCAACTTGTTTATTATTTGATTTACTAATGGATGACGACCAGAATATTGAACGGATATTTTCTCGATACTACCGATATCTAGTGCCCCTCTTAATTTGTACCCACATGCAGTGAGGCTAAGTGATAAAAGCAAGATTATAAATATGGATGATATTTTCTTCATTTTATAACGAAGTTTATAAGTTTTTTATCGATATAAATCTCTTTTATAATTTTTTTACCGTCTAGATAAGCGCTAATCTTTTCATCTTTTTTAGCCATATCGATAATCACCTCTTTTTCAAGATTTGAATTAATATTGATCTTACTTCTCAGTTTACCATTTATCTGAATAATAATCTGTATTTCAATCTCATCTATTACATTTTCCCTTTTGACTGGCCATTTTGGGCTCAATGGTTCTGATACACTCAATTCTTTCAATATTGTATGGCAGATATGAGGTGTTATTGGATAAAGTAATTTAATTAAAATCTCTAAACATTCTAACAAAGTATTCTTCGAGATAGATTTATTGTCATGAAATTTCGAGATCTCATTAAAATATTCCATTATTGCTGCTATTGCAGTATTGTAAGATTTTCTATTGTAGATATCATTCGTAACCTTATCTATGGTTAAATTCATTTTATTAAGTAGTTTATTATCATTATTTTTCTCAATACTGTCGTTGATTGAATATAAATTTAAGGCAGAATATGTTAATTTCCAGATTCGTTTAAGAAATTTATATCCTCCCTCAATAGCTGTATCTGACCATTCCAAATTTTGATCAGGGGGCGCTGCAAAAAGAATAAAAAATCGTACTGTATCTGCACCATATTTTTTTATAATTTTATCAGGATCTACAGTGTTACCCTTTGATTTAGACATTTTTGCACCATCTTTTAGAACCATTCCTTGTGATAACAACGAAGCAAATGGTTCATCTCCGCTGACTATATTTTCATCTTTAAGTAATTTGAAAAAAAATCTTGAATACAAAAGATGTAATATTGCATGCTCTATACCTCCAATGTATTGATCTACTGGCAGCCATTTATTATATTTGGAGTTAAACATTTCATTTTTATTGTGAGGATCTAAAAATCTTAAAAAATACCAAGATGATTCAAAGAATGTGTCAAAAGTATCTGTCTCTCTTATTGCTTTTTTACCCGTATAAGGACATTTGAAATATTTCCATTCATTGTTAGCATCTAGTGGATTTCCATCTCCAGTCAAATCTACATTCTTAGGAAGTTCGACTGGTAGATGCTCATAAGGAATAGGATGAACACTTCCATCTTCATGATAAAAAACAGGTATTGGGCAACCCCAATATCTTTGTCTGGAAATGCCCCAATCTCTTAGACGAAATGTAGTTGCTTCTTCTCCAAAATTATTTTCCTTACATATTTGGGTTATCTTAATTTTTGCGTCCTCAGACTTTAATCCATTGTGTTCATCTGAATTTATCATGATTCCATCTTTGATAAATGGAAGCACATCATCAGATTTACCAGTTATCACTTGTAGAATCGGTAGTTTAAATAAGCTCGCGAATTCATAGTCACGACTATCATGTGCAGGCACGCCCATTACCACACCGGTTCCATAAGAATCCAAAACATAATTAGCTATCCAAATAGGTATTTCTTTTTTTGATATTGGGTGAACACAATATTTGCCTGTAAAGACACCATCTTTTTCAAGCTTTGATGAAGATTCTTCAGATAATTTTACTGTTTTGTATTTTTCAATAAAATCCTTAATTACAGCATTATTATTTGATATTTTTTTCGCAAATGGATGATTGATGCTTATAGCCAGATAAGTTACACCATATAATGTATCTGGTCTTGTTGTAAAAGCTCTAAATACCTGACTAGTTTCTTTATATTTAAAATCGACATGTAAACCTACAGATTTTCCTATCCAGTTTTTCTGCATCAATTTAACAGATTCTGGCCAATCTGTTAATTTATCGATATCCTTAAGCAACCTCTCAGAATAATCTGAAATTTTTATAAACCATTGAGGGATTTCCTTTCTTTCTATAGTAGCACCGGATCTCCATCCTTTACCGTCAATTACTTGTTCATTTGCTAAAACAGTTTTATCAACTGGATCCCAATTAACTTCTGATAACTTTCTATATACCAAACCTTTTTCTAATAATTTTAGGAAAAACCATTGTTCCCATTTATAATAATCCGGATCTGCTGTCGATATCTCATTTCCCCAGTCATATAAAATACCTATGTGCTTTAATTGCTCTTTCATGTGTGCAATATTTTTTAATGTCCACTCTTCTGGATGAACTTTGTTTTTTATTGCAGCATTTTCAGCAGGTAATCCAAATGCATCCCACCCCATAGGTTGGAATACATTTTTTCCTATCATCTTATTTGATCTAGTAATAACATCCCCAATTGTATAATTGCGAACATGTCCTATATGAAGTTTCCCGCTAGGATATGGGAACATACTTAATACATAATATTTATTTTTAAAACTATCTAGCTTATTTTTTTCGGATGAAGTATAGGATATCCACTCATTCTGGGCCTCTTTCTCTATTTCATTTGGAGAATAATCTTTATTCATGTTTATTATTTATACCAATTAGTTTTAGGAATATTGTGAAAAATATTAACATCAAAATAGCTAAATCTCCATGTCGACTATATATTGAAGTATTAAATCCAGCTAATGCAATACCAGATATTGTACCTCTTTCATTATTTTCGATAGATTTTAATACCTTTCCTTTGTTCGTTATCACAGCACTTATACCCGTATTGGTTGATCTTAATAGATATCTATTAAATTCTAGAGCTCTAATTTTATTAATTTGTAGGTGTTGATGCTGAGAAAAAGAATCTCCAAACCAACCATCATTACTTATATTAACAATAATTTCATCCGTTTGTATTGACTCTACTAAGTTTGGAAAGTTACTCTCAAAACAAATTACTGGAATAATATGAGTTCCATTGAAAAAGATACTATCCTGATTTTCTCTTCCTGGAGTAATGTTAGACAATGGAAAGTTAATATAATTAGAGATAAATAAAAAAATATCATACCATGGTGTATATTCACCAAAGGGTACTAACTTACGCTTATTATAGAATTTTATATCTTTACTTATTAGTGACATACTATTATAAATATTTCCATTAGCTTGTGTAAAGAAACCAGAGATTATCATTTTTTTATTACTAGATTGTTTTCGCATCTCATCAATGATTTTATTATCTGAATTAACTATGTGAGGAAGTATAGTCTCAGGCATAATTATTAGTTGAACATCATTTTGTTCTGATAGAAAGTTCATATAATTATCTTTAATGTCAACGTATTCAGCCCTATTATACAAACTATCCGGATATATATTTGGTTGAAAAATTATAAAACTAATTCTTTTGATTGGTTTAATTATATCGTTATTTTTTAGATGAGCATATTGCAATATAATGAATGAAGTAATTATTAGTAATATTGGTTTTATTGTTTCTTTTAATTTCTTATCTAATATAAATTTACAGGCAGAGGCTGATATAAAAACTATTATGAAAGTTACAGAATATGCACCTGTAACAGAAAAAATATTATCAAAAATGGTCGAGTTTTGGGAATGACCTACCAAAAGCCACGGGAAGCCGCCAAATAAAAAAGATTTAATGAATTCACAAATAACAAAAAGTGAGGCAATAAAAGAAATAGTCAAGAGGTCAGACTTATATAATGCTTTATGAAATATTCCAAAAATTAAATAAGGTAAACTTATAATTAATAAAAATATTATAGTTAATATTATACTCCATAGGAGATCTAGACCGCCATAGATTTTCAAACTATAGAAAACCCATGAAACGCCCATAGAATGAAATAGAAATCCATATAAAAAAGAGTACTTAATTTTATACTCTCTCGGCACTCTTTCAATTGTGTATAAAAATAAAATGAGAGAAATGATTATAAATAACTTATAATCAAAAGGTGAGAATGCTAAAACATAAAGCAGAGACGATAATATGATAGCAAATATTTTCAAGAATTAGCTTTTTCTTTTTTGATTATCAATTGTATTCGATTAATTTTTTTTGAATCCGCCGATAGGATTGTAAAATGATAATTTTCAATTTGAATGATTTCCTGCTTCTTAGGTACTTTCTCAAATTTATTCAATAAAAAGCCACCTATAGTCTCAACATCTTTATCAGCGAATTTTGAATTGAATTTTTCATTAAATTCATCTATTGTCAGTAGGGCCTCTAAAATATATTTATTTGTAGCTTGTTGAATAACCATCTCTTTTCCTTCAATATCATGCTCATCATCGATCTCTCCAATAATTTCTTCTATTAAATCTTCTAATGTTACAAGGCCGGATACATTACTATGCTGATCAATCACTATGGCGATATGATTTCTACTGGATTTAAAATCATTTAGTAGAACATTGAGTCTTTTACTTTCTGGTATAAAAGTAGCTGGTCGAATATAATCATTTAAATCAAAATCATCACTTTCATTTATTTGATTAGTAAGTAAATCCTTAGCATGTAAAATACCAATTATTTCATCAAGTTTTCCATTAATTACAGGTAACCTTGAATGTCCTGATTTAATTACTTTATTAACTACTGTTGTTAGTTCTTCATTGATATCAATTGCTATAACCTGTGTTCTTGGTATCATGATTTCCCTCACAGGAGTTTCTGACACATTAAAAACTCCAAGAATCATTTGATATGAATCCTGACTAATTAGATTTTCATCAGCAGCTGTCTCTAGAATAGATAATAATTCCTTTTTATCTTTAGGATTTGCTGCTACTAAATCCTTAATTCTATCTAACCAATTAGAGTCTTTAGTTTGTGACATATGGGTTACCAAATTTCATTTTTCTTAATAAATATATTTCTTTTTTTTCCATTTTATTTCTTTGTACATATGTATCATGATTATACCCTTGGAGATGAAGCATTGAATGTATAATCATATGAGCCCACCTAGTATCAATTGATATAGAGTATTTCATTGCCTCTTTGAAAATAACTTCTGGGCAAATAATAATATCAGCATTTAAATTTCTTTTATCCGTATCTGTAGAATTATTAAATGAAAGTACATTTGTTGGCTGATCTTTATTAAGATATCTTTGGTTTATTGATTTAATTCTTTGAGTGCCTGCCATTATAAGTGTAATTTCTATATTAAATATTTTTTCAATAGAGCAAATAATCCATTTTCTTAATTTTTGCCTAGATGGGATATAATATTTTTTAACAAAATTAATCTGATTTATTTTTATTTTTTTTATTCCTTTTTTCATACTCTTTTATAATAGAAGTAACAATTGTATGTCTCATGACATCTTTTGGGGTAAAGTTAATTGCCTCAACGTCTTTTATTGATAAAATGAATTCAAGACAATCTTTCAATCCAGAGGATGACCCTTTTGGAAGGTCTATTTGACTCACATCGCCAGTAACAACAGTTATAGACCCAAAACCAATCCTTGTTAAAAACATTTGCATTTGAGCAATCGTCGTATTCTGGGCCTCATCTAAAATAACAAATGCATCGTTCAATGTCCTCCCTCTCATATAAGCTAAAGGTGCGATTTCTATAACCTTTTTTTCTATTAATTTGGCAACTTTATCTGCACCTAAACATTCATTGAGTGAATCATAAAGAGGCTGAAGATAAGGATCAATTTTCTCAGCTAGATCCCCAGGAAGGAATCCAAGTTTTTCGCCAGCTTCTATTGCTGGTCTTGCTAATATTATTCTTTTTACCTCACCGTTTTCCAGAGCATGCACGGCGGATGCAACAGCAAGAAATGTTTTACCCGTACCCGCTGAACCAATTCCAAAAGTAATAGTATTAGACCTGATAGCATTTACAAATTGTTTTTGATTATTTGATTTAGCTCTTACTCTCGTTTTTTTAAGAATGATCTCTGTGAAGATATCATCATCTTGAGTAATTAGGAACTCACCAGAATTATTTAAATACAAATGAAGTTGTTTAGATGTTATTTCTTCTTTTTCTGAAATTGTATACATTTTTTTAAGAAAGTTTGTGGTGTTTGTTACACTATCTTTTTCACCTGATATCTTAAATGCATTACCTCTATTAGATATTTCTACTGCAAAAAATGACTCTATTTGTCTTATATTTTTATCTAGTAATCCGCATAAATTAATAAGCCTTTCATTATCTGTGGGTTCGAGTTTGATATGCTTGTTAGTAATTTTGTTCTCCAATTTCACTGCCTCTAATCTTTAATTTTACCTTGAAGTGAATTTTGTTTAGCAGATATTATCTGCACATCAACATTATTACCAATAAGATCTTTATGAGCTCTGAAATTAACTACCTTATTAGTATCAGTTCTGCCATACAACTCATCTGGATTTCGTTTTGATACACCCTCAATAAGGATTTCTTGTCTAGTGTTGATGAGATTATCAAGAAATGTTTGTGAATTTTTATTCAGAAGTTTTTGAACTTCTAATAATCTACTTTTTTTAGTCTCCATAGATATCTCATCTCTCTCAAAAGAGGCGGGCGTGCCTGGTCTTTTACTATATATGAAACTATATCCGTCATCAAAATTTACATGTTTAATAAGGCTCAATGTTTCTTGGAAACAGTCCTCGGTCTCTCCCGGATAACCTATTATGAAATCTGACGTCAAACTTATATTAGGTCTAATGTTTTTGACTTTATTAATTATATTTTTGTATTCTAGAGATGTATGTTTTCTTTTCATTTTGCTAAGAATAAAATCAGAGCCAGACTGTACGGGTAAATGTAAATTACTGCATAGAATTTTATTTCTATATTCTTCAATGAGGTCATCTGTGAAATCAATCGGATGAGACGTAGTGTGTCTTATTCTTTCGATGCCTGGTATTTTAGAAATATAACTTATCAATTCAGAGAATTTAACGGATTTACTATCTTTAAGCCTTATTCCTTTATAAGCATTAACATTTTGTCCAAGAAGTATCACCTCTTTTACACCTTGAGTAACAAGATGAGATATCTCAAAAATTATTTCATCTAGAGACCGACTAACCTCTTCGCCACGAGTATAAGGAACTACACAAAATGTACAATATTTACTACAACCTTCCATAATAGAAACATATGCTGATACAGACGAACATTTTGTTTGTGGTAGGTAGTCAAATTTTTCTATAGAAGGAAAGCTTACATCTACAGATTTTAAATTTTTTTTAGTTACTGCATCAAGCATTTTTGGTAATCGATGCAATGTCTGTGGGCCAAAAACAATGTCCACAACTGGCGCCCTTTTTCTTAGGTCCTCTCCTTCTTGTGAAGCAACACATCCTCCAACTGCAATTATTTTATTCGGCTGTTTATTCTTTAACTTCCGCCACCTCCCTAGTTCAGAAAAAACTTTCTCTTGAGCCTTTTCTCTAATTGAACATGTATTGAGGATAAGTATATCGGCATCTTCAGGGGTTTCACTTTTAGACATTTTGTAATGATGAACAAGCAAGTCTGAAACCTTGTCGGAATCATATTCATTCATTTGACAACCTTGAGTTTTGATAAAGTACTTTTTATTTTTTATCATTTACTAAAATGGTATATCTTCATCCTTGATGATATCTTGTGAATCGAGGCCTTTATTACTATGATCATTCTTCTCAGGGGTATCTGGAAGAGAGTCTGATTTGCTTCCTACAAAAGTAAAGTTGTCGGATATAATATCAGTAGAATATTTTTCGATCCCATCTTTGTCTTGCCACTTCCTTGTTTGTAACCTTCCTTCAACGTAAAGCTGTTGACCTTTTTTTACATACTGACCGATAGTTTCAGCTGGTTTATTAAAAAAAACTACTCTATGCCACTCAGTTTTATCTTCATAAGCTCCAGAATCTTGATTTTTAAATTTCCTATTAGTTGCTATGGAAATATTTACCACAGCATTACCGCTAGGCATAAATTTAACTTCTGGATCGTTACCAACTCTACCTAATAAGATGACTTTATTTACTGACAAATCTACCTCGGGTTACAAACCCAAAAAATCTGATTCTATATTCATGATATTACCTTAGTAGACTAAAAAATACCACATAAACACTAGATTAAAGGGTAAACTTTTATTTGGAAGTTATCAAAATTTAAGATATTGAACTATTTCTTCCTATAGAAGATTTTAAGAAATCGTTTTTCTATTTCCCAAAAGTACTTAAATTGACCAAATATAGTACCAATAATGATTAATAGGATTTGATAAAAGAAAATTAAGAGAACTATTCTTATAAACAGATTCTGAAGTCCGAAAATATCTAGTATATAATCTGAAACAAATAGAGATAGAGTTCCTGTTATGCCGTACACAGCAAAAACGATTAATAAATCATAATTTGTATCTACCTTGAATATGCTTCTAATTTTTTGCATAGAGATTTTTTTTGAAAGTCATAGTTTCAGAGTAGATTAACATAAATATTCCCTCATGACACCAGCAAGCTCATAAGTAAGCACTTATTCTTAAAAGGTGGTATTATTCTGATGATGGAAAAGTTCATAAAAATAAAAGGAGCGAGGACACATAATCTCAAAAATATAAACTTAGAACTTCCTAAGAATAACCTTATTACTATTACAGGATTATCTGGTTCAGGAAAGTCCTCTCTTGCATTTGATACGATTTTTGCAGAGGGCCAGAGGAGGTATGTAGAGTCACTCTCATCCTATGCGCGTCAGTTCCTATCAATGGTAGATAAACCTGATGTAGATAAAATTGAAGGATTATCTCCTGCTATATCAATAGAACAAAAATCCACTTCACATAATCCGAGATCGACCGTTGGTACAGTTACTGAAATTTATGATTATCTTAGACTACTGTTTGCCAGAATAGGTGATCCAAAATGTCCAGAACATAAGGTAACTCTTGATGCTATTTCTACTTCTGAAATGTTTCAAAGACTCATTAAAGATTTTAAGATGAAGAATATATTAATTTTATCACCTATCGTTAAAAATCAAAAAGGTGAACACATCAAAATCATTCAAAATTATGCACAGCAGGGTTTTAGTCGAATAAGAGTAAATGGTGAATTACACAAAATATCCCAAATATCAAAACATATGTTAGGCCATGTAATAAGCCCTAAGAAAAAAAATAACATTGATTTAGTTATCGATAGAGTAGATGTAACATCAGACAATAAATTAAGAATAATAGAGTCACTTAATACAGCGTCAGAAGTATCAGATGGTATAATATATATATCCCTAATTGATACAGATATTAAAGATAAAATATTCTCAACCAAACATGCTTGTCCACATTGTGGATATTCTATGAATAAACTTGAGCCAAAACTATTTTCATTTAACTCTCCATCTGGTGCTTGTAGTAAATGTGATGGATTAGGTGTTGATGAATTCTTTGATGAAAATAAGATTATAGAAAATCAAGAACTAAGTTTAGCAAATGGGGCTATTGCAGGATGGGATGAAAAAAATTATTTATATTATTCAATGTTATTGTCATTAACAAAATATTACGACATAGATATAAAAGAAAAGTTTTACAAACTTCCTAAAGATTTCAAGGATATACTATTTTATGGGAGCGAAGAAATAATCGACTTCAAAATAACTAAATTAAATAAAAAGACTAAAGAATTTGTTGATTCTAATGAAAAAAGATCCTGGGATGGGATATGTAATATCTTTGAGAGAAATTATAACAATGCATTTAGATTTAGTGTCAAAAGATATTATGAGAGATTCCTTACAGAGAGCACCTGCAGAGCTTGCAATGGTGAGCGACTTAACTTATCAGCAAGGAATGTGTTCATCAATAACATCTCGATAAATCAAATTACAAATATGAATATTGAAGAAGCGCTCACCTTTTTTAATAATCTTAAACTCAATAGAATGAAAACAAAGATTGCAGATAAGATACTTACAGAGATTAAATCAAGATTATCATTTCTTAACAATGTAGGACTAAAGTACTTGACCCTTTCAAGAAGCGCAGAAACATTATCAGGTGGAGAGGCTCAAAGAATTAGATTAGCAAGTCAAATAGGATCTGGTCTTACGGGTGTAATGTATGTCTTGGATGAACCCTCTATTGGGCTTCACCAACGAGATAATGGCAAGCTATTAAGTACGCTTAAGAACCTAAGAGATCTAGGAAATACGGTAATTGTAGTTGAGCATGATGAAGATACGATCCTGACATCGGATTTCATTGTAGATATAGGTCCGGATGCTGGAGTAAATGGTGGTAATGTTATTTTTGCAGGAAGCCCAAAAAAGATAAAGAATATATCGTCTCATACGGCAGATTTTATCTGCGGAAGAAATAAGATTGAATTACCACAAAATAGGCTCTCACCATCAAAACAATGGATAAAGATAAACTCTGCTAATGCGAATAATTTAAAAAATATCGATGTTGATATTCCAATAGGTTTATTAACTTGTATCACAGGCGTTTCAGGTTCTGGAAAGTCATCATTAATAAATGAGGTTCTTTACACCTCTGTAGTTAATAAAATCCTAGAAAATAATGATGGTTTCGTAAATTGTAAAAAGATTCATGGGACTGAATTTATAGATAAAATAATTGACATAGATCAAAGTCCAATCGGAAGGACTCCAAGATCTAATCCTGTAACATATACTGGAATTTTTTCATTAATAAGAGATGAATTCGCGAAAAAACCTGAGTCTAAATCTAGAGGCTATTTACCAGGGAGATTTAGTTTTAATGTTAAAGGAAAAAATAATGGTATCTGCCAGCATTGTGATGGACAAGGGCAAATTAAAGTCGAGATGCATTTTTTATCTGATGTGTATGTTCAATGTGAAAAATGCAAAGGACAAAGATATAATGATGAAACGCTGGAAATAAGATTAAATAATAAAAATATTGGTGAGGTCCTCGACTTGACTGTAGAAGAAGCTATTATTTACTTTAAAAATTATCCTAAGATAAATAAAAAATTAAAAATCTTGTCTGATGTTGGTCTTTCATATATCAAATTAGGACAAAGCGCTATAACTCTATCTGGAGGTGAAGCTCAAAGAATAAAGTTAGCTAAAGAATTAATAAGGCCTGATACTGGTCATACATTGTATGTATTAGATGAGCCAACAACAGGCCTTCATAGTTATGATGTAAAAAATTTACTTAAAGTTCTTGATAGATTAAAGAGTAATGGCAATACATTAATCATAATTGAACATAATCTTGATGTAATCAAGACTGCTGACTGGATAATAGACCTTGGGCCAGAAGGAGGAAATGGAGGAGGTGAAATTATCACTTCCGGGCCACCTGAAAAAATTATTAAATGCAAAAATTCATATACGGGTGAGTATCTATCGTCAAAATTATAAGGTTACTCAGTGAGCGAGACATGAGCGATAGGCGAAGCATCGCCTAATTTAAAACCTTTTTTTAATATTCTTAGGTAGCCGCCTGGGCGAGATTTAAATCTAGGTCCAAGATCTTCAAAAAGTTTTTTGACAATTTTCTTGTCTCTTAATCGTGCATAAGCAAGTCTTCTTCGCATAAGAGTATCATTTTTAGCTAATGTGATTAAAGGCTCTGCTGTTCTTCTTAACTCTTTTGCTTTAGCTAGTGATGTTTCAATATGTTCATGACTGAAAAGAGATATAGCCATATTTCTCATCAAAGCCTTGCGATGAGAAGAGTTTCTGTTTAATTGTCTGCCTGTTTTCTTATGTCGCATTATCTTTTTTCAATATTTTTAGGTGGCCAATCCTCTATAGACTGTCCTAGTGTTAAACTGTGTGTAGCTAAAACATCTTTAATTTCTGTAAGAGATTTTTTTCCAAGGTTTGGAGTCTTAAGCAACTCATTCTCACTCCTTTGAACTAAATCTCCAATATAATGTATATTTTCCGCCTTGAGACAGTTAGCAGATCTTACAGTTAGCTCCAGGTCATCAACGGGTCTCAGTAATACGGGATCAATATGATTATCATCTATTACATCCTGAGTATCATCTTTAATTTCTAAGTGACTAAATACTTCTAGTTGCTCTCTTAGTATTTTACCAGCTGTTCTAATAGCATCCTCTGGCTCAATAGTCTCATTGGTTTCTAACTCTATTATTAGCTTATCTAGATCTGCTTTTTGCTTTACACGCGCATTATCTACACTATAAGAAACCTTTTCTACAGGGGTAAATGATGCATCAATTTGCATCTTACCTATACCTAGATCCTCAAGTTCATTGAACTTCCTCTTTACTGCTGGTTGATATCCTTTTCCTTGTGATATTGTTAGATTAATTACAAGCTCTGTTTTTTCATTTGTAATATTAGCAATTGTAAAATCAGGGTTCTTAATTTCTAAATTTGGATGAGACTCTATGTTAGATGCAAGCACTGGCCCTTTCCCATTTTTTCTTAAGACTACATCAATTTTTTCTTTTTCATGTAGGACTAATGCAAGTTTTTTTATATTAAGTAATATTTCAAGAACATCTTCTTGAACACCATCAATAGTACTATATTCATGAAGTATGTTCTCTATTGACACTTCTGTTACTGCACTTCCTGGCATCGACGATAGCAATACTCTTCTTAGTGCATTCCCTAAAGTATGTCCAAAACCTCTCTCTAAAGGCTGTATGACTATTTTAGATTTAGAGCTTGATATAATCTCTATATCAACTAAGTTGGGTTTTAAAAATGTGATGTTGTTCATAATGCACCTGCTATTTTGAGTATAATTCCACTATTAATGATTCATTTATTTCTTTCGGTAATTCTGCTCTTTCTGGAAACCTGAGGTAAGTCGCAGATAAACCTTTAGTATCCACATCTATCCAATCACTAGAATGTCTTGTTTCTGCAACAGAAAGAGCGAATTGAATTCTAGATTGTTCCTTACTTTTATCTCTAATGGTTATTTTATCTGTCGGCTGAACCTGATACGAAGGAATGTTTATTACGTCTCCGTTGACTTCAATGTTTTTATGATTAACCAATTGTCTAGATTCCGCGCGTGTAGATCCAAAGCCAGATCTATAAACCACATTATCTAACCTAGACTCTAAATACTTTAATAGATTCTCACCGGTAGATCCCTTTTTGCCGGCCGCTTTTTTATAATAGTTTCTGAATTGTTTTTCCAAAACACCATATAAACGTTTAACTTTTTGTTTTTCTCGTAACTGAAGTGCATAGTCTGATAATTTATCTCTTCTTTCTCCAACAATTCCTGGTTTCCTTTCGATATTACATTTTGTGTCTAATGCTCTTGAACCAGACTTCAAATACAAATCTGTTCCCTCTCTTCTCATTAGTTTGCATTTAGATCCAGTAAATTTTGCCATTAAACTCTCCTCTTCTTGGGTGGTCTGCATCCATTATGGGGAAGCGGCGTTATATCTTTAATACTTGTGATCTTATAGCCAACATTATTTAATGCCCTAACTGCAGAATCTCTTCCTGGGCCTGGACCTTTTACAAGCACTTCAAGGCTTTTTAGTCCAAACTCTGTTGCTTTTTGCCCTGCTTTCTCGGCAGCTACTTGTGCTGCAAATGGAGTACTTTTTCTGGATCCTCTAAACCCTGAACCTCCTGATGTAGCCCAAGATAATGTGTTTCCCTGTTTGTCAGTAATAGTAACTATTGTATTATTAAATGATGCATTAACATGAGCTATGCCTTCATTGACAATTTTTTTTACTTTTTTCTTTTTCGTTTTATTAACCATATCACTTCGCTTTCAATAATTTTCTTGGGCCTTTTCTTGTTCTACTATTATTTTTAGTTTTTTGACCTCTCAGTGGCAGGCTTTTTCTATGTCTTATGCCTCTGTATGATCCTATATCCATGAGTCTTTTAATATTGATTGAGTTTTCTCTCCTTAAATCTCCTTCAAGTTGATAGTTGCCAATAAAATTACGTATCAGCTCTAGTTCCTTTTCTTCAAGATCCTTTACTTTTTTAGTTTGATCAATTCCAACTTAACTACATATATGTTTGGCTCTCGTATCTCCGATACCATATATTGACGTTAAAGCAATCCAAATATGCTTGTTGTTTGGTAGATTTATTCCTGCTATTCTTGCCATATTCCTCTCTGAGCGTAAATTTTATAGTTCATTTATCATTAATACAACCAATATCTTAGCCTTGTCTTTGTTTGTGCCTTGGATCCTTACAAATTACCCTTACAACGCGGTTTCTTCTTATAATCCGGCAATTTCTACACATCTTTTTTACTGATGCCCTTACTTTCATTTCATACCTCCGCCTATTCCTCTTAAATTAGCTTTCTTCATCATACCTTCATACTGCTGTGATAATAAATGTGATTGAATTTGAGCCATTAGGTCCATCACTACCACCACTACAATCAATAATGATGTGCCTCCAAAATAAAATGGTACATTAAAATATAAAATCAAAAATTCCGGTAATAAGCATACTGCTGTTATATATATTGCTCCTACAGTAGTTAATTTAGTTGTTATGCCGTCAATATACTTTGCAGTTTGATCTCCTGGGCGTATACCAGGTATGAATGCTCCCGATTTTTTTAGGTTATCTGCAGTCTCACGAGGATTAAAAACGAGCGCTGTATAAAAAAAGCAAAAGAATATAATGGCTAGAGCATAAAGCATGATATATGGCGGTTGCCCTGGCGATAAAGTCATAGCTATTTTTTGTACGATACTATCAGGAGACCCCGACCCCGACCAGCTTGCAATTGTTGCAGGAAATAAAATAATTGCTGATGCAAAAATTGGAGGTATAACGCCTGCCATATTAATTTTAAGCGGCAGGAAACTGCTTTGTGCTGCATACATTTTTCTTCCTTGCATCTTTCTTGCATAATTAATAGGTATCTTCCTTTGTCCTCTTTCTATATAAATTACAAAAGCTGTTATCACTATAGTTAGAAGAAAAATTAGAATGACACTAAAGTTCTGAATTTCACCATTTCTAGCTAATTCTATAGTACTTCCAATAGCAGATGGTAGGCCGGCTACTATGCCAGCAAAGATAATTATAGAAATACCATTCCCTACACCCCTCTCTGTTATTTGCTCGCCAAGCCAAATTAGAAACATTGTACCTGTAACTAAAGTTACAACACCAGTAACAAAGAAACCTAGGCCTGGGTCAATAACTAGTGTAGTAGTTGAAGTATTTTGATTCATTAACGCATTCATAACGCCCATAGACTGTAATAAAGCTAGGAGTAAGGTAAAGTATCTTGTATATTTAGTAATTGTTTTTCTTCCTCGTTCTCCTTCTTTTCTCAGTTGTATTAAAGGAGCATATATATGGGTCATCATCTGTATAATTATTGATGCAGAAATATACGGCATCACACCCAACGCGAAAATTGACATTCTAGATAAAGATCCTCCAGAGAACATATTAAACATATCAAGGATGCTGCCTCTTTGTTGTTCAAATAGATAGCTCATTACAGCTGGATCAATTCCCGGCAAAGTTATAAAACTTCCTAACCTAAAAACAATTAAAGCAAAAATAACAAAGAAGATTCTTTGGCGAATTTCACCCGATTTCGTTAAACCGCCTAAACCTGATGATATATTAGGTGTATTTCTTGACATTATTTAATGTACTCCATCACTGATTTAGTTGCCTCTACATCAATTAATTTCTTTTTTGAAGATATTGTGCACGGTCCTATAATTTTTACTTTTTTTGCTTTATTTTTAACTAGTTTGTATTTTTTCAAAATTTCTATACTAACCTCTTTTTCTTTGATCTTCTCTAAATAGTCGTACTTAAGTTCTACTGTGTGAATATTTTTTTTAGAAGTAAATCCAACTTTTGGTAATCTCCTTTGTAATGGCATTTGTCCACCTTCGAAACCAACTTGAACGCTTCCGCCGGTACGAGATTTTTGACCTTTATGTCCTCTTCCACAAGTTTTACCTGTGCCTGAACCAATACCTCTACCTACTCTTTTTTTAGAATGTTTGGCTTCTTTTTTATGTTTAATTTCATTAAGCATTTTTTTTCTCTTTTACTTCTTTCTTAGCTTTTACTTCTTTCTTAGCTTTTACTTCTTTTTTCTCTTTAACTTCTTTTTTAGCTTTTACTTCTTTTTTCTCTTTAACTTCTTTTTTAGCTTTTACTTCTTTCTTCTCTTTTATTTCTTCGATATTTAACATATGTCTCACTTTATTGATCATTCCAAGATTCTCTGGAGTACTATCAATAATCTTATGGTCATTTATTTTTCTAAGACCAAGACCCTTAACACATGCAATCTGTTTTTTTGTTTTACCGATCAAACTTAATTTTTGAGACACTCTAACTTTATTCATTGACTAACCTATAATTCACTAGTTTTCTTTCCTCTTTTCAAAGCAACTTGAGCAGGATAATACATTGATTCAAGACCTTTGATTGTAGCTTTTACCACATTAATTGGGTTGGTTGAGCCAATACTTTTTGCTAAGACATTATGAATTCCAGTTGCTTCAAAAACTGCTCTCATTGCTCCACCTGCTATCACTCCAGTTCCCTCGCCAGCGGGCTGCATGTAAACTTTTGCAGATCCATGCTCAAAAGTAATTGCATGATGAAGAGTCCCTTTTCGTAATGATACAGATACCATATTCTTTTTTGCTTTTTCCATTGCCTTTTGGATAGCTATTGGTACTTCTTTTGCTTTACCATATCCATAGCCTACTCTCCCATGCCCGTCTCCAACAACAGTTAAGGCTGTAAAACCAAATTGCCTTCCACCTTTGACAACCTTGGCTACTCTATTCACTGCAACTAGTTTTTCTATATAATCTGAACTTCTCTCTTCTGTTGCCATTATATTTTTACTCCATTTTCTCTCAAGACTTCAGCAACTGCTTTGACACGGCCATGATATTTATACCCGGACCTATCAAATGCAACATTTACAATTTTTTGTTTTTTAATAAATTTAGCCATTTCATCTGCTACATTTTTAGCACCATCTATATTATTTGATTTTGATTTCACTTTTTTTTGCTTAGTAGATATTGTTGTAATTACTCTATCGCCCGCAGGAGTGATAAGCTGAAGATACAAATGTTGTAGTGATCTATGTACGCTAACTCTATGATTACCAGAATTTGCAATTTTAGCTCTAGTTTTAGTTGCCCGCCTAATTCTTTGAGCATTCTTATTTTTAATCTTAAGTTTAATCATTTCTTTTTAGCCTCTTTCTTGATAATTTGCTCGTCTGAATATTTTATACCCTTACCTTTATAAGGTTCTGGCGGCCTAACTGATCTTATATCTGAAGCAACTTGACCGACTTTCTGTTTATCAATTCCACTAATTACAATTTCAGTTTGAGAAGGAGTCTCTATTTTTATTCCTTCTGGTATTGCAAAGTTGACTGGATGCGAATAGCCTACAGTAAGCTCAACTTTTAATTTGTCAGCTTTAGCACGATATCCAACACCAACTAGTGTTAGTTTCTTTTCCCAACCTTTTGTTACTCCCGTAACCATATTATTAATAAGAGATCTAGTTGTACCGCTCAAAGCTGTAGACTCTGAATTTGAACTAACTTTAACATGATTGTCAGTCTGCTCAATATCAACACTGTCTGGTTTATTAAATTCAATAGAACCTTTAGGGCCCTGAACATTAATAACGCCGTTCGTTAGACTAAATTTAACTTCAGATGATAATTCGATAGGTTTTGATGCTATTTTTGACATAATGTTATGAGATATAACAAATAATCTCACCTCCGTAATTTTTTTCCTTAGCAGTTTTTCCAGTCATTAATCCTTGAGATGTAGAGACTATACATATACCAAGGCCGTTTTTAACTAGAGGTATATCATTTGAAGATTTATAAATTCTTAGACCTGGCCTACTGACACGCTTAATATAGTCAATAACAGGCTTTCCGTCAAAATATTTCAATTCAACATTAATAGTTTTCTTATTTTCATCATTTATTTGATAATTAGATATGTAACCTTCATCTAACATAACTTTACATATTGCCTCTTTCATTTTTGAATAAGGAGCAGATATTGAAGATTTATTAGACATTTGTCCATTACGGACTCTTGTTAACAGATCAGATATTGTGTCATTCATACTCATTTTTTTACCAACTCGCTTTCTTTAAACCTGGGATTAATCCTTTCATTGCCATCTCTCTAAGTTTGGTTCTACCTAAGGTGAATTTTCTGTAAACACCTCTCGGTCTTCCTGTTAGCGAACATCTATTTCTTCTTCTCACAGTGAGCGCGTTTGAAGGAATCTTTTGTAACTTAGTCCTTAATTCAACAATTTCATCTTCTGAAATATTCTTCTCCTTAAGCTTATCTTTAATTAGCTTTACTTTATCAAGGTATTTTTTATTCAACCTTTCTCTCTTTTTTTCTCTTTCAATCATAGATAATTTTGCCATATCATTTAAATGGAAAGTTAAACTGCCTGAATAACTCCATTGCCTCCTCATTATTTTTAGCTGTAGTTGTAATACATATATCAAGACCTTTAATTTTATCTATTTTATCAAAATCAATTTCAGGAAAAATAATATGCTCTTTAATACCAAGAGTGTAGTTTCCTCTACCATCGAATGACTTTTCACTATAGCCTCTAAAATCTCTAGTTCTTGGAAGAGATATTTTTATAAGTTTCTCAAAAAAATCATACATCATTTGATTTCTTAGGGTTACTTTACATCCAATTGGCATACCTTCTCTTAATTTAAAATTAGCAATAGATTTTTTTGCATACGTTAGTACTGCTTTCTGTCCCGCTATCAATGATAGTTCCTCTTGTGCCTTCTCAAGTATCTTCTTATCAGCAATAGCAGATCCTAAGCCCATATTTAGTGTAATTTTAACAAGCCTAGGAGCTTCCATATTAGATTTAAATTTAAATCTGTCCACGAGCGAAGGTACAACATTTTCTTGATAATATTCTTTAAATGTATTCATTAAATATCAATTACCTCCCTATTAGATTTATATATTCTTACTTTTTTACCTGACTCAAGTTTTTTAAATCCTATCTTATCTTGTTTTTTTGTTACTGGATTGAATATCATTAGATTAGAAATTGCAATAGGCATTTCTCTTTCTATGATGCCGCCCTCTATCCCTTTATTTGGATTAGGTTTAAGGTGTTTTTTTGACATATTAATAGCAGAAACAACGCACTTGTTGTTGTGAAGAAGCCTAACAACCTCTCCTTTTTTACCTTTATCTTTGCCGGCAATCACGATAACAGAATCTCCTTTTTTTATTTTATGCATTTATAAGACCTCCGGTGCGAGCGATATGATCTTCATAAATGTTAAAGATCTTAATTCTCTAGTTACAGGGCCAAATATTCTAGTTCCTAGAGGTTCTAATTTATTGTCTAGTAATACAACCGCATTGCTATCAAATCTTATTAAGGAGCCATCTGGCCTTCTTACACCTTTCTTAGTTCTAACAATTACAGCATTGTAGACTTCACCCTTTTTCACTTTTGCTTTTGGTATCGCGTCTTTGACTGCAACTTTTATAACATCTCCAACAGATGCGAATCTTCTATGAGATCCACCTAGAACCTTAATACACATTACTTTCCTAGCTCCACTATTATCAGCTGACTTTAGAATTGTTTGCATCTGTATCATTTTATTACTCCTCTACCAGTATCCATGTTTTTGTTTTAGATATAGGTCTACATTGCTTGATTTTAATAATTTCACCAGCAACGCATTTATTATTTTCATCATGGATATGATATTTAGTCGACCTTTTTATATATTTCCCATTTACAGGGTGCTTCACCAGTCTCTCAACGCTTACCACTGCTGATTTATTCATAGCTGTTTTTAAAACTTTTGCGCTTATAGGTTTTCTAACTTTATTTTCCATTGTTAATCTCTTTTAATAATGTTTTGACTCTTGCAATACTTAATTTGTTCTCTTTAAATAAATGAGGTTTGGGGTTTAGCCCTGACCCACGCTTGATTCTTAAAGAGAACTTCTCTTTTGCTAGCTCCTCTAGTGCTTGCTGAAGCTCTTCTTTAGTTTTTTTTCTTAATTCATCCATTTTCATTATAGTGCGGTCCTAGATACAAAAGTTGTTAGTACCGGTAATTTAGCAGCAGCAAGCCTAAATGCCTCTCTTGCAACATCTTCTGGTACACCCTCCATTTCATACAGCACTTTTCCAGGCTGTATCTTTGAAACCCAATATTCAACATTACCTTTCCCTTTACCCATCCTTACCTCTATTGGTTTTTTAGTTATAGGTAAATCTGGGAAAATTCTAATCCATATTTTTCCACCACGTTTAATATGTCTCGTCATTGCTCTCCTAGCAGCTTCGATCTGTCTAGCAGTGACCCTACCTCTTGTTGTAGCTTTGAGACCATATTCACCAAAACTGACTTTAGCACCAGATGTAGCAAAGCCTCTAAGCCTTCCTTTCTGCTGTTTTCTGAATTTTGTTTTTTTTGGTTGTAACATTATTTATCCTTCTTTTTCGATGATTTCTTATTTTCTTCTGAGATTTCTTCCTCAGCATAAATCCAAACCTTAACACCGATTATTCCATATGTTGTCAACGCTTCTGCAAAACCATAGTCAATCGCAGCATCTAAAGTGTGTAATGGAACTCGCCCTTCTCTATACCATTCGCTTCTTGCTATTTCTGCCCCATTTAATCTCCCTGCAACATTAACTTTAATTCCGCGCGCTCCAAGCCTAATCGTGTTTGTGACCGCTCTTTTCATTGCTCTTCTGTACATGATTCTTCTTTCAAGTTGTTGGGCAATTCCTTCCGCTACTAACTGTGAATCTAATTCAGGTTTTTTAATTTCTTTTACATTAACTTTGACCATTGCTTTATCAACTTTAAGGATAGTTGATATTTTTTCTCTGAATTTTTCTATATCTTCTCCCTTTTTCCCAATTACGATACCTGGTCTAGACGTGTGAATATTAATTACCGCCTCTTTAGTTGGTCTTTCGATAACTATCTTACTCACAGATGCGTTTTTAAGTTCTTTAGATAAGTACTCTCTAATTTTATAATCTTCTAGTAGATAATTAGAAAAATCTTTACTGCTGGCATACCACTTTGATGAATAATCTGTTGATATGCCTAATCTAAAACCTGTTGGATGTACTTTTTGTCCCATTTTTATTCCTCGTTATCACTTACAATTATCGTTATATGGCTAGTTCGTTTTAAAATTTGATTAACCCTACCTCGAGCTCTTGGTCTATGCCTTTTTCCAACCGGACCTTCGTCAATAAGAACATTTTTCACAATCAAATCATCAAGATCACTAGAGTTATTATGCTCTGCATTAGCAACAGCAGACTCTAAGACTTTTAATATAAGTTGTGATGCTTTCTTATTATCATAATTGAGAAATTCAAAAGCTTTATTTACTGTTAATCCTCTAACCATGTTCGCAACCAATCTGCATTTTTGCGCAGATATTCGTTGATATTTTAATATTGCTTGTGTGTTCATTTTTTTAAACCTTTGCCTTTCGATCGCCTGAATGACCTTTAAAAACTCTTGTAGGAGAGAATTCACCTAACTTATGACCAATCATATTTTCTGTTACGTAGACAGGCACATGTTGTTTGCCATTATGAACAGCTATTGTAAGTCCGATCATGTCTGGAGAAATAACAGACCTTCTAGACCAAGTCTTGATTGGTTTTTTATCATTTTCCTTAAGAGCCTTATCTACTTTGGCTTGTAAGTGATAATCTATAAATGGTCCTTTTTTTAATGATCGTGCCATTTTTATTTCCTATTCTTATTCATTCTTCTTCTAACAATTAATTTATCAGTTCTTTTGTTAGATCTAGTTTTGTATCCTTTAGTTGGAACACCCCATGGTGAAACAGGATCTCTTCCGCCAGAAGTTTTTCCTTCACCGCCTCCATGAGGGTGGTCAATTGGATTCATAGCAACTCCTCTCACTGTAGGTCTTATGCCTAGCCATCTTTTAGCGCCGGCTTTGCCGTGAGACTGGAGATTGTATTCGCTATTACCTACCTCTCCGATTGTCGCTCTACATGTTTTATAAATTTTTCTCATCTCGCCAGATTTTAATCTAAGAGTTGCATAGTCACCATCCAATGCAACTATCTGTGCTACTGTTCCAGCACTTCTTGCAATTTGAGCGCCCTTCCCAGGTTTCATTTCAATGCAGTGCACTTGAGTACCAACTGGTATATTTTGTAGCGCGAGTGCGTTTCCAATATTGATGGATGATTTTTCCCCAGACATGATTTGATCACCTGATTTCAGATCTTTTGGAGCTATAATGTATCTTCTTTCTCCATCTGCATATAAAACTAGTGCAATATTGGCGTTTCTATTCGGATCATACTCTAATCTTTCAACCGTCGCAGGTATATCATCTTTATTTCTCTTAAAGTCTATAATTCTGTATCTCTTTTTGTGTCCTCCACCAATATGTCTTGTGGTAATACGACCTTGATTATTACGGCCACCACTTTTATTTAACTTTGTCAGCAATGGCTCATGCGGTTCTCCTTTATAGAGTTCTTTATTTGAAACTTTAATTCGGAATCTTCTTCCAGGTGAAGTTGGTTTGGATTTTATTATACTCATTTAGATGCCTCTTCTTCGCCATAGTTAATATCAAAACCCTCTTCAAGTCTTACATAGGCTTTTTTATAGTCTTTTCTTTTACCAAAATTCCTGCCTAAACGAGTCAGCTTACCTTGTACATTCATTATTCGCACAGTTTTGACTTTCACATCAAACATCATTTCTACTGCTTTTTTGACCTCTAGTTTTGTTGCATCTTTTGACACAGAAAATACATGTTGGTTATCCATATCGGCTTTCATAGCAGCCTTTTCAGATACTCGTGGGCTAGTAATTATGGATGCAAGTTTCTCGATATTCATATTGTTGTAGCGCTTTTAATTTGTTCAAGTACATTCTTATCTATCACAACATTGTCATGCTTCATTAGAACGTAAGGGTTGATTTCTTTAACATCCATTACAGTAACGTTCTTAATATTTCTTAAAGAAAAAAATGCGTTTACATTTTCTAAAGATGTTATGAATAATACATTAGTAACTTTCATCTTAGATAGAAATTCTTTTCCTAGCTTAGTTTTTTTGTCATTGAACGTTAGCTTGTCTGTAAGATGAAGTTTCTTTCTCTTCAGTAACTCATTAAATATACAGTTTAGAGCACCTTTGTACATTTTTTTATTTATTTTTTTATTATAGTTTTTTGGTTGTGCAGCAAAAGTTACACCACCTGATCTCCAGATTGGGCTACGCGTAGTTCCCGCTCTCGCCCTACCAGACCCTTTTTGAGGTCTTGGCTTAGCACCGCCACCACTTACAGCAGAACGATTTTTCTGGGCTTTAGTTCCGCTGCGCTGATTAGCCATAAAGTCTATGGTAATCTGATGAACTAATGCTTCATTAAATTCTTTAGTAAAAATTTTTGCTAATTCAGCTGACATTATTCTTTACTCTCTTTAGTTGTCTCTTGAATATCATTGGCAGACTCTTTAGTGTTCTCGCTTGAGGTATTGTCGGTTTTAGCCTCTACTACACTTTTATCATCCTGTTTACTGTCAATATCTGACTTAGCAATTTCTTCTGATTGAGGAGTATCTTTTTTGTCAGTTAATATTTCTTTTAGTGTATATTTTTTTTGAGTGGGTTTAATTACTACAATACTACCTTTATGACCTGGTATAGAACCTTTAACGAGAATTATATTATCATCAGGTAAAATCTTAACGATAGTTAAGTTTTGAATTGTTCTATTTACACCACCTAAGTGGCCGGGCATTTTCTTACCTTTAAATACCCTGCCAGGATCTTGACACTGTCCTGTTGATCCTAAGGCTCTATGTGAGACAGAATTACCATGAGTCGCATCTTGAGTTTTAAAATGGTGTCTTTTCACTCCACCTTGGAAGCCTTTACCAAGAGTCTTACCAGTAATATCTACATGTTGCCCTGCTTTGAATGTGTCTACGCCAAAGTTTGATCCAACTTCAAATTCAGTGGTCTCACCTGTTATTTTGAATTCTATTAATCCTTTTGCTGGGCTGATATTTGATTTTTTAAAATGTCCTAATTTAGCCTTAGAAAGCCTTTTTTCTTTTTGATTACCATAAGCTATTTGAACAGCAGCATATCCATCATTTTCTAATGTTTTAATTTGAGATATTCGGTTAGACTCGATATTTATAACTGTAACAGGAATAGAAATGCCTGAGTCATCAAACACTCTTGTCATGCCAGTTTTAGTACCTACTAGGCCTATGCTCATTTTCTTGTCCTCAAAATGAAAAAAGTTAGTTATTTCAATAAAATAAGGTGCTGAATCTTAACATATAATTCAGAAATATTACACTTTTTTAGGGTATTTTTGAGGTATTTAACTAAGTTCTATTTGTACATCCACACCAGCTGCTAAATCAAGCTTCATTAGTGCATCTACGGTTTTATCTGTCGGTTCTATGATGTCCATTAATCGTTTGTGTGTCCTTATTTCATATTGATCTCTGGCATCTTTATCTACATGGGGAGAAATCAAGACTGTATATCTTTCAATCTTAGTGGGTAGAGGTATCGGACCAATTACTCTAGCTCCAGTTCTCTTTGCTGTCTCGAGTATTTCTTTAGAGGAAATATCAATTAATTTATGATCAAATGTTTTTAACCGGATTCTTATATTTTGTGTTGTTTTTTTCTTCTTTGTAGCCATAAGTTAAGATGCCTTTTGTATTAGCTCTTCAGCAATGTTACTTGGTATTTCTGCATACTTTTCAAATTCCATTGTATAGGTAGCTCTTCCTTGTGTCATTGATCTAAGGTCAGTAGCATATCCAAACATTTCAGATAAAGGAACTTCTGCTTTGATTATATTGCCAACAACAGTCTCTTCCATCCCTTGGATGATTCCTCGCCTACGATTTAAGTCTCCTGTCACATCACCAAGATAATCACCAGGTGTGACAGCCTCAACTTTCATCACTGGCTCAAGAAGTACTGGACTTGCTTTTTTTGCACCTTCTTTAAAGGCTTGCGATCCTGCAACTTTAAATGCTACTTCACTAGAATCTACATCATGGAACGAACCATCATAAAGCGTTACTTTCACATCTACTACAGGAAACCCTCCTATAACGCCATTTTCCATTTGTTCTTTTACACCTTTGTCTACAGGTCCGATGAATTCTTTAGGTATAGCTCCACCTACTATTTCATTTACAAATTCATAACCTTTACCTGCTTCTTGTGGTTCTATTCTTAACCATACATGTCCGTATTGTCCTTTACCTCCACTTTGTTTAATATATTTTGCTTCTTGTTCAATAGAAGATCTTATAGTTTCTCTATAAGCAACTTGTGGTTTACCAATATTTGCCTCAACATTAAATTCTCTTTTTAAACGATCAACAATAATATCTAGATGTAACTCGCCCATACCAGAGATAATTGTTTGATTCGATTCTTCATCGGTGTTTACCCTAAAAGAAGGGTCTTCCTGAGCTAACTTACTTAATGCAAGTCCCATTTTTTCTTGGTCATCTTTTGTTTTAGGTTCGACAGCTATTGATATAACGGGTTCTGGAAATTCCATTCTCTCTAATGTAATGACAGACGCAGGGTCACATAGTGTATCTCCTGTTGTTACTTGCTTGAGACCTACTGCTGCAGCAATATCACCCGCTCTTACTTCTTTAATTTCCTCTCTTGAGTTGGAGTGCATTTGGAGTATTCTTCCTATCCTCTCTTTTTTTTGAGTAACTGCATTATAGACAGTATCGCCAGCTTTTAAGACACCAGAGTATACTCTGAAGAATGCTAAACTTCCTACAAATGGATCGGTAGCTATTTTAAAAGCAAGAGATGAAAATGGTGCTTCATCGGATGATTCTCTTGTTGCTTCTGTTTCATCTTTATCATCTAAAATTCCCTTGATAGCAGGAACATCCAGTGGTGATGGCATAAATTCTATGACTGCATCTAGCATAGACTGCACTCCTTTATTTTTAAAAGCTGTGCCGCATGTTACTAGCACTATTTCATTAGACAGTGTTTGAAGTCTTAGTCCCTCAACTATTTGTTCTCTGCTTAGATCGCCGTTATTTAAATATTCTTCCATCAACTCTTCATTAGCTTCAGCGGCAGTTTCAAGAACCTGCTCCCTTAATTCGTTTACCTTATCTTGAAGATCTCCAGGTATTTCAACTTCATCAAATTTCATACCCTTACTCTCTTCATCCCAAACAATAGCTTTCATGTCTATAAGATTAACAACTCCTTTGAAATTATCCTCTGCTCCAATTGGTACCTGAAGTGGTAGTGGCTTAGATCCAAGCCTGGTTTTTATTTGTTCAACTACTCTAAAAAAATCAGCACCTGCTCTATCCATTTTATTAACAAATGCCATTCTAGGAACACTGTACTTATTTGCTTGTCTCCAAACAGTTTCTGATTGAGGCTCTACTCCTCCTACAGCACAAAAAACCGCAACTGCACCATCTAAGACTCTAAGTGATCGCTCAACCTCTATTGTAAAATCAACATGTCCTGGAGTATCTATAATATTAACTCTATGTTGATCAAATTGACCTGCACTTCCACTCCAAAAACAGGTGGTTGCTGCTGATGTAATTGTTATTCCCCTTTCTTGTTCTTGCTCCATCCAGTCCATTGTGGCAGCTCCGTCATGAACTTCTCCAATCTTATGAGAAACGCCTGTGTAATATAATATACGTTCAGTTGTAGTTGTTTTACCAGCGTCAATGTGCGCCATGATGCCAATGTTTCTATAATGAGTTAATTCTGTTGTTCTAGTCATATTTTACCACCTGTAGTGAGCAAAGGCCTTATTAGCTTCTGCCATCTTGTGTGTATCTTCTCTTTTCTTAACAGCCGAGCCTTTATTGTCAATAGCATCTGCTATCTCAGATGCTAGTTTTTCTTTCATAGATTTTTCGTTTCTTTTACTTGCAGCTTCAATAATCCATTTCATAGCTAGGGATATTTTTCTTTTTGAATTAACTTCAATGGGTACTTGATAGTTAGAACCGCCGACCCTTCTTGACTTAACTTCAACGCTTGGTCCAACATTTTGAAGGGCTTTTTCTAGTGCTGCTAAGGGTTCTTCTTTAGTTTTCTTTGATGATATGGATAACGCGTTATAAACAATTTTTTCTGCAGTTCTCTTTTTACCGTCTTGCATAATCATGTTTGTTAACCTTGTAACATTCGTGCTGTTATAAATAGGATCTGGAATAATTTTCTTTTTAGGAATGTCTCTTTTTCTTGGCATATCTAACTCTTCGGTTTTTTAGTTCCATATTTTGATCTTCCCTGCTTTCTGTTTTCAACACCTTGTGTGTCAAGACTACCCCGTACAATGTGATATCTAACACCAGGTAAGTCTTTAACTCTTCCGCCTCGTATAACAACTACAGAATGTTCTTGCAAATTGTGTCCCTCACCACCAATATATGATGTGACTTCTTGACCATTTGTTAATCTAACTCTCGCAACCTTCCTTAGAGCAGAATTTGGTTTTTTAGGTGTTGTGGTATAGACACGAGTACATACGCCTCTTCTTTGTGGACAGGCCTCTAATGCAGGGACTGCAGATTTAACAATCTTTGTCTTTCTAGGTTTTCTAACAAGTTGATTAATTGTTGCCATATTATTCCTCAAGTAGGCAAAATTCTATTAGCACAGTTAGTATGTGTCAAGAAATGATTAATAATATCTCTAAAAAACATAATATTAATCTTTGAATAGGTCTTCAGCAGCAGTCTCATTGCTTTTCTCAGGGATAATATTTATTTCACTCGCTATCTCCTTCTCAAGCATATCCTCGAAAGACTCACTTTCATCTTCACGTGTTGAAAGACCAGTTCCACATGGTAACAATCTGCCAACTACAACATTTTCTTTAAGGCCTCTTAATCTATCTTTTCTTCCGTTCACAGCCGCGTCGGTAAGAACTCTGGTCGTTTCTTGAAATGATGCTGCTGATATAAATGATTCGGTAACAAGCGATGCTTTTGTAATTCCTAATAATAATGATTTGAATGTAGGTTTCACAGCTTCAGGATTCTTCTCGATAAGATCATCAATGATTTCATACATAGTTGTTTTTTCAAGTTGTTCGCCTGGCATTAATGTTGTTTCACCTGGGGATATGACTTCAACTTTTCTTAACATTTGTCTTAAAATTACTTCTATGTGTTTATCATTAATTGTTACGCCTTGAAGTCTATAAACATCTTGTACTTCCTTTACTAAATGCTCTGCTAAATCTGTTAGACCTCTATAGGCCAAAATATCATGAGGATCTAACTCCCCGTCAGATATTATTTCACCTTGGGTTACGCTAGCTCCTTCAAAAACATTGAGTAGTTTTGTTTTGCTTAACATTTGAATATGTTCGTTACCCTGATTGTCAGTAATTATAAGTCGTCTTTTTCCTTTAGTTTCTTTACCAAAGGAAACTACACCAGTTTTTTCTGCAAGCTCAGCTTTATCTTTTGGCTCTCTAGCTTCGAACAAATCTGCTACTCTAGGTAACCCTCCTGTAATATCTCTTGTACCTGAAGTTTCTCTAGGTGTCCTTGCTATTACATCACCAACACCCACTTTAACTCCAGATGTAAGGTTTACTGTTGAGTTTGATGGTAGCAAATAATGAGCAGGTAAATTTGAATTAGCTAAAGTCAATTCTTTTCCTTTAGAATCAATCAGCTTGATCATTGGCTTTCTTGATTTATCAAAGGAAATACTACTTGTATCTTTAACTTTTATGGATGTTATTCCAGTTAGTTCATCAATTATATTTTCAACACTAATACCATCTTCGAAATCAACAAAATCAATAATACCGGCAGTTTCAGTGATAATTGGTGTAGTATGTGGGTCCCAAGTAACGATATTATCCCCTCTTTCTACATTTTTTCCATCTTCAAGCTTTATAACTGCACCATATGGTATCTTATATCGCTCTTTTTCTCTGCCACTACTATCTAAAACTCCCAGTTCTCCTGATCTAGATACAGTAACAATTTCCTGCTGGCTATTAACAACAGTTTTAAGGTTATGATAACGTATAGTCCCTGAGTTTTTGACTTCTATGCTATTTGCAGCAACAGATCTTGAAGCAGCCCCGCCGATATGGAAAGTTCTCATTGTAAGTTGTGTGCCAGGTTCACCTATTGACTGTGCCGCTACTACACCAACAGCTTCACCTTTAGAAACTTCTCGACCCTTAGCAAGATCTCTTCCATAACATTTTGCACAAACTCCATATCTAACATCGCAAGTTATTACGGATCTTACCCAGACTTCATCTATAGCATTTTGCTCTAACAAAGTTACATTATTTTCATCAAGCAGCGTTCCTTTTTCAAGTATGACTTTATTGGATTTAGGATCTATTAGGTCGTTTAGCAATGTCCTTCCCAATACTCTCTCGTTTAATGGTTCAACAATATCACCCCCTTCGATTAGAGGTTTCATAAGAATACCATTGTTAGTATTACAATCGTCTTCTGTGACAACCAAGTCTTGAGCAACATCTACTAACCTTCTGGTTAAATAACCAGAATTAGCAGTTTTTAATGCAGTATCTGCTAAACCTTTTCTGGCGCCGTGAGTAGATATAAAGTACTGCATCACATCCAACCCTTCTCGAAAATTTGCAGTAATTGGAGTTTCAATTATAGAACCATCAGGTTTTGCCATTAAACCCCTCATTCCTGAAAGCTGTCTGATTTGAGCTGCAGATCCCCTAGCTCCTGAGTCAGCCATCATATATATGGAGTTAAATGATTTATGTTCAATTTTCTTACCTGAAGATGTTTTTGTTGTTTCTGTACCTAACTGCTGCATCATGGCTTGTGATACTTGATCATTGGTGTGAGACCATATATCGACAACTTTATTATAACGTTCGCCTGCAGTGAGCAATCCTGAATTATATTGTTTTTCAATTTCTTTAACTTCTTTTTCAGCTTTAGCAGTTATGGAAGTCTTTTCCTTTGGTATTACCATATCTTCAACACCAATAGACACTCCAGCAAGAGTTGAATACTTGAATCCCATGTACATGATCTTGTCAGCAAAGACCACGGTCTCCTTAAGACCGGCTAATCTATATGAAACATCAAATAGCTTAGATATTTCTTTTTTGTTTAAATCTTTGTCAATGTATGAAAAAGGAATATTTTTTGGAAGGATTTCCGATATTAAAGCTCTACCTGTTGTTGTGTCTACTACCTGATTTCTTTCAACTAATTTATCATCATGTAACTCTGTAACTGGAATTCTTACTTTAATTCTAGCGTGCATATCCACTAACTTAGATTGATAAGCTTTTGAAACTTCATTAATATCACTAAATATCATTCCTTCTCCTAGAGAGTTAGGTTTTTCTCTAGACATATAATAAATACCCAAAACAATGTCTTGCGATGGAACAATTATTGGACTTCCGTTTGATGGAGATAAGATATTATTACTTGCCATCATAAGGACTCTTGCTTCTGTTTGCGCCTCGACAGATAGTGGGACATGAACTGCCATTTGATCACCATCAAAGTCAGCATTGAAAGCTGCACATACAAGTGGATGAAGCTGTATCGCTTTTCCTTCAATAAGAACAGGTTCAAATGCCTGAATACCTAATCTGTGTAGTGTAGGTGCCCTGTTTAATAGTACAGGATACTCTTTGATAATCTCTTCTAATATATCCCAAACTTCCTCACCTTCTTTTTCTACGACTTTTTTTGCAGATTTAATAGTTGTAGTAATTCCTCGTGCTTGAAGTTTTCCGAAAATATGTGGCTTAAATAATTCGAGAGCCATTTTCTTTGGCAAACCACATTGATGCAATCTTAATGTTGGACCAACTACTATCACTGATCTTCCTGAGTAATCAACTCTTTTACCTAATAGGTTTTGTCTAAATCTTCCGCCTTTACCTTTAATCATGTCTGCAAGAGATTTAAGTGGTCGTTTGTTTGTTCCTGTAATAGCTCTTCCCCTTCTTCCATTATCTAAGAGAGCATCAACAGATTCTTGCAGCATTCTTTTTTCATTTCTTACAATGATGTCTGGTGCCTTGAGCTCTAGAAGTCTCTTGAGCCTATTATTTCTATTTATTACACGTCTATATAAATCATTTAAATCAGATGTGGCAAATCTACCTCCTTCTAATGGTACAAGGGGACGAAGATCAGGGGGTAATATTGGTAGGACATCAAGTATCATCCATTCAGGTTTGTTCCCTGATTTAATGAATGATTCTATAAGTTTTAATCGCTTAATATTCCTTTTATTTTTAGCTTGAGATTTGGTTGTTTTTATTTCCTCTGAGAGTTCCTCGTAGGTTTTCTTTAAGTCTATTTCCTGTAATAATTCTTTTATAGCTTCCGCCCCCATGCCAACCTTGATTTCATTGCCATATTCTTCAATAGCTTGATTGTACATTTCCTCATTAAGTAAAGTTCCGGTTTCATATGGAGTTAAACCGCCATCAATTACTATAAATGCTTCAAAATAGAGTACTTTTTCTATTTGTCTAAGAGTCATGTCCATCATTAGTCCAATACGTGAAGGTAAGGACCTTAAGAACCAAATATGAGCAACAGGTGCCGCCAGTTCAATATGACCCATTCTTTCTCTTCGTACTTTTGATAGCGTGACTTCTACTCCACATTTTTCACAAACAACACCTCTATGTTTAAGGCGTTTATATTTACCACACAAGCATTCGTAATCTTTCACAGGACCAAAAATTTTTGCACAAAATAAGCCATCTCTTTCTGGTTTAAAGGTTCTATAATTGATAGTCTCGGGTTTTTTAACTTCACCGTATGACCAAGACCTCATAAGATCAGGAGAAGCTAATGATATTTTGATATGGTCAAATTTTTTATCATTAGTATTTTTTTTAAACATATTGAGTATTTCTTCCATCGTAATTTCTAACCTGTTTTGTTCTCTGAATCCAAATCAATATTAATACTTAAAGACCTAATTTCCTTAAGAAGAACATTAAATGACTCTGGTATGTGAGCATCAGTTGTGTACTCTCCATCAACGATATTCTTATACACTTTGTTCCTTCCAGAGATATCATCTGACTTGACAGTTAATACCTCTTGCAAAACATTTGTAGCTCCATAAGCTTGAAGCGCCCAAACTTCCATTTCGCCAAACCTCTGTCCCCCAAATTGGGCTTTACCCCCTAATGGTTGTTGTGTTACTAAACTATAAGGACCTGTTGATCTTGCATGCATCTTATCATCAACAAGATGATTTAATTTAATCATATACATATAACCAATAGTTACTGGCCTTTCAAATTGTTCACCTGTTCTTCCATCAAAAAGAATAGATTGGCCATTTATAGGCAAGTCAGCTATTTCAAGCATTTTTTTTATTTCTTCCTCAGACGCACCATCGAAAACAGGTGTAGCCATTGGTAAGCCGCTTCTTAAATTATTAGCTAGTGTAATTATTTCTTCATCTGAAAATTTATCTATTGTATATTTTGTGAATCCCGGACACTCTTTATACACTTTTGAAATAAACTGTTTTAATTTAGAGATTTCTTGCTGTTCTTTTAACATTTGATTAATTTTATCGCCTATGCCTTTGGCTGCCCAACCAAGATGAGTTTCAAGCACTTGGCCTACATTCATACGAGAAGGAACCCCTAGTGGATTCAGTACTATATCAACAGGTGTCCCATCTTCTCTGTGAGGCATGTCTTCTACAGGTACTATTTGAGATATAACTCCTTTATTACCATGTCTTCCTGCCATTTTATCACCAGGCTGCAAGGTTCTTTTAACAGCTAAATAAACTTTAATTTTTTTCTGAACACCAGGACCTAGATCATCAGGCATAGAAATTTTCTTAACAATTTCCTCAAGGTCTTGATTAAATTTAGATTGTAGCTCATCGATACTATTAGCTAGATTTGCTAGGCTGATATTAGTTTTCTCTAACTTAACTTGTAATTTAAATAAATCTTCATCTGCAATCTTCTCTAGAACAGCGTTTGTTAGTTTTGCTTCAGCCTTCAAATCTAATATTGATTTACCTAATGATTTATTAAGAAGAAGTTTTCTTGCTCTTAAATAGACAGTTTGTTGATTTATCCTCAATTCATCAACAAGGTTTTTCTTTGCCTCTTCGACTTGATACTCTTCAATTTCTTTAGCTCTCTTATCCTTTTCAATTCCCTCTCTGGTAAAAACTCTTACGTCTATAACTGTGCCATCCATTCCAGAAGGAACTTTAAGTGAGGAATCCTTAACATCAGATGCTTTTTCACCAAAAATTGCTCTGAGTAGCTTTTCTTCAGGTGTCAACTGCGTTTCACCTTTTGGAGTAACCTTACCTACAAGTATGTCACCAGATTTAACTTCAGCTCCTACATAAACTATTCCAGAGGTATCTAGTTTATTGAGAAGATTTTCACTCACATTAGGGATATCAGATGTAATTTCTTCAGATCCAAGTTTAGTATCCCGAGCTACACATTCCAATTCTTCAATATGAATAGAAGTAAATCTATCTTCCCTCACAACTTTTTCTGATACTAATATTGAATCTTCAAAGTTGTAACCGTTCCATGGCATAAATGCTATCAGTAGATTTTGTCCGAGTGCTAATTCACCGAGGTCTGTTGAAGGTCCATCAGCGATTGCATCACCTGTTACAACTTTATCTCCAGGTTTGACTAATGGTCGTTGATTAATACATGTATTCTGATTAGTTCTTGTATACTTTGTTAAGGGGTAGATATCGACACCCGTATCATTATCACTGTTTACAAACTTATCATCAACATTAACAATTATTCTTGATGCATCTACATAATCGACAATGCCGTCACGTCTTACTTTAACAGATGCTCCAGAATCAACAGCTACAGTTTTTTCCATGCCTGTACCAACAAGCGGTTTATCTGGTATCAATAAAGGTACGGCTTGTCGCTGCATGTTAGATCCCATGAGTGCTCTATTTGCATCATCATGTTCAAGAAAAGGTATTAGTGCAGCTGCAACAGATACAACTTGCCTTGGTGATACATCCATAAGATCAACTTTATCTGGCGAGGATATTGAAAATTCATTATTAAATCGACATGATATTAAATCACCCTCTATTTTTCCTCTATTATCTAAACGTGTATTAGCCTGAGCAATCACATATTTACTCTCTTCAATTGCTGACAACCATTTTATTTCATCTTTTACCTTTCCATTACTCACAACACGATATGGTGTTTCCAAGAAACCATATGAATTAGTTCTAGAATAAGTTGCAAGAGAGTTAATAAGTCCAATATTAGGTCCCTCTGGCGTTTCAATCGGACAAACTCTCCCATAGTGTGTTGGATGTACATCTCTAACTTCAAACCCAGCTCTCTCACGAGTTAGTCCACCGGGTCCAAGAGCAGAAATTCTTCTTTTATGTGTAATTTCCGCAAGCGGATTATTTTGATCCATAAACTGTGATAATTGACTGGTTCCAAAAAACTCTTTTAGTGTAGCTGTAATTGGCTTCGAATTTACAATATCTTTTGGTTGTAATTTTTCTGCTAATTCCATTGTAGTCATTCTCTCTTTGACTGCTTTTTCCACTCTTACTAGACCCACCCTAAACACATTTTCAACCATTTCGCCGACACACTTAACTCTTCTGTTTCCAAGATGGTCAATATCATCTACTGAATCTGAGCCATTTCGTATGTTTATTAACGTTTTAAGCACATCCAAAATATCCTCGTTAGATAATACGGTATCTCCCTCTAATTCTTCACGCCCTACACGAGAGTTGAATTTCATTCTGCCTACTGATGACAAGTCATAACGATCAGTTGACTGGAAAAGATTAGTGAAAAGTTGACTTGAAGCCTCTGATGTAGGGGGTTCACCTGGCCTCATCATCCTATATATCTCGATCAGAGCTGATTGTTGATCATATGTTGGATCTACATCAAGCGTGTTACAAATAAAAGAGCCTCTATCAAGATCATTAGTATGAAGAATACTAAAGCTAGCTATATTTAGCTCTTTAATAAGTGCAAGTGTGTCAATATCAATCTCCTGATTACAGGACAAAATATTAATATCTAGAGACTTCATCTTTGCAAGCTTTTCCTTAGTAGATTTGTCAATTTTCTGATTAGCTTCGCATATCAATTCACCAGTTTCTTTATCAACGACCTCTTTAGAAGAGACCATATCTACTCTTATATCACTACCTTTAACCTTAGTTGAAATCTCTTCAGCAATTCTTTTACCTAAGAGGAAATCATCTGGTACCTGAAAACTCTTCATTTTGCTTTTTTTAGCAAGATCAATCTGCCTTGCTGTTATTCTCTTACCTTTTCCAACTATTAATTTTTTATTATGATGTATATCAAAAGAAGCAATACTTCCTTTTAAGTCCTCTAGGTTTTGATTAATAAAGATCTGATCATCTTTAATTGTAATTTTATTTTTTTCATAAAATTGGTCAATTATCTCTTGGGTTGTATAGCCAAGTGCACGAAGTATTATGGTTGAAGCTATTTTTCTTCTTCTATCAATTCTTGCAAAGATAATGTCTTTTTGGTCAAATTCAAAATCTAACCAAGAACCTCTATATGGAATCACGCGTGCAGAAAATAAAAGTTTACCAGATGAGTGTGTTCGACCTCTATCATGATCAAAAAATACGCCCGGAGATCTGTGTAATTGAGAAACAACAACTCTCTCTGTTCCATTTACTATAAATGTTCCATACTTAGTCATAATCGGCAAATCACCCAAGAATACTTCTTCGTTTTCGAAAATCTCTACTTTTTCAGAATTTTTTTCATCTATATTCGTGTACAACTTTAGGTTAACTTTTAATGGAACAGAATATGTTTTACTACTTATTCTACATTCATCTTCAGTAAACTCTGGTTTATCAAGTTTGAAACTAGAATACTCCAGCTTGCAATTATTTGAATAGTCATAAATCGGAAAGACTGATTCAAAAACTTTATGTAAGCCAGATTCTTCTATATTGAATTTATTGTTATCTATTCCTAGGAATTCATTATATGAGTTAATCTGAAGATCTATTAAATTAGGTGCTTCGATTACATCACTTGTTTTACCAAAGCTTTTGCGAATACGTTTTTTTTCAGTATAGGAGTACGTCATAGCCAAAAAATCCTTCTGGTTTCGTGAATGTTATTCTCTTCAATATTTCTATGAATATTGATTGATTGTCTAATGTTATTTGATTTCAACAGTTGCTCCAGCTTCTTCCAATTGTTTTTTAAAGTCCTCTGCTTCGTCTTTAGAAGCACCCTCCTTTAAAACACATGGTGCTGATTCAACTTTATCTTTTGCTTCTTTTAGTCCTAGACCAGTAATAGCTCTTACAGCTTTAATAACTGCAACTTTGTTGCCACCCATGTTTGATAATGAAACATCAAACTCAGTTTTTTCTTCTGCTGCCGCTTCACCGCCCCCAGCGCCTGCTGCTGGAGCTGCTGCTACTGCAGCTGCTGCTGTTACACCGAACTTTTCTTCCATTTCTGAAATAAGATCGACGACTTCCATTACTGTCATATTAGAAATTCCCTCTAATATGTCTTCTTTTGTTACCGCCATAGTATACTCTCCCGATTTAATTAATTCTTTGTTGTTTTGACTGCATCAACTGTTCTAACAAGTTTGCTAGGAACAGCTTTCATTGTTCCCATAAGCTTTTGTATTGGTCCTTGCATTACAGATAGTAATTTTGATATTGCCTCTTCATATGTTGGAAGAGAAGCTAGTTTTTTAAGTTCACTAATTTCTAAGTTCTGTCCTTTATAGTTTATAGCCTTTGGTTTTAGGTTTTCATGTTTATCAATAAAGTCTTTGATTGACTTTGCAAATTTTCCAGTATCCTCTTTTCCAACGGCCACTATTTGAGGACCTGATACCATTTCGGACATCGATGAAAAATCACTATCTTTTAGCGCCATTTTTAACATATTATTTTTTACCAATTTTATAAAAACACCTGCTTCGCGACTAGATTTTCTAAATTCATTTAATTCATTTGCAGTCAAACCGCTGTAGTCTGCTGTAAGCACTACTTCAGCATCATTAAGCACTGTTGATATCTCTTTGACTAGGTCTTTTTTTTGTGACAGATTCAGCGGCATATTTAGTTCCTCTTCTCGACTGACGACAAGTCTACCTTAATTCCAGGCCCCATAGTAGAGGAAATTGTAATATTTTTCATATATTTACCTTTAGAAGATGGAGGTTTAGCTTTATTTAGATCTGATACAAGGGCGACTACATTATCTGTAAGCTTTTCAGTGTCAAAGTCTAGTTTTCCTACAACAGTATGTATTATGCCTGCCTTATCATTTTTATATCTAATTTGTCCTTTTTTTGCTTTAGATACAGCGTCTGCAATATTCTTTGTAACTGTACCTTCTTTGGGATTAGGCATTAAATTTTTTGGACCTAGAATTCTTCCTAGCTGACCCATTTTTTTCATACAATCAGGTGTGGCAACAACTATATCTGCATCGAGGTCTTTATCTTTTTTAATTTGATCTATCAAATCCTCGAACCCAACAGTATCGGCACCAGCATTCTTAGCGGCTTTTTCATCTTCGCCGTCAGCGAAAGCGACAACTTTCATAGATTTTCCAATACCATGTGGAAGAGTTGATGACCCACGAACTCCTTGATCTGATTTAGATGCATCTATTCCAAGATTAATACTTACATCCACGCTTTCGTTAAATTTAACTTTGGGTGACTTTTTTAAGAGTTCTATTGCATCAGATAAATCATAACTCTTTGTTGTATCAACAATATCGTTAATGCTTTTCATTCTTTTTGAAACATTCATTATTCTTCTACCTCAATACCCATACTTCTTGCAGTCCCAGCAATGATTTTAACGGAATTATCTAGATTAGCTCCTGTTAGGTCTCCTTCTTTAGTTTTCACAATCTCTTCAAGTTGTTTTCTTGAAACTTTTGCTACTTTGTTGGTATGCGGAGTTGGGCTGCCTTTTTGAATACCAGCCGCTTTCTTAAGTAAAACTGCTGCTGGCGCTGATTTAATAGTAAAATCAAACGACCTATCTTTATAAACATTAATTACAACAGGTAAGGCCATCCCTTTTTCTGCATCTTTAGTCTTATCATTAAACTGTTTACAAAAATCTTGTATGTTTAGGCCATGCTGTCCTAAAGCAGGCCCTACAGGTGGTGCCGGATTTGCAGCTCCAGCAGGCACTTGTAATTTAACTTGTGTTAATAGTTCTTTTGCAGCCATTATCCTTTCTCCACTTGTGTTAGCGATAGTTCTATAGGTGTTGGTTTACCAAAAACTAGAACTGATACTTTAAGCTTATTTTTCTCAAAATCAACTGTTTCCACCACACCGTTGAAATCATTAAATGGACCGTCAGTGATTCTAACAACTTCGCCGGGCTCAAACATCACTTTTGGCTTCGGCTTATCAACATCCTCTTTCATTGATTGAATAAGATTCTCAGCCTCTGATTGTTTTAAAGGCACGGGTTTATCGCTTGTACCGCCGATAAAACCAAGTACTTGGGGGGCATTTTTAACAAGATGCCAAGTCTCGTCATTCATATCCATTTTGATCATTACATATCCTGGGAAGTACTTTCTCTCTGATCTTTTTTTCTTTCCTTCTTTTATTTCAAGAACCTCTTCAGTTGGAACTAGGATTTCTTCAAAAGAATCTTGAAGCCCACTTCTTTTTATACGATCTTCAAGTGTTAGTTTAACTTTATTTTCATATCCCGAAAATGCTTGTAGTACATACCATTCCATTATGCTACTCCATATAAAGTACCGATTGCCCAACCCAAGAACATATCAAATAACCATAAAAGTATTCCAACTAAAATTACTACGAAAAGAACGCCTAGTGTTGTTTGAGTTGTCTCTTGTTTAGTTGGCCATGTGACTTTCTTAAGTTCAGTTTTCGAGTCGGTAACATATGAGTAGACAAGTTTCCCAAAATCACTCTGATACATCACAAAACCTGACAGTATAATTACAGATATCATACCAAGAACTCTGTAAAAGAGCCTGACATCAGAAAAATAATAAAACAGAACCATACCGGATATCAGTATTAATATAGACACTAATATATATAGCTTACTAGAATTATGTTTTACGTCTGTTTCTGTCATGGCATCTCTTGTAAAATTTCGTCAGGCCAGGAGGGACTCGAACCCCCAACCTACGGTTTTGGAGACCGTCGCTCTACCAATTGAGCTACTAGCCTATCATCTAAAAATCAATGATAGCTTACTCTATTATTTTTGATACAACTCCAGCTCCAACTGTTTTGCCGCCCTCACGAATTGCAAATTTAAGTTTTTCTTCAAGCGCAATTGGTGTTATCAGCTCTACAGTCATTTTTACGTTGTCGCCAGGCATAACCATTTCTACATCTTTTGGTAATTCTATGGCACCTGTTACATCAGTTGTTCTGAAATAAAATTGCGGTCTGTAGTTACCAAAGAATGGCGTATGTCTTCCGCCTTCATCTTTTGAAAGGACATATACTTCGCATTCAAATTTTGTATGGGGTTTGATAGAACCAGGAACGCATAATACTTGTCCCCTTTCTACTTCCTCACGTTTAGTTCCTCTAAGTAATACGCCAACATTATCACCAGCAACACCCTCATCAAGAAGCTTCCTAAACATTTCTACACCTGTACATGTTGTTTTTTGGGTATCTCTTATTCCGACGATTTCAATTTCGTCACCAACATTGACTTTTCCTCTTTCAATACGGCCTGTTACGACAGTACCTCTTCCAGAGATCGAGAATACGTCTTCTATAGGCATTAGGAAAGTCTGTTCGACAGGACGTTCTGGTACTGGAATAAATTTATCCATCTCTTCAACAAGCTTTTCAATAGAAGGAATACCAATATCCGTAGAGTCACCCTCAATAGCTTTTAGGGCTGATCCAGTTATTATTGGAACATCGTCGCCAGGAAAATCATATTTAGACAAAAGTTCTCTTATTTCCATTTCAACTAATTCAGTCAACTCTTTGTCATCCACTTGATCGGCTTTATTTAGGTACACAACTATGTGTGGAACACCTACTTGTCTTGCAAGCAAAATATGTTCTCTAGTTTGTGGCATTGGGCCATCAGCAGCAGAGCATACAAGTATTGCCCCATCCATCTGAGCTGCGCCAGTTATCATGTTTTTAACGTAATCTGCGTGACCAGGACAATCTACATGAGCATAGTGTCTGTCAGTTGATTCATATTCTACGTGTGCTGTAGCGATCGTAATTCCACGCTCTCTCTCTTCTGGAGCGTTATCGATTTGATCATACGCCTTTGCTTCGCCACCAAATTTCTCTCCCATCACTTTAGTAATAGCAGCAGTGAGCGTTGTTTTACCATGATCAACGTGGCCTATTGTACCTACGTTAACATGGGCTTTATTTCTCTCAAATTTTTCCTTAGCCATTTTTTAACCCCGGGTTAGTTAAGTTTCAAGTGGATGTAATGATAAACCACTTTTTGGCTCATTTACACTAAAATTTTCCAAAAATCAACGAAATATAGCCCATAACCGGATTTGAACCGGTGACCTCTTCCTTACCAAGGAAGTGCTCTACCGACTGAGCTATATGGGCAATGATTTAGTTATCTGGATAATAATAAAAAGAACCATTATACACAACCAGATAGCTAGCAAAATAAGCAACTAAAGATGGAATCGAAAGTTAGCGGGTAGCGGGAATCGAACCCGCATCGTCAGCTTGGAAGGCTGAAGTTCTACCATTGTACCATACCCGCAAAATTAGCTCTGGAGGGGGCAGGATTCGAACCTGCGAAGGCAGGG
>MDTA01134128.1_pt1 | contig 62193 bp, 54 predicted proteins | sample 811151 | NCBI WGS metagenome assembly MDTA01 (sample SAMN05326648, study PRJNA326480) | marine metagenome | isolation source: seawater | place: Indian Ocean: South | collected 2010 | reverse complement strand
CGGCGGAGACATCGACGTACTGGTTGCCGGTGAGAACTGTGGTGCCGTTGCTGAAGCAGCTGCCAAGGCCGAAGGCGTTAACAAGGTACTGGTTGCCGACAACGCTGCTTATGGTCACTTCCTGGGCGAGAACCTGGGTGAGCTGGTTGCCGAAGTTGGCAAGGGCTACAGCCACATCCTGGCCGCCGCTGGCACCGTGGGCAAAGACTTCATGCCGCGCGTTGCTGCACTGCTGGACGTTGCCCAGGTTTCCGACATCATGCGCGTGGAGTCCGAAGATACCTTCGTTCGCCCGATCTACGCTGGTAACGCCATTGCCACTGTAAAATCCAGTGACAGCATCAAAGTCGTTACTGTTCGTCCGACCGCGTTCGACCCGGTTGCTGCTGAAGGTGGCTCCGCTGCCGTTGAACAGCTGGACGTTGTAAAAGACGCTGGCCTGTCCCAGTTCGTTAGCGAAGAGCTGGCCAAGTCTGACCGTCCTGATCTGGCAAGCGCCGGTATCGTGGTTTCCGGTGGTCGCGGCATGCAAAACGGCGACAACTTCAAGATGCTTGAGCAGGTTGCCGATCTGATGGGTGCCGCTGTTGGCGCATCCCGTGCTGCTGTTGACGCCGGCTTCGTACCGAACGACATGCAGGTTGGCCAGACCGGTAAGATTGTTGCTCCGCAGCTCTATATCGCCGTGGGCATTTCCGGTGCCATTCAGCACCTGGCCGGTATGTCTGATTCCAAGGTGATCGTTGCGATCAACAAGGATGAAGAAGCGCCGATCTTCCAGGTTGCCGATTACGGCCTGGTAGCGGACCTGTTTGAAGCGGTTCCGCAGCTTGAAGAAGAGCTGAAGAAAGTTCTGTAACCTTCGGTTCTTCATCCAAAAAGGCACCTTCGGGTGCCTTTTTGCGTTGGGTGAAACTCCAATACCTGCCATGATACCCGGCCCGACTGTTGAACCGGATTCAAACACCATGACCACCACACCCTTTGATGCTTTAGCCTGCCCGTTGGACGGGTGCGCGCTCACCGCCAGCGGAACGTCCTGGTGGTGCGAGAACGGGCACAGTTTTGATGTCGCCCGGCAGGGCTACGTGCACCTGTTGCCGGTCCAGAAGAAACGTACCCTGGACCCGGGCGACAGCAAGGCGATGGTGGCGGCCAGACAACGGTTCCTGAATGCCGGCTTCTACGCAAGGATCGCCGAGTCGGTTAGCGATCGGGCGCTGCAGTCGCTGCCCGATGAGGGGAAGGGGTCGGTGCTGGACGCAGGTTCCGGAGAAGGCTATTACCTCCGGCACCTGGCAGGCAAGGCTGGCGATAAAGACCTTGCGATGATTGGTGTCGATATTTCGAAATGGGCGGTCCTCGCAGCGGCAAAACAGGATAAACAGACCCGATGGGTAGTGGGCAGCAATGCAAACCTGCCGGTTCTGCCGGAATCACTGGATCTGGTGCTTTGCCTGTTTGGTTTTCCGGTCTATGGCGAATTTGCCCGTGTGCTTAAGCCCGGTGGGCAGGTGATCCAGGTGGATGCCGGTGCCGATCATCTTCGAGAGCTGCGAGAAATCATCTATCCCGAGCTGAAATCGCCTGGAAAGACCGACAGCGCAGCACCGGAGGGCTTCCGACAACTGGACTCTACCGTCGTGCGTTTCTCCGTGACACTCCCGGATCAGGAAAGTATTGCCGATCTTCTGGCCATGACACCGCATCTGTACCGGGCCAGCGCCGAGGGACTTGAGAAGGCAGCGGCGCTTGACTCACTGGAGGTGACCGTCGACGTGGTGCTCAAATCCTGGGAAAAGAGCTAACCTCCCAAAAGCTATTGATCGTCGGAACCTTGGCCCTTGTCACGCTTGCGGGACGCCAGCCGCTTTTCGGCCTTGCCGATGATCAGGGTATCGGCAAGGATGTGCAGTGCCTTGTTGGTGGTGCGTACCGTTCGGTAGATCTGCTGACTGGTCTGGTCATGGGTGGCTCGCGCTTTTCGGGCCGTCTGCCGGAACTCTTCATCTTTCGAGAAAAGATCAATCAGCCCGAACGTGGTGTTGGAAATCGCCTTGTGAACTTTCTCCACTGCGCTGGCACCGCCTGAGACGGAATCTTCCAGCAGGCGGGCACGGTTCCGTACTTCCAGAAGATCCATTCTGCTTTTCTGTAGGGCGCTGTGTGCCGCCACCCGATGAGAATTGAGAATCCGGGCTTCACGGCGGCACAGCAGGAGCTGCCAATAGGCGATGCCGAAGCCCATGAAGGCCAGTAGCAGGAGAAAAGATACGATCGCGGTGGTGATCATGTTAATGCGCTTCCATCAACCAGAGTGACTACCCGAATCATCGATACTCAAGCTGCATGTCGACCTCGATTTCACGCTCTGCCATTTCGCTTTCGAGCTCTTTTAGCACTTCCTGGTACACCATTTTGCGGACCATCACGGGTAGTTTGTCGGCAAGCACGCGGGCAGAGCGTGATTCCCGTTTGGCCAGGGCAATCGGATCCAGTACCCGTAGCGTAATAACCATTTCCGGCTGCTGCTCGGAATCTGCGATGTCGTCATTCTCCATCATCTGTGCGATCACTTTGCGCTGTTCAAGAACCTGCCAGCAGACGAAAGCGCTGAACAGCACAAGCAAGATGCTCAGTACCATCAAAAAGGTGATCAATTCGAACCTCCGGAAATCGTGTCGTGCACTGTGTTGCAGTGTGCCCCATGAAGTATGACAAACGATTGGCCGTGACGACGGATCCAATAGCGCGGCGGGGAAAGTAGAACGAGCGCTCAAAACTGCTAATATCGGTTGCAGTTGTAGGATGAGCTACGCAGAATCAACGAGTTAAGGCCAACTATTCACACCAACAGAGGATTGTTCATGGTTTGGTTCAAGGCGTTTGCAAGTGGTTTTCTCGCGACCCTGGTATTCCATCAGGGCCTGTTTGCACTGTTTTGGCTGGGCGGTGTTGTGCCCGCAGCGCCGTTCAACATGTCACCGGTACCACCGCTGGGCGTTCCGCAGGTTGTATCACTGGCGTTCTTTGGGGGCCTCTGGGGTATGTTGCTTTGGCTGATTCTCGGTCGGCTTGCAGGGATGAAGTTCTGGCTGGGGCATGTCATTGTAGGGGCAGTTGGTCCCACAGCCGTTGCCATGCTGGTGGTGTTTCCTCTTAAAGGGCTCGATGTCTCTGCCCAGACCTGGGTTGGCGGGCTTATCCTCAACGGGTTCTGGGGCCTGGGCGTGGCCGTATTCATGCGCCTGATGGGCACCAAGGCAACCGCAGCCGTTCGTTGAACCCTGAACCAGTGCTCTGTTAATTCTCTATCAACTTTCCAGCTAATTTTGACTAAGGAAGAGCAATGACCAAATCCTCAGAAACGGCCTATGACCTGGTGGTGTTCGGTGCCACCAGCTTCGTTGGCCAGATTCTCACCCGTTACTTGCTCGAAACCTACGGAGTGGGCCAGTCGGTGAAATGGGCAATTGCCGGTCGCTCCGAGAGCAAGCTCAACACCCTGAAGGGTGAGCTTGGCTCCAAAGCCAAAGACCTGCCAGTGATCCTGGCGGATGCGTCCGACGAGGCTGCCCTGAAGGCCATGTGCGAGCAAGCCCGAGTCATTATTTCCACCGTTGGCCCCTACGCGCTTTACGGTGAGCCTCTGGTGCAGGCGTGCGTGCGCAGTGGCACGGATTATTGCGACCTGACCGGCGAAGTGCAGTGGATCCGCAAGATGGTGGAGCGCTACGAGGAAGAAGCCAAGTCCTCCGGTGCCCGCATCGTGCATTGCTGCGGCTTCGATTCGATTCCCTCCGACATGGGCGTGTGGTTCCTTCAGAACCAGGCAGAGCAGACCTTCGGTGCGCCATGCCGGGATGTTCGCATGCGGGTGAAAACCGCCAAAGGCGAATTCTCGGGTGGGACCGTTGCCTCCCTGATGAACGCGGTAAAGGAAGCCGCGGCCGATCCGAAACTGCGGAAACAAATGGCCAATCTGTTTTCAATCTGCCCGCCAGATCATCGCTCCAAGACCCGTCAGCCGAGCCTGAAAGGTGCAGAGTACGACAAGACCTTCAACGCCTGGCTGGCGCCTTTTGTGATGGCAGCGATCAACACACGCGTGGTTCATCGTTCCAACGCCCTGCAGAACGCGCGTTATGGCAAGGAGTTCACCTACGACGAAGCCATGATGACCGGTCGTGGTACCAAGGGCCGTCTGGCAGCGTATGCCGTCACCGGCGGTCTGGGGGCATTCCTGATGGCCTCTGCCGTCAAACCCACCCGCTGGCTGGTTGAGAAGTTCGTGCCTAAGCCGGGCGAAGGCCCCAGCCCGGAAGCCCAGAAGGCCGGGTTCTATGACCTTCGTTTTGTTGGCCGCACGGAAGATGGCAAAACCATTATCACCAAGGTGACCGGCGATCAGGACCCGGGCTACGGTTCCACCGGCAAGATGTTGGGTGAAGCAGGGATGTGTCTGGCGTTCGATATTCCGGCGGATCAGCCCGGCGGGTTCTGGACGCCGTCTTCGCTGCTCGACGGCAAGCTGATGGACCGTCTCACCAGCAAGGCGGGCCTGACTTTCGAGGTACTCGAGACCCGTTAACCGCTGAGGTAAATCACACGGTCGGTGTCCGGGAGGGCATCCGACCCGTGTGCCAGGCTAACCACGGTTTTTCCTTCCAGACGCGTTTCCATCCGTTTTGAAATCCGCGCCCGGGTATCGGCATCCAGGCCGGTAAACGGCTCATCCAGTATTACCAGCGGGGCGGGGTTCAATAGCACACGCGCCAGGGCCACACGCCTTGCTTCACCCCCGGAGAGTCGGCTGCCGGCACTGCCGAGCCAGGTATCTAGGCGGTCCGGTTCGGTGGCAAAACGTTCAGCCAACTCCATCTGCTCCAGGATGCTCCAGAGTTCGGTGTCCGAGGCCTCGGGCGAGCCCAACAGCAGATTGGCCCGGAGGGTATCCTCAAACAACACGGTTTTCTGGGTGAGGTAAACGCACTCCCTCCTCGCCAGATTGCCCTGGGCGGTGGGCAGCAGGCCGGCGAGCACATCCGCCAGGGAGGATTTGCCGCTGCCCGAATGCCCGAGAATGCCGATGTGCTCTCCATCCTCAATCCCAAGGTTGAAGTGCGTAAATAAAGGCGCGTAACCCTCATGTTTTACGGCAATATCTTCCGCCAGAAGGGCTTTTTTCGGTGGCAGTTCTGAGGCGCTGGCTGCGGCGTTCTGGTCATCCTCCCGGCAATCCCGGTTCAATCGCGCCGCAGACGCGACGGTTGCCCCGAGCTTGCCAAAGGCATCCGGCAGCATGGCGTAGACCTCGGCCAGGCCGAGCAGGGCAATGGGCAGTAAAACCAACACCGGGCCGGACACCGACCCCGACTGGAACAGGGCAAAGCCTGCCCAAAGGGCCACAACCGCGGTAAGGTTGACGAAAAGATGGGAGCCAGCCAGATGCCAGCCTACCCGGGTATCGGCCCTGGCTTGCTCGGCAGTTACCTGATGAGCCTGGCGCATGAGCCAGGCCGCATGTTTTCCGGTACGTCCGGCCGCGGTTAGCTCCGGGAAACCCTCGATGTGCTCGATCACCGCCGTTCGAAGGTCTTCCTGCCGGTCGCTTTGCCGGGCCGCCAGGCGCCAGGTTCTCAGATAAACCCCTGCAGTGGCGATTACCAGGGCAATGACCAGCAACAGTCCCACCAGCAATGCCGTGCCGATATCGAAGAGCAAGGCAGCCAGAACCACCACCAGCAGAGTAACCAGGCCCGCAAGGGCGGTGGGTGCGATCAGGCGCAGGTAGAGGGTGTCCAGGGCATCCACATCGGTGGTGAGCCTGGATAGCCACTGGGCGCCGCTCAGCTCGCCACGGCGAACGCGACTGGCGCGGGACAAACGTTTGAACAAAGCGACACGGATGTCTGTGAGCAACCTCAGAACGGTATCGTGGTTGTAGACCCGCTCCAGATACCGGAATACCGTGCGGGAAACGGCAAAAAACCGAATCGCGCCGCCGGGTACGTAAAGGTTTATGGTCGCCGCCACACCGGCGGCCAACAGCAAGCCAACCAGCGCAGTTTCGGTAATAAACCATCCGGATACCGCCAACAGACCTATGCCGGAGAGCAGGGTGGCCAAAATCAGGAAACCGCCCACAACCAGGCGCCCCGGGCGTTTGAAGATCAGGTCCAGCCAGGGCTTCAGCTCACGCATCGCGCACCTCCCCTTCGGAAATCAGCAGCACGCGGTTTGCCAGAGTGAGTAGGGCCTGGTGATGGGTTGAGAAAATCAGGGTTTTACCGGCCACCGCCAGTTTATGCAGGGCCTCCAGCACAAACACTTCACTGTCGCTGTCCAGGCCGGCAGTGGGTTCATCGAGCAGAATCAGGTCGTAATCCGCCAGGAAAATACGCGCCAGACTCAGCCTTCTTGCCTGGCCGCCGGAAAGCCCCTGGCCCTCCTCGGATACCGGGCTGTAAATACCCTGTTGGCGACTGTCGAGCAGGGAACCGAGGCCCACATTGCGCAGGGCCGTCTCGATGGCGATATCAGAGGCATCCGGAGTGGTCAGTCTGAGGTTGTCGGCCCAGGTGCCGTGAACCAGAAACCCTTTCTGGCCCAGCCAGCCAAACCGGAAGCTGCCCGGCGTCTCGCCGAACAGGTGGATCTGACCGGCATCCGGTGCGATAAAGCCGGCCAGCAGGTGTAGCAGGGTGGACTTCCCGCCGCCGGAGGGGCCTGTCAGGGCAACCACTTCGCCTTTGCGGATGGTCAGCGTGAGATCACCCAGCACCTTCTGACCCGACCGGAAGCTCTTGCTGACGGAACGCAGCTCGATCCGGTCTTCCGCGCCCTCCACAGACACGGTTTCACTCGCGCTCTGAAGGTTCACCGGGGATGCCAGCCGCTCAAGAATTTCGGTACCAGCACCCATCGCTGCGGCACGATCATGATAATGCTGGGAAAGGGTGCGCAGCGGCTGGAAAAACTCCGGGGCCAGTAAAAGAATCAGCAGCCCGGAAAACAGGGTCAGATCTTCGGAAGGGCCGTAGGTGATGTAGCCCAGCAGACCAAACCCGATGTAGATGGCGATAACGGCGATGGCCACCGAGGCAAAGAACTCCAGAACCGCCGAGGACAGAAACGCGACCCGGAGCGTTTTCATGGTGATGCGTCGGTAATGATCCGAGCGCTTGCGAATCAGCTCGGCTGCCCCCTCGGTCTGCCCGAAGAGCTGCAGCGTAGTCAGGCCGCGTACCTTGTCCAGGAACTGGCCGGATAGTCGGCTGATGGTTTCAAAATGCTGCTGGTTCAGTTTCTCCGCACCCATACCCACCAGCGCCATGAACAGGGGAATCAGAGGCGCGGACAACAGCAGGAAGATGCCGGCCAGCCAGTCCAGCCAGAACACTAGGGCGAGGATCAGCAGCGGTACAATCATTGACAGGGTCATCTGCGGCAGAAAACGGGCGAAGTAGCCGTGCAGCGCTTCCACGTGGTCTATCCATTCGCGGGCAAGTGCGCCAGCCGAAGACTGGCCCAGTTCAACTGGGCCGGTAGCTTGCCAGTGCTTGTGAAGTTGCCGGCGGGCGTCACGGCGAACCTGTTCGCTGCATCGAGCGGCGAAGCGGGTCTGGTAGCCCTGGCCAAGTGCGCGCACAACGAGGGCGATAATCAGACCCAGAAAAAGAGGAGTGAGGTCCGCAACCGGAACCTCGTCAATGATGCCCAGATGGATAATCCGGGCAAGCAAAACCATCTGAATAATGGTGGCAATGCCGGCAACGGTGCCGGCAGCCACGGTACTCCGGATCCACAGGCGACTGCCACGGGCCAGATCAGAAAGCCATCCTTTGACGGCTTTCTGATCGGCGGCGGAGGTATTCTCTCCGCCCCCATTGGCCGATGGCTCCGCCACTTAGTGATATCCCTCGCCGGCGCGTACCTTGCCGCGGAAGACCCAATAGGTCCAGGCGGTGTAGACCAGCACAATCGGAATCACGAACAGCAGGCCCAACAGCAGGAACAGCTGGGATTCATAGGCGGAGGCTGCCTCCCAGAGCGTGTATTCCGGCGGGACCACATAGGGCCAGCGGCTGACCACCAGGCCCAGATAGGTGGTGATGAACAGGCCCATGGTAGCCACGAACGGCATGCCGTCTTTGCGATCACGAACCGAACGGTAAATCTGGATAGCGCAAAGCAGTGTCAGAACCGGCAGGACCCAGATAATGCTCAGGTTGGAGAACCAGCGCTCACGCACCATTTCATCCACGAAGGGCGTCCAGACACCGATGATGCCAAAGACCACCAGCACCGCGAGAAGCAAGGGCAGGGTGATCTTGTAGGCCCACTGCTGCAGATTCCCCTCGGTTTTCATGATCAGCCAGGTGGAACCCAGCAGGGCATAGCCGGCCAGCATACCCAGCCCCGTGAGTACGGTGAACGGCGTCAGCCAGTCCAGCGCGCCGCCAACGTAGACGCCATTGGCGGTTTCAAAGCCCTGGATATAGGCCCCGACCACGGCGCCCTGGGCAAAGGATGCAACGGTGGAGCCGCCGGCAAACGCCCAGTTCCAGAGATAACGTGACGTACGGGCCTTGAACCGGAACTCAAAGGCCACGCCCCGGAAAATCAGCCCGGCCAATAGCAGGAATACACCGATATAGAGTGCTGGCAGGAAGATGGAATACACCATGGGGAAGGCGGCCAGAAGACCGGCGCCACCGAGCACCAGCCAGGTTTCATTGCCGTCCCACACCGGGGCCACCGAATTCATCATGGTGTCGCGGGCTTCCTCGTTCGGTGCAAAGGGGAAGAGAATACCCACGCCCAGGTCGAACCCGTCCATCAACACATACATGATAATGCCGAAGCCGATAATGAATGCCCAGATAAGAGGCAGATCAAACAGTTCCATAATCAGTGACCTCCCTGGTTGACGGGCTTGGCAGTACCAACAGTATCGTCAGAATTGTGGTCAATTTCGAAAGGCACGTGTGCAGCGGAGAACGGACGCTTGGGTCGATCTGCCTCGTGTTCGTCCTCATCACGGTCTTCAAGACCGACATACAACACACGCATGAGGTAGTAGACACCGGCAGAAAACACCAGAGCGTACACAACGATATAGCCGATGAGCGTGAACAGCGCCATGCCGCCGGTCAGCGACGGGGTCAGGGCCTCGGCTTGGGTCATCTGGCCATACACCAGCCAGGGCGCGCGGCCCACTTCTGTTACGAACCAGCCGGTGAGTACCGCAAAGAAGGGCGCAATGCTCATAAAACGCATCCCCTGCAGGAACCAGTTGGTGCGCCAGTACCTGCCGCCGGCACGCAGAACCAGGCCGGTTACCGCGAAGGCGATCATCAGCAGGCCAATACCTACCATGATCCGGAAGGACCAGAACACAATCGCCACCGGAGGCTGCTCTTCAACCGGCACTGCGCTCACACCGGGCACCTCTCCGTCCCATTCATGGGTCAGAATGAAGCTGGCCAGGCTGGGAATACCAATCTCGTAAAGGTTCCGCTGGTTTTCCTGATCGGGAATGGCGAACAGCAGCAACGGCACATTGCGGGAGGTTTCCCAATTACCTTCCATGGCCGCAACCTTGGTGGGCTGATGCTCCAGGGTGTTCAGACCGTGGAAATCACCCAGCACCGCCTGAGCAGGCGCAATGAACAGCAACAGCCACAGGCACATGGACAGCGCTTTCTTGTTGGCCTCCACCTCGCGACCCCGCAGGAGATACCAGGCGCTCACGCCGGCCACCACGAAGCCGCCGGTGAGGAAGGACGCCAGCGCCATATGGGCAAAGCGGTAAGGGAAGGAGGGGTTGAAGATCGCCTCGCTCCAGGAAGTCACATAGAACACGCCGTCGCGCAGCTCGGTGCCGGCCGGAGTCTGCATCCAGCTGTTGGCCGAGAGAATCCAGAAGGAAGAAATAAAGGTACCCGTCGCAACCATGATGGCGGCAAACAGGTGAACGCCTGCCGGCACCTTATCCCGACCGAAGAGCAGCACCCCGAGGAACGCCGCCTCCAGGAAGAACGCCGTAACCACCTCATAACTCAGGATAGGGCCAAGGAAATTGGCTGAGGCCTGCGCAAAATTGCTCCAGTTGGTTCCGAACTGGAACGACATCACGATGCCCGACACCACTCCCATGCCGAAAACCACGGCAAACACCTTGGTCCAGAAGGCAGAGAGCTTTACCCACACAGGATTCTCGGTTTTGAAGGCAAGGCCTTCGAGTACCGCAATGTAGGAGGCAAGGCCGATGGTAAACACCGGAAAGATGGCGTGAAATGACACCACGAACGCGAACTGGATTCGCGATAGAATGAGAGGATCAAGTTCCATGGGAACCCTCCGGTAACGGTCACATCATAACAAACGGGCCCAGCGAACCCGTTCAGCCGCTGCCTTAGCTCTGTTTGTTATATTGTTATTACCGGCAGATACTTACTATGCTACTAAACATGGTAGCAAATTCGATAGGGCGTTTTGCCGCACCCTTGATTTAAAACAATTATGGTGTTGCCGATGAGCTTTTACGAAGACAGGATTCTCCCCCACATCATAGACCGCGCCTGCTCCATGGGCCAGGTGATGAAGCTTCGTAGCCAGGTAGTACCCCATGCAAAAGGCGTGGTGCTGGAAGTGGGCATGGGCTCGGCCATCAATATGGAATTCTACAATGCCGAACACGTGGACATGGTGTACGGCCTTGAGCCCTCAAAGGGTATGCGCCGTAAGGCCCAGCCGAACCTCGCAAGATCACCCATCAAGGTAGAGTGGCTGGACCTGCCAGGCGAGAAAATCCCCCTGGAAGACCACTCTGTCGATACCGTTCTTCTGACCTTCACCCTGTGCACGATCCCGGACTGGCATGCAGCCCTACAGCAAATGTGGCGGGTGCTCAAACCGGGCGGCGAGCTCCTGTTCCTCGAACACGGCGAATCCCCCGACGACGGCACCCGAAAGTGGCAACACCGCATCACCCCCGGTTGGAAAAAGCTCGCCGGCGGCTGCCATCTGAACCGCCACATCGCCGATCTGATCCGACACTCCGGCTTCGACATCCAGGAACTGGAAAACCTCTACATCCCCAAGGCGCCGAAAATCGCCGGATACATCTACAAGGGCAGGGCAACCAAACCCGCAGCAGCCAGTCCGGCCGCCTGAAGGCGAGGGCAGAATCCGAATTGCGTTACCCAACGCAGACTTATACAATTCTGCCCGTCAAAACCTCCCCCCGAATGCTCCGGTGGTGAAATTGGTAGACACAAGAGACTTAAAATCTCTCGACCGCAAGGTCGTGCCGGTTCGATTCCGGCCCGGAGCACCAAATATTTCAATAATTTGTATTTTTTTGAAGAGTTCTAGGCGGTAGTCTAATTTTTCATGTAGACGCTATGTAGACGAAACCCAATTCGTTACAAACAATGTAGCGAAAGATGGATCGTACCACCGCGATTGTATACTGCCAGCCTGCTGTCTATTGAATAAGCTTGACTCTATATTCACATCTGCTACCTTTCAGTTGCCTTCAGTCAGGGAAGTATCACAGAGAAGCACTAGCTTAAAGTAGAAATGGAAACATTTCGTGGAGTCGAGAGGCTCTGTCTGATCCGGTGAACGCGCGCGCGCGCTTAGTCGACGTGGCGTCGCCCGGATCGCTCGTCTGTGAGACGAGCAGGTTAGTTCGCGGGTAAAGTCTTCCGAACACTCCCTGTCGTTTTAACTTGGTTACTCTGTGAGGCCGTCAATTCCGGCGGTCGTAGCTAAGAGGTGCATTTATGCTGAGACGAATGAAGGCTTTTGGAAGACGATGTGTTGGTAAGGTGGGGCGTCTTTTACGGCATCCTGCCATGGTTACAATCACGGTACTGGTAACGGCGAAAGTCGTGTTCTGGTTACTGCAGGTTTTAATCATTGCTCTGCTTACAACAGCAGGTATGGCATTGCCCGTTGGATGAGTGTATAAGCTTTTCCTGCATCACCCGCGGGCACATAACCTTAAACTTTTGTAAGAGCACTGTATGATGATGCTGAAAAATCTACGCTTAGCTCTCGAAGTTAGTAAAAGTGAGGTGCAAGCCAGCACCCTAATAGCGCCGGAAAGACTCCGTTTAATCGAAGACGGAGCCGTGTCAGTGCCTCATACTCTCTCAGACTTTTACGCCTCACGGTTGAAAATCGATAAAGGGTTGATGAGAGTACTCTTGTTGGGCAGCGAGCGCAAAGTTCCTTTTTTCGAAGGCGTTCGAGCTTTTGCTCTAAAATTTCTTAATGGATATCTGAAGTTGAGCCTATGGATGTCGGCTATTGATGAGAACTCGAAAACAATACCCCATTAACCAAAGCCCGCTATATAAACTCTCTAATCATAAACGTCTCGCAAAAATACTGACTGTTCAGCCAGCTACTTTAAAGAAATTGGTAGCTCGTGGTGATGCCAATTACAAATTTGGAAAGGTAGGTGGCGACGAGTCGCGAGAAATTGAGATTCCGAAATCGCAGCTTCTTCGCGTCCATAGAAGATTGAACTCCCTCCTAAATCGTATCGAAAAACCTGACTATCTGATGTCGGGCGTGAGAGGTAGATCCCATGTCGATAACGCTAAGCGACACAGCGGTAAGTACGCTGTTGCCAAAGTGGATATTAAGAAATTCTATCCTTCGACATCTAAAAGCATTGTAAGTAGGGGGTTACGGAAGACATTCCGGTGTTCAGAAGACATTGCTGAAACATTGGCAGCGCTTTCTACCGTTAAAGGTTATGTGCCAACTGGTAGTCCACTAAGCCAAAGCATATCATTTATCGTTAATTTATCAGTATTTAACCATATCAATACTTACGCTAGGGCTCGTGGTCTCACATTTACGCTTTACGTCGATGACCTAACATTCTCTGGAAAAAAAGTTCCAAAAAATCTTGTGTCCTATGTGCAGAGCTACCTGAAGAAAAGCCGGGGTTATGCCAGTCATAAAGTTCGTAGGTACAACGCTGAGACGGAAAAGGTCATTACGGGCGTTGTCTTGGAAGGTAATGTTGCTAAGGTCAAAAGAACACAAAAGAAAGTTATAACCGACCTTTACCGCAGAATTCCTTATTATTCTGAGCCCGTTCGAAGATTAGAACCAGCCACCATAAAGTTTTTTCAAAGAATCATCGGGCATCTGTTCTCGGCGGGCGAGATTAGCCCAGGGTATCGCAATCTTGGGGCAAAAACTGTAATGGTTCGCGAAGCTGCGGGAGTCCCAGCTCAAAATCAGAATACGCTATAGGTCAATCCTGGTTCCTAGGAGATTCGCAGTACAGTTATTGACAGAACTCCAAGGTGGCGGGTGAGCCTCACTGTTCAGCTTCTCCCAGGTATAAGCGGTATCGGCTGGCAATGCGTCGATTTCCGTCCGCGTCACTGCCCGAACCTGGGCCAGTCGTGAAAGGCGATCGAGCCAGGATTCCTTAGTGTTTTCGGTTATGCTCGTAGGTTCATCCGGTCGCTTAACTTCCCATCTGAAACACCTCGTTAACCAGTACCGTCCTTGAGCGTAAAGGCCGAACAGCTTGCCTTTAGATGGCTCTCCGTATTGGTTCACGGGGCAATCAAGGTATTCACCAGTGCCTTGATCCACTTCAAGTGTAACCATCCCCTAAAATCGGTGCATGCGTAATTAGAGTTCTCCGACCTACAATGAGGCAGATGAAAAATGACATGAAGAAATTATGGCAACCCCCATCTAGTAAAGGCCTCATCACTTTATCGACTTCGGAACAAGGTCGAAGTAGGTTCGTCTTTATGTTTTATTTTTCTCAATTCGAAAAGCTCGGACTTCGTTAAAAGTTGCCGCCAAGTCTTGCAGTGGTATTTTTTTGGCCCGAGGTCAGGTCGCTTCTGTTGAATCAGTGCAAGTGCTGCCTCCAAGTCTGTCCAGCCGTCGTCACACAGTTCTGTCTCGGCATGTTTTAAAAGTTGAACAGCCGTCGTGTCACGCCAAACAATGGGCAGACCGGGATAAATTCCGTAGCTCAGAATAGATCCAAACTCATCTGACTGCATGAATTTGACGGCTTGCTGGGCCGCCGAACGGCGTGCTATGTCCCACTCTTTAAGCTTTTCAAAATTCTGGGCGACTACTTGTTGAACACTCGCGAGATGTCTAATGGCGTCATGGCAACCGGCAAACTCCTTGAGATTGAATCGTTCGAGAAAATGATGGACCAGTTCGTTGCGAATCAGTACTGTTTCTGAAAGTTCTGCCCTCAGAGTCTCATGTCGTTCTTTGGTCAACGGCATTGAGAATCGAAAGTGGAACTCAGAAAGGTTTGGGCTTTTCAGCGGCTCATCCGCAGGCGACGAATAATTCTCGTCAGCTGAGGAAGTAAAAAGATATTCTCCTGTAAGCTCTCCGATTAGTTGTCCCAGAGTTTTATTGGAGAAATGGTTTTTGCGAGCCTCCTGATGGTCTTTTAAAGTGTCAGTGTTTCCTTTAATAACCGTCACCGACAGAAAGTGCTTGAGACCCAGTTCATATCTTTGAAGCTGGAGTAGGCATTGCCCTAGACCTCTCTCGACCTCCGCTCGAAGGGACTCCAAGCTCTCTCCATCGTGATCATTCATTGCTTTTCTTCAGCTCCCTGCTACTGGAATAGTCCTGCCAGATCTGTGTGAAAGCTAGTTCTCACTTCTTCGACATCGCCTCCAGCATTTTATTTACCGCTTCCAGGTGCTCTGGCTCGTTATGACACATACCCTGGAAGTTGGCACAAACGTCCAGAAAATCCTTCAGTTCCATTCTCGGCGCCATTTTCATCAGGCGTTTGGTCAGGCGCGTGGCTTTTGGCGGCTGGCTGGCCATCCGGCTTGCCATGGCGTTTGCGGCATTCATCAACTCGTCCGCTGGAACCACCTCAAGCACAATACCCAGCTCCTTCGCTTCGGCGGCGTCGATCACGCGGCCGGTGAGGGTGAGCTCAAAGGCGCGCTGATAGCCGATCAGGCGCTGCATGAACCAGGCGCCGCCGTCGCCGGGGATGATGCCGAGGTTGAGGAAGGTTTCGCCGAACTTGGCACTTTCCGAGGCAATGCGGATATCCGCCATGTTGGCCAGATCGAAGCCGGCACCAATGGCAGGGCCGTTTACGGCGGCAATGATGGGCACTTCAACGTTCTGCAGGGCCAGGGGAATGCGCTGGATGCCTTTGCGGTAGCGGTCGGCGCATTCGGCCACATCACCTGCAAAATCGCCACTGCGGTTGGCCATGTCCCGGATGTTGCCGCCGGCGCTGAATGCGGAGCCCGCCCCGGTCATCACCAGTACCGATACCTCATCGCACTGGTTCACCCATTCTGCGGTGGTCACGATATCATCGATCAGGTGTGAGCCTGTCAGCGCATTGCGCAGGTCGTGACGGTTCAGGGTAAGGGTGGCTACCCGGTTTTCCAGGGTGAGCAGTGCGTCGGTGAGCTTGGGTACGTTGGTCATGAATGCGGTTCCTTGTTTTTGATCAGCGCGTATCTTCGCGCGGGGGAACCGGATTAATCAACTAATAGCCTTGCCTTTCGGTAGCGGCTGACTTCCGTCCAGCCGTGCACCGCGAGAGCCGAGAATACGATGACACCGCCCACCAGACTGAGGTTTGGCGGTACCTCGCCCAGGAACAGCCACACCAGGAAGGACCCGAACACGGTTTCCAGAAGCAGCATCAGGCTGACCTCTGCCGCGGGAATGTAGCGCGGGCCAATCTGGATCAGGATGCAGGCAGTCGGAAGGAATACAAGGCAGAGCAGTGCAATGAAGAAAAAGTCTCGGCCTGAGGGCATCTGGGCCCCGCCAAACAGAGCGGCCACAGCGGCCAACACCAGGGCGCCGAACATAAGCATCACGCTCATGTCACTGTCGGGTTTGGAGCGGGCCACATTGAGGTTGGAGGCCAGGGCCGTAGCGGCAACCACCGCCATCAGAAGGCCGAGGGGATCGCCTTTGCCGAACTCCCCCACGGCCATGAAGGTGGCTCCGGTCACACATACCAGGATGACGACCCAGGTTCGCAGGGGCAGGGTTTCTTTCCAGACCGCCCAGGCGATGACGGCGGCGATAACCGGGGCGGTATTGAGAATCACCAGCACGTTGCCGGCGGCGGTGTTCTTCATGCCGACTACGAAGCCGAGGGTGCTGATGGCAAAGGCACCGGCACAGAACAGGCCTTTGCGGCCGCATTTTCGAATTTCAGGCACCAACCTGGAACGGTAACGGGCCCAACTGATGACAAAGAAACTGAGAGCGAGCAATAAACCCCGCCAGAAAAGGAACACCACCGGGTCCACGGAGGTGATTTTCACAAGCAGCGCATCCGGCACGATAAACAGCACGCCAAGGGCGGCGATGGTCAGTCCTTTGATTCGGGTTGTCTGCAATGTGTGTTCGCCTGTTCTGGTTAGGTGTGTTGTTCAGTTCAGGGGTTATCCTGCTCCGGCAGCGGCTGGATGCTGTTTATATCGCCGGTTGGGGTTGCCGGTTCGTCCTCGATGATAATGAAGATGGCGCCGCCAATAACCGCGATGGCAAAGATGGCTTTGAGGATTATCGATTTGGACATGCGTTCTTCCTCTCTGCGTTCTGGCTTATACAAACAGCCTATGGGCGGGAGAGGGCTATAACAACCGCAAAGCCTCGAAAACTGAGCATCCTACAAAAGTCGCTTCGACAGTATAGACACAGTCGGCAATACTCAGGGTAAGTTTGCAGGTTGCCTGGTGCAGCACCGTTAAAAATGGAGTGTCCTCATGACTGAACAAACCGCAGAACTGGTTCACAAGTACAGCGAAAATGGCATTACCACGCTCACGCTGAACCAACCGGAGAAGAAGAACAGCCTGTCTATGGCCATGCTGGAGGCGCTGTCTGAAGAGCTGGAGATTATTGCCTCCGATACGGAAACCCGGGTTGTGGTGCTTGCAGCCCATGGCAATGTGTTCTGTGCCGGCCACGACCTTCGGGAAGTGCGGGAGCAGTTTGATAGCCATGAATTCCAACTGGCGCTGTTCAACCAGTGCAGCAAGGTAATGCAGCAGATCGTCAATCTGCCCCGGCCGGTGATTGCCCGGGTAGCGGGTGTTGCCACAGCCGCGGGCTGTCAGCTGGTGGCCAGCTGTGATCTGGCGGTAGCGGCGGATACGGCGCGGTTCGCAACCCCGGGCGTGAACATCGGGCTGTTCTGTTCCACGCCAATGGTGGCTCTGTCCCGGAACGTGTCCCGCAAGCACGCCATGGAAATGCTGCTGACCGGTGAAATGATCGGCGCGGTGAAAGCTGAACGCATCGGCCTGGTTAATCAGATTGTTGACGAACAGCACCTGGACGAGATGGTCTACAAGCTGGCCCGCACCATTGCCGACAAATCTGGCCACACCCTGAAAATTGGCAAGGAAGCCTTCTATCGGCAGCTGGAAATGCCGCTGGAAGATGCTTACGAGTATACATCGAAAGTAATGGCCGACAACATGATGGCCAACGATGCTCAGGAGGGTATCTGTGCGTTCCTGGAGAAGCGTAAACCGGAGTGGCAGGACAGCTAGAATCGCCTCGGGGAATCAGCCCGGCCTACTGGGTCGGGCAATTGCCGTTTCCAACGACTAACCAGTCGCCGGTCCGGATTCCATGTTCCTGGAAAAAACCGGCGTTCATTTCAACGGCCTGGATAAAGGGCACGCCGGCGGGGTAGGTGGGGCAGCCAGCACCACTGGCCGAGGCGCAGGGTACCATCTGCCGGATACTGCCGATCACGCCATCCTCGTTTAGGTAGGCAATGTCCAGGGGGATCAGGGTTTTGTACATCCAGAAGCCGTGGCTTGCTTCCCTGGGCTCGCTGTACTCGAACAGCATTCCGGCGTCAGGCGCCAGAGACGTACGGCCCATCAATCCCTTCCGGCGCTGTTCAGAGCTATTGGCCACTTCCAGTTTTACCGGCACTGTGCCCGCTGCGGACACAAAGCAGGCGTCGACAACCGGAAGACCTTCCTGCGGCGCTGCGATGCCTGAAGAGCACCCGTAAATCAGCGAGCTGACCGCCAGTACGACCCAGACTTTCAGGCCTCGAAGGCGTTGCGGTGTCGCTGTCACGAGCGTAACCGGTACCCGGTTTTGAAGATCCACCAGATGCCCACCATGCACGCGGTGAGAAACACCAGGGTCATGCCCACGCTGATGCCGACATGAACGTCGGACACGCCGTAGAATGCCCAGCGGAAGCCGCTGATCAGGTAAACCACCGGATTGAACAGGCTAACCGTTTGCCAGACCTCCGGCAGCATATCGATGGAATAGAAGGTGCCGCCGAGGAACACCAGCGGGGTGATGATCATCATCGGGACAATCTGGAGTTTTTCGAAGCCATCCGCCCAGATCCCGATGATGAACCCGAACAGGCTGAAGGTGATGGAGGTCAGCACCAGGAACGAGAACATCCAGAACGGGTGCAGTACGTCGTAATCCACAAAGAACTTCGCCGTAGCAAGTATGATCAGCCCGAGGATCACGGATTTGGTGGCAGCGGCGCCAACGTATCCCAGGACCACTTCCACGTAGGACACCGGTGCTGAGAGCACTTCGTAGATGGTGCCGGAGAACTTTGGCATGTAGATGCCAAACGAGGCGTTGGAGATGCTCTGCATCAGCAGGGACAGCATTACCAGGCCCGGGATGATGTAGGCCCCATAGGCGATGTTGTCGATATCACCCATGCGCGAGCCAATCGCAGAGCCAAAGACCACGAAATACAGGCAGGTGGAAATCACCGGCGAGAGCACGCTCTGCATTACCGTTCGGCGCATGCGGGCCATTTCGAATTTGTAGATTGCGCGGATACCGTAAAGGTTCATGCCTTTCTCCGTTGGGCCGGCGGGCTTATTCGTGCACCAGGCCGACAAAAATCTCTTCAAGGGAGCTTTCCCGGGTTTGCAGATCCCGGTATTCGATGCCCAGATCCCCGAGTGTCCGAAGCAGCCGGGCAACGCCGGCCTGTTCCTGCTGGGAGTCAAAGGTGTAGATCAGCTGGTAGCCGTCCTCGGACAGCTCTACCGGCTCCAGGGTCAGTTCACCCGGCACCTTGTCGAGCTTGTGCGCCAGGTGCAGGCGCAGCTCCTTCTTGCCCAGCTTGGTCATCAGCTGGGTCTTGTCCTCAACCAGAATGATTTCACCCTGCCGGATCACGCCGATCCGGTCGGCCATCTCCTCGGCCTCTTCAATGTAATGGGTGGTGAGGATAATGGTCACACCGCTCTCACGGAGTTTGCGGACCATATCCCACATGTCCCTCCGCAGCTCCACATCCACACCGGCGGTCGGCTCATCAAGGAACAGGATCTGCGGTTCATGGGAGAGTGCCTTGGCAATCATCACCCGTCGTTTCATTCCGCCGGACAGAGACATGATGCGGTTGTTGCGTTTGTCCCAGAGCGAGAGGTCTTTCAGCACCTTCTCGATGTGGGACGGCTTCGGCGCCTTGCCAAACAGACCGCGGCTGAAGGAAACGGCATCCCACACGGTTTCGAACGAATCGGTGTTCAGTTCCTGGGGCACAAGGCCGATGGTCTCGCGGGCTTTGCGGTAGTCTTTGACAATGTCGTAGCCGGCGGCTTTCACCTCGCCAGAGGAGAGGTTAACAATGCCGCAGATGATGCTGATCAGCGTGGTCTTGCCGGCGCCATTGGGGCCGAGCAGGGCGAAGATTTCGCCACGGCGGATGTCCAGGTTGATGTTCTTCAGGGCCTGGAAACCGTCACCATATACCTTGCTCAGGTGCTTAACGGAAATATCCGGCTGCACGGGCGTGTCCTGTGGTCAGAATGGGTCGAATTGAAGGCGCGGTATTTTCTCATGACTGGCGCCAGTTTAGAAACCTTTGCCTTGGCGGGAGAAATCCCCATAATGCCCGGCAGGTTTGTTTGGGGTGCCGTTATGTTACGCGCAATAGCAGTGGCAGGATTGATTCTGGGGCTTGTTTCCGTGGCAGTGTTTGGTCCGGGCTTGCTTAAGGATGCCAATGGGGATCTGGAAAGTGCTACTGCCAAAGAGAGTGCCGCGCCCCTTGCCCGTTGTGATTTGCTTCAGGAGGGCCCTTGCAGTTGGTCAGACGGTTCGGGCGAGTGGCAAATCAGTCTGAGCGAACTGGGTGAGGGCACTCAGGGCATGGAGTACCAACTCACGGTAGTCACACCAGAACGGCCGGAGCGTTTTCTCGCCGTTCTTCGGGGAGAGTCCATGTACATGGGCGAGTATCCCGTACCACTGGGCAACCGGGACGGAAACGAATACTCCGCGCGTTTTACGGCGCCATTCTGTACCGTAGACGCTACCATGACCTGGCGGATTGATCTGCAGCAGGGGCAACAGCCTATCGAGGGTATTCCGGCAAAGCTGGTATTTCAGGCCGAGCCACACTGAGACAAGGGCAACCGGACGTCAGTCGGCTGACAACGGGCCCGGATTGTGTAAAATCACCATACCGCCACTACCAGGGACAACGTGATGGATTACGGAGATAGCGTTCAGAAGGTACTGCTGAGAAAAATCCGCAAAGCGGAGCAGGATCTGATTCAGCTCAAACTGGATTACTGCCGGTTTGTCTTCGGATTAACTCACCGGGCGAAAGTGTTGTCCGATGGCGTGGCCTATGTGGTTCGTTCTGTCGACGTGGACAGCATGGCCAATACGGACGATGGTGGATTCAGCCGGCCCGAGATCACCGGCACCCGTGCTGACGAACAGGATCACGCAGAACCTGTGGCACTGGGCACCGATTGGGTACTTGAGACTGCCTCCGGGCAGGCTGCTAAATAAACGCGTTAGCGGTAATGGCCTCGTAAAGGCTCGAAGTCGGCGGTACATAGTGGTTGAACCGCCAGAATTCCGCTCCTTCCAACCCCGCCCTGAAACACGCCAGGTAAACCGTACTGGCCGTCAAGGTATCGATCGCCTCAACAATCTCTGACTGACGAATTCCGGTTTTTCGACTGGCAATCTGGGCAACGGTGGCTGCCAGAGCGGAAGAGTGCCGATTGGTTTTATCGCTGAGGGCACAACCGGCACCATAGAGCCAGACCGCGGCGTACGTCTTAACCGCATTCGGCGCCGTTGATAGATCCAGGCCGTTCACTCGACAATCCCTTTCCTGAAGGCCCGCCAGAATATGCAGCTGGGTAATCAGCTCGGCGCGGTCCGGGGCAGCGTCGACAACCGGTTTGCGCACTGCAACCGGCCACTCTGAATGCCGTGAGGCTGGCTCAGACTGATGGGTTCCCGGATGCTTGCCTGCCCAGTCTTCCTGATGGCCGGCAGCCAGAGGCTCGGCGCGCATCAGCGAGATCATCTTCACAGCCAGAAGAACAAGCAGTGCAAGCAGCCCAAGCTGAACCAAGAGAATCAATCCGTTTACCATCATCACCAGAACTCGGAATGTTGCAAGAGGTTATCGGAGTGTAACGGAATGTATCCTGGCAATACCGCCAACCCGTCCCCATTACCCGGTCGAGGATTGACTGAAATGACGGAACTGTGACGGGGATCGCAGTGGCTGGGGCTAGCAGGTAGGCATGGTCTGCAGGGCCAGCTTGCGGCGAATGAAGCGGCCAAGGATGTCTACGCCAATGTTCAGCATGGCGGTGATCAGTATGAGCACCATTGCCTGGTCAAAACGGATGCTTTGAATGGCGCTATCGACGTAGAAACCCAGGGTATAGATACCAAGAATGCCCAGGATGGCGGTCTCACGCATGATGATTTCCCAGCGGTAAAACAGGAAGGCCAGGAATGCGCGGTAGATTCGAGGCACCAGCTCCCAGCCATAACGATTGAAGCCGTGGGGAGCGTCGGATCTCAACCGGATTGTGTTGGTTTGCCGGCCAATGAGATGGCCGATGATTCCGCCGTTGTGCAGCGCCAATGCAACTACGGCCGGCAGCATGGAGGGCCCCCAGAGCTGCAGGAGAATGTAGGCCAGGATGTATTCCGGTGTTGATCGCGCAATCACCAGGAAAACATGCCCGGAGGTCCGGCGTATTGGGCCACCAAAATGGTTCGATATAAGCGGGAACGCAAGTAATGCAAGGATGCCGGTGGCCACGAGCGCGATCTGCGTGAGAATCACGGTATTCCAGATACCGGGCAGGGCCTGTTCAATCATCAATTCATTGAGCCACGGCATCAGGCCAGCAAGGCCCTCACCATCTCTCAATGGGCTGGGCACAATGTCCTGGGTGAAGAACCGCTCAACGTTGCCCCAGACAATGGGCAAGCCATCCCCGAGGAAGAACGGAGCGCCCAGGATATACACGGGCAACAGCTTGGGTTTCACCCAGAGGGGGATGGTGGCAATAAGCACATAGAACAGGATCAGCATCGCGCCGGCATCGGAGTACATGCCTTGCGAGAATGAGGTTTCCAGATAAAATCCCAATGTTGGCAGGCCAACGAAACCGAGGATAGCGCTTGAGCGAAGACCACACTCAAGACGGTAGGCCGTGTAGGTCCGAAGCTGAACCCAGCAATCCGGGATCTTGGTGTACAGGAAGGCTGCAATGGTGCCGGTGCCCGGAGGCAATAACCTGCCCGGTTCCGGATCTGCCTCTTCAAGAATCTCGGAGTAAACCTTGGCAAAAATGCCGGAATAGGGAATTGCGATCGCCAGTACGCCCGTCAGCGGGTGGAAGCCGAAAAACTGGAGAAAAATCAGAGCCCAGAACAGCTCGTGAATGGCCCTGATAAAGGCACAGAAAATACGCACCGGTAGAAAGCGATACACCAGTGCCAACAGAAAGCCGCAAATAGCGCCAACCGTCACCCCCACGAACGCAAACGCCACGGTTCGTAACAGGGCGGTAAGCAGCCCTTCGCTACTGAAGAAATTGGGGGTCAGTACGCCCAGGAAAAAATTGCCGAGGTCACGCCAGGGATTGTTGGCGGTTATCGCGATGTCGGCAAACAGCAACCCCACGAGCGCAATCGCAAGAAAAATCAGGCTGGTGCGTACCGTCGGGTAGGAGAGCATCGCGGGACCGGTCCTAGTACAGCGACATGATGTCTGCAGCCGTCAATCGTTCTGTAGGCTCATCCAGGGCGACCTGGCCATCCTGGATGCCAACAATGCGGTTACAGTACTTCATGGCCATGTCCACGTCGTGCAGCGCAATAACGCTCGTTTTGAAGCGGTCTTTCAGCAGTTTCATGACGTGATGCGCCATTGGCCCATCCAGTGCGGAGATCGGTTCGTCTGCCAGTAACACGGGAGCGTTGCGATAAAGGGCTCTGGCAATGGCCACCCGTTGGCGCTGTCCGCCGGAAAGGGACGCTGTCGGGATCCAGAGTTTCTCCGACATCCTCAGCGCGTCCAGCAGTTCTGCAATCTGCTTTCTATCCTGCTTGAAGGGCCGGATGAGGGTAACGGTGTTGTACCAGGTGGCGTGCTTGTCCAGCTGCCCCATGAAAACGTTGTGGAATACCGGTAGGGCGTTAACCAGGCCAAGCTCTTGTGGTACGAGAGACGATTCCCGATCCACTCTCTGGTGAATGAGCCGGATCAGAGTGGATTTTCCGGCACCACTCTTCCCGACCAGGGCGACCTGATCTCCCTCCTTAACAGTAAGGGTGAGGGGGCCGATAACCCGCTCACCCCCAAATGAGGCCGTGAGGCCCGAGAGATCAAAGCCTGCCATCAATCAATGATTCCGATTTCTTTTGCAACCTTGCGAATCGGCTCGTAATCATCGTTTGAAGCGGGAACAAACGCAGAGCGCGGGAAGCTTTCAAGCAACTCAGGGTCATCCAGGGAGAGCAAGGCCTCGCGGACGCGATCGGTAAAGCCTTCGCCGTAGTTTTCATCCACGTCGCCACGGATGCTCCACTGATAGTTGGGGAAACTTGGCGTTTTCCAGATCACCTTCACCGCGTCGGTATTGATGTTGCCGTTTTCCAGTTCTTTTTCCCAGACCGCGAAGTTCATGGCGCCCACTTCATAAGTGCCGGACTCCACCAGGCGGAGGGTGCGGGTGTGGTTGCCGCTGTAGCCCACGCGGGAGAATACGTCTTCAGGAGCTTCTCCAAAGGTTTCGCGGATGTGGTACTCGGGAATCAATCGCCCGGAAGTCGAGCCTTTCGATCCAAAGGTAAATGTCTTGCCACGCACATCTTCCGGCAAACGGTCTGCGCGATCCAGGCCGGTGCTCTCATGAGCAATAAAATAAACGTAGAAGGCCTGGTCTTCGGTGCCCTGCGCGATCGCCTGCGAACCGGGTACCAGGGATCTGGCCTGAACGCCGGACAGGCCGCCAAACCATGCCAGTTGCACCTGATTGTTCCGGAATGCAGAAACGGCGGCTGCATAGGACTTGACAGGGATGTACTTTACATCCGCATCCAGTTCCTCGGACAGGTAGTCCGCAATGCCGCGGAAGCGCTCGACGAGCTTGGTTTCGTCTTCATCGGGGATGGCCGTGAAAATAAACGTCTGGGCCGATGCGGCTGCAGAGAACAGAGAACAGAGACCAATAATCAGCAATTTCCGTATAAGATTGTGGGTCATGGTTTTTCCTTGTTGAAACGGATATTTAGAGTGGAGAGTCTGAATGAGCGGCTCCTGTTACAGAAGGATACCTGTATTCACGTAAACTCTGAACAGCTATACGGCATACGTTTTTAAATGGCTCAAGACGGCCGACCAATTCAGGCGATTAGAATGCGTTTAATCTTGGTTACACCGGCGAAGCCCGGTTCGAAAGCAGGGAACCGGGCAACGGCTGAGCGCTGGAAAACCCTGCTGGCAAATGCCGGTCATTCCGTACGTGTGGTTACTGAATACGACGGTGAGCCCTGTGATGCCCTGATAGCGTTGCATGCCTGGCGCAGCGCTGGTGCCATCCGGCGGTTCCGTGAAACCTGGCCCAAAAAGCCACTCATAGTGGCGCTGACTGGTACGGATATCTATCACCACCAGCACGAGTATCCTGAACAAACCCTCTATTCCATGAACGTGGCGGATGCGCTCATCGGACTGCACGGTCTGGTAGCCGACGACATACCGGCCGGTCTGGCGGAGAAACTGGTAACGCTGTATCAGTCGGCCGAGGGTCCAGAGTCCTTTCCAGAACCGGAAATGGACTCCAAGAGCAACCGGTTCGGCGTGTGTGTAATCGGTCATTTGCGGCACGAAAAGGACTCTCTCCGGGCGGCCTATGCTACGCGGCTGCTGCCAGGGGACTCGCGGATCGAGGTTCTCTGCGCCGGCAAGGCTCACAACGACGAGTGGCAACGCAAAGCGGAACGGGAAATGGCCGAGAACCTTCGCTTCCGTTGGCTCGGAGAGTTGGATCAGGCCGATACCCGGCAGTTGATGGCAAACAGCCAGGTGATGGTGATCAGCTCCATCATGGAAGGCGGAGCAAACGTGGTATCCGAGGCCTGTCGGGCTGGCTTACCGGTTTTGGCATCCGATATTCCGGGCAACGTCGGTTTGTTGGGGCGGGACTATGGTGGATATTTCCCCGTTGGCAACGAAGAGGCACTGGCCGATCTGCTGAATCGCGCCGAGACCGATCCCGGGTTTCTCGCTACTTTAACGCAACAGGTTGGAAAGCTGGCAGAGCGTTTTATTCCAGAAAAGGAGCAGGCATCCCTGGAGCAGGCGCTACAACTGGCGATGCAGCGCGGCTCAGAGAGGCGTTAATCCCGCAGGGAAATGGGCTCAATGGGCCCCGATTCATCCTGAGCGGTGATGCGGCCGATGATTGCAGTATGTGGGTAGCCCAGAGCCTTCAGTTCCCGCACGCATTCCTCGGCCTTGTCTGCCGCAACACTTGCCAGCAGCCCTCCCGCGGTTTGCGGATCAAAGATCAGCGGATACCTTGCGTGGTTAACCCACTTTTCCTGATCCCGGATCCCCCGGCGCAAACGGATATTGGCCGGTTGCAGGGAGCTGAGGATCCCGGCGGCTGCAGTCTCCTCGGCGCCCGGAAGGATGGGTATGGCCGAGAGGTCCAGCTCGGCATCGACGCCCGAAGGTTTGGTCATTTCAACCAGATGCCCAAGCAGGCCGAACCCGGTCACGTCCGTGCACGCTTTGGAGCCAAACTTACGGAGACAGTCTGCCGCGGCCTTGTTGGACTGAATCATGGAGGCGAGGGCAGAGTCGATCCACCGGCCTTTCGCAGCCAGCTTTGCGTGAGCAGCGAACAGGGTACCTGTGCCGATGGGCTTGGTGAGGATAAGAGCGTCTCCGGCTTTCAATCCGCCCTTGCTCATAACCTCTTCCGGGTCGATCAGGCCGTTTACCGCAAAGCCCAGGGCCAGTTCCTTGCCTTCACCGGTATGCCCGCCAACAAGGGCACAACCGGCTTCGTTCAGCACTTCCACGGCACCGGACATCATCTGGTAAACCACATCCTCTACCTTGGATTCAATGCCGTAGGGCACGGTAGCTACAGCCGTAGCACTTTGCGCCTCGGCGCCCATGGCAAACACGTCACCCAGGCTATGATTCGCAGCGACTTTACCGAAGATGTAGGGATCGTCGATAAATGCGCGGAAGAAATCCACGGTGTGAACCACGGCCTTGCCAGGCGGTACCTTCAGGACGGCCGCATCGTCCGGAGCGTGGAGGCCGATGAGAATATCGTCTCTCTCGATGGGCTTGAGTTCCCCCAGGGCCCGTGAAAGCACGGTGCTGCCCACCTTGGCACCACAACCCCCGCAGCGCATGGCAACGGCTGAGATTGCCTGGGAAGCCTCCTCGGCATTCTGGGCCGCCGCGGTATCCGGCAATTTGGATTCTTCCTCCATGGGAGGGAGATCGTTGAACTTTTTCATGAACCGGCGATCGATCCAATCCTTCCATCGCCACACCCAGGCGCCGTCGAACTGGGTATCCCCACGGGAAGCAACCGCGTATTTATCGCCGGTGCTGATCAGCGCCAGCCATTTTTTCTGGGGGTAGAAATCTTTTGGATCCTTGCCAGTCGCCAGGCGCTTGAGGTTGTCAGCCAGTGGTGGGCCTTGCCTTACCGCGAACACACCCGCTTTCTCCCGGGGATGGTTCATTACATTGGCGATGTCGCCGGCAGCGAAAATGCTGTCGTCGTTTTCCACCTGCAAGGTATCCCGCACACGGAGGAACAGTCCGTCATCCAGGGCAAGGCCGGTATCCTTCAACCACTCAGGTCCGCCAGCTCGCGTTACCCAGAGCACTTCGTCGGTTTGCAGGGTTTCACCGGATTCGGTGATCAATAGCCCTTCCTGAACCTTGCTTACCGGGGACCCCAGGTGCACCTTCACACCGCGTTCCGCCAGCGTTCTGCGGAAAACCTCGCGAACCTGCGGATTGTGAGTGGGCAGGATTTCGCTTGCTGCGTCAAACAGGTGGAAATGGAGCTGCCCAGGGTCTTTGCCACGCTGTTTCAATTCGTTCTTGAGCCGGAACTGCATTGCCAGGGTGAGTTCGACGCCACCGGCACCCGCTCCGACAACCGCCACCGTCAGGGGGCCTTCGTGGTTCTCGATCCGGGCGAGCAGTGCAAGCCAGCGGTTGTTGAAACCGGTAATCGGCTTCACCGGCACGGCGTGGTCGGAGGCGCCTTCCACTTCGTTAACCCGTGGTGACGAACCAATATTGATGGAAAGAATGTCGTAGGGCACGTCCGGGCGCCCCCGACAGATAACCCGCTTGCGTTCCCGGTCGATGCCCATGGCTTCGGCACGATAAAAGCGCGCACCGGCGTATTCTGCCAGGCGGCTCAGATCTATATGGACATCATCGTAGCTGTAGTGGCCGGCCACATAGCCAGGCAACATGCCGGAATAGGGGGTGTGGGTGTCGCGGCAGATGAGGGTCAGGCGCACGCCGGGGACCGGGTTCATGGCGAACCGTTTCAGTACCCCGACGTGGCTGTGCCCGCCGCCAATCAGGACAATGTCCCGTAATACAGGCTGGTCAGGCGTTTGCATTAGCTGATTTTCTTGGCTTCAGCTGTAAATTGGCTATATCCCTTGACGTTGGAGAAAGCCTTCAGCTTTTCCTGGTCTGCTGCAGAAGGATTGGCGATCTGGTCGATGGAAGTGATTCCAGCGTCCTTCATCTTTTTGGCAGTGGCAGGACCAATGCCTTTGACCAATGTCAGGTCGCTCTTGTCCACCGGCTTGGCCGCTTTGGCAGCCGGCGCTTTCCTGGCGGCAGGTTTCTTGGCAGCCGGCTTTTTGGCAGCAGGTTTGCTGGTAGCGGCTTTTGCTTTGGCGGCCGGTTTGGCGGCTTTCTTCGGGGCTGCCTTTTTAGCGGCGGAGCCGGCTTCTTTGCTCACTTCGTCGGTGAGCTTCTTCACTTCCTTGCCCGCCTCCTTGGAGGCAACACCCAGACGTTCAAGAATACTGCTCTGAAGTTCGTGGAATTCGTCAAGGCGGCGTTCAAACTCTTCGTGGAAACGCTTCATCTCACGGTCGCGAAGTTCGTCAATTTCCTTCAGCAGTTTGCGCACCGGCTCCTGAACCTGATTCTGCAGACTGTCGAACTGCTTCAGTGCATCGTTCACCAGACCTTCGATCTGGGCGGAGGTCTTTTCGAACTCCTTGTTGACCTTCTTCACGATCTTATCAACGTTCTGTTTGGCTTTCTTCGCCATGGATTGTCTCCTTACGGACAGGTTTCAACGAAAAATCAGAATCAGGCCATTTGCCGAAAACCGGAAATGGAGCCTGGGGAACGACGTGACTTGAGTGACTGCTTTTTGGATACCACTTCCCGAATTCTGCGAAGCTTCTCCGCCAGGGACGAGCCACCGTTGGAGTCGAGTTCCACAAAATCGATGGAATAGAAGAAATTGCTGCAGTGTTTTCTGCGTTCGGTGACCAGCCCGGACAGGCCTTCCGCACGGATCTTGTCAAACGGCATGTCCACCACGAGATCCAGCACCACGGTGTCACCGGGGTTGAACACCTTGTCGGTTTTCATCACGCATCCATAGCCGTCCAGCTCGTAGAGGGCTGCCTCGACAAGCTCCTTTCGAAAAAGGCCCTGTCTGATTCGAAATCGGGCGACAAGATCGGGCAATGCTTCGTTCATGAATCAGCTTCTCTGGTGATTTCCGTATCCACAGCAACCTGTCTCATCGGGAGACAGGCTGGATATTGATTAAACAATAGACACTGGACTTTGGTTTTGCAACGCCATCAGTGCCATACGCCCCACCGCTAAGGCAGTTTTTTAACAATCTTTTACGGCAGATCAGGCCAGTTTACTTTGTTTTCAGCTCGTACATATCAACGCGGCGATCTTTCAGGTTAGTGACAGACCCCTCGTTGCGAACCAGCTTCAATTTTTCCAGGTCCATATCGGAGAACATGATCATCTCCGTATTGGGCGTGGTTTCGGCCATTACCGCATCGTGGGGGAAGGCGAAATCCGACGGGGAGAATACGGACGACTGCGCGTACTGGACGTCCAGGTTCTCGACTTTCGGCAAGTTGCCCACGCTGCCGGTGATTACGACATAACACTCGTTTTCGATCGCCCGCGCCTGTGCGCACTGGCGAACCCGCAAGTAGCCATTCTTGGTGTCGGTCCAGAAGGGCACCATGATGATATCGACCTCCTGGCTGGCAGCAATTCGTCCCAGCTCCGGGAATTCGATGTCGTAGCAGATCATGATGGCGACCCGGCCAGCGTCGGTTTCAAAGACCTCGAACTGGTTGCCACCTTCGATAACCCAGTCGCGCCGTTCATGGGGTGTAATGTGAACCTTGCGCTGCTCGTCCACTCGGCCATCCCGATGGCACAGGTAGGAAACGTTGTACACCCGGTCATTTTCGATCAACGGCATCGAACCCGTGATAATGTTGATGTTGTAGCTCACGGCCATTTCGGACATTTCTTCCTTGAACTGCTGTGTAAACCCGGCGAGGAAGCGAATGGCGCGGGTCTGGTCCATCTGGTCCGTGAGTCCCATCAGCGGCGCGTTGAAGAACTCCGGGAAGATCGCGAAGTCACTCTTGTAGTCAGACAACGCATCCACGAAGTATTCCACCTGCTTGAGAACCTCCTCAACAGAGGTGAATTCACGCATCTGCCACTGCACGGCACCAAGCCTCACCTGCGTCTTCTTGACGCTGAGGACCGGGGAAGGCGGGGTGTAAAGGATGTTGCGCCACTCCAACAGGGTGGCGTAGCCCATCGATTTCTCATCCTCCGGAAGGTATTTGTGCATCAGCCGGGTGACCTGGAAATCATTGGAAAGCTGGAAGCTCAGGATCGGATCGTAGATCTCCTTACGATCCACGCGTTGGATGTACTCCTCAGGAGAGTACTGCTCGGCGTACTTGAAGTAGTTGGGTATGCGACCGCCAGCAAGGATGCCCCTGAGGTTCATGGAGCGGCAGAGCTCTTTCCGGGCCTCATAGAGACGACGCCCGAGCCGGTAACCCCGATAATCCGGGTGAATAAAAACATCCAGGCCGTAAAGCGAATCGCCATTGGTGTTGTGCCAGATCTTCTCGTTGCGGAGGATCAGGTCGTCGTAGGTATGGGGGTTGCTGAAGCGGTCGTATTTCACGCAAACAGTCAACGCGACTGCTATCAGCTGGCCACTTTCCTCAATGCAGATCTGGCCGTCTGGAAACTGTTCCACCAGCGCCTTGATCGTGTCCTTGGGCCAGGCGCCTCCGATGTCGTCGTAAACGCGGTCCATAAGCTTCTGAAGCTGTTCGTAATCGTCAAGCTGCAGGTTCCGAAGGTTGAGGTGCAGTTCTTCATGGGCCATTCAGTTCGGCTCCCGTTCGTTATGGAGTAGGACAAGCTCGGCATTTGCGTCAATACTTGGAAAGTTTAACAGAAGCCGCTAAAGACTTCGCACCGCAGGCCGAAAGACAAATTAACGAATATCAATTTTCATTGCTGAGGATTTGACCGTGCAGCTGACATTCGGGCAAAAGCTCCTGACTGCTTTCGGTATTCTGTTGCTGTTGGTTATGGGGGCTTTCACCCTCTCTGGCGATTTACGGCTGCAGAACACCACGAAAACCTATGTAGACGCGCTGATTGACGACACAGTGCAGCAAAGTACCTCAAGCATTGCCGAATGGCTCAATACCCGGCTGGTGATGACCGAAGCCACTGCCAAAGCGTTGGAAAGCGCCAAGAATGATGAAGAGGCGCGTGTTGTGCTCCAGGCCATTACGACCGGTGGAGGGTTTCGCGATGTGTATGTGGGCCGCACCGACGGCTACATGCTGATGAAATCGCCGGAAGCCAATGCAACCCTGCCGTCTAATTACGACCCCCGCGAACGTCCCTGGTACAAGAAGGCCATGAGCCTTGGAAGCGCTTCATTTACCGAACCGTACCAGGACGCCAGCACCAACGACATGATTATCTCCACGCTTGCGCCTGTGAAGCGCGGTGAGTACGAAGGCGTGGCCGGCGCAGATATCGGTCTGGGCGCAATCGCGGAAACCCTCTCGACTGTAACCCTGGCGGATACCGGCTACGCCGCCCTGATCAACGAACGTGGAACTGTTCTGTTCCATCCTCAGCAGGCGCTTGTGGGCAAGAACATCCGTGCTCTGATTGGCGGCAGCCCGGACCTCGGCGGGGCTGCCCACGAATACTCCAATGAGGAGGGGAACTGGGAGGCCAGCTTCCATCCAATCAGCGATGCCCGCGGCGTGGAGTGGTATCTGGGCACTTTTGTGAATGCAGACAAGATCAACGCGCCGGTTCAAAGTGCCCGCATGACCGGGCTGATCATGGCGGTTATTGGCCTGATTGTTTCACTGGTCATTTTGCATCTGGGCATCAAGGTGCTTATGGCGCCTGTTCGTCGTCTGAACAAAGCCATGGGAGACATCGGTAGCGGCGATGCAGACCTGACCCAGCGACTCGACGACAGTGCAAAAGATGAGTTTGGTGAGTTGGCCAGAAGCTTTAACCGGTTTGTCGAGAATATCCAGAACGTCGTCCGGGACGTACAGCAGGGCAGTGCGGAGCTGGGCCAGAATGTCAGCTCCCTGAGAGACACAGCCAGCACCAGCCGTTCAAGCGTGGAGAGCCAGCAGGTCGAGATCGACATGGTGGCCACCGCCATCAACGAAATGTCGGCGGCCGCGGGTGAAATCGCCCAGAACGCACAACAGACAGCGGACGCCGCCAATACTGCAGACGGCGACAGCCGGGCATCGTTGGAGACTGTCGCCGCCTCCCGGGATGCGGTGCAGAAGCTCTCGAAAGAGGTCAACGCCGCCGCTGAAGTCATCGACACACTCGGCAAGGATGTCGCTTCAATCACGACGGTCCTGGAAGTGATTCAGGGCATTGCCGAACAAACCAACCTGCTTGCGCTGAATGCTGCTATTGAAGCCGCACGGGCCGGTGAGGCAGGGCGCGGCTTTGCGGTGGTGGCCGACGAGGTGCGCAACCTTGCCCAACGCACCCAATCCAGCACCGAGGAAATCAACAATATGATCGAGCGTCTGCAGAAAGGCGCTAACGATGCGGTTGATGTAATGAAAGCGTCAACTGCCGTTTCCAGTGTCAGCATGGAAAAAGCCCAGGATGCCATGGAGGCACTGAACCGGATTGCCGAGGCTATCACTTCCATCAGCCAGATGACCTCGCAGATTGCCACGGCCTCCGAAGAACAGACATCGGTGACCGAAGAGCTGAACTCGTCGATTACGAGAATCGCGGATCAGGGGCAGGAAGCGGCCGCCGCAGCCACCGAAAATGACGTTTACAGCGGGCAGATAGAGAGCATTGGCAAGGCCCTGAACCAGAACGTCTCCCGGTTCCGGGTGTAGCAGCGCAATCTAGCGGCTGAGGACCTCGAGGCGCCGGCGCAGATTCTCAAGGGTGCTGCGCCCTATGTATCGGGATTCCTCACTCAGGTACGGGTTCTCCAGGGCAATTACCCGGCGTTGGCTCAGGTTGAGCTCCTTGACGGCACGGGAGTAGTAGCGCCTCAGGAACTCGCTGAAGCTGCCGTCGTGGATGGCGCGCTCAATGCCCAGCTGCAGACGATGGGCGGTCTCCTGATCGTTCGGGCCAACGAACAGATAGGACGGCATGGGGTAGGCGATCAGGAGATTGGGCTCGATCACCAGGTTGGGATCCTGCTCCATTTCCAGGTCGTACAGGACCTCACTGACGCCGCGGGCGAAACAATCAAAGCGTTCATTACGGAGCATGCCAAACAGTATCTCGTATCGGGAGTGCGTCACCACCGGAATGCCATTTGCCTCCAGCACCGGCGTGTCTGGCCAGTGCGAGCCCTGACCGATCCAGATCTGGCTGGCTCGGAAATCATCCAGACTCTTTATGTCGGCGAACTTGGGCAGAGATTGCGGCAACACCACGCAGACGCGAAAGCCGAGAAGGCCACCATCAACCGGGAAGGGGATCGCAGTCAGAAACTCTTCCCGCTCGGCCGAGGTGGCTACATTGGCGATATCAACCAGGCGAGACTGGCCATCTGCCAGTTCGCGGAGCACGCGCCCCTGACTCAGTTCTTCACTGCGAATAACCCGGGAGTCGCCATATTCCGGCGTTTTCTCTAATGCAAGCTCGACAAGCGCACGAATAGCCGGGCTGTCATAATTCCTGTACCAGAGAACATAGTCACGACTGGCTGCCCCCGTAATGCCGGACGTTGAGGTTGAGGCTGCGATGGGGGCCACTTCAAGGCACACACCGAGCAGAGCGAGGAAGATGGCCAGTTTGGGCAACCGGAACAAGTTCCTGAAGGCGGGCAGAGAACATTCCAAATCAGAAATCCTTTCTTAATACTGGAAAAACCGGCAAAAAAGCAGCCGTAATTCAGGCAGCCACCATCACTTTAGAACATAAATTCAAAAATAAATCGGACGATGTCCAAAAAAATTGTAAAAGATTCTTGCGGCTGCCAGAGACCATTGTAATCATCGGCTTCGACCAAGAAATCGGAGCAAGTGAATGGCAATTATCGACAACCTTATCGGCGCCACTGGCCAGTGGGTCGCCAGCACAGACCCAAAGGCTACCCTGGCCAGCCCACTAGCCTGGCTAAAGAAAACCGGCGGTTATGCGGCGGTAAACAAGATCATAGGCCTGTCCATACCCTTTGCGCCGCGGAACAACTTCAGTGTTGAAGAAGTAAGGCCGGGCTATGTGCGGGCAAAAATCCGGCTCAAAGGCAACAAGAACCACTTTGGAAGCCTGTATGCCGGCGCCTATTTTCTGGTGGCTGAAATTCCCGGTGGCGTCCTGACGCTGTTTGACCTGGGCCCTGCTTACACCCCGATCCTCAAGGAAATGACCCTGCAATTCCTGCAACCGGCCAATAGTGATGTCACCGTGGAGTTTACGCTGCCGCCGGAAACTGTGGCAGGCATCCTTGCAGACGCCGACGAAACCGGCCGGGCCAAGTTCACCCTGGAGGGGACACTGAAAGACGAGGAGGGCAACCATGTGGCTACCTCCATTGCTCATTACCGGGTACGTAAGAAAGGCTTTAAAGCAGAGGCCTGAAGATCAGGCCGGATCAAGGCCGGCAATGGCTTCCAGGAAGATCTCGCCATATTTTTCAAGCTTGGCAGCCCCCACGCCGCTGACTTCGGCCAGCTCTTCAAGGGTGCGGGGCTTGCGCTCAAGCATTCCGAACAGGGTCGTGTCATGGAAAATGACGTAAGGAGGCACGCCCTGTTTGTCAGCCAATTCCTTGCGGCAGGCCCGCAGGGCGTCCCACCCGGCCTGATCCGTTATCTGGTCTTTAACCGGAGCGCTTGAACGGCCACCCGAGGCCCGGCCTGATGCCTTCTTGACCACCGGATCCTTACGCAGCTCAATGGTTTGCCGACCTTTCAGCAGCGGGCGGCATTCTTCTGTAAGCTGAAGTGCGCCGTAACCCTCCGGATCTGCCCGCAAATAGCCGTTGGCGACCAGTTGGCGGAATACAGATTTCCATTCGTTGGCGCTGAGCTCTGTGCCAATGCCGTAGGTGGAAACCTGATGATGGCCGGCCTGCAGAATACGCTCGTTCTCTGAGCCACGAAGCACGTCGATCAGGTAGGTCACACCGAAGCGTTGCCCGGTGCGGAACACACAGGACAGCGCTTTCTGGACGGCCACTGTTCCATCCCAGGTTTCCGGAGGATTCAGGCAGGTGTCGCAATTGCCGCAGGGCCGCTCCAGTTCGTCCCCGAAATACCGCAGTAAAACCTGACGACGGCAACTGGTGACCTCGCAGAGACCCAGCATGGCGTCGAGCTTCTGGCGCTCCACCCGTTTGAAATGGTCGTTGCCCTGGGAACTTTCCAGCATTTGCCGCAGTTTGATCACATCCTGAAGGCCATACACCATCCAGGCCGTCGAAGGTTTGCCGTCCCGTCCGGCGCGGCCGGTTTCCTGGTAGTAGGCTTCAAGGCTCTTTGGGAGATCCAGATGAGCGACGAAGCGCACGTCGGGTTTATCGATACCCATGCCGAACGCAATAGTGGCAACAATGATCACGCCATCTTCGCGCAGGAAGCGCTCCTGGTGATGGGCACGTTGTTCCGAGGACAGGCCGGCATGGTAGGGCAGAGCGGTGTAGCCTTTCTGGGCGAGGGTTTTCGCGGTAGCGTCAACCTTGTTGCGGGACAGGCAGTACACAATGCCGCAGTCGCCCTCATGCTCGGCTTTAATAAAATCCAATAACTGTTTGTTCGCGTTTGTTTTTGGTGCAATTCGGTATTGAATGTTCGGGCGATCGAAGCCACTGACGAAGTGTCTTGCCCCGGTCAGCGACAAACGTTCCGCGATCTCCTTCCGGGTCCGCTCATCGGCTGTTGCGGTCAGCGCAATGCGGGGTACGCCGGGAAACTGCTCGGCCAGCATGCTGAGCTGCAGGTAATCTGACCGGAAGTCGTGGCCCCATTGGGACACACAGTGGGCTTCATCTATGGCGAAAAGCGAGATCGAGGCATCATGAAGCAGTTCAATCGTGCGAGGTTGAATCAGCCTCTCCGGCGCGCAGTACAGCAGGTCCAGCTCACCGGTCATCAGCGCGTACTCGGTGGCTCGGGCCTGCTCGAAATCCATGGTTGAGTTGAGGAACGCAGCTCTTACCCCGAGCTCCTTGAGCGCTGCCACCTGATCCTGCATCAGGGCGATTAGCGGGGATATCACAATCGCCGTGCCAGAGCGAACCAGTGCCGGCACCTGGTAACACAGGGATTTACCCCCGCCCGTTGGCATAAGCACCAGGGCGTCGCGGCCTTCCGACACTTCCCGGATGATGTCACCCTGCAGCGGCCGGAACGATTCGTAGCCGAAGACTTCGTGCAGCACCTGTTCCGGATCCCTTCCCGAGGTGGTGGGCCGCTCGGTGGAAAGCTTTTCGAAGTCCTGATCAAGATACATAGGGTAACCGGTTCGTCGACGTGGAGCCGCTTTATTGAGACGGGTGGAAAGCCGGGGTCGGCACGGTGGGCAATGATACCAGATTAACCCTGAGGGTTGGCCAGCAAACCCATGTGCCAGATGGAGGCAAAGCAGTGTAAGAAACGCTACAATACCGCGGTTTTGAACCACCGTTTCACGCCATACTGTGACAGACACTGATAATAACAGGGCTTCCATGCAGGAATTTGATGCCATCCGTCCGTATTCGGACGAAGAAACCGGCGCTGCTATTAACCGCCTGGTCAACGACCGGGAATTTCTGGATATGGTCGGTCGCTTCAAGTCTCCGACACTGGCACGCTGGGCACCGGCCATGTTGCGTGTGTTTACTCGCCGATGGCTCACCAGCCATTTTGGTCGCTATACGCGTGTTGATGATCTCCAGGCTGGGCTTTCCGGCTACGTGGGTGAACTGGTCGACAGCACCACCACACGAGTGACGACCAGCGGCCTGGATAAACTCGATAAACACGGCGCCTATCTGTTCATTTCAAACCACCGGGACATCGTGTTTGACCCCATGGTGGTGAACTACCTGCTGTTTCAAAACGGCTTCCATACCACCCGAATTGCCATAGGCGACAATCTGCTGGCAAACCGTGTGTTCGCCGAAATGATGCGGCTGAACAAGAGCTTTGTGGTGCGTCGTAGTATGACCAGCCCGCGGGAGATGCGCGATGCCTACATCACGCTCTCCGGCTTCATCAACCACAGCATTGATACCAACCACAGTATCTGGATTGCCCAACGGGAAGGCAGGGCGAAGGACGGCCTTGATTTCACCGATCCGGCCATCATCAAGATGTTCTACATGAGCCGTAAGAAGAGCGGGTTGGATTTTGGCGAGGCCATGAGCCGGCTGCACATCGTGCCGGTTTCCATCGCCTATGAGTACGACCCATGCGATGCCGACAAGGCTCAGGAACTGGAAACCCGCGCCAGAACCGGCAAATACATCAAGCGTGAGGGCGAGGACACCGAGCAGATCATGAAAGGTTTGACCGGATTCAAGGGGCACGTGCATGTGCACTTCGGCGCGCCCATTCATGATTCACCTGATAACCCCAAGGATCTGGCCCAGCGTATAGACCGCGAGATGCATGCGAACTACCACCTGCATGCCTCGAACCTGGTGGCCTACCAGCAACGCGGCCTTCATCCCCAGGCTCACGACACGCCTGATACCGTCAGCGATGCGGTGGTCACCGCCGAAACCTGGTCACCGGCGGAGATGGAAGCGGCCGAGGCGGAGATGGAGCGGCGCCTGGAAGCCTGCGATCCGGCCATCCGGCCCTATCTACTGGATATGTATGCCAATCCGGTAGTTACCGCGCTTGAGGCCAATGCCGAAAAATCCGGCCATTCCGAGTAATTCGGCACCCAATTTTCAGAAAAGAGGTATACCGTGCAGGATCTTCAGTACATCGAGATTGAAACCGGAGAAAACCCTACCGCGGCCGTGATCTGGCTTCATGGCCTGGGTGCAAGTGGCCACGACTTTGAGCCGGTAGTGCCCGAACTGGGCCTTCCAGAAGATGCCGCGGTGCGGTTTATCTTTCCCCACGCACCGAACCTGCCTGTGACCATCAACGGTGGAATGTCCATGCCGGCCTGGTACGACATCAAGGCAATGGACATTGACCGGGTGGTGGATACCGAACAACTGCGGGCCTCTGCCGATGCCGTCGCCAGACTGGTGGAGCGCGAAAAGGAGAAAGGTGTTCCGGCAGACCGGATCATCATCGCCGGCTTCTCCCAGGGTGGGGCGGTTGCCTACGAACTGGGGCTCAGCTACCCGGAACGTCTGGGCGGCATTTTGGCGCTCTCCACCTACTTCGCCACCGCCAAGACGGTTCAGTGTTCAGAGGCAAATGCCGATGTGCCGATCAGTGTGTATCACGGAACATTCGATCCGATGGTGCCGGAGTCTCTGGGCGTTCGCAGTGTCGAAACCCTGAAAGAAATGGGCTACGACCCGTCGTACCAGACCTTTCCCATGGAACACAGCGTGTGCCTGGAGGAAATACAGGATATTGGCCGGTTCATTCGCCGACACCTGCTATAAGGCTCAGCCATGCTCCGGGTCAGACCCAGAGCATGGCGCCCATTTCCAGCGGGTGGGTCAGCGACTCATGGTATGGATACATCCTCAGCCTCAGGGTCTGCAAGCCAGGATAGGGTGGCTGCACATGGGTGGCAAATAGGGTTCGGCCGTCCTCTTCACCCTCTTTTTCCAGAAGGAAGCTGTTTGGCCCGGGGCTGCCATCGGTGCCGGTGCACTCGGGGCTGACCAGGCACTCCACCCGGACATCCTCCGCGGTCAGGCCGTTAAGCGCCGCCTCAACCCGCAGTTCCACGGCGCCATCGTGGGGGCATGAGGATTTCACGCAGCCCACTACCCGCAGTTCAACCCCGTTCCAGGCCTGCCGCACCCTTGCTTTCCAGTCTGCGAGTTCAATCGCAACCCGGCCTCCGTCGGCCATCAGGAGCGCGCCCTGACTGGAGGCGGGGTGGTAATAGTTATTGACGTAGTCCATCACCATCCTCTGGGCATTGAACCTGGGGGTTATGGATTTCATCGACGCTTTGGAGCGCTTGACCCAGCCCTTCGAAAAGCCCTGGGATGCCCGATCGTAATACAGGGGCACCACCTCCAACTCGATCAGATCGATCAGGTCTCTGGCCTCCTCCTCGTTCCGGAACTCCGGGTCCAGTTCGGTATCTCGTGGCGGAATACCCCACCCATTCTTGCCGTTGTAGCCTTCCCCCCACCAGCCATCGAGCACGCTGAGGTTGAGGGCGCCGTTCAGGGCGGCTTTTTCACCGGATGTGCCACTCGCTTCCTTCGGGTATTCCGGGGTGTTCAGCCAGACATCCACACCACTGAGAAGCCGGCGAGCCATGGCCTGATCATAATCTTCCAGCAGAATAAGGTGCCCCAGCAGGGAGGGATGCATGGACAGATCGTGGATAACCTTGATCAGTTGCTGGCCAGGCTTGTCTTTCGGGTGAGCTTTGCCAGCAAAGACCAGCACCCCCGGCCTGTCCGGATTTGTAAGAATCCGCTCAAGCCGTTCCAGATCTGAAAAAATCAGCGTCGCGCGTTTGTAGGTGGCGAAGCGTCTGGCAAAACCGATGACCAGCGTGTCCTTTTCTGAGGACATAATCTGCCGGGTCATCCTGTCTGTCACGGAGTGGCCGGTGCCATTGCGCTTATGCTGGCGCTTCAGGCGCTGGACAATATACTCGCCCATTTGCTGTTTAAGCGCTTTATGCACGCTCCAGTAGTGATAATCTGGAATCTGGTCGATAAATTCCCAGAAATCCGGATTCCTCAGCTCGCTTTTCCAGGTGGGCGCCTGTATATCAAACAGGCTGGACCATTCCGGCGCAAGAAAGGTGGGTACATGCACGCCATTGGTGATGTAACCGATAGGGTTCTCGGCTGGTGGTACCTGGGGCCAGACATCGCCCTCCATCAGCGACGCGACGCCTCCGTGAATGCGGCTGACGCCGTTGTGGTAACGGGAGCCACGGAGCCCCAGGCTGGTCATGTTGAAGCTGTCGCCGCCATCTTTTGAACCAAGGGCGAACACCTGCTCGAAATCCAGCCCGGACTCCTCCAGGTAGCGGCCAAGGGCATGATGCACCAGAGCCCTGGGGAAAATATCGTGGCCGGCGGGTACAGGCGTATGGGTGGTGAAGAGGGTGGCACCGGCAACTGCTTCCAGGGCCGCTTCAAAGCCGAGTTGCGAACTCAACATGGTGCTTCGGCAGCGTTCGAGGATCTGGAACGCGGCATGCCCTTCGTTGATGTGCCAGACCGTCGGCTTCAGATTCAATGCCTCCAGAACCCGGGTTCCACCGATGCCAAGGAGCATTTCCTGGCTGATGCGGGTGGACTCGTCACCACCATACAACTGGAGTGTGAGGTCCTGATCCTCTTGGTTATTTTCCTCGGTGTTGCTGTCCAGCAGGTACAGCCGGATATGACCAACCCGAGCCTCCCAGACCCGTGCGACCACATCACGGCCAGGGAAGGGAACCGATACCTTCAGAACCTGGCCATCCATTTCCACGGGTGTTATCGGCAGCTCATCGCTTGAATGGGACTGGTAACGTGCAATCTGTTGGCCGTGGGCGTCGATACTCTGGATGAAGTAGCCCTGCTGGTACAGAAGGCCCACAGCCACGAACGGCAGGGCAAGATCACTGGCGGCCTTGCAATGGTCCCCGGCCAGGATACCAAGGCCGCCGGAATAAATCGGAAAGCTCTCATGGAAACCAAACTCGGCGCAGAAGTAGGCCACCAGAGCCTGCTCCGGATCCAGTTTTTCGGTGACTTCCGGGCCGGGGCCGGCTTCGAGGTAAGCATCGTAACTGCTCAGAACCCGGCGATACTCAGCCAGAAACGCTCGGTCTTCCGATGCTTCGTCCAGTCGGTCCTGGGCGACCCGGCGCAGGAACAGCTTGGGATTGTGCTCCACTTTCTGCCAGAGCCGCAGGTCAATCCTGGCGAACAGGCTACGGACGCCATGATCCCAGCTGTAGAACAGATCGTTGGCAAGTTCTTCCAGTCGCTCAAGGGGTTCTGGAATCAAGGGATGGGCTTCGAGTCGAAATTCGGTTGCTTTATGCATGTTGGTTGCCTCCAGGCGGGCAAACGCTCGCACTAATCCAGCTGTTGTTGATCACGTTCTTTGAGAATGCCCTGATACAGGTCACCATAGGTGCGAGCGCGCTGCTTCCACGAATAATCGATGGCCATGCCATTTTCCTGCAATCGCCGCCACTGTTTTCGCTTTTCAAACACCTGCAATGCCCGGTGTACCGCAGCCAGCAGCGACGCAGCACTGGCACTGGCAAACACGAATCCGTTGGCTTTGTCGATTCCCACCTGCTGCGGATCCTGCACCGTATCGGCCAGCCCTCCGACACCGTGCACCACCGGAATTGTCCCGTACCGAAGGCTGTACATCTGGTTTAACCCACAGGGTTCGAATCTGGACGGCATCAGGAAGAGATCACAGCCCGCCGTGATGCGATGGGACAGCCCTTCGTTGTAGCCCAGGGTGAGGGAGAACTGCCCGGGCCATTGACGGGCCAGTTGTTTCAGCGGCTCCTCGTAACGGTCCTCTCCCGAACCGAGAATCACAAACTGGCAGCCCTGTTCCAGCAAATCCGGCATCACGGACACTATCCAGTCCACCCCTTTTTGCTCCACCAGTCGGCCAATGAAACCAAGAAGCGGCGCGCCGTTCACTTCCAGCCCAAGCTCGTGTTGCAGCGCTGCCCGACACTGTGCTTTGTTCTTCAGATGGTCGCGTCCGTAGTGGAAGGCCAGCTCTTGATCATCCTCCGGGTCCCAGACCCGGGTGTCGATGCCGTTGAGAATGCCGGTCAAGGCGTGTTGCCGGTGCCGGAGCAGACCATCGAGGCCATTGCCGAATTCCGGAGTCTGAATCTCACGTGCATAGGTGGGGCTGACGGTGGTGATCCGATCACTGAATACCAGGCCGCCCTTGATAAACGAAAGCTGGCCATAGAACTCCAGTTGTTCAAACCTCCAGAGGGTGTCGGGCAGACCGAGGGCGCGGAACGTCTCGTTTGAGAAGAGCCCCTGGTAGGCAAGGTTATGAATGGTAAACACGGTGCCCGGCCGCTCCTGATAGGCTTCCAGGAATACCGGTATCAGCCCGGTTTGCCAGTCATTGCAGTGCACCAGATCGGGTCTCCAGTTCAGACCGGCTTCGCCCATGGCGATCATGGCCCCCACTTTGCCAAACAGCTCAAACCGGTGAGCGTTGTCCCACCAGTCTCTCCCTTCCTCGTTTTTGTAGGGGTTGCCGGGGCGATCGAAAAGGGGCGGGCAGTCAACCAACCAGAGAGTAACCGCGGTGCCTGGCAGCCGGGTTTGCCACAGGCTCACATTGTATTGGCCAAGCTGGAATCGGGCCTTTCTGCGGGAACCGGCTTTTCTGGCCGCCTTTATCGCGTCCGGGTAACCGGGGAGGAGAATCTGAACATCGTATTCAAGGCGACAGAGCGCTTCGGGCAAGCTGGCAGAAACATCGGCAAGACCGCCGGTCTTCACCAGTGGATAGACTTCACTGGTGGCGAAAAGAACGCGGATCATAACGCTGGCCTCAGGATTATCGCGCCCATCGGTGGCAGCGTGAGTTCCAGTGACCAGTCACGGTTCATCCACGGCTGTTGATCCGCTGGCATGGTGTAAGGGTTACCGAGATTGCTGCCGCCGTAGTATTCCGAATCGGAATTGAAGATTTCCCGCCAGTTGCCACCCTGGGGCAACCCGATCCGGTAATGGTGCCGGGGCACCGGGGTGAAATTGACCACAATCACCGAGGTTTCGCCTCCAGCCGTGCGCAGGAAACTGATAACGGATTGTGGGGAGTCATGGCAATCGATCCACTCGAATCCATCCGGCGTGAAGCAGGCGCCGTTTAGCGAAACTTCCCGCCGGTAAACGCCGTTGAGGTCCTGGACCAGCTTCTTGATTCCCTGATGCTCCGGGTGCGCCAGCAGAGACCAGTCCAGCTCCCGGGATTCGCTCCACTCACGGCGCTGACCAAACTCCCCGCCCATAAAAAGAAGTTTTGCGCCGGGATAGCAGAACATATAGGTGAAGAGCAGTCTCAAGGTTGCCCGCTGCTGCCAGTCGTCACCGGACATCTTGTTGATCAGGCTGGCTTTGCCATGAACAACCTCATCGTGGGACAGCGGCAAGAGAAAGTTCTCCGAGAACGCATACAACAGCCCAAAGGTCAGTTTGTCGTGGTGGTACTGTCGGTATACCGGGTCCTGAGCCAGATAATCGAGGGTGTCGTGCATCCAGCCCATATTCCATTTCAGATTGAACCCCAGACCACCGATTTCGGGCGGCCGTGTAACACGGGGCCAGGACGTGGATTCCTCCGCACAGATCAACGTTCCCGGAAAGCGGCTCTGGCAAACGCGGTTCAACTCGCGGAGAAACTCGATGGCTTCAAGGTTTTCGTGTCCGCCGTGGACATTGGGCAGCCATTCGCCTTCCTTTCGGGAATAATTGAGATAGAGCATCGACGCCACTGCATCTACCCGCAAACCATCAATATGGAAGGCGTCCAGCCAAAAGAGGGCGCTCCCGATCAGGAAATTCCGTACCTCATGACGCCCGTAATTGTAGATAAGGGTACCCCAGTCCTGATGACGTCCCTTGCGGGGATCTTCATGCTCGTAGAGCGCGCTGCCATCAAACCCGGCCAGGGCGTGCTCATCGGTGGGAAAATGCCCTGGCACCCAGTCCAGGATCACGCCGATGTTGTGCCGATGGCACTGGTCTACCAGGTAACGGAAATCGTCCGGGCTGCCGAAACGACTGGTCGGGGCGTAATAACCGGTGGTCTGGTAACCCCAGGATTCATCCAGCGGGTGTTCCGTTACCGGCAAAAGCTCAATGTGGGTAAAGCCCAGTTCCAGGACATAGGGAACGAGTTGGTCGGCCAGCTCTCTATATGTCAGCCAGCGACCGGAACCGTGATGTCGCCAGGAGGCAGCATGCACCTCGTAAATGGAAATGGGGGACTGTTGCCAGTTCCAGCGGCCACGGCGGGCAAGCCAGTCGCCGTCGCCCCAGCCGAAACGGCCGCGTTCGGTCACAACAGCGGCGGTGGAGGGCCTCAATTCGAAGGCCTGCCCGTAGGGATCGGTTTTTAGAAGCTGGTCGCCTTTTTCTGTCGTGATGGAGTACTTGTAGAAAGCGCCGGTACCTATGCCGGGAACAAAGCAGGACCAGACACCGGTGTCCCCGTTGGACGCCATGGGGTTGGCGCCGGTGGCCCAGTGATTGAAATCCCCGACAACGCTGACGGCCTTGGCGTGGGGTGCCCAGACCGCAAATCGCACGCCTTCCACTCCCTTGCTCCGGCAAACGTGGGCCCCAAGGACATTGTAAATGTGCCAGTGACGGCCTTCGCCGAAGAGGTGGAGGTCAAATTCGCTGAGCGTTGGACTGTCCATAGACCGTGCTGTTCCTGACCGGGTAAAGCGCATTGGGCATCCGTTCATTGGACGCGAAAGGGCCTGTTTAAAAAATGACCCAAAACAAGTTTACGTCATAATTCCGTGCTAGTGTTCTAATATAGTTTAAGGCGTCAAAAACGTGGCAAATCCTAGCGGTTGAACGATCGGTCCGAGGGAAGGTTTTCTTCAGGGAAGCAGCTATGCAAACGGCCAAACGTTTCGTCAGTCGTCTCACTCGTCAGACTCTTGCTCTGGTACTTGCCGGAGGGCGGGGCTCCCGCCTCTATGATCTCACCAAATGGCGGGCCAAACCGGCGGTTCCGTTTGGCGGTAAGTTTCGGATTATTGATTTTCCCCTTTCGAACTGCATCAACTCGGGCATTGGTCAGGTTGGTGTGATCACCCAATACAAATCCCATTCCCTGATTCGCCACATCCAGCGGGGCTGGGGATTTCTACGTGGGGAACTGGATGAATTCGTCGAACTCCTGCCGGCACAACAACGGATCGAAACCTCCTGGTATGAGGGAACAGCGGATGCCGTGCTGCAGAACCTAGACATCATACGCAGCCATCAGCCGGAGTACGTGCTGATCCTGGCAGGTGACCATGTCTATAAGATGGACTACGGCACCATGCTGGCCCACCACGTGGAAAACGATGCCGATATCACCGTGGGTTGTATCGAGGTGCCACTCGATGAAGCCTCCGCATTCGGCGTTATGTCAGTGGACGATGAACTCAGAGTCACTGAATTCGTCGAGAAGCCGGAGCAGCCAAAGCCGATGCCCGGCCAACCCGGCAAGGCGCTCGCCTCTATGGGCATCTATGTGTTCAGCACCCAGGTGCTGTTTGATGAGCTGATGCGTGATCAACAGATGGATGGCGATTCCTCCCACGATTTCGGCAAGGATATTATTCCATCGGTGATCAAACGTTTGCGGGTGGTGGCATTTCCATTTCGGAACCCGGTCGAGAACAAACCTGCCTACTGGCGGGACGTGGGTACCGTTGATGCTCTATGGCAGGCGAACCTTGAGCTCATCAGCATCAGCCCGGAACTGAACCTCTACGATTCGCACTGGCCGATATGGACCTACCAGGAGCAACTGCCCCCGGCCAAGTTCGTGTTCGACGACGACAACCGGCGCGGAATGGCAGTGGATTCCATGGTGGCGGGCGGGTGCATAGTCTCCGGCTCACTGGTTAAACATTCCTTGCTTTTTTCGCAGGTTATGGTGCATTCCTTTAGTGAAATATCAGATTCGGTGATCTATCCGGATGTGCAGATAGGCCGCCATTGTCGCCTTCGAAACTGTCTCATTGATCGTGGCTGCCGGATTCCGGAGGGCACCCGGATTGGCTTTGATGCCGAGGAAGACCGGAAGCGGTTCCATGTTTCTCCAAAAGGTATTGTGCTGATCACGCCCGAGATGCTCGGGCAGGATTATCCCCATGGCCTCTGACACAAAAACGCCGGTAGTACTTTGCTGGCATATGCACCAGCCGTCTTATCAGGACATGCGAACCAATCAATTCCTGTTTCCGTGGGTATACCTGCATACCATCAAGGATTACAGCGACATGGCTGCCCATCTGGAAAGCAATCCGGAGGCCAGGGCAGTGGTCAATTTCGCGCCCGTTCTGCTTGAGCAGATCGAGACCTATCTGATCCAGATCGAGCGTTGGCGGCATGGAGCAGGTGAGATCGGTGATCCTCTGCTGGCTGCCCTTGTCGCGGAGGAGTTGCCCGAAACCGGCACACCGGCTTTTCTTGGCCTGATGGAAAAGTCCCTTCGGGCGAACCGCGAGCGGATAATCAATCGCTACCCTGCGTTCGCGCGTCTTGCGGAACTGGCTGACGTCTTCCGCCGGAAACCGGAGCTACAGAGGTATATTTCCCGCAGATTCCTCTCGGATCTGCTGGTCTGGTATCACCTCGGCTGGATGGGGGAGACGATTCGTAGGAAAAGCCATTGCATCCAGAGCCTTCAGGAAAAAGGCCATAATTTCTCGATGGACGACCGGCGAGCTTTGCTGGACGTGATCTTTGATGTGTTATCCGGCATCGGCCCGAGATACCGCCATCTTGCCCAGAAGGGCCAGGTTGAACTCTCCGTAAGCCCCTACACCCATGCCATGCTGCCTCTGCTCATCGACCTGGCTTCCGCCAGGGAGGCCATGCCAGACATCATTTTGCCGGCGCACAGTGACTATCCGGGAGGTGAGGCGCGGGCCGGCTGGCAGCTCCAAGAGGCGAAAACCGTTTTCCAGCGATTCTTCGGCCTTGAACCATGCGGCTGCTGGGCGTCAGAGGGTGGCCTCAGCGCCGCCACACTGGGCTTGCTGGAGGACCATCAATTCCGCTGGACGGCCAGCGGGGATTCGGTGGTGCACAACAGCCTGAACCGAGCGCGGGAAACCAACCCGGAACTGCCCGATTACGGCATTCATCGGCCGTATACCTTTGGTGAATCGGGCACGTTCGTGTTCTTTCGGGACGACGGCCTGTCTGATCTCATCGGGTTTACCTACGCGGACTGGCACGCCAAGGATGCCATCGGCGACCTTGTTCATCACATGGAAAACATCGCCGGCCAGGGCAAAGGCAAAACACGGCCGGTGATTTCGGTGATCATGGATGGTGAAAACGCCTGGGAATATTACCCGGAAAACGGCTTTCATTTTCTGGATGAGCTTTATCGGGTTCTGGCGAACCACCCCAAGCTGCAATTAACCACCTACAACGATTTGGTAGCCAACCCCGTCACCGAGCCCATCAATCTGCCACATCTGGTTGCCGGGAGCTGGATTTACGGCACCTTCTCTACCTGGATCGGTGATCCGGACAAGAACCGCGCCTGGGATCTGCTCTGCGAGGCAAAAGTCCACTTTGATCGTGTGATGGATAACGGCAGCCTCAATTCAGAACAAAAAGAGGCTGCCATGCAACAATTGGCGATCTGTGAAGGCTCCGACTGGTTCTGGTGGTTTGGCGACTACAACCCGGCTCAGATCGTCAGCGACTTTGAACATCTCTACCGCCGCCACCTGGTCAACCTCTATGAAATGATCGGGTACCCGGCGCCGCCCTCGGTATTCCAGCAGCTAAGCCAGGGCAGCGGAGAACCAGCCCGGGGCGGAACCATGCGTCCGGGCCATGACGCGGAAAAGCAGGCATGACGCAAACGAACACCAACGACCTGTTCAGTGTAAGGAGAGCGGGGGTGCTGTTGCATCCTACGTGTCTGCCGGGCAGCCTCGGCGTCCTGGGAGCAGGTGCGCGCCGTTTCGTGGATTTCCTGGCCGCCAGCAAAATCACGGTCTGGCAGACTCTGCCAATCGGCCCAACACATTCCGATCTTTCCCCCTATCAGTCCCTCAGCGCCCACGCGGGCAATCCGAATTTCATCGACTTGGCGGAGCTGCTGCAGGTTGGCCTGCTGGTGGATTCAGAAATTGCCCAGCCGATTGGCGAGTCCCGGCAACAGCTTCTGGGCATTGCCGCCCAGCGATTTTTCGGCGGCAAGGCGCAAGGCCGGAACGGTCTTGATCAGCCCGGGTTTGAGCATTTCCGGGCCAGGAACGATTACTGGCTGGATGATTTCTGTCTGTTCTGCGCAATCCGTGAGGTTCAGGCGTTGCCGGGCTGGTTGCAGTGGCCAGAGCCCCTGAGAGACCGGGACCCTAGCGCACTAAAGAGCTTTATTGACCAGAATCAGGCTCTGCTGGCCCGCATACAATTCGAGCAATACCTGTTTAATCATCAATGGCAAGCCCTGCGGGACTATGCGCGCGACAGGGGCATTTTGTTATTCGGTGATATTCCCATTTTCGTCGCGCATGACAGTGCGGACGTCTGGGCCAATCGACACCTGTTCAAACTTGACGCCAGGGGTGAACCCACGGTTGTTGCTGGCGTCCCGCCGGATTACTTTTCCGCCGATGGACAGCACTGGGGAAACCCTCTCTACGATTGGCAGATTATGGCGGAAGACGGTTATCGGTGGTGGCTGGAACGGCTGGAAAGTCAGCGTCAGCTTTTCGATCTGATCCGGATTGATCACTTTCGGGGTCTTCAGGCGTACTGGGAGATTCCTGCCGAGTCGCCAGCGCCGAGAAACGGATATTGGGTGCCAGGTCCGGCCGATCATTTTCTGCAAGCCTGCTTCAACCGATTTCCGGACTTGCCGCTCGTGGCCGAAAACCTCGGCATCATCAGCGACGACGTGGAAGAGCTCAGGCAGCGGTTCAGGTTGCCGGGGATGACGGTGATGCAGTTCGGTTTCGATGGCAGCCCCAGCAATCCCCACCTGCTGCATAACCACCATCATCGGGATCTGGTTTACACAGGTACCCACGATAACGATACGACACTCGGTTGGTATCAGAGTCTCGACGAGCACACCAGACGCAACGTGAACGATTATCTGGGAACCACCGGCGAGGGCATGCCATGGCCGGTGATTGAGGCGGCTCTCAGATCCGTATGCTCGATCGCGGTGGTACCAATGCAGGACTTTCTGGGGCTGGGAACCGAGGCGCGATTCAATACGCCGGGAACGATTACCAATAATTGGGTTTGGCAACTGGACTGGAATTTTCCAGAAGAAGATCTGTCAATACGCATTGCTGAAGCTGTAAAGCGACATGGACGCTTACCCGCTGACTGAGCATTTTTTGATCAGAGTCAAAGAGGCGTCTCCCAACCTTCGCTATAAAGCACGAACAGTATCAACAATTGCCGTTCTTGATGAGTCACCGGGGGGAAACATGGAACACAGACTCAGTAAACGCGTTCAGGGAAAGCTTGGCCTGTTGGTATACAAACGAGGGATGCCGGTGGCCACCGGACAGATTCGGGATGCGTCCAAACGAGGGCTCTTCATCGCGACCGATTACACGGACGTGCAGTTAAACCAGACGGTAGAGCTTGAGTTTCGTTTCCCAGACCAGCAGGAAAAGCGGTTTCGTCGCCTCAAGGCACACGTAGTCCGCAAATCCGACCGGGGGCTGGGTGTCGACTTTGAGGGAGTTGAGAACGACAGCTTCACCATCTCCTCTCTGGTGCAATGGCCAAAAAAGCACCATATGCCCGTCAATTATTTTCCGGTTCGTCGTCAGCAAGCCTTCTGAATTGATGGGGGAGATCACTCATGGAGCTCCCTCTAATATACCGGCCAACCTGAGCGGAGTCCTACTTTGACGCTGGCAGCTTATACCACGCGATCCTTGCCGGACTCCTTGGCCGGTCTGTTTCAGCTGGCCCTCGATTTACGATGGACCTGGCACCATGGCACTGATGAGCTTTGGCGCGCCCTTGATGAGGAAATCTGGGATACCACCCGGAACGCCTGGCTGGTGCTGAACAGTGTCTCCGGCGACCGGCTTGAAGAACTGGCCGCCGATCCTGACTTCCAGAAACGCTACCGTGACCAGATGTCAGCACATAGTGAGTTTATTCAGGCTGATACCTGGTATACGTCGGAATGCTCCGGGGATCTTGGTGAGGGCATCGCCTATTTCTGCATGGAATATGGGTTGAGCGAATCTCTGCCCCTGTACAGTGGCGGACTGGGTGTCCTGGCGGGGGATTTCCTGAAAGCCTCGAGCGATCTTGGTGTGCCCGTGATGGCTGTCGGGTTGCTTTTCCAGCAGGGCTATTTCCGCCAGGCCATCAGCACCGATGGAGAGCAACTGGAATTCTATCCCTACAACGACCCAACGATGCTGCCGGTTTCCCCCTTAAGGGATGACGAAGGCCAGTGGGTGAGGGTGGTTGTGCCTTTCCCGGGGCGAAACGTTCGCCTACGCGCCTGGAAGGCCCAGGTTGGACGCTGCGAGTTGCTATTGCTAGACAGCAACGACCCGCGCAATGAACCCGGCGACCGGGGGATTACCAGTGAGCTATACACCGGCGACCCGGAAAAACGCCTGCAACAGGAAATGGTGCTTGGCATTGGTGGCTGGCGCCTGATCGAACAGCTGGGCCGAAAGCCTGCCCTGTGCCATCTGAACGAGGGGCATTGCGCGTTGGCACTGATTGAACGGGCCTTCAGCTGGCAGGATCAATGCAACGCCGATTTTCAGCTCGCCCGTACCGCAACCAGGGCAACCAATCTGTTCACCACGCACACATCAGTGGCCTCTGGCTTTGATCATTTTTCCCGATCGCTGCTCCGGTTGTACCTGGCTCCCTGGCTGGAGGGGCGCGACCTGGATATCGACCAGTTGATGGATTTGGGCAGAGAAAACCAGGATTCGCAAGATCAGCCTGGCAGCCAGAAGCTCAACATGGCCCTGCTGGCGTTGAACATGAGCGGACGGTTTAATGGCGTCAGCCGCATCCACCAGAAAGTCACCCAGACCATTTTTCAGCCGTTTTTCCCCCGCTGGCCGGCCGAGGATATTCCCGCAGACTATGTAACCAATGGCATTCACACGCCCAGTTGGGATTCACCGGAATCCGATGCCATCTGGACACAGGCCTGCAGTAAGGATAGGTGGCGCAGACCTCTCCAGAAATCCTGTCCAATGACCGATATCGCCGATGACGCATTGTGGGAGATGAGGCGTCTGCAGCGGACCCGGTTGGTCGGTTACCTGCGGCGACGGCTTTCAAGCCAACACTGCGAGCAAAACCCCGGCTTCGACCATGCTGCTGCCTGCGGGCTTTTGTTGGACAATGAAACCCTGACCCTGGGCTTTGCCCGGCGTTTTACCGAATACAAACGACCGGACCTCCTGCTCAAGGATCAGGATCGACTGCTTAAACTATTGGCAAGCCGGGACCGCCCGCTCCAGATCGTTCTTGCCGGCAAGGCTCATCCCTATGACCTTGTCGGGAAGGACATCATCCGCCGGTGGAAAGCATTCTCACGTCGACCGGATGTGGAGGGCAAGGTCGTGTTCATTGAAGACTACGACCTGGGTGTGGCCAATCAGTTGGTTCAGGGAGTCGATGTCTGGCTCAACTGCCCGAGACACCCCTGGGAAGCCTGCGGCACCAGTGGTATGAAAGTACTGGTGAACGGTGGCCTGAACCTGTCCCAGTACGACGGCTGGTGGGCGGAGGCCTGGAACCGGGATGTGGGCTGGGCCATTCGACCCGGCGCTACGTTCAGAGAGCTCAGTGGCTCCAACAATCACGACCACGACCTTTCAGACGCGAGTGAACTGTTTGATCTGCTTGAAAAAGAGGTCGTTCCCGATTTCTACAATGAGGACGAAGAGGGCATTCCCCGGCAATGGCTGAAGCGAATGCGTGCCAGCATGGACCAGCTGACAGCCGCGTATTCTGCCAATCGCATGGTGCGAGAGTACGTGGAGCAGTTTTACCTGCCCATGGCCGAAAAAGGCAGAAACCGGACGATGGAAACCTCGAAGGAATTGTTGGCGGAATGCAACGCAATCGCGCAGCACTGGCCTCGATTGAGGTTCAACAGTTTCAATGCCATTGAAACCCCAGACGGCCTGTTCTGCAAAGTGGAAGTCTACCTGGATGGAATCGACGAGCAGCGGATTGCCGTTGACCTGGTGGCGGAAGAATCAGAGCAGGGGCCCAGAACGGTGGTGGCGATGGAAATGAAGCATCCCCTGGGCGGTTCTGCACACACCTATCTATACGAGTGCACAGTGCCCTCAAGGCCGCAAGGACACTACACACCCAGGCTCCGAGTGCGTGATGAGCGCCTGAACCTGCCGCTGGAAAATCCGGCGATACTCTGGCTCAAGTAAGCGTCAGCTTCGCCAAAACGCGGGCGAAAGAACGATTACAACACTCAGAATTTCCAGACGCCCCATCAACATTCCCACAGACAGGACCCATTTCGCCGCGTCGGGCAGTGGTCCAAAGTTCCCGGCCGGACCGATGATGTCACCAAGACCGGGGCCAACGTTGGTCAGCGAGGTGAGGGCGCCTGACAGTGCGGTTACGAAGTCCAGTTGCATTGCGGCGAGGGCAATCGTAATCAACAGCAGACATAACAGGAATATAAACGTGTAGGCAATCATGGACGAGATGATCTCATCGCTCACTGCCCGCCCGTTGTAGTTCCGGGTAAGCACCGCTCGCGGGTGCAGAAGCCGCATCAGCTGTTCACGAAGAATAATAAGGGACAGCTGGAACCGGAAAATCTTCATACCGCCGGCGGTGGATCCTGAACAGCCACCCACGAACATCAGGAAGAAAAACAACACGAATGCCAGCGGGCCCCAGGCTGAATAATCCTCGGACGCGTAGCCCGTGGTTGTTACCACCGAAGTAACGTTGAATAGAGTCGACGCATAATTGTGGATGGGATCAAAAGGTACCGGAGACACCATCCAGCGGTAGAGGGTCAACAACAGCGGCACGAAAAACAGGATGGCCAGGAAGAGCCGAACCTGCTGATCCCTGAAAAGCACGCCATGTTGGCCATGCATTTCGCGCACAAAAAGGAAGAAGGGCAGGCTGCCGATAATCATGAACAACGTCGCTTCCATGAGAATCAGATCATTGAACTTACCCATGGACATATCCGACGTGGAGAAGCCGCCGGTGGCAATACTGGTCAGGCCATGGTTGAAGGCATCGAACAGCGTCATGCCAGAGAAGTAGTAGGTGACCACTGCGATGATCGAGAAAACAAGGTAAACCACCAGCAGACCGCGGCTAAGGGTTTTCATTCTCGGCAATGCCTTGTCGGTCCACTCCGAGGACTCCGTGGCAAACAGCCGCATGCCACCGACGCGAAGAAACGGAAGCACCGCAACGAACATGCCGATAATACCGATGCCGCCGATCCATTGCAGAATGGAACGCCAGATCAGCAGATCCCGATCCATGTCGTCCAGGCCACTGAGAACGGTTGCCCCGGTGGTGGTAATCCCTGAGGTACCCTCGAAGAAAGCGTCCGCCGCGGAAATTCCAAGGTCGCTCAGGTAGAAAGGAAGGGATGAAAACAGTGCGATGATGAACCAGGACGAAACCGTGAGCACAAACATGTAGCGGGGTTTGAGATCCCGAGGCTTGCTATAGGTGGCAGCCATCCCGAGGATGCCCAGGCCGCAGACAATAGCGGCCGATTCCGCAAACGCCATGGCATTCGGCGTCTCGGAGCCCGCAAGTAAAATGACAGGCAAAGTCATGAAAATGCTCAAAAGCACAAACATGACGCTGACAATAAAAATGACGGGGTAGAGATTTCTCAATGGATGCTCGAGCCAGCTGATACCGGGAGACGGCGTCAGAATACCTGTGGGTTCCGGCTTCCGCAAGGTAACACCGCGCGGATACTGAAATTACCGGCGAATTAAATCGGTGTAAATAACGCGTAAATGCGGATCTTTCTGATGGAAAAATCCGTGAGGCTGGTGCAACTTCAGCGATGTACACCGAATGATTCGGTTAAGGAGATACCAGAATGAAACACGTACGTTCAATTGCCGTTATTTTTGCGACCGCTCTGGCGGCTGCCGGCACGGCTTCGGCCCAGGATATGTACAAGTCTGGCGTTGGCGGACTGTATACAGGCCTAAACTACACCTTCGTGAATCTGGAAAGCGGTAACGCCGATGCCGATGTCGGAACTCTTTCTGCGAAGGTGGGCGTAATGGCGACGCCTTACCTGGGGATCGAAGCCCGCGGCGGTTTCGGAGTAGATGATGAGCGCGTCGGTGGCGTCGACTATTCACTGGACAATTTCTTCGGCGGCTACGCCACGTTCAATCTGGCCAACGAATCGCCGATCACGCCCTACGCCATACTCGGCTTCACCCGGGTTGAACTCGAGGCCTCTTCGTTCCTTGGCACGGTCACCGAGGATGAAACGGATGTCTCTTATGGCATCGGTATGAATATGGAATTTGCGCCGAACCTGTCCGGCAACCTCGAGTACATGCGTTACTATGAAGACAGTGATGCTGAAATCGATGGTCTGGGTGTCGGCATTCAATTCAACTTCTGAGACCAGACCACCGGGGAGACTGTTTGAACCATCTGGCTCATGTATTTCTGGCGCCGGACTCGCCCGAAGCAAGGGTGGGGAGCATCCTCGGTGACTTTACCCGGGGTGTCGATCTCTCGGCACTCCCGGACTCGGTAAAACACGGCGTTCGCCATCACCTGGCGGTGGATAGTTTTACCGATCAGCATCCGGATGTACTTGCGAGCAAGCAGGTGTTCTCACGTCAGAGACGCCGATTTGCCGGGGTTGCACTCGATATCCTCTACGACCATTTTCTTCTCAAGCACTGGGACCAATTCAGTGACATTGAGAGAGAGGCGTTTATTCGGCGTATTTACAACGAGTTGCAGCAAAAAGAGTATCTGATGCCGGACAAGATGGCCCGGGTTACCCGAAGCATGGTCTGGAATGACTGGTTTGGAGCCTACGAGGACCTTGAGAACATCGGGCACGCTCTGGACCGGGTTGCGGGACGCATACGCTTCAGAAACGAATTCGCCGGCATTATTACGGAGGTCCGCGCAAACCACGACGAACTGGAATTCAGGTTTCTATCTTTTTTCCCGGATTTACAGGAATTTGCAGGAGGTATTGAATGAGGGTTATCAACAGGGCGTTGTTGGCCGCAGCATTGATTTTGCCATCAACGATGGCGCTTGCCGCCGAATCAGAGGCCAAAAATGACCAGCGCCCACCGGAAACGCTTGGCTACGTGGAATGGGTAGTCATGCAGGACACCAGCCTTCGTCTCAAGGCAAGGCTGGATACCGGCGCGAAAACCTCATCATTGCACGCTGTGAACGTCGAACCCTTCGAAAAGGATGGAGCCGAATGGGTGAGCTTTCAGATCCCACTTGGTGACCACGAAGATCAGCCCACTGAAGGCGAACTGGACCACGAAGACGTGATCCTCGAATTTGAAAGGCCGGTGGAACGAACCGTACTGATCAAGCGCAAAGGCGCGCCGTCCCAGAAGCGCTACGTGGTCATGATGGACTTCTGCATTGCCGGAACCACCCATACCACACAGTTTTCACTGACAGACCGCGGCAAATTCTCCTATCCGGCGCTGTTAGGCCGGCGATTCATGCGCGATGACAACATTCTCATCGACTCGGCGGACGCGTTTATGGCCGAAAAAGAATGTGAATACATGACGTTGGAAGAGCTGGCAACGAGGCATGCCGAGAGTGTGGTCGAGGAAGTCGATCCGGACGCCTAATCGCAAGTACTGGGATCCTCATCCCAGTTTACCAGTTTCTCTTCCAGTATTTCAGCGGCCGCTGGGGAACTGTGAGCCTTCAGGGCTTTTTCAATAATCTCCTGATAGCGGCCGTTTTCCCGTAGTTTAGCCAACCCCCGATCAAAGGCCCGTTTCAGGCGACCCGCCTCCGGATCTTCACGGGAAAACGGAAGATGGTAGAGGGCACTTCTTAGTGGCCTTGGATGGAACTCCAGGCTCTCTCTGGCCTCCGGACCAAGCTGTTCGGCAAGCATTGCTTCACCAACGATCGGATCCATAGGGAAAAGATCGATTCTTTCGAGCAACAGCTTCCTGAAATTGGCGATATCTGACGTGGTGACATCGGCGTTTACCAGACCACTTTCGATGGCCCCGCTGAGTGTATCGCCATAGCTGTAATCCTGGGTTAGCCCGACATTCATGCCCCTGAGGTCTGAGAGGGCATCCCAATCGAATGGCATTTTTTGACGATGATAGAAAACGTACTGGTACGGCAAAATCGGTGCTGAATAGAGGAATTCGCGCTTTCTTTCTGTAGTGCATGACCAGACAGCCGACGCCTGGTACTCGCGGGATTTCACCAGCGCTAACGCACGCGACCAGGGGAAAAAAGAAAACTCAACATCAATATCCTGAGAGGCAAACGCCTCACGGATAATCTGCGCCAGAAAGCCGCCATCCGTCCGATTCTCATCCAGGTAGGGAGGCCACTGGCCGGTAGTGATCCGAATAGTTTCCTGATTGGCCGCAGCCGGTCCAAGCGGTATCAAGGATAACAACAGGGAAAACAGAAACAGCCGCCGGTACCACTTCATTAACGAACACCTGAAAGCCGGAAGGGTGAGTTGGGTTGGTAGAGTATAACGACTGTATGGGGATGAGCTTGAGTATGTCTATATCGTATTTAACATAATATACATTATGCGCAGTCTCGCATGGTGAAAATAGAATGGTGTGAATTTGGTTTGTCAGCCGAATGCCCTTGCCGATTTCTAAAAATCATCGTCGATGTTATTTTGTTATACAGGTGTTCGTGCTGGAGCGCTTCTGAATACATGAACAAATGTGCCCGTTGTGAGATGCGAACATGAGTGAAAAGAGTATTCTGGATAGGCTAACGGTAGCTGTCACCGAAAGCTCCGACATGGAAGAATTGGTCCGGCCTTTCCTAGAGATCTTAGAAGAAGTGACTGGGCTTGAATCAACCTACCTGACCCGAATAGATAAGGACAAGGGTCGTCAATACATCGTCTTTTCCCACAACACTAAGACACATCAGCTAAACATACCTGAGGGACTGTCGGTTGATTGGAGTGACACGCTCTGTAAGCGTGCCTTGGACGAGGAAAAACCATTTTCTAACGACGTGGCAGAATCCTGGAGTGACTCAGAAGCGGCATGTGAACTGGGCATTGGGACTTACCTGAGTGAACCAATTTGCCTGGACTCTGGCGCTCTGTACGGGACTTTGTGCGGTGCCAGTGGATCTCGCGTAGACGTCAGTCCAGAAGCCGGCAGGTTGTTATCCCTGCTTGCCAAGCTTATTTCACGCCAGATTGAACGCGACCTTCTTATTAAACAGTTGAAAAGAGAAAACCTGGCATACAGTACACAGGCACTTTCAGATCCGCTTACGGGCATTCCAAACCGACGAGCCCTTTTTGAGGAGCTGTCGAGAAGCCTCGCCTACAGGCAGCGTAGCGGTGAAGAGCTGTTTCTTGCATTCATTGATCTCGATGGTTTTAAAGGGATTAATGATCAATATGGACACGACGCAGGAGACCGTTTTTTGCTTCAAATCGCACAGAGGCTCACAAACCAATTAAGAGAAAGCGACTTCGTGGCTCGGTATGGAGGTGACGAGTTTGTTTTCGTTGGTCACGCAGAAGGTCGTGATCCAGCTAAGACTTGTCGGATTATTCGCGAGCGAATTGAGGAAGCAACATCTGGAACGTTTGACCTGAATGGCGAGAGCTTGATTTATAAGGGTGCCAGCGTCGGTGTCGTAGTATCTGTTCCGGGAGAGACGGATCGTGAAGCTCTTATTGCGCGAGCTGATCAGGAAATGTATCGCGTCAAGCAATCTCGCAAGCAAAGCTGATTTTTGTCATCTGTTTAGAATCCTCAAAGGGCCGTGGAGTCTCTTGAAAGCCTATATAAATCCACCCTGCTCCGTTTTTCAATGGCAAGGTCGTTGGCAGCCTCAGCATTCCAAGCTTTTTCGATAACTTCGATGTCGATCGCGGCGAGCTGACGAATGGCGATCTGGTTGAAAAGCTTGAAACTGTATTGAATGCCTTTTCCTCTGAACCCCAGGCCGCTTGAAGAAAGCACCAGCGACCAAGCGGATGGTTGAAGTTATATTCCATCTGTCTGGGCTAGAATCAGAGACACAAAAATCCGGCCCCGCGGGGCCGGACATCACGATCACTTTTTTAGCCCCAGCTTTCTCCAGTGCTGGATTCGTTGCTTTTAAATCTCCCTCTTGGCGGTGTCTTGGCGCCCTGCTCTCACGAGTGTGAAAACGGAACTCACAAATACCCAGCCGAATCCAATCACGCCAACATTGATGCCAAAGGCAGTCTTTTCAGTTCCATCCGGATGGACCATCGAGCCGCCGTACAACCCCTGCATGGCATAGGCTGCCAGGAACCCACCGGTGATTAAAAGTGCGATCACACTCGCCTTGCCCCTGCCATCGGCAGACACCCAGGTAAGCCACAGGGCGACCGCCCCAAGGGAAGAGTTGGTGATCAACTGCCAGACCTCGTGCAATTTTGCGTGGGCTACCCAGTCCGGATTGAACACGTGGGTGTCGTTAATTTCCAAATACGGGACTGCAATCGAGTAAAGCACAATTGATATGGTTAACAGTATCTTATCGAGCATTTTTATATTCTCTATGCGATAGAGTTGGGAGGGCACGCGGTTTGACAGCCGCTGTTAACGGCTGTCAAACCTGTGTAGTTTCGCGGTCGCCGCCGCCTTCAGCGTTCTTCCCAGATTCCGGTCTTGGCCACTTCCTCTGCGAACGCAGCAAAGTCTTTCGGTGGTCTACCAAGAGCTTGTTGGACGCCGTCGGTCAAATGGGCGTTGCGGCCATCAAGAACCGTTGCGAAGAGATAATCCAGCATCCAGACCACATCCTCGGGCGCTCCAGCGTTCTCCATCTCGGTGATAAAGGCCTTGTGCGGCACGTCTATGAATGAAATTTCGCGGCCGGTCGCGCGGGAAAGGTCCTTGGCCACGTCGGCGAAGGTCATGAGGCGTGGCCCTGTCACTTCATAGATACGGCCGTTGTGGTTGTCTTCAGTCAGCGCAGCAACAGCGACGTCTGCAATGTCATCGACATCAACGAAAGGCTCGACCTGGTCGCCCGCTGGCAGAGTAATGGCACCACTTAACACCATGTCGATGAATGCGCCTTCAGAAAAGTTCTGGTTGAACCAGCTTGCGCGGACAATGGTCCACTCGAGGCCAGATTCCTGAACAATGGCTTCGCAGGCTTGAGCCTCGGCTTCGCCACGCCCGGACAACAGAACGAGTCGCTTCACTCCGCGTCGCTTTGCCAGGCCAACGAAGGCCTGGATGGCGTCCGTGGCGCCCGGCATCGCGAGGTCTGGCGAGTAGGTAATGTAGGCTGACGTGACACCAGTAAGGCAGGCATCCCACCCTTTCTCGTTGCCCCAATCAAAAGATGGGATAGCCGAGCGGGATCCCACTCGAACCTCGTAACCGCTATCTTTCAGCTGATCAACGACGCGTTTCCCGGTTTTCCCGGTACCGCCTACAACAAGAATGGTTTGATGTGCCTGGTTGGATGATTTCATTGACTTGCTTCCTTTGATGTAAGTGCAAGTCTATTCTCGTGAAACAGCGTCGCGTGTTATTGCCTCAGCATGTCAGAGTTTGTGCAGAGGGCGACAATTTAAGACTCAGCACCGACGGTAGGAGAGTCGATAGGATCGAGGCGTCTGCCCTGCCCAACGCTTGAAAGCACGAGTAAATCCACTCTGCTCCGCAAAGCCGGTCAAAAAGGCCACTTCGGCAAGACTGTAATCTGTCTCCCGGAGCAGCCTTTGAGCGAGATCTCTCTGCGCCATATCAACAACGTTCTGAAAGGAGTAGCCCTGCTCCGACAACCTCCTCTGCAACGTCCGGGTGCCCATTTTCAGTTCGGACGCAATCCGCGACAGCCTGGGCACACCCTCACTGAGCACGTTCACGACAGCGCGCCTGACTTGTTGCTGCAGGTCGATGTCGCTTTTGAGCGAATTCAGTTGCTGTTCAAGATGTTGGTCAAAAAACCGGGCAATCGTCTCGTCGCCCAGTTTATTGGGACTTTCAATACTTTCTTTACTCGCAAGTACAGCATCTCGTCCAGTCTCGAAATGAACCGGGCAACCGAAATGGGTTTCGTAAACTCTGTTATCGCCCCTTGGCGCATGCTTGAAACAGATCGCCAAAGGAACAAAGTTCGATGAACTGACTTCTCTGCTGATGGTGTTCACCGCAGCCATGCTGGCCTCATTAGAAAGCAGCATTCCAGGGCAACCATCGCCAGCCTTCTCAAGGTTGAAGAGGAACCCCTCCGCGGTTTCTTCAAGCGAATACGTCTCTGCACTGCCCAGAACATGCCCGTACCGCTCTGCCCGTTTGAAAGAGCCGCGCAGGGTCGGCGCGGATTTCCAGGCCAGACCGAAAGCTCCGTACTCGTCGCTTCGCATCGAGGCACCGATCTTCAGCGGTAATAAAAGGCCGTTGGGGTCACGATCAACCAAAGCAGCAAAAAAATCATAATACTCCGAGGAGGACACCATCCGGGTCGGATCGATTGGGCCATTCATGGAAAGGCCAAGTTTGCCCATCAAGTCCCCCGTTTCGACACCCGAGGTTGCCAGACTTAAGACTTTATAAACATACAGTGACGTTATTTGGGCCATGAAAACATAAGTAATCCAAATTCGAGTGATTGTGCAACTTCTCGAGGCGGGCGGGATTCGAATGCTTTGTCGGAGCTAGCCTTTCGCCCTTTTCAGTGAATATACGGGTATCTCCATACCTCCGGTAATGGTTTCTGCCTACAAACCAGCGCACATCTTCCTCGTATACTAATACTGAATTTACACACTAGTTTCGGCAATACTTCTGAGTAAATGAGGTGTAGCCGACAACGGATCGTTTGGAGGTTTTACCCTATGAACATTCTTCCCGTAATTTCTCTGTTTGGCGGCCTGGCGGTATTCTTCTCCATCTCTTTGGCTCTGAGCGTCGCAGCTGCAAGTACCCAGGGTAAAAAGCAAGACAACCAGGGCAAACTGGCTGGGTCCTGATTGGCGCCTGTCGGGTTGTAGTGCCTTAACGGGCGAGCAGATGCCTATCCACCCGGTTGGCTGGCAAGTTCTTTGACTGCTTTCAGCGCCTCGTCGATGCGATCGCTCGGCACGAACATGTGGTCGTGGTAAAAGCCGGCGATGACATTGGTGGTGATGCCCCGCTCTGCCAGGACACTGGTCACGACAGACGTAAGCCCGAGAGCCTCAAGGCTGGAGTGTCCCTCCAGAGTGATTCGCCGGAACACCCTGTAATAATCCAGGCCCTCTGCTTTGGCCTCTTCCAGGGGGATTACCAGGGTCAGCCCCTCAAGTTCGGCAATACTGACAATAGGTTTCAGGTGCTCCAACTCACCATACTTCGCTTTCTCTACAGTGCAGTAGACATAGTGAGTTGGATCAACAGTTGGCGAAAGCTGTTTGATTAAATCCTGCAGAAACTGAGTTCGCATCATCTTTTCCTTTCCTCTAGCCGAATGTCGCGCACATATGACAATCTAGCACCGTTTTGAGCCGCTCATTGCAAACTGGTGCTTTCCTGGTGCAGCCATCGAACTGCAAAGCCTTTCATTGCCTCAGTGATGAGACTTCCCCGATAATCCATGAAACAAATGCCCGAACCTTATCCGTTCGAAATTTTGCCTCTGGTGCCACCAGATAGTATTGGTACTCCGCAGGAACCGAGATATCCATCGGGCACCTGAGCAGCCCGGTTTTCAGGAGATCGGCCACAAGGCTGTACCGCATGAATGCAATTCCCCTGCCCGCAAGCACCGCTTCCACGAGCGTCGCTCCCTCGTTAACCCTCAGTATGATGGAAGAATCGGGTATTTGGGTGCCGAGTTTTTCCTGGAAGTCAGTCCAGGAGCTCTCCAGATCGGCTGATTCATCGATAAGCCAGGGCAGGCGCGCCAGTGATTCCCGGGTTACAGGCTTATTGTCAACGAGCATGCCATGACAGACAGGCATCAGTTTTTCTTCTAGCAATAGCCTGGATTCGAGCCCGGGATAGTCGCCTTTCCCAAAACGAATCGCCAGATCGACCCCATCTCCCTGAAAACTCGCCAATTGCAGATTGGGTTGGAGGCTAAGCCTGATTTCCGGGTAGGCCCGCTGGAATGACTCGATCCTTGGAACAAGCCAGCGGCTGGCGAAGGATGGAACGGTTGCGACGGTCAATCGTCCTGGATCTGAATCGGG